>WLWD01001838.1_pt1 | contig 124573 bp, 76 predicted proteins | sample 6712731 | NCBI WGS metagenome assembly WLWD01 (sample SAMN12718690, study PRJNA576275) | sponge metagenome | isolation source: marine sponge | host: Mycale hentscheli | place: New Zealand: South Island, Marlborough, Capsize Point | collected 2014-11-01 | reverse complement strand
AAAGAGCCATCGGTTGAAAACAGTTCCAGAGGAAGCTAATCCTGAAACAGAGATTGTGAGTGAATGATACAGGATAGCTACAGTGCAAATGAAGCTGGCCTACTATTAGCGAGTGATAGCATGGATAACTTGTGCTATTAGGGATCAATAACGCTTGTAATGCACTCGAAATAGCATTACTCGTACTATGAATCCCGAATAGCACGGTTACCCATGCTGTTACTCATACAAATAGCACAGATCAAGGCAGACGGAAAACAAGTAATAAGACAAACACACAAAATGTCATGTTCAATAAACTGTTTGATTGTGATAAGCTAAAACTGCCATGAAATTAAAATGTACTCTAGTATACTAGTGATGTGCTTGAGCACAAATGGCGAGCGAGCCTAAAACTACACTGTTGTTAAACGATTGATTTTAACTTCTAATACTCAAGCTACTAAAAAAAAAAAGTCATGTTATTAAATTATGTATATTGCGGTAAAGTATTCAATGCCATAGTAACCACTCCCCGCAACAGTTTGAATTGGAAAAAAACAAAAACAAATAGCATTATTTACACGTTTTATTTGTGATATTCTTTAGCTACAGTAAGTAGTAGAATGCACAATACTTTCACACAACTGAGCATACCCTACACAAGGCTTACCTTCGTGGTTACACTAGTGGACAAAGAATTTTCAAGTAAATACGGTTGCGTAGGGCTTATAACTGTGACAAATAGCGTATTAACTTACCACCGCCACTAACTCCAATAGCAATGGAACTCCGTTAAGTTTTTTGAGTTTAAACTAAGAATTCAAGGCGGTAATCAGTTCAATTTTTAGGATGATACGGGTAATGATTAATAAACCGGAGGATTCCGTTTGGTGAAGTTTGGGATGGGTCGAACAACGAGCTAACAGAAAAATATGAGAAGTCGAAGTACAAAATGACATACGTACATCCAAACATATAAACAAACAAACATCCTGATTTTCAATTGTGTTACCCCTGTAAGTGTCTCGCTAGCTATGCTCGCTCACCAATAATATTTGAATACTCAAAATTAGCCATACAATAATGCAACTTAAATTTAAAAAACGAATGCCAGAAAGTGATTCTACCCCCCCCCCCCCCCCCCCCCAGAAAACCCTACACTAGTGATATTACACATTTTTCTGAAATGTTGGTCTAAATTTAAATTTTGCAGGAAGGAAATTAATAATTCACAATTTCGCTGAGTTCTTCGCTATTTACAAATGGCAGACAAGTGATTTTATGAATTTTACTTGATACCAAATAACTAGAAACTATTAACTTATATTATGAACCTGATTGCAAGGTATTACTCTTGCCACTGAATTTCAGAAAATACAATTGCAAATATTTCGAATTCCCCACTGCTGACAGAAAGTTAGCAAGTAGTTTGAGAAGCTGACTATATCAAGAACATTATAGGGCAAAAATTTAAACTATGTACTCTGTTGTGAACTTCGACCAAAAAAGCCCCTTATTCTGCCTGACTGTAAATACATGTATGACAGGAGAGGCTGATGTTTAAGATAGTATAGGGGTCAAGCTGATCATCTTCCATACGTTTTATTTGTTGTCATCTAAAATTGATTGTTTATGCATATACTGTATGTGAGAAGTATGCATTATTTATAAGCTGAGATTCTTATATGCTTTACATAACTATCAAGATCTCTATTTAGTGTATGTTATATTAAATGATATTATATGTACTCTTGAATACATTTAATGCTGTGGTTCCCATTCTTATTTGATTTTATAATATTATATATATATATATATATATATTTTATGCAGCATCAATAGCTGTGAAGTTTAATGACCTGCACACAAAAGATGGCAATAATTACTGGGAGTATTTGTTTGTCTCCTGTCAGTCAAACGTTATACTGAATGAGCAATGTTTTGAGGACATCAGTGATTGTGTTAAGTTGTGTGATGACCTTCAAATATCAGACAATAACAAATGCAATGTCCAAGATATCATTAACATCTTCAAACTTCCAAGCTTATTTCGTCGTTTTTCAGAATTAATGTAAGGTCTTATAATAATATTTACCATTTACTTTCATTTTTTTAAAATATTTTGCTAGAATATTCATTCAGTTACTTAACAGAGTATTTAAATGTTCTTGTGAGGAAATATGCAAAGCATTGGCCCAGATGCATGAAAAGTTTTACAATAAGATATTGCGGTCTACAGGCAGCCATTTCACCAGGCAAGCACTGTTACAAAACAATGCCAAGCTTACAACAATTCTTAGTGAGGTAAATTCTTTTTTTTTTCTCTCGTAGTTCAGCAATTTAGTTCATGTTGTTTATATGTATGCAGGGAATATTATTTTTGAAAAAAATGCATGAAATGTTTCAAGAATATGAAGGCCCTATTCTGGATGACATTTGTGAAAAGGAAATAATTACATGGATAAATTTTTTACTACAACTAATTGATATGAGAGATTCCAATTTATCGGCAGTTGAGTGCTATTCTCTCTTTTTATCTGAAGAAAATGAAGTTTTAAGGAAGTATCATAAAGAAATTTCCGAAATTGTTAGTTCATTTGTGATTAGTTTCATTTTAATTTCAGCATAAGCTAGCGATAATATTTAGTCTAGTTAGAGTATTATATGCTTCACCAATGCAAGTTTAATAAAAGCCTATTCAAACAAGTACTGGCTGGTGATTGTTCAAATTAATTAGCATCTTTATGTGAAGTGTGCAGTGTTAGTATAGTATAAGGCTGGTTCTTGGAGGTATTTATTGAATTCTATATAGGGTTGCGTCCTTTAATAAGCCACAAATGAAAATTTTGCACTTTCAGTTAAGTAATATTGTTCCCATTTTACTTTTCTATAGCCAAGATAAAATGTGATGTTCATGTAATTAGGTTGTGGACAGTGTTTCTGCAACTTTTGAAACAATCTCTTGCAAACAATTTTTGGAGTTTCATGAACGGTTTCCTGAAATAGCCTTTGGTATTCGCTCCAACCTAACCAATGATAGTTATGAAATAAATGTAAGTTGCTTTTGTCTGTTCATTTTGTTTATAGTCTTCTACAATAGTTAGCAATAAGTTATTTAAATGGCATACTTTTGAATGTGAGTACTCACATTATAAGTTGTGTTTTATCAATTCAATTGGGTTTTGCAGTGTTGTTTATCAATATATGATGCAAAATAAAATCTATGAATATCAGCAAGCTTATTGTCCGAAAAAACTCAAGATCTATTTGACTTAAAAATTTAAGGAGTTAAAAATTTATTTGGGAAGTTGTTGGATGAGTAGGTAATGCGGTCAAGTCTTGACTTTTCTGGAAATTCCTGCTGATTCACTACATTTGCAAGAAGCAAAAACAAAATTAATTATAATTCAAATAAATGATATGGTTCTCTGGAACGGTTGAGCAGCGGAGGTTTTAAGGTTCCACCTAACGTTCAGTCAGTGACCATGCACCACTAGGCTAATTTCTTCTCTCATAGAACCACCACTTCAATTAGAGCATTCTAGACCTATCAGATATGGCAGTCCTGATTCCGTGTGGTTAATAGGATGGTAAATAGTAGTAGAATGAAGTAAATGTTAATTAGGTCTCTAGGCCTGGGGGAGGGGTTGCCCAATCTATGGATGGGGTCAGTAGAGTTAAAAGACTTATTCCTTAAATATAGGGCTTGCTGTGGGATCTAATCTTAACCACACAAGTGAGTCCATTTGTGGCAGAAATGGTTTTGGTTACAATAGTTAGAGGCCTTTTCTTTCCAAAGCTAGGGGAGGAAGGAGGAGCCAATAAAGGGGTAATGTGTTTGAAAGCAGACTATGTTTGAGCATGTTCCTGTGATTGTTTGAGTTGATGGAGAGGCAGTATATACAAGAGGTTTTGCTCCAGTCATAGGAGCACCACACGCATTTCCATGTCCCATTACAATGGGGCATTGTTTAGCCATCGAAATACAACTGTGTGGCACGGATGTAAAAAAAACCCACAATATTGATGGACTCGTGCACTGTGTTAATGCACCATAAAAAATGAGAAAACCGAAAAGACACAGGGTGGTAGTGGTTTGAGCATTGTTGAAGTGGCTTGAGCTAGTAGTGAAGTTGTTGGAAGTGAAGTAGCTGTTAGAGGTCAAATTCAGGCTGAACTCTGGGTAACTCGGGGTATCAGGCAGCCAGTTTGATAGACTTTCGGTAAACCTTGTTGGTTGGAACAGTAGTGAGGCTCCTGGGAAGTGAAGTAGCAATAAAGGTCAATATTAGGTCAAACTTGGGTAACTCTGGGTAACAGAGAGCCCATTCAATGGATTTTCAGTCAACCTTGTTTCACCTCACCAAAATAAACTAGTGGTGTGCCTGAGCACAAATGGTGAGCGAACCTGTGCAGGACTATCTAAAAGTTCTAGAATTGTGTCCCGTTGAAGTATATTTGAGTTACCCTGTGACGATTACTCACAAGTGAGTATAGTTCCAAAAATACCAACAGGTGGCACTAATACAGGATTATCAATGTACAATTTTATGAAATATTGGTAACTAACTAAAATGATGCGGTGTTTTGAGTTATAAACAAAAAGGAATGAAACATCGACAATGAACGTCGATAATATTGATATTAAAACTGAGCATGAGTGTGTGTAGGGCACAGGGACACCTTAAGGGATGTTCGGGTGGCTTTTCGCCGACTCCACGTTCTCAGTGTCCTGCGTAGGGTAGTGCTGCCACCAGTCTACTCACAAGGAAGGACGGAGAGGCAGTTAGCGTTCTATGACCAATTACCAGCTCGATTCCCTCCCGACACGATCTAGGTTCTACTCCAAATCTTGTCTCATGAAATAGCAATGTACGCATGCGCGTGTTTGTCCTTTATACACAGGACACATGCACACACAAACAAACTACAAAAACAAACATGTGACCGTGACACAGCAAAAATACAACAATAACATATAAGTTCTAAAACACACACAACATGCACGCACAACACATAGAACAGTGCTAATAAACAAAATAAGTATTTATGATCCACACACACACAGTTCTATGTTCTAGGTTCTTCGGTCTTCTTCTCTTCTTTCTTCAACTCTTGTCTCCTTCCTCACAGTGTGTATGAAGTGCGAGTAGCTAGCTAAATAAGTTATGCACTGAAGTGCTCGTCTTGTGGAGGGTCGGAGCCCATACAGAGCCTAAAACTACACTATTGTTAAACAATTAATTTGAACTTCTAACACTCAAGCTACTAAAATATAGTCAAGTTTTTAAATTACATATATGGTAAAGGCATTCAATGCCATAGTAACCACTCCCCACAACTGTTTGAATTGAGAAAAAAAAGCAACAAAATCAAGTCACGTTATTTAAACTTTTTCTTTGTGATATTCTTAGTAGTAGTTGTAACACTCAATATTTTCACACCACTGAACATACCTACCAAGACTTACCTTCGTGGTTAGTCTAGTGGACAATGAATTTTCAAGTAAATAGCTTATAACTACGACAAGTAGCGTATTAACTTACCACCGCGACTAACTCGAATAGAAATGGAGCTCCCGTAAGTTTTTTAGTTTTAACTGCACCCGCAAAAGAATTCTAAGCGTAAAAATTTCAATTTCTAGGATGATATGGGTAATGATCGATAAACCGGAAAATTCTGTTAAGTGAAGTTTGGGATGGGGTCAAACACAGTGCTAACACAAAAATATGTGAGGTTCAAAGTACAGAATGACATACGTATGTCCACACACATAATATATATAAACTAGCGGTGTGCTTGAGCACGAACATCCAGCGAGCCTGCCTAGTTAAAACTACAGTATTGTTACTACATAATTTATATTTTAGCTTAATTCATGCAAAACACTATAATAGCAGTTGACCATTAATTTTAGCAAACACAAATACCATGGTAACTTCTGTAGTATCAAACTTGAGCAATTCTGACTACCTCAATTACCAGTAACTCTTCAACAAGCTCTCAGCTACAAAATAAATAGGCCAGTGTTTATTAGCCAACAAATATGGAATTACTACTTGCCTCAATTTCCTGTATTGGCAACTTCTGTAGTTACAAATTAAAATTTAAGCTATTTTGACCATCTGAATTACCAGTAATTCTTGACAACAAGCTCTCAGCTACATTAATTTTAGCAAACAAATACAAAATTACTTTCTTACCTCATTTTCTTGAGTAGTAGTAATATCTGTATAGTATCAAATTGAAGCCATTCTGACTATCTAAATTACCAGTCTCTCTTGACAACATGCTCTCAGCTACAAAACAGAAAGGCCAGAGTTATTTTTGTAATTTTAATTTACAAATATGGAATTAAGTACTTACCTCAGTTTCCCTCTAGTAGTGGTGGCTTCTTCAGCATTGTTATAAAGTATTCTGACAGTGGTAACTTCTAGTATCCAATTTCAGCCATTCTGACTACCTCAATTACCAGTAACTGGTGAACAAGCTTGCAGCTCTAACAAAAAATAATAGCCAAAGTTATTTTTGTAATTTTAGCTAACAAGTAGGAACTACGTACTTACCTCAGCATTTTCCAAGTAATGGTGGCTTCCTTAGTATTATTATTTAGCCATTTTGGCTACCAGTGGCACTTAACAACCAACAAGAGGCACTCTTAGCACCCCAAAAAACGACGAAGTTTTGAAATTAAGTCTGGTAAAGGGTTTTCAATGCCATAGTAACCAGTCCCAGTAACTTTAATGCTGTAGTATCAGAAGAATGTGGGGTCAAGCCTAAAAGGCCATGTTTTTAGGAGGAAAAAAAGGTACCCTCACGCGCGTTGAAAGGGGCATAGTACAATCCATACATATAATCGAACATATACCCGATTTTGCATTATCCACCCTAATAGTATCTCACTTGATAACAAACAAATATCCCCAATTTCAATTGTGTTACTCCTGAGAGTGTCTGCCAATAGCATACATGAGAGACTGCCAAATAAAATTGATTTACTCACACCTATTGATGGGTTAATCTGAAATAATGGAGCCGTGAGCCCATGTATGCAGATAACCTTAGTAGTGCAAACTAGGCAGGATAGCAGCTGTGGCATATAGAATTGGAGTATCAAATTACCTCCACCCCCCACTAATATAACACAGCAAAGTTGTAATAAAATGAAAAAATGGAGCAAGTAACAAATATAATACGCAGGTGCTGAACTGGTTGACTATGTATACCTCCCACCCCCAGTAAGATGCTTCCGGTTTAAATACTGGTTATGATAATCTAATATTAACATAGGATTTACAAGAGTAAGTACTTTATTTTTTCTTTTACTGCACTTACAGTCATGCCAAGTCAGCTTATACAGACTATTTTAACTATTCGACAGCATCAAAGGAAGTTATGTATAAATTCAGCAAGCCCTGGACCTCAAGCTAAAGCAACTAGTACTTCAACCTCTTAGCTATTAGTTAGAGACAATACAAGGCTCAGACATATTATCCTTATACTTCTTTTGTTTTGTTTTTGCAATTTTAATAATGCTACTGGTGCCTGCTGTATGATTGTGTTATCAAGTTTGTATTTTGTTTTAATTTCTATTATATTTTGGTTTTCAGCTAATGGAGTGTTTTTTATATGCCTTCTCTATTCCAAAGAATATCAACCTGGAAAATACTGAATGGCAAGAATTTATAAAGTATTTTTCATTATATTCGGATAAAGTTCGTCTCAGCTCTTGTTTGCATACTTTTCTCCAACGTGCTTTTGACTCATCTGGTTCACTTGATTTCTTCATTAGTCTGATCAATTTTGATATGGAAGACATATTATCAGGTGAGTATAATATCTTATTAATTTCATGTTAGAATGTCTGATTAAATTATACTGTTGGGTGTAGTTCTGGCTAGTACTTTTAATTATACTTAAAGATATAAAACTGTTTTCATAGTGATGAGAGTTTCGATTCATATTTATTATGTATATACTTATTCATTTTATTTATTGTACATTGAACATTTTACTCGGGCATTTCCGCATCACGTGAGCATTCAATATTCTCCCATATTGAATACTATTGTGAAGATTTAAAATTAACCCAGCTGTTTTGACTTCTTTCCGGAGTCCTCTTCAGAGGTCAACTGAGGTCAAACTCTCTGTGGGGATAAAATAAACACAATATAAACAGCAAGATTACTGGAGGATATGCTTACTGTTTATTATCCTGAAGGGTGATTTACACTCAGCATAGACAGCCATCCTGGAAGCTCTAAACCTTTGTCTCTGTTAACCCTATGTCTCCGTTAAACTTGTTTGTCTGGTATCATCTGTATGTGTAGAGCTTCCTTGATTCATGTTTGTTACTGGCTCTGTCTACACTTCTTACCTCTTACCATTTAATGGGGTGATGTTGCTGCCAAGCATGTTCAGCAATGCCTGCAAAACCTTCTCATCACCTTTCTTGTAAGTATCCTTCAGGATGTTCTTTCACTCTCTGCTCAAGCCTTCTAGTTGTTATCTACAGTAGATAACCAAGCAGAAGAATGCAAGGGTCAATAAAAATAGAAACAGGTGAGAAAAAGCTGACTGATGTAACTACTTCAATGAGGAAGTGAAACAAAATACACAGAAAGACAGAGATTCTGAGGAACAGGAGAGGTAGGCAGAGGAGGAGAAGAGAATCCTCCATGAGTTGAGAGGAGTAAGAAAAACAGGGATGGCTCAGGAAGAAAGATAGCAGGAGAGGGAAACCATGGATAAAACTACCTTATGCTACTGCACACCTAATTTGTACAAGTTAGTATGTTAGGTGCCACTATGTGACATTTACTTTGTAATAATAAATGGCTTGTACTGAATTGTTTGGAGTGTTTGCAGTAGCAAATTGAATTTATTGAAAACTTAGAGCATATACTAAAAATTGGTTTATTTGATGAAAAATAAACTTTTATATCAGTATGATTAAAAGGAAGCTTTGCTCCTATTATCTAGTTTAAATGCTACTGATGAAAATGGCATCAATTGTTACAAAACAAAAGAAAGAAATGAAACACTATAGTAGCAAGCTATTCAAATTACTTATTATTGTGTTCAGGAGTTCAAATCAACAAGAAACAAGTGCACATCAATTTAAACATCCAGTTCTACTAGCTTATAGCCTTTGTACAAAGGAAAGAAGGCATGAGAATTGTTTTTATCATGAGCCTACCACAATACCAACTTCTCTTTTCAAGCCTTGTGAGCACCATGTGAGCTGTTAATTATGTTCTCAATGGAGGGTCAGAGTAAAAACTTCTTGTAAAGATATAATTTTACAATATTATGTTCACTACGTTACAGGGAAAGTATGGACGTGCATGTATTATTTGTTATAGCTACATTAAAATATCATCGAATTTCACAACATTAAAGAGAATTTACAAAAATGTGTGCAGATTCAGTTCTTGGAGTCAATGAAACTCATATGAATCAACAAGCATTTCTTGTCAATGAGCACAATAAAACATGCCCAATTAAAATTATTATTGTCATACTACCTAAAATAAAGCACCGAATGTGCGACCCCTCAGCACTACTATTCAATAGCTAGTTATTACAAAATCATTTCTAAGAATATTTTTTTGCTATTCCTAAGTAGGTATATAGCTCGAGCAATGAAAACAGTAGATGTAAAAAAAAACAAAAAAAAACAGGCCAGAGACACTTACGAGTAAATATTTTCAACATGAAAATCCACCATTAACTTCCCAATACTGAATACCATGGGCGACAGGAATTATTTGCAAAAACTAGTACCTGCACGGGGCTGACAGCTTGGCGTTTTCTCAAAAAATCAGCCCAAAACTCATAGAAGTAGCACAATAAAATGTCTTTAATCATCAATCTAAGTAAGTTCATACCTAAATCAATTGTCAGTAATCTCTGAAATCAGAGTGTGACAGACAGACTGACAAACAGATATACACTGAATTAAACAGACAGACACAGGACGACTACTCTATAAATCGTATCACTCAAGCAAGTTGTTAGCCAGAGTGCTGGAGATGCATATGGCATGATAGTTGAGCATGCAATACTACATGATCTTGTAGCAAAACATGGAAAAAAGTACTGGACTCTGTGGTGAGTCAGCAGACATCACCTTCTGAACTTAGACTAGAGACCCTGTGGGATTATCATCACCTGAACAATGCTACGGTGCTAGACCAGTATTCTATTCCACATTTACATGATTTTTTCCTCTTCTCTTCATGGTGATGTAGTCTACCTTTGAGTTACCACAGAGTACCTTGTCCATGAACCTCTGAAATGTTTGTGCAGCACTCTTATTCCAACCAAATGGCATCCTGGTGAACTTGTAGAGCCCGAAAGGAGTTAGGATTGCAGTTTTAGGTATGTCAGCTTCTGCTACTGGGATCTGGTGAAAAGCAGCTTCAACAAGATTATTGCACCTGGGTGGGAGAGGGGTTCAACCAAACCCACTGGAAAATATCTAACTCAACGTGTACATGGTTGCTGGAAAGAACTCCACTTATTTCATGCTTACTCTCTGCTATTTTCATTCATGGACTGAAATAAGCCTCAAAAAGAGTGGCATGTCTGTGAAGTTTAACATTATTTACCTATCTGTGGCAAGCAGTTGTAACATTCATGAGAGAGGTATTGAGGTAGTGAAGATAAAACAGCAGAGAGTAGTCTCCTCTTTTGGGGGAAATCTATATTTTTTGCACATAAACTGAAGATGTTTCGAAGCTCTAACTTTTTTCCAATGTATTTACGATGTTTATTTTTCAGTGGGTCTATAGTTTGACAGAGAGCTCAATAAAGCCTGTAATAGATTATCATTACTTGTCATTAGCGATCTAAGGATCAAAGCTTAGGACTGGTTAGTGGAGCTGAAGTTTGTCATTGCGGTAAGTAAGACAAACAGATAGTTCAGAGGACTAGCCCTGACTTAAATGGAATCTGCAACATGAGATGATTATAAAATAAATATCCTCCTTACTCCAAGACCGGAATCAATTCAGACTTGTAGTTAATTGAGTCTGTAAAAATTGTATTATTCCTTTATTCATGTATTTTACTTCTACAAACAAAATCTATTATAATTCAAGAATTCTATACCCATGTTTAGCTTTTGTATTATGATTTCTGAATAGCAATATAATGTATTAAAAGAACTAATGATTGTTTTAGCCCACACATTAGTAAAACAGATCAGTCATTCAGACAAACAACACCTTCATAAAACTATATTGTTGAATATTGAATATTATTATACTTATGCTGGTGTTTGAAATTTTTAAGTTATATAGTTATCTGTTGTTGTGTTTTCTGTTGGTTTGTTTATAACTATAATACTATAATAAGCAGTGAGAATAATGCATTACATTTTATTATACATGACTGTATTTATGTTACAGGTTTAGATGGTGATAAAAAAAGAATACTAACCAAGTTTTCCTATACATTAATGGAGTATTGCAAAAGTGTAAAACATGACATACTTTTGCGAATGGCAGATTTACTGGTAAGATTATACAATACTAGCAAGTACCCCGCCACATAGTGGTGCTTGACATATTGCAAAGTAAGAATGCAGTAGCACAAGTTATCTTACTCAGTTATCATTCTCTACCATTAGTTAAGGTTACATAAGTTTCCCTCTCCTACTCTCTTTTTTCTGAACTATCTGAGCTATTCTTCTACCCACCTCTCTTAACTTCAGCTCTTTTTCTTGAGTCATGGAGCCCCCTTTTACTTTGTCTATCTCTCCTGCTTCTGAATTTCTGTCCTGAGAAACTTTTGTCTTTTATTTCGTACTTTAGCCTTTCTTTTGAAAACTAACCCTGCCTTTACTCGTCAATTCCACCTGCTTTTTAGTTATAATTAATCGCTCGCCTTTTTGCCTTCTCTTCCCTTCCATTTTAAACCTACACCCCTTACCTCACCGATTCCATCCGCTTTTCAGTTACGATTAATCACCTTTTACCTTCTCTTCCGTACTTTCGCCTTCCTTTTTGAAAACGCCACCTTCCATCGTCAATTACACCCGCTTTTTAGAAGTAACCAGCACGTTCTATTCTACTGATTGTGGTGATACTTTACCTACCATAAATGAACGATGCTTTACCGAACCATACAAAGCTCATGAATTATTCATGAAGACACACACCGTCATCGTCATCGTTGTTATTGATACACAAGTGTATTATTATATAGATTCATAGTAGAAGATGCAAATTTTTATAAAGTTTCGGTATGTTAAATTTAGGATGTAAATACAGACAATACTATATTAAAATGAGTTTAATTTTATAATTAAAGTGTAGTTACTATTCAGGCCTGCAAGGACACCTGAAGGAAAAGGATAATCTTGAATTCGTTAAGACAACCAAGTATTTTTTTAAGTATTCCCAGATATTGGATGATTATGAAAACCTGTTTGTGCCGCATCAAACTTGGTGTTTGTAGTCATATCAAGCATGATGTGAGCATTCTCATTTATACTTATTCACTAAATACTAAAGTTTGCAGAAATTTCTATGGAATATCAAGAATTTCTTACTTCTGCTCCTTCTTGTTTTAGTTGTCCTGGTATTGGAAGGAGGGGGATTGGTTTTGTGCTGGAGCCTCCCTTCCAGCCAATACTGGGTACCAGGTCCTACACACCAGCTTGATCTTGCTAGCTCACTGATGCTAGATCCTGTTAGCATACCCCCTACCTGATCCCAGCAAGCACGTCCTAGTTAGCCCCTGCCAGTACATTCCCTACAGATCCTTGCTAGCTCATCCTCACTAGATCCTGCCAGCGCATTCCCTATTGATCCCTGCTAGCACATCTTCGCTAGCCCTGCCACTGCACACCCTACCAATTTCCGGCTAGCACAACCTCACTAGCACAACCTCGCTAGCCCCTGCCAGCAGCTACTGCTTCGCTCCCTACTTGATCCTTACCTACACCTGCAGTTTGCTCCTTAGATTATTACTTCCTTATTAGTTTGGGAGGTGGGAGTGTATATACTTGTGTGGAACTGATTCATATTCACTATTCGAACATTGCATCATCATTACATCATACTATTTGAACATCGCATATCATGACATCATTAATAATTGCATCATCACAAAATATACGAAAACCTGGCGATTGATTTGACTTTGTTTGAACTGTTACTCTCGGGCATTGCTACATTGGCGTAGTCGGCAGGATCTGAACTTGCAGATAGGCGATGGCAGCTAAGCCTCCTGTGATCCCTGAGCTATTATCTGGTGACAAGAGCTGGGACGATTGGATCTACCACTTTGAGAGCGTGGCCAAGGTCTGCCAACAGTCCCCCAATTCGTCAGTCTGTATGGCGGATGCCGCAGCTACGCTGCCAAGAAGCCAAGAAGCTGCTGGATGACATGTTAGGCAGATCAGTTATACAGCCTTCAAGCAGTCCGTGGGCTTCACCTGTAGTGTTGGTGCTAAAGAAAGACGGGTCCCTTCATTTCTGCATAGACTATCGGAAGGTCAACTCAGTTACACGGAAAGATGCATACCCTCTTCCCCGGGTAGATGACACCCTCGACATCCTGGCTGGATCCAAATGGTTCAGCACTCTGGATCTGTTAAGTGGATACTGGAAAGTTGAAGTGAGCCCAGAGGACAGGGATAAAACTGCTTTCTGCACACATGAGGGTCTGTTTGAATTTAGAGTAATGCCCTTCGGGCTGTGTAATGCTCCAGCCACCTTCCAGAGACTGATGGATGCCGTGCTGGCAGGTCTGCAGTGGTCCTCGTGTTTGGTGTATATTGATGACATTGTGATACCAGGAAAATCGTTTCTGGCACATCTGACCAATTTGCGTTCAGTATTTGACAGGTTAAAAGAGGCCGGGCTGAAGCTTAAACCTAGGAAGTGTCGCCTATGTTTGCATAAGGTGAATTTCCTGGGGCACATTGTTAGTGCTGATGGCATCCAAACGGATACGCAGAAGACAGAGAGAGTCTCTACATGGCCTACACCTACATCGCAGAAGGAGGTTCAGCAGTTCCTTGGGTTGGCAAGCTACTATCGGCGGTTTGTGAAAGATTTTGCTGCCATTGCCAAACCTTTGTATCAGCTCACAGAGAAAACTGCTAAATTTTTGTGGTCTGAGGATGCTCAAGCAGCATTTGATGAGTTGTGACAGTGCCTGGTGTCAGCACCCACACTGTGTTTCCCTGACTATAGTATTCCGTTCATTCTGGATACAGATGCCAGTGATGTGGGCATTGGAGCTGTCCTCTCCCAACGTCATAATGATGGATCTGAACGAGTCATTGCTTATGCTAGTCGCATCTTGTCTCGACCAGAACGTCGCTACTGTGTGACCAGTAGGGAACTTCTTGCAGTAGTTACGTTTGTTCAGCAATTCCTATCTTACTTGCTAGGCCGAGAATTCCTACTTCGCACTGATCATGGCTCCCTTACTTGGCTCACCAACTTCAAGGAACCAGAGGGCCAACTTGCACGATGGTTAGAGCGTTTACAGGAGTTTACGTTTCAGACCATACATCGTCCGGGAAAGAAACATGCCAATGCAGATGCCCTCTCAAGCCGACCATGCTCCCAATGTGGGAGGGACGAACTTCAGCCATCAGGAGAAGGTGTAACAGTTGTGGCACCCTTGCAAGCACATTCCCCTCATACTCTCCGCAAGGCCCAGCTGGACGATCCCACCATTGGCCCAGCGTTGCGTGCTATGGAGGCAAAGGAAACCTCAAACCAGACGCAATTGCTCGTGGAGGACCGGCAGTCAGACGGTTGGTGCAGCTCTGGGACCGGCTGTTTGTGGAGAATGGGATACTGAAACGCCAGTATGAGGGTGTTCGTGGGCATGACTCATGGACTCAGTTTGTGGTTCCTCTTAAGTTACGTGACGAGATACTCAAAGAGTTACATTCAGGTGCCCTTGAAGGCCACTTGGGAGAAGACAAGACGGTGGGGAAAGTCCGAGAAAGATTTTACTGGCCTGGGATGCAGCGAGACGTGATACAGTGGATCCGCACATGCCCGGAGTGTGCTACCCGTAAATCTCCTTCCCAACGGAATCGTGCCCCCCTGAAGACAGTAGCCTCTGGTTTCCCTATGCAGGTGGTCGCAGTGGATATACTTGACCCCTTACCAGAGAGTACAGCAGGAAACTCATACATATTAGTAGTCGGTGACTACTTCACCAAGTGGTTAGAAGCTTTTGCTATTCCCAACCAGGAGGCATTAACAGTTGCCCGAAAGTTGGTTGATCAGGTGTTTTGTCGTTTTTCCCCTCCTGACCAGTTGCATTCGGACCAATGCAAACAATTTGAATCTGAAGTAATGCAGGAGGTGTGCAGCATCCTGGGGATCAGGAAGTAACGGACCTCTCCCTATCATCCGCAATGCGATGGACTTGTGGAGCGAAGCAATCGCACCTGCTTAGTATGCTGGCAACCACCACCCATAACCACCCATTCGACTGTGAAGACCAGCTCCCCAAAGTGTGTATGGCTTACAACTCTAGTATTCATGCCAGCACTGGTTTCACCCCATTCTACTTGATGTTTGGCCGTCAGGCACGACTGCCCATTGACCTGGCATATGGCACCCCTGTTAAGCACATTCCGACCAGCGAGTATGCTAAGGGGACCAAAACTGCTCTGGAAGAAGCTTATGCTCTGGTTCAACAGAAGCTCAATGCAGCCCATCGTGTTCAGAAAACTCATTACGACCGAAACGTACATGGCCAACCATTCTCTGTGGGTGATCTTGTCTGGTTACTTTCCCCAGCAGTGCCTCGAGGCCAAAACCGGAAGCTTTATCATCCGTGGTCTGGTCCTTATCGGGTTGTTGATAAGCTTTCAGAGAGTGACTACCACATCAAGAAGCTGACGGGGCGCAAGAAAATTCAGGTTGTGCATTATGACCGGCTCAAGCCCTGTGACCCTGATACTCGATGGGATGACTTACATTTACCTGACCCGGCCCCACCCAACCCCACGGCTGCTGGTACCCCACCTGACTTGTTTGAACCGGACCTGCTTGATACAGATGACGACACTGCAATGCCTCCCCCTCCAGGCCTACCTCTTGCCGGATCCCCACCTGCTCCACCCGCCCCCACCCGTTATCCTACTCGCTCTCATGCTCGCCCCGACCGGTATGGAACCTATGTTGCCCACTGAATTTGTGGACAAATTCTTGTAAAAGGGGGAGTTACGTGGAACTGATTCATATTCACTATTCGAACATTGCATCATCATTACATCATACTATTTGAACATCGCATATCATGACATCATTAATAATTGCATCATCACAAAATATACGAAAACCTGGCGATCGATTTGACTTTGTTTGAACTGTTACTCTCGGGCATTGCTACACTTGCAACAATCTCTAACTTACCTCTACAATCCCTTCAAGATACCCAAGTAGGACCAGGCCCTTGCTACACAGTGAATGTAGCTGGAAGAGAAGTCCAATGGCCCCTGTGCTATCACACTCCGAAGAGTGGAGGTAATGTCATGTATGTAATTTAGGAATCCCTGTATCCATTTACACAGCCCCCTCCCCCCCTACTGATAGATATTACCAATGCTACTCATATGACCACGAGTTAATGTTATTCATTCATTTGGAAAAAAACCTAGTATCTACTTACACATCCATATTGTTAGATAATCACTGATAATACTTTTGCTACACATATTATAGCCAACTAATAGCTTAGGATTGGGTGGGAGGGGTGAAAATTGCAGCACAGATGTACTATATATACTCTCATAGACTTATAATTCTGACTCACCCAGTGGAAGCTAGTAATCTTGACCAGGTGCTAGAACTACGTGATTGCTGCAATGTTTTGCAAGTTCCATGGCAATGATACTTACCTAACTACCATTTCAATACTAATCTCTTTTAAACTCTTTTAAATTACATTTAATAAGTTTTTCACTCAGGGAGTCTTGCTGCTGCACAATTTTCTGTATTCAAGCGCATTAAAAACTCTAAATTTTATCTCAACTTCACCTCATCTCAGCTAAGCAACTAAAACTTAAGCTATCACCAGGCTACAACATGTACATGTATTATATATATATATATATATATATATATTATTCATTTGATACAGGAGAAAATCACGAGTTTGTTGGCTTAGTATTTGCATGAGTGTCTCAGGCACGAGCATAAATACGGCCAATTAGACGAGTTATCCTGCGGTATCTAATGAATAATAAATTTATTATGTACTGCTCAAGCGTGAATACTGTAGTAATATATTTCGTGTGCAATGGCTCCTGGTTCCTTTTTTTGTTCCTGATCTTTCTGAAAAAGTAAATGACTGGCACCACTCCAAACTTCCTGAAGAAGAATCTCAAGCTTCATTTTCTTTGTTCAGACATACTGATTGGTTCTTTTCAGAACTAGGAGTTCAGGATCATACTGAAAAGGAGAGAAAAGAGCAAGAGCACCAAGAAAATATAAAACAACAAAGAGTTTGAAAATTTTGTAGAAATGCAAAATAAACTGCAACATGAAATGAAAGACCACATCAGATCTCAGGACATGGTACAAATGGTGGAAGTCAATTAAAGAAGAAAGAAAATAGAAGACATTCCACCTATAGAGCTAAACAGATTGCTAAGTCATTTTATTGTAGAATCAGACATACTGATGGAAGTTTTTATGAACCTGATACCCTAACTTGCTTTCAGAGAAATCTTGGCAGGCATTTGAAAGATAAATACAAAGGATATAGTATCATCAGAGATGTAGAATTTGCCAGTACTTGTCAGAAATTAGTAGCCAGCAGAAAAATATTAAAAAAGGAGGGGAAAAGGGAGCAAGTCAAGCTTCTGAACACCTTGCAGATGGAGAAATAGATCAGCTTTATGCTAATGGTGTATTGGGTTGTGGTGATCCAGAGGTTTTACGAAGCACTATTTTTTTTCTTTTATGTGTATATATGGGTATGAGAATTTCTGCTCAAGGTTTATAAGAATGGAGGAAGACAAATCATTCTGCGAGAAAACCAAGATTATATAAAATTGGCAAACTCTGATGTTCCAGATAGTCAAATTATGCAATTGTCTGGTCTTAAAATGTCCAGAGTTTAAATTGCTATTAACAAGCTTCACTTAAACAGCAACAACATATGTCACATATACTGAGTTCATATAAAGATAAAGATCAAATTAAAGATATGCTCTTTTTTATGATGTAGCCTCTTGTTATGATGTAACCTCCAATTCAGTGATGCCACTTGGGTTATTTCAGGGAGCAAATATTTCAAACTTCACCATAAACATCAACTGCAACACAAGCAACACTTCTACACACTCACAATTACACTGACAAAGAAAACAACAATAACAATAAAGCAACACTTCATATCACAGTATCTAGTAACACTAACTGTCATAATTACATAAATTATATCAATTATAAAGAATCATACTAATCATAAAGAATTACAATAGATATTACAACAGAAACAGAATGAACAATTGTATAACCTGGGGGGACATGATAACCCAACGTGATAATACTGAACGCAGGTGATATGGGAAAATATTGCCTGAAGTCACAACCTAATGCATTCCTATGTGGAAGCATGTATTAGGCCCTGTTCAGAGCATAATAAATATATATTCTTCATTTGATACAGGAGAATATCACAAGTCTGTTGGGTAAGTATTTACACGAGTGCCGCGGGCATGCGCGTAAATATGACCAATCAGACGAGTGATATTCTGTGATATCCAATAAATAATACATTATTATGTACTGCTCATGTGTGAATACCATAGCAACTGTGTCTTGTGCAGTAAACACTTTAATAACATAGCCGAGTCCTTTTTCAATACAAAAAAATGTGGTATTATTTTAAATACCATAGCAGTGGAAAACTGAAATAATGATCTGATTGGTCACGGCGATCTCTTTGCGACCTTGCCGCACTTTTACCCGCTAGGCAATGTCACGGTGAAATTCCAGGGAAACGCTATTTAGCAACCGTAAGAAAAGTATGAATAATAGCAGAACTGGAATGGAGAAATTTCTTTGACTTAAATATAATACAAGATTATGGTTTTCTTAGCTGCAAAAATGAACTGTTATCTTTGGCTATAGTATTAACATTATTATGATAGCACTGAAAACTATGGTATTCGGATAAATAGCACTCGTGCAGTGAGAAATTTCATTCGGCTTCGCCTCGTGAAAATTTTCTCACTCCACTCATGCTATTAATCCCGAATACCACATTTTTCCGTGCTATTATATCTCCGTATAACCTGGGCGGACGTGATAACCCAACATGATAACTCAGGTGATATGTGAAAATATTGCCTGAAGTCACAACCTGTTTTACTTTAATACATTTCCTATGTGGCAACAGGTATTAGGCCCTGTTCAGTGCATAATAAATAAATATAATATATATTATGTGGCCAGTTGCACAATAATATATATATTGCAACTGGCCACATTATATTGCAATTTAGTATGTGCTAAATGAGGGTAGTGTGTCAAGTTTATTCAAAAGCTCACTCACCATGCATCACTTTGAGATTTTAAACTAATTATGCTTTATAATATTTTACAGCCAATTAAATAATTGATGAATATTTTTTTATAATAATATCAATTCATATCACTTTATGCAGGATAAGTTAAGTAATTCCAATAACACTTTGGTTGGATTAATAGCTGATGCAATTGTTATACACGTACTTCCAATTCTCAAAAACAAGGATAGCCATGATGATTACAGAGAACTGTTGGAGAAATGTATACAGATAATTATAAAAGATTCGAGCTTGTTAATCCCAACTATAAAAGTTAATTTGTGTTTGGCGATTTTGAACTGCTACTGTCCAACCATTGAAGAAGAAAGATGCATTACAAATTTAGACTATCTAAATTCTTTAGCAGTTAAAATTAATGAGCTACAATTGTGCAGAATTTACCAAAATTCAAGAATATCATTTGTATCACCATCTTCTGAATTACAAAAGTAAGATTGATTTATAGAATGCAGGATTTATGAATTGATGTTGTAGGTAAATAAATAAGTCTATAGTGATGTCTTTTAGCTCAAATGTTGACAAAGAACTAGCCAATTTCCTATTTAGTGAGTATAATTAAAGTAATTCCTTCACTTCTCCTTTGGAAGAATAATAACTGTATTGATAATTTTCCTTTTGGTTTACAGTACTGTATAACTTTAGACTTGGAAGCCAAGGATGCCTCTAAGTAGAGTTAAGTCACTTGAGTTGTAACTGCATTTGTAATGCTGTACCTAAATGGAAAGCTGGCTGCATAATTTTAATGACTGTAAGCTTCACGTGATTCTATTACATCAATACGTTGCTCTTTTATCTGCCTTTGAGCTTACTGATTGCACCCATCTCAGCAAAAAATGTTTTCTTACTAAGCCATCTGACATCTATTCATCCCCTTTTTGTTTCAACTTTCATAATTAGTTCTGCACTTTCATTCTGAGGTATGCCCAAATGCACTCTTGCTTTCCTAGTTTTGTTGTATAGGTACAAGATGATCCTTAATAAGTGCACACAATTGAGGCCAATTCTACTTGCATGCTTTAAATAACAACTGGAACATTCCTACTTCCTCCTCTCTACAAATTAATGGAACATTCTACCTCCTCTCTACAAATTATTTCACTGGCCTGCTGTGGGGTAGTTTTGCAGTATACAGTGCTGCCACCAGAGTCGCCTCAAAATAAGTTGAAATTAGAGGGATTAGGGTTGAGGGTCTCTCTGTTTCCCTTAACAATAAGAGTAGTAATGCAACCATAACAAATTAAGGAAGACTGATCTATGCAGTCATTATACACATTCCTCAGAATGAAAGTGCCAGCGTACCAGTGTATATGAACTTATCCCAGTGATACAAGCTTATATAAAATATGAAATGGGAAGGAGTGCACATCTAAAGAAAAGTTACTCAATAGAAATACGTAGTCATGATTTCTGTTCATATAGATTAATTGAGATAGGTTAACTGTGAGCTACAATAAAATATAAATATAAATATGAGTTTGTGTTCCTCAAATCGAGATCAACATTTGTCAGTGGATCCAGTAATGTTATTCAATGGTTACTTTGTGTGCACTGGTGCACCTGAACATAGTGGATTAAATGTGAAATAAACATAGTGGATTACATGTAGTACAATGAACCAAGTGAATTGTGTATGCAACAACACAAAATTCTGTTTGTAAGAATATCAAATGATTGATTTCTGTGGAAAATGCCATTGCTACTTTTTGTGCATTGATTCTGGTTTTGTAAATGTGTTTGGTACTATTTTAACAATTTTGACTGGCCAAGCCCACCATTATTCCCATTAATTTCAATGGTTGAATTATTGGCGATTTCATGCCATAGTGAGCAAGTTTTGTGATGTTTTTTCAGAGAGTACTGGATCCATATATTAAGTGTCCTAGGCCAATGATAGTTAACTTTATTTATTTTTCTTTCTTCAAGAATAACACAATAGTGCATGGGTCCAGTGATCACCCTATGGTATGAGTAATACCATGGTAACCCATGCTATTTGGGATTCACAAGGCGAAGCCGAGCGCTATTTCAATAGGCCAGTTGCGTTTATCGACTACGGAATTTAATTAGCGTGACGTCACACTTGGATGCCCTGGATCCAAGTGCTAATGTATTGATTTCAATGGGGAAGGGACGGTTCCAGCATTTTAAACTCCCGTAGCGCGCTAGATTTACGGCAGAATCTATTTAAATGACAACCATTGAAAAGTTGAAAACGAGCTGGTTTTTTTGGTTATTGAACTGGAGAACAACGAGCAACGATAGGCGAGTTATACTTCATTTTAGTGGGATGCCCGGTCAGAGATGTCGAATCTGTGCAAACAGTCAGGTGAAGGATCCTAGTATATCTTTTCATAGATTTCCCAGGGACCCTCTGGTAAGAGGGAAGTGGCTGGAGGTTTTTCAGTTGTTAGAGAGCGACTTAAAACCCAGCACGAGAGTCTGCTCCAGACATTTTCCTGATGGAAATGTTAAGAATTTACCAAGTATGAGTATAGGTAAGTACAGCATTTGGATTTTCTGTGTAGCATTGTCTAGGTCACTGCTACAGTGCTGTTACTAGCTAGCATATATTGATTGAAGGTCATAATCTATTATAGCACTACTGTTTTACTGGTATTAGCTAATAAAGGCTGACCTACCTTTTATGTTACAGCAGGGTAAAAACCTTGGAGTGAGACAAAATTTGGTTGCTGATCACCCGTACATAATTCAATATAAGTATTTTGTATTATTCATGGTATAACATAGGTAGACGATTTGCGTCACCTGCTAAGCCTGGAACCAGAGCAGAGCGTGCCAAAGGAAGAGCTGATGAAAAATATATCAGGGAGCACAGTTTGACTCCATCTACAAGTTCTCGTGCCAGTAGATCTATTACTCCTTTTTTATCACCATCAGAGCCATGTTCTACAACTACATTTGCCGCATCAGATGATCCAGGAACAGCTCACAGTGGGGAGGACACTCACAAGGAATCTGAGGTGATGGATGCAGTTTTATTGGCTCGCATTGAAATGCTAGAAAGTGAGAATTTAAAACTAAGGAAAGAGTCCCTCACAAAACAGCATTTTCGTATTGAAGATATTCAAGATGATGATAAGCTTATATCCTTTTATACAGGATTTGTTTCGTTTATGGTGTTTTCTGCTTTTTTTGAGTTTTTGGGCCCAGTTGTTCATCACCTTAATTATTGGGGGTCAAAAGAAAAAACTTCTAACAGAAGTCGTCGTCGCAAATTGGACTCCAAAAATCAGCTCTTTCTAGTTTTAGTAAAATTGAAGCTTAATTTAAAACTTTCAGATTTATCGTATAGATTTGGATTGTCAACGTCTCAGATATCTCGTTACATAACTACATGGATTTGCTTTTTATATCACCATCTAAAGGAAATAGACTGGATGCCGTCAGTAAAGCAGGTTAGAGGAACTTTACCGACTGTCTTTCGTGAAAAGTTTCCATCCACGTATGTGATCATTGATGGTAGCGAAGTGTTTATTGAGACCCCGTCTGATTTAGCTATGCAGTCCTCAACATGGAGTCAATATAAACACCACAACACTGTTAAATTTTTAGTTGCATGCACTCCTAACGGAGCCATATGTTTTGTCTCTCCAGTCTACGTAGGTTCTATATCCGATGTTGAGCTTACCAAAGTAAGTGGCTTCCTTGATACACTTAAAGACAAGCCAGGTGTGTCTATCATGGCTGATAAAGGATTTACAATAAGAGATCTGCTGCAAAAAATTAATGTAAACCTAAACATACCTGCATTTCTTAATGAAAAACAGTTATCAGCTGAAGATGTCGATAAAAGTAGAAAAATAGCTTCAGTCAGGATTCATGTTGAACGTGCCATTGGAAGAATAAAAACTTTCCAGATCTTGAAAGGAATGATTCCAATCTCTATGGCTCGATTAACTAATCAAATTATTTTCGTGTGCTGTTTCTTAACTAATTTTTTTCCAGCTCTGGTACCATTATCTAGAAGTAGCAAGGAGGAAAGTGTTGAAGAATACTTCCAAAGACTCTCTGATTCAGAAATTTCGGATATGGACTCAGATTCTTCATCTGAGTAGCTAATAAATCATTCTGTATAACTTTTTTTTTTAAATTTAATATAAATAATAAGATTTCATAAACAATATTTAATAGAAATTATTATTCTTTAGAAAGATTCCTAATGGGAAGTCCAAGTACATGTACAGGGCTAACTAACTCGGGGGCAACACAGTTATCATAAAAATGACATAGTTTCGGTAATAATTTGTCTGTCCAGTACTCTTGATTGAATAAAATATGCTGAACGCTTATTCCCTTCGATGTAAACACCACAAAGTCACACCAAGGGCGTTCTCCGATCCCCATTTGACCTTGCACTTGAGCATAGTAAGAATGTGTTTCCTTTAAAAGAATTTTTCCACCACTTACTGTACAGTAAAATTCACGATTGCTGCATGCGTCCATAGGTGTAACATTTCTGCACGAGTACGGACATTTTATTTCAAGAAATCCGTAAGGTTCATTTACATTAGAAGGGTCATATACTGCTCCATCAGGTGAAGCTCCAAGGAAACTGTAGCTGGGGTTAACAATGACTCCAGATGGGGCCACAACAAGGTCTGTTTTACCCAGGCTATGCTGATATTTAATATATTCCTCTAAAGCATGCTTTTCATTTTCTATTCCATAATTTATAGCTGGAGTTGATAATGACTTCGGTTGAATAATCCTTAATACCAAGCTATCTGGAGGTGTGTCTGCTTTGCGGGAAAGAACTGCACCGAACAAAGATGATGTTATGCGATATCTTCGCACTGAAAACCAAAGATCTGATTTTCGTTGGTCCCGTGTGTCTCGTTCTATTTCACGAGATTTCTCAGATGTAATCTTGAGAGTCTCCTTAAATTGTAGAATGGTATCTTTCAATGTTGACTTGCCAGGAATACTAATGTCATCAGAACTCAATTCATCACTTTGGAACTGAGAGTCAAACAATAGGGAAACACAGAGTTGCTCCCCTTTCAACTTTCTTAGCAAATCTGGAAGAGACCGTGATGATGCTCCTTGAAATGATTCTGGCCGGGGATCAAAATCTTCTACTTGCCTGATCTTCTTCTTGTTAGGCTTCGCATAATCGTGCTTTACAAAAGTAGCATCTGCAATGCGCAATGTACTCTCCTTGCGTTTCTTAGGAGGTTTCCAACGACATGGCTGTGAAGTGCAGGGTAAAGATTCCTCATCACTATCTACGTCCTGCAATGGTGATCTGAACGCTGAAGGAACATGGAGAGCTGACAATGCATGGAGTAATGCTGATACATGGGTACAGCTTGCTGATTTACTAAGGAAAAAATATAAAATAATAATAATAAAATTGATATCCTACAAGATAGCTGTGAAACACATACCCTGCAGCACATTCACACGTAGCTAATTTGATACAAGCTACATCTCCTTCACGTGCCAAAAAAATATATGTATTATAGACTCCAGTCTTCATTGATGGCTTCATCTTGCTCCTCACGTGGCAGCATATTGGATTGTTGGTGTTCACTTGCAGTTCATCAACTCTACCGGAAGCCCAGTGTGTGTAGCCACGGGACAATGCACGAAATGCACCCTGCTCACCAATACGGCCAACATGTCCAGCCAAGTAGGTGTACACTAAACCTATTGCATAAAAATAGTAATAATAATAACAGAAGCAACAACAATAATAACATTAAAACAATTATAATAACAATAATAATTAATGATAAAAAAAAAAAAAAGCCAGCTAGACTTTACCTTGGGAGACACGAGGAATGGAATCAGCAAGAGTCTGGTAATTTTATTCTGTTACTGTTGTCCATCCGGATACTGGTGGAGTTGGAACAGATGGAAGTACTACTTGCTTGCCAGATTCACTTAGTCTCTTATATTTTTTATAAAGAAATGAACCATCCACATCTACAACTGCTACTCCATCAGACTCTTCTTTTCTAATTCTATACCATGAATCATCAAGAGTCTGAAAAAAAAAACTATAAAAGTAGCTAAGAGGAGCTCACCTATCAACCAAGTCCTTTTTCCTGTTAGAAGTAGGAACCTTGATGCCTCTACACAGTAGCCACCAACGTAGAGCAGCGACAGGGTGCTTATCTAATGGCTCGGACAGCTCAGCTCCAGGGATGTCTGCCGCTGTTAGCACAACTTCTTCCATGGTTGTGGAGCACCCCTCTCCCCCACTTTGAACGCTCATATCTATCGAGCGAACCACTTGCTCTAAAGCTACAGAACTTGTCTTGATCTTCACACTTTTATTCAAAATTTCATTTGACACACATATAAATAGAACAGCAAGTCAAATATGCCAAGTGGCGGCGGCGGCGGGAGTTTTAAACTCTCCAGTTGCAGATCTTCCATAGACTCCAATACATTTTTCGTGGGCATCCGGGCATCCAAGCGTGACGTCACAAACCAATTAACATTCCTATCCTTACACGCAAGTGGCCTATTGCTTTACAAGTGCTGTTGATCCCTTATAGCACAGGTTACCCGTGCTATCACTCGCTAATAGTAGGCTAGCATTTTAAAAAGTCATTTGCAATTGTAGCTACACTGTATCGTTCAGTCACTATCTCCTTATTTCAGGATTAGCTTCCGCTGAAACTTTGTTTTCAATGTATGGCTCCTCCTAATCTGTTGAAAAACATTCCGTCTAATACGGGTAGAGCTTCTGTGGTAAAGAATAGCATTGTCTCCAACTAGAAATTACTCGAACTGTACATTTCCAAGGTTAACGCTGCATGTGTGCGCACTAGCCCGTACTATTTCGCTTAGCTACCATGGTATTTCACTTAGTTTCCACTTAGTTACTAGTATGGTCAAAAATGGCAATTCCGTGACCACTCTTCGGCTAACATGTTTTGATGATTGATTTCATTTCTTGGGGTCATTTATTGAAAATTTAGCTCCCAGGTCCCTCCCAAAAGTACCGGCATTTTTTGCTATGGCACAAAATAAAAAATTGCCGGTAGCGCAACCTAAAATCAGGGTATGCTGCATACAATAGTGCACAGAGACACTTTTAGGGTAAATAAGCCTCAAGGATTCCAATTCTGACATTAGTTTCATGCTATGACCTTTATTAGACCCAATAATCAATAATAGTTGCAATTGGAAGAGCGAAAAAATCATAAAATTGAGGTAAAATTGCTTAGCACTAGTATAATACATGTAGAAAGTTGCATAAGGCAAGATGAAACTTGCACATTTGATGAGCTAGCAGTATGTGCATGATCATGCAGGAATATTGAGATTTAGTATAAATACAGAGATTTTTGTGCCACTAGTTCAGTCAGTTTAAGTCGTCAATTTGGGTAAGTCACCTTTTATAATACAAGAATTTGTGGTACTAACTGCTATACTCTTAGCCCTCTGATCGATCAAATTTAGTGGCAAATAAGCACATCATTTTTTGCAGCTGCATCAAGAAAAGGTATGTGGACTAAATGGTTATTTTGGTACTGTAGTGAAGCCCATTTTGGCCACAAACATTGTAGATTGTATTAAGATTAATGGAGACAGCTAAAGTACCATGCATGCTTCAGTGTGGTGAGCCTTGTAATCCAGCCACAGATACCATTGGTTCCATTGAGAGGTGGGAGAGTATCAGGCAAAAGGCTCTCCTCTGGAAAGGTCTTGACAAGTTTGGAAGTGTTCATGAATGCGTAGACTGGGTGAAAGGTCCAGTTGGACACTTCATGCATGATTCCTGTAGATTGACGTTTAGCAACACTAAGAAGCTAGAACAGGCTCAAAAGAGACAGAAGAAACATGAGGTGGATGAATGCCAGTCACAGTCTTCATCCATAGAGGTTAGTTCCCAAGACGAAGCTCCAGCTGCCAAGAGGCTGCGATCAAGTTTAGGGCTGATTCATGACAAAAACAAATGTGTTTGGTGTTGCAAACCAGAATCAGCAAAGCATCCAGAGCCAAAGCTTTTGTTGATTTCATATAGTGGCCCTTGAAGATCAGAAAATCCGTGACAGAATCAACTGTCTAATTGATTCTGCAGCTGATCAGCCATATGCTCTTGAAATCAGGTATCATCACAAATGTTGGCTGAAGTATGTTAGGAAATTCCAGAAAATGAGTGAAGATGATACGCTTCCGCAAATGCAGAACATTACTTATCGTGAGGTTCAGACTATGTTTTTTGACCACACCCGAAAGATAATCTTCGAGGAGCATGAGCTAAGGTCACTGCAGAGCCTCCTCCGAGATTATTGCTTGATCATTTCTCAGTTTGGGTTTCCAACATCTGGTGTCCGGTCATCATTCATCAAAGAGATTCTTCGTAGAGAGTTTAAGGAGAGAATAGGCTTTCACTTCCGTCCAGAAAGAAACCATAGTGAACTTGTCTATGATGTATCTGGGGGTGGTTCCTATGTTGAAGCGGCACTATCCTCTGTTGGGATCAGCACTGAGCAACTAATACACAATGTTGCTGAGCGGCTCAGGGAAGATATCAAGCAAATCAACATGTTCCGTGGCCACCAAGAGTAGAAGAGTTGGATGAGGAAGAAAACCTCTCTCCTCTTGTGCTTAGGCTGCTTTCTGCTTTGCGGGGAAAAAAGGGGGTAGATCTTTCTCCATGTGCTCTAACACTCACTTCTCTTCTCATGCAATACGTCATGAAGCAACCTACAACAACTTCAATCAATGCCAACATCACCCTTCATGGGATGACTCGTAGCAAAGAGCTTATTGATTCATTTCATAAGCTCGGAATGGGAATCAGCTAAGTACTCAAATGTCCTTATTTTATGGGATGCATGGACCCTGCATGACCTTGATCTCATTGTTCCGTGTGTCCTGATGCAATAGGGGATTTGCATGATGACATCACGTAACATTTTACCATGCCCACCGATGGTATCACTGCACACCGTGTCCCATTGAAAATGTATTAGTTTTGCTGACCGCTTGGTCTATTTTTTGCTGTAGCACCAGCGCCAGGCTGCACAGAGCTTCCAAATTACAGGAATAGCTTTATTATGAAATTTACTAACTGCTGATTGCAAAAGTTTAGGATTTTCAGCCCTGGCTATTGGAATTTCTGGGAGTGAAATTTGGTGATGGTTATCTAACCACCCTACTTCTTCTTGGAACTCATCTTGAAAACTGAGACTGGCTGGTTTTTCTCAGAATTCTATAGCCTGGGGGTGGCCTGCTTCTTAGAAGCTGATTGTGGTGAAGATACTAATTTCTCTGGAGGGATTGGTGAGTCTTACAAGAGAAGTTAGAAAAAGAGATTGCTTTGTTCCTGAATGCTAAGATAACAGAAGAAAGAACAACATGGTGATCATTTCATAACTTTCTAAGGATAAACTGATGAGAAAGAAATGATTAATTTCTAAAAAGATAGGATTTGTATCATCAGCTGTTTTGCTCCACAATGTGGAAGAACTCTTGAATATCTTTGTGGAGGATATTGTAACAAAAAGCATTGCTACAGGGACGGCAGTGGAGAATTGGCAAGCCTACAATTAATATTGCCTCTTATTACTGATCAAGTTTACTTTATTTAGATTGAGTATGTTTTTATGTTTATTTTAATTATCTTTCTCCCCTTAGTTCAATATGTATTCATTTTCTTTGATTGTTTAGTAGTTTAACCACAGTGTAAAACATGAAAGCAATAGTTATGCCAGTTCTGCAGGACATTAATGTCCGTGCATTAACTACCTAAAATAACCCACCTACTGTGGAGTTAAGTAATGCCATTAGCTAGCTACCTGTTGAAGAGGTAAAAAAAATGGTGAAGGGACATATATATTCTAGTTAAAAACTAGCAAACAGGACATTATTACTGATACAGTCCATAGATATACAACAGTCCCACACGCTTTGTGAGAAAATTTATTACTGCGGGTGATAATGATGATGATAATCATAATAAAATACTATGAAGTGAATCAAATTGGTGGACCAATAATTGAGTGCACTAAGAGAAAAACCTGTTAATGCTAATTCAATGTCCAAACTTCTGATAGCTAGTAATGGAGTTAGCAAAATTGTGGTAAATATTTTTTCTTGTTTTTCGTTTATACCTTGATTCTCAAAGACAACTATCTGGATCTATATATATTCAATTTAGGAAGTATGTCTTAGACCTCTTTACTTTGTCACAAGTCACAGTATCGCGAGGCTGTTGTTTAGCTACATACCATTTTGCTCACCTTTCTTTTAAGTTGCCAATATTTGCTAGCAAATACATACCTTTTATCTATCTCAACTTCACAACATGAAGCTGACTAAGAGTAAGATGTTCAACTATAGCTACTTGCTTTTATAAATGGTATTTCTGCCAGAGTCTGAGTCTGTCAGACAGGTGGTTGCATTTATGTCTCCTGACTAGTTTATGGAGATGATAACTTCACCACAATCAGGTTACTTCTAAGAAAATCCACAGCACAATAGGCAGGCCACCACACCAGGCTATAGAATTCTGAGAAAAATCAGCTGTCTCAGTTTTCAAGATGAGTTCCAAGAAGAAGTAGGGTGGTTAGATAACCATCACCAAATTTCACTCCCAGGAATTCCAATAGCCAGGGCTGAAAATCCTAAACTTTTGCTATCAGCACTTAGTAAATTTCATAATAAAGCTATTCCTGTAATTTGGAAACTCTGTGCAGCCTGGTGCTGTTGCTACAGCAAAAAATAGACCAAGCGGTCAGCAAAACTAATACATTTTCAATGGGACACGGTGTGCAGTGATACCATCGGTGGGCGTGGTAGGATGTTACGTGATGTCATCATGCAAATCCCCTATTGCTGAGGGACAGCCAAGTATCAGTATTATTGATAATGATGATTTTCTTAGTGACACTCTTACAGGAGGAGGCACTTCACATCGCTGCAGCAACTGGATGTTTCTACAGCGCCTAGAACAACAAGTGCTAGAGTACGAGGGAAATGTTCAGGAGCTGCACTCTCGCATCAAAGATGTGAAGATGTTGTCTCTAGCATTGAGTGAGAAAGTGTCTAAAATGCAGGCTGTGACACCATACAAGACCACTAAGCGTGGTGAACCACCAATTCGTCCTGAGCCAGCTGCATTCTCAGCAAGTACAGACCTCAGCGAAAGCGCAGTATCATTCATGCACTTCCTCGTGTGAATACTAACGGTGATCGTCCTGATGCAGCTGAGCAGACTATCCCATCCTACAATGGTTTTCATGCAGGTTTGAGTTCGGAGCAGGGGAAGAGCAAGGCTTACTTTCATGTGTCATACAATCAGCCACCAAGCAAGTCAGTTGTCAATGACATCATGGACAAGCTAACCGCTATCATTGCCACAAAGTGTATGCCCTTTGCTTTCTTGGTGGGGGTTATTCCAGTGTATATCCTCATTACTCTTCTTAAAGCTGAGAACCCTTGCAAGTATCGTGACATTGTGCCATTTCTTGGTCCCTTTCACACACAATGTGCGATGATGAGTGCCATTTACAAGCGCTACAAGGGTAGTGAGCTAGGAGAAGTACTAGTTGCAGGAGGAGTATTTGCTGAGGGCTCTGTTGATCATGCACTGAAGGGCAAACATTATAAGAGGGGACTTCGTTGCTTGAGGCTGATGTACGAAGCACTTCTGAGTCAACTCTTAAAGGTGAGATGTGTGCCAAACCTTGGTGATAAAACCAGGGAGAACCTCAAGATTTTGAGAAATACAAGTCTTTCTCAAGGCTCTCGTGCTGCTGCTCATACAGCACTGGAGGATGATGATGACCTTAACAGCCTTATAGCCAACTTGTTCACTCAGGTAGAGGATTGTGACATGGCACATTATTGGAGGGATTTCTTGTCCATGACAGATGCACTGATGCAGAACGTGCATGCTGTCCATATCTGCAACTGGGATGAACTTGTGACCTCTCTGCGTGCAATGTTGCCATGGTTGATAGCGTATGACAACAATCAGTATGGAAGATGGCTGCCTGACTTCTGGGCAATGCTAACATCTCTTCCTGTTGATCAGGTTACCTTTCTTCGTTCTGACTTTACTCAGTCCATTACAGGTCACCCCTACTCAAACATGGCGTGGGACATGTGGATTGAGTGCACGATGAACAAGGGCAGCAAAATGAAGTCTGGATGGCTATCTATTCTACAGAATGAGAAGCAGCTTTTAGTTCACTCCAGAAATGTCAACAATGTGGCCCGAATCCGAACAACTCACAATGCCCTGGCAAGTCGAAATCAAAGAAAATGGAAGCACACAGATTGTGGTCCAAAACGGTTGAGACAAGATGAGCAGTGTGTTCAGGACCTCATTGCTTGCATGCAAGAGTTTGACTCTTTCCCATTCAACATAGCTTCACCTACCCTTCGCACTTTACAGTCAGCCATGCCTGCCTCTAGCCAACTTGTTGCAGACTTCAATTCAGCCCATGCTGCTGGAGAAATGAAACTAGCAGGCTTCTTGAAAGAACGGGTTTACAGCAAGACTACTTCCCTCCATGCACATGTCCCATTGAGCAAACGCTTAACATTTGCCAAGGAGCCGTGTACAGAAAAAGCAAAGGAGAATCTGAAGGCAAGAACAGCTGAGATGGAGCAACTAGCTTGATCAACCTGGTAGAAGTTAGTCAACTGGTTGATTTGCATGAGTTGCTAGAGCATCGTGTTGTAGAAGAGTGTATGGCCTTATTCAACTCCAATGGCACATACAGAAAGACACAGAAAAGCAAGCTCATTCATAAGTTCTCTCTCCAGCCTGTAGATCTACAAGAACCATACATTGCTCTCATTGACATGGGCATGATCTGGAGAATGGCAACGCCGATAGCTGAAGATCGTCGGACACAAGATGGCACCCCTTACAAGTGGTCTGATTATGTCCAGAAGGTATCATCTATCATCTTAGCTCGTCACAACAATGCTATTCGTATCATCTGTGTTAATGACCCCTATGACACAGCCTACTCCACTAAAGATGACAAGCGAGACCTACGAGTACAGGGTAGGGCTCATGTCCCCAATATCTACATGAAATTCAATGACCCATTCCCATCCGCTAGAGCATTCAAAACCTTGCTCTGTAGCACCAGCAACAAAGGGAGGCTACAAAAGCTAATATGCAGACACCTGACTGACATCGCACAAAGTGTACATGCAGAAATTGTCTACTCTGTTGGCTCTGACTTCACTAACTTGTCAACCCAAGAAATCAATGCCAGATTACAGTTTCAGTCAGTCTGAGGCGGACACCATTCTCTTTTCTGCATACGCTGTATTGCGAGATTCTGGCTACAGTGGGCCTGTTGTCATTGACTCAGCTGACACAGATACATATGTGGCAGTAGCAGCTATTTCACAGAAACTCCCTGGCTTGCTCTGCATAAAGAGAAAGCAGGAGACAATCTTATGCCGTAACCTTGTGCCTGAGGAAATGGCAGACTGCATTGTACCACTACATTGCTTCACTGGATGTGATGCCAACTCAGGGTTCTATGGCAAGGGTAAACTCTCGGTTGTATGACAAGGTAGTTAAGAGTGCTGAGGCATGAGAACAGCTCTCAAAGTGTGGAAATTCCCTTGACATTGAAGAAGAAGCAATTGAGGAGCTGTTTGAGTTCACTCGCCTTGTTATCTATGGGGACAAGATGAGTAGGACCATGGGAACAGCTCGAGCTGCGAAGTGGAAGGCATTGAAGAAGAAATCATTTATTCGCCTCCCACCAGATGTGGATAGCCTGCATCAACATTGCCTTCGTGCAAACTACTTGGCTTATCTGGTGCATCACCCCGCCTTGAAAGACCACCCACCACCACTGGGTCATGGCTGGGAGCTGTCGCTGTAGTCCTGTCCGCCACACACGTCCCGCTCTCCCAACACATCTTCCTGAACCTGAGCTATCAGAATACAGTGAGGAAGATGAAAGTGATGAAGATAACGATAATGAGGAAGACAATTGTGTACCACGGCAGTGTGATGACTCATCAGAATCTAGTGATACAGATTTCATAGACTCTACTAGTAATGTAGAATGCTAGAGTACTGAGTTTACATCAAATAAAATAGGTTTGTGCAGTCTTTCACCACAAACATCTATTATTACTGTTATTTTCGCTCTTCCAATTGCAACTATTATTGATTATTGGGTCTAATAAAGGTCATAGCATGAAACTAATGTCAGAATTGGAACCCTTGAGGCTTATTTACCCTAAAAGTGTCACTGTACACTATTGTATGCAGCATACCCTGATTTTAGGTTGCGCTACCGGCAATTTTTAATTTCGTGCCATAGCAACAAAATGCCGGGACTTTTGGGAGGGACCTGGGAGCTAAATTTTCAATAAATGACCCCAAGAAATGAAATCAATCATCAAAACATGTTAGCCGAAGAGTGGTCACGGAATAGCCATTTTTGACCATACTGTACTGAGGTTTTTCAATTAGTTCCGCGCTATTTCACTTTCCCCATGCGATTTCAATTGAACAGCGATTTTTCCCATACATTTTTGAATGGGCAACTTACACACCATACTATAATAGTATAATTTCCTGCTAAGGACCTGATTTTTTCAATATGTTTGAAATTGCGTCACTCTTATATGAATATTAGGACTTAACATTTCCAGAACTGCAACATCCACTAAATTTCATCTTCATTATATTATAGGTTTGCGAATAGTGTCCGTGCTGTTGTACTTGTTTTATTCTTATTCTAATAGATGTATGGGAAAATTGCTGTTCAATTGAAATTGCACGGGGAAAGTGAAATAGCGCGTAACTAATTGAAATACCTCGGTTACTAGATGGAAACTAAGTGAAATACCACGGTAGCTAAGTGAAATAGTACGGGTAAGTGCGCATGCGTAGAGTGTTAACCTTGGAAAAGTACAGTTCGAGTAGTTTCTAGTTGGAGACAGTGTCATTCTTTACGACAGAAGTTCTACCCGTATTAGACAGAACGGATTAGGAGGAGTCGTACTTTGAAAACCAAGTTCCAGCGGAAGCTAATCCTGAAATACGGAGATAATGAGTAAACAATACAGTGTAGCTACAATTGCAAATGAATTTTTAAAAGCTGGCCTACTATTAGTATAGTCTCGCCAGGCCAGACCTTTTACCGTAAGCAAGCAAGGTAAGGGCCTGCATTCGGTATAGGGTCTGGCCTGCGAGACTATACTATTAGCGAGTGATAGCATGGGTAACCTGTGCTATTAGGGATCAGTTGCACGGTTACCGTGCTATTACTCATACTAATGCTCTGGCATACCAAGCAAACTTTTTCCTTTGAAAATTAAATGTATTTTCTTTGATCACTGTGACTGAATGGTATTCACACTCTCATCTTAGTGGTAAGTTCATCAACCATTAATAACTGATGCTTCTTATCCTACTGTGATGGAAAATATCTCAAGGCTACTATCAAAAGCTTCTAGCACATTCTCAGCAACTAAACTTTAAATACTTTCTCGGAGAGTAGTAATTGGTATGTTCAAATCAGCTATATGCACTTCTCTTTCTATGACTAAGTAGTCATTACCACTGCAAATTCATAATTTTCACTTTACGTTTGCCATGCACCTGATTACAATAAACTATATATAAGGGCAGTAGTGCAGGTTTAAACATGTGCCCTAACCCTGCAAGCTCCGAGCTTTGAGTTGAATGGTTACTATATTTCTGTAATGTGCCTTTAAACAGGGTGAGTTGGTGTTTTCTCACCACTTTTGTAACCAGTTGAGATGCTTTATGGTGTGCTTTAAAGCATGGTATAATAATAACACTGTGGTTGAAGCAGTTGGCCTTAAGTACAAAGATGGAGAATAGCATTAAAATGTAGATTAAAATTAGAGGATTTAGGGTTGCCTAAAAGGTCATTTGAGCTGAGGTACACCATAGATACTAATATAGTTAGACTATTGAAAAAGAAGATAACAATCATTACCTGTGCAAAATATTCATTCTAAATATCTTAGTATTTATTGTAATTATCACAGGTATTTAGAATGGATTTCAGCAGTTAAACGGATCCTATTAATTTGGGATGAAAAGTTTACAACAAAAAACATTACTTATTCAACAATTATAGCATGTGTAAGTTGCTCAGGTGTCTCAACACTCAACAATGTCAGTGAAGTGGTTGGTTTACGAAGTGTAATTCCAGAGTTTGATTACCTTGAGACTATGAATGATTTATTTATTTCAAATTTGGACACTCTTTCTTCTTACTTGATATATGGCAGCTTTCTTCATGAAGACAAATACTGGGAGCTAAACAGTTTACTTTATGAATTTTCTGTTCAAGTACCAGAAGATATTCTTTACTTTATTATGAAGAAGATTTGCTTCAATCAAGACAATGGGAGCAGTGAAGACTACACTAAATTAGGAAGTTGCGTTTTTTATCTTCATAATAGTGTCTCACTACTGGATTTAGTTGAAATAAATGCCAAACTGAAAGAATTTCTAAAGCCAATTGATAAAAATCTAAAAATGCTAGCTTTTTTCACCCTTGAAAATAGCAAAATATTTCGTAGTTATCTAGAAAAACATAAATTAAGAGAAGAAGAAGCTCAATCACAACACTCTTTTTCTCCCTCACTCTATTCTTTAAATTCTGATGTTACAGTTGATCTTGACGATCAATGTAATATATCAGTTCATCTATTTGGGAAAATTCTTGAATTCACCAAGGAATCTATTCATGATATACTACTTGGAAAAGCAACTTACTCTGATATAGTTTCTTGTAATGAATCAATGTCTAAAAATTATTTTATGAATTCTGAGGTTACTATACTGCAACAGTATGTTCAATATTTCAAACTTTCCGAAGAATATCATCAAGGGTGTAAAGATGTGAAGTCAATGCTAATACTATTTCAATATTCTCATCATATAATTGCTCTTTGTGAAATATGTAAAACTTTTGAAACTTTTAAAAATATATGTAGTGACAGCACTTTAAAACCTTTTATTGATATTGCAAATGAGCTTAAAACTGCAGGAAGTAAAAAGCTATCAACAACACAAGCCAAAGAAAAATTGCATGTGGTCACTGCAATATTGGGTCTAAGTGAAAATTTGGAATGTATAAAAATATTTTCTGCTATATTGAAAAACAAAGAATTTTACAACTTCTTATATTATCATCAGTACTTTGGAAAAGAAGGAAATGAAAGGTTTAGGCAAAAGTATGATTTAATCACGGCCCAGTTGCAGCATCAAGATTACAATGACACTGTATTAAATCATTTATTAGTGGCTTATACACTTATGGTACCTTTTTTGAATCCATCCAGTCTGAAACAATTGATTCAAGAAATACAGACTTTTAGTAAAGGAATTAATCAACTGAAAACTGTAAATGAAAATCTTACACTCATATTAGTTTGGTTCTCAAAAGCAGAAGTAAGTTCACAATATCACTGATTGTTATGTGGATAGCTGCAAACTGTTTCCCTCAAATTCAACCATCTATTCATAATGAGATTAAAAAAGTGGGAAAGTGGGTTGGGCAATTAATTGTCAGTTCTGGTCAATTTATAGCAAATAATGACTCTTCCGTGATATCTGATTAGTTACAGATACAATTTGCTGGTCAACTTTTCATATAATATTTCATACATGAATTAAATTCATACAAGAATTTAATTGATATTGCAAATGAGCTTAACTACATTACAAAAAGAAACTAATAAACAAAAGTTATATTAACTGGATTGAAGGGAGAGTTATACAATTGAAAGTAGTTTGGAAAAATTTTTTTTAGCTAAACAGATGCCCAATGGGATACCTCCTAAGAAGGTTCAACTTAATTGTAATTGTAATATTGCTGTATTATGTATGAATATATTTATTACTTAGGGTGATACACTGGAAAATATTGCCAGTGACCTCAAAGACATCATTAAATTTGGAAAATTTTGTTTTCAAAGAAAGCTTGAGGACTATCACATGCATATGCAAAAGGTTGAACTAACATTATTGTATGAATCATCAACTTCAGCAATATCAAGTAGAAAAAATGAAGAAAACCAAAAACCTAAAAGTCCAATAATGACAACTCAGCTATGGGACAGTGAGCATATTCAAGAATTTGTGCGAAAATTAGGATTTTTGGATAAGGATAACGCCCAAGGTTATAACTTTAAAACATTTTTAAACCAAAGTAAAGTAAGTTACATCCTATCTTCTGAATTTTGTTATCCTAATGTAATCTAAAAATGATTTTAATCTGTATGGCACAACATGTGTGAAATATTTTTGCTTTTTTTTTTTCAATACACTTCTTGGTTCTCTTCCCACTTTGAATGTGTTTCTATTTTAATACTATTTTATGTGCTTTTAATGCAATCCCTCTTACTACTTTGTCAGCTAAATGTTATAGGTGTCTACAAAGTCCTGTTTAATAGAGGGAGAAACTAAGTCGGAAATTTTTTTTGCTGCAACTCAATAGACTATTAGTTTGCTACCATGACAGGTTTACACTTTTCTAAAGTTGCAAATCAGAAAAACCAGGCTCTATACTACACCAGTCTATCAAACTTAAGAACTACAAACCTAAGAACTAATATCCCAGCAAAGTTAGCTCAGATGTAGTAGTTAAAGCTTATAGTATGAGCCTGATAAAACTCAACAGAAAAAACAACAACAGACAACAAGTATTTATAGAAATATAAGTGAATGGATGGCACAGGAGATAATATGACAGCATGAGCAGGGGTGAATGTGAAAATATATTCAGTACATGTATGATTATATATTTAACTAATGAATATTCGTTCAGCAGTATAACAGTTCATATTTGGTTTGAGCTAAGTAAACTAATAAATTTGATGTGGTGAGTGTTCCACCACAGATACTTAAAAGCTAATTTAGAAATACAATAGTAAAGTTCTGTGTCATTTTTATGGGTTTAGATGGCATACAAAATTCTTGAGCACATTGAAGAGCTATCAGAACTGGGATATCCTCCAGATCAAATACAACCAATATCATGTTCAATTTCTAATGAAGACATAAGTAAAATTATAAGTGATATGAAAGATAAAGTTGAAGAATGGAAACAGAAGACTTCGGAAATGTTTGAGCGCCATCCGAAGCTTCTTTTACTGAATATGACTAAACTTTTGCATTTATACAGTTTGCTGTCAGAAGAGGATCCTTTAGCAGAAAATGGTATAAAAAGTATATCTCATGAAGTCAGTTTTCTTACTTCAAACAATTCCACTAAACATAATGAACTCCAAGCTGGAGTGAAGGTAAATTGTATTGTATTTATATATTTAAAAATTTTTGATTTCAAATTTTATACTTAAGCACCTTTATATAACTCATTGAATTTTTTTTTTTGTTCTTTATTTTAATCCTATCTTAGAATGCAGTAAAAGCTATTCAACATCCATGCAAAAAGGATCCATTGGCTCCTATGATTGTGGTAGGACAATTCTTAGATGTTTTATCACTGGATACTCATACACCATTGACTCGCACTCGAAGTATATCCCAAAGCCAGCCATATTTCTGTCAGTCTCTCTACTCATGCTCCTCACTATCAAACATGGAAATAATTTGCTTAATCATCGGAATATTTGATGGTATTCCTGAACCTTATCAGGTGCTTAGATGTCAGTCAACCACCACAGAGCATGACATTTTATTATTTTGGAAACGATTAAAAGTGCTAAAGTCAGAATACTTAGTATTAAACTTCAATAAGCTTCCTTTAAAAGTTCAGGAGGTAAGTTACTGCTGTAAATACAATGAATGGTTTTATTCATGAACCTACGAGGGTGCAGTTCAGTTAATATAATCAAAACACAGCACCATCATACTATAAAATGTACTTGGATTTGATTTTATATATATGTACATGTTATGCAGCGGTTTGTCCACTTGCATATGAATGAAAGAAGTGATTTTGATTCCTCATTTTCATTAATTCACTTCCTTGAAACGTCTACATCTATTCTTCATGAAATACCTGGGATACAGCAGAAAGATGTTAATGTAAGTTGCCTTAAGGTTTCTCCTATATTGAAACTAGTGACAAGATATAGTAGTTGCTAGGATATACATGTATATATTATTTATTAAGGCATTTGTAACTAATTAAAAAGACAAATATTTTGTGGCAGTAATGAGAGACTAAATCACTGAATTCAGAAATCTTTGAAAGTTAGTATCAATGTAGACAATTATTGTGTATATCATGTAGTCTGCTTTGTGGAAAATGATATAGAACATTGATATCATGTTTAACATTGTTTTTGTTTTAATCATTATACTTATAGAATCCTAAACAATCTAAGGACAAGGTTATTGACAAATGTGCAGCTATTAAAGAAAATTTTGCATCTATTTTTAATATATGTGGAAAGCCAGGTTAGTATCCCAATGATAGATTTTAAATGTGGACTAGTACCATATCGAATTTGATATTAGAAATATGGGTGAGGTGCATTTATTCAGAAGTATTTACTTGTTTTTGTTAATGAAATTAAGTAGAGTGCATGTATGAAGTTCTCTCTCAATATTTCTGTCTTGTAGTCATAATGTTGCTGTGCTTAGGCATTTTATTGAGAAAAGTCCTGACAAATAATTCTTCTACACCCTTTGTGGTACTGCAAATAAAGAAGTATAAGCCATATATATATATACACAATATATAATTCATTTGATACAGGAGAATATCACGAGTCTGTTGGCCTAATATTTACATGGGTGCCACAGGCACGAGCGTAAATACAATCAGATGAGTGATATTCTATGGTATCTGATAAATAATAACTTTATTATGTTACTGCTCATATGTGAATACCATAGTAACGAGTTTCTTGTGCAATAAACACTTATATAACCTGGAAGGACATAGTAACCCAACGTGACAACTCATGGGAAAAATATTGCCTTAAGCCACATCCAGTTTACTTTAATTCATTTCCTATGTGGCAATAGGTATTAGTCCCTGTTCAGTACAAATAATCTATAATAGATGTTTTAGCACACTATATAGTGGCCATCATCAGTATAAAATGATTGAAATTGCAAGGAGCTTGAGGGTGACAAAAATAAGAAAATATGCATCAAACATCACTATGAAAAAAAAGCCTTAGGATTAGACAGAGCTGTTATTTGTAGGAATTGGGTGATTGTATACTGGAGGTAGTATTCCTTTCTCTCTATTCATAGAACTCTTCTTATTTCTGATGTTCCAAGACTCTAAATAGCATCTTTGGTATCAATTGCTATGTGAGTCTATGACTGCAGCAGTGTCCCAGTTTATGACGTGATTGTTTTTTATTGCATGTTCTGAACCTGCTGAGTGAAATAGGTAGCTACTATCTAAGGGAGCTTATCTCTTGTGTCCTTTTATTCTATGATGGAGTGTACGACTTGTTTGCCCAATACATGTTGACAGTTGGTCAGCCAAGACCAATACTGCTGGAGGCCAGGATGGAGATATACACAATTTATCTCCACTTACCAACTTGATGTGGCTTAGGTATGAGGCCAATGGGGTTGGTGTGCACAACACACAAGATCTTAAATTGTTTTGGACGATCCAACCAATCTTTCCTAGCCCTACACATTGTTGATTTGCTGCTGATAGATGGTTACAACTCACTGGCTGTAGACAGCAATATTGTGACACCCCAGCTTAAAGCCATGATGCAAACTGTTTCGCATATATTGTAAAAGGTCCCTTATGGGTGAGACTCAAACACTGCACCCAATTCTGCAACCGAATGGGAGACCATAATGTGTCACTGAGAAGCCCTCTTTGTCTCTTCCACACTCAAGAGCCAAAAGATCCTCCATGTAAATATGTTAGCCCTTGTGACTTAGACCTTTAGCCATGAATTGTGGTAGCCTTGCTAAATCTCCAATCAATGCAGAAATACCATGTAACGATGATACAAGACAAGCTGGTGTGTAATACAACCTATACCCAACAACCTCTTCCATACCCCAAAATTATGGCATTGTTGTTTATTGGACCTCACTGATGATGTACATTGCTCAATGGCATCCTCTATTATTGATACCATTGGACTTATCGTTACTTTCCCCTGATCCTTATGACTTTAATAATCTTGCTCTACCTATCCTACAAGAGTGAAACAACAGCCCTGTCTGTGGCCACTACTACACAGACTACCCTTCATTGAGTAACTTGAATTACAAAGTATGAAGAATACAGATTGGTATGAGCTAAATATGACAATAAAGTCTGACTGACAGAACAAATTATGCTATATAGTGGCCCTGAGAGTATAGGCATAATAGCTGACCTTGAGGTGGGACCTGGATACAGTTGCTGTCCTTTAGTAACTCTGATGCAGTGCATCACTAGGTGGCTAGTTTGACACAAAAACTTCAGCCCAGATCTACCACTCCAATTAAGTTATCGCCTTAGTACTCACGTCATGGTAGCAAGCAGTCTTGATCATGTGCTACATGTGATACATCATTTCTGCCATGCCCCTTGCATCCTACTTTGTAACTTCCTTTGCAACAATACTTACCTAACTGCTATTTCAACATTAACCTTATTAGTAGTTTAAATCATATTAAATTTTAGTTAATCAGCACCTAAAGGTGCTAAAAATTTTAATCATTTTCTACTGTTATATGACTTCATTATGTAAACATATCAGCACATAAAATTGGTAATCACACTGATGCTCAGTAGCTTCAGTTTTATCATTAATGAGCAAGCTAAGCAAGTGAAACACTAAAAGGGGTTAAACAATTGAGATTCTGTGATGTTTATTTGTTTATTATTGCTATGGTAAGTGCGATCCTTTTTTTGCTCATGCCTCTACTTACATGAGGTAAGTAAAGCGTTCCCTGGCTGTGCATGATGAGGAGGGATATCTTTTTTGCACTGATTAATTCAGCTGCTTTCAGACCTGCAGAGCACTTGAAATTTTGTTTACTTTGTCAACCAACAATGCATAGCCGACTATGAGACCTACTTGTAGCATAGTAGACTATAAGGGCCCCCAAAAAAGACTACCACATGTGGAAACCACACCCCACAACAGTATTATTAACTTATTGCCAGACATTTATTCTGTATGTATGTTTGTATGTTGTTTGTGTGTTAGTTTCAATAGTTGTAGTATATAGCAGCTGTATTTTATGTATCATTTTTATGTTGCCTAGGTTACTTGTTACAATTTGTGTGAATGTTTGTTCTCTCATTTGATTGGTTAGTTTAATAGTTCATTATCCTCTTTGTGATTGGTCAGTTTTTACATTTTCTTTTCTTTTCTTGTGATCCCGTTGGCAGTCTATAAAAAGGGCTGACCAGGGACAGTCAAGGTCTCTGACTCTCTGATTGAGACACTCTCTCTCCATTATCTCTATTTGGATTTATCAAAATTAAGTTAAAACTTGAACTGACAAGGAAATTAGTATAGCATTGTTGGGTGGACCTAGCCAAAGAAGCAGAGGGCCCGACAAACCTGGTGGCAGCAGTGGGACCTACCGTCGAGAAGTGTGAAAATTCTGAAGAAGAGGGAAGATACCCTGAAATTGAGTGTGCAAGTGGGAAATTAGTATAGCATTGTTGGGTGGACTTAGCCAAAGAAGCAGAGGGCCCGACACCACAGTACCTTTAAATAGGTTCACTTTGATTTCAGAGTCCTGCTAAATTTTGACTTCAGTTTGGTTCTAAGCACTAACTTGGGCTCAACAAACTAGAGGAGAAACTAAAAAAAATATTCTAAGTGGTGTAGCTCAAAGTTCTCATTTGGTTAGGCTATTAATTGGCGAGTGAGCGAAGCGAGCGAGACACTATCAGGGGTAACTCAATTGAAAATCGGGGATATTTGTTTATGTGGGGACGTATGTATATCATTTTGTACTTTGACCCTTACGTATTTTTGCGTTAGCTCGGTGTTTGACCCCGCTAACTTCACTAAACAGAATCCTCCTGTTTCGTGATCATTACCCTATCATCCCAGAAATTGAATTGTTTACCGCTTTAAGTTCTTTTTATACGGTGCAATTAAAACTAAAAAACTAGCCGGAGTTCCGTTTCTGTTCGAGTTAGTGGTGGCGGTAAGTTAATGCACTATTTGTCATAGTTAAGCCATACGCAACAGTATTTAGTTGAACACCTAGACTAACTACGAACGTAAGTCTTGTGTAGGTATGGCCAGTTGTGTGAAAGTATTGTGTGCTTACAGCTACTACTTCATTTAAATAACGTGACTTGTATTTTTGTAGCTTTTTTTTTTTTCAATTCAAACGGTTGCAGGGAGTGGTTACTATAGCATTGAATCCCCTTTTACTGTAAATGCGTAATTTAAAAACTCGCCTTTTTTTGGAGCTTCTAAGTGCCGCTTGTTGGTTGTCAAGAGCCACTGGTAGTCAGAATGGCTTCTAATGAAGCTACCACTACTGGAGGAAAGCTGAGATAAGTACATAATTACATATTAATTGTTAACTAAAGTTACAAAAATAACTCTGGCCTTTTCTTTTGTAGCTGATGTATATATTTTTATATACTTATATTTATTATTTGTTTTTGCTGGCCCTAGGCAAAAAATCAAGCAATTACAACAATAATAAATAGCTAATTAAATAAATAAATAATAACATCAATAATAATAATTAGTCAAACAAAACAAGTAATAAATAATAAATTAATAAATTAATAATAAGGATTAGGTGGTGATTGTAGTTTTATGCAGCCTAACAAGGCAGGCTTGCTCGCCATTTGTGCTCAAGCACACCACTAGTTTATGGATAATAATAAAAGTTTTTTTGAGAATGAAATATTAGTAAATCTTTAAAATATTCCTGGGCTGTCCCGCTTCCCATTTGTGCTAAAGCACCACTAGTTATAAATTTCTACTCTGATTACAAACAACTTACTTACTTATTTCCTTGTATTTCAAGTAGTCCATCATTTAGTAGTCATAATCTTGATTTGGAGTCTATAGTAGATTCTTCTTTTTTCAATTAGTCAAAGATTTCCAATATTAAGATTAAGTTTAATGGACCTCAGTCAACATTGGGCATTTTTAATTATCAACAATGCTAACAGTTTGTGGTTTTAGGTTATTTTGGTCATATCTCAATTTTGGTACCACTTATAAATAAAAAAAATTAGCTTACCACAGAATATATAGGTCTCAATTTGCCAACATTTTGATACTAAAATTAATACACAAAAACATTGTTTATGCTTTTTTTAACTCCTTTCATTCAGGAAGTGGAAAAACACACTATATCAAGAAACAACTGAAAGAGTGTCAACACACTATTACAATTGCTATAAATGAGACTTTTTCATCCAGTAAAGTAATATCACGGCTTAGAACACTGCCTTTGTATGAAGAAAACATTGGAATTTATTTCAACATTACAGTTCTCTCTCCTGGGGTTAGACTCTAGAATACATTGTTATTGTGTGATGACTAATGTTTTTACTATTTAGGAATTTGTGGCAGAGACAGAGAAACAAAATTACCTTGATTTAGTGGATACAATATCATGGTTCTTTTTTGATTTACTAATGATTGGATATGTAGAGGATAAGAATGGAATTTCATTCCGCATTCCTGGAGAATTAAATTGGAAAATATTCATTGAGGTATACTTAAATATAATAATTACTAATTTTTGCACTTTTTTAAGTTTAAATATTGCAGGTTCCTCCTTCACATGATTCAAAATGGCATGAGATATTCCCATCCCTATACTTACTAGGAAGAATTTACTATGTAGAACCAGATGAAAGCTATGAAGCAGATTCTGATGTACAATTAGTTTGTAAATATTTACAGGCTTTTAAATATGGGAAAATTGATCAACAATACAAGGAAGGAGGATCATTAGTAAAATTCAGTTTGTGTAAAGACTTTTCTCAAGGTGTTTGTGACAAATTATTAAATGAATATATGCCAAGCAAAGTAAAAACATCTAAAGTTACTCAAAAACTCTTCATCAGGTAGAATTTTTACTTACTAATTATTAAACTTATGATCTGTCTATAAATTACAGATACATGAAAAGGCGATGTAAGTTTCTTGATGAATTACCTGCATATAATTATAATGTTGGTAGAGGTGACATCATGAATAAATTGCCATTACTTGGTAATACACACTATAATGTTGCACATCTTGGTTCTATATTAATAAGAGCCATGCTCAGGGAGGTAGAAGATTTTTGTGATCCATTGGTGGCAAAAAAGTGGACTGGTACTGAATATCAACAGGTAATTCAATATTTTAATTTTTATCTTGCTAATACTTTTAATTCTTGTTTTTAAGTTAATATACGATTTTGAAGATGGTGGAAGTACTTTTGGATTATTATCTTTAAAAGCATATTCCAAGAAGCCAACTGAGTTTGAAGAGTTTCAACAAATTGGTATTGAACCTGTTACATTTGAGTAAGTGCTCACATTACTGGCTTTAATTTTAAACTTATTTAGTGTGCTTCCACAACCATTAGATTACCAAACATGTAGCTATATCCAAGCTTTCTAATTGTCATTGAAACTATGTTATGCCTTCAGTCAAATCTCTGAAGAAAGGCACTTTGGTAGTTCAGTTAAAGCCTATTTATTTTTCTATTGATTGTATGATGATTATTTACTCATATTAGCATTTACTGTATGAATCTATCTTTCAGAAATGTTTGGTATCCTAATAGTTGCACTGGTTTTACTTAGGGGGGCTACAATACCCACCATATAGCTAACCACATTCATAAAAATGAATCTGTCACGGAGGCCTCTTCTACTATTGCATCTTCTAATCACTTATGTTTTTGCTGTGTTTACTTTAATTTTCCATACATAGCTATATGGGAGTCCTGGTTGCCTTTTTTTTTACATTGAATCCAATAATTATATAATTTGGAATAGACAAAAAAATTCTTTGACAATAAAAAGTACTCTTGCACTCATTAATATTATTTCTGTCATTATTTTTCTCATTGTTTTGGCTGTTTCTATTAGTAAATGATATAATGTATACTTCTTTAGAAAATTAAACACAAGAAATGTTCAAGATAAATTTCTTTCCAGAGCTATAGGTGTAAAGCTTAACAAAGATGGATTTTTGTCAGCAATAGATGACAAGCCATATGTGCTCACATTAGATTACACAATTAAAATGCTGAATATTCATGAAAGAAAAGAGTGTGGAATGCCAGTTATTCTTGAAGGAGAAACTGGTGTGGGAAAGACAGCATTAATAGAGATGCTGTCTGAATTGTGGAATCAGTCGCTAGTTACAGAATGGTCAAAACAAAGAGATAGAATAATTAGTTCTATTAAAAAGATATTCAATGAAAATCAAGTACAACAGGTATATTATATATATGTATTTATTCCATGCTAGATATCTTCACAATGTTATTATTAGGTATGTGACCTCACCTCACGTTATCACATAGTGTTATCTCATTGCTGTATTACTCAAGCTCATTACCCTAGTAGTTATAACAACCACCTGGCTGACCAGTTTTTTGTTGTTGTTTTTTTTGGCCCTCCTGAGCTTTATAAGTTCCAGGGCACGCACGTGCAACACAAACGATGCATACTTTCGGGACTAGCCCAGGTACACAAATCATACACACACACACACGATAATACAGTAACTTGCAATCTATATGGCTATAAAAATAATATAATAAATAACAATGCAGACATACAATAACAATAACTGTCTCTTTTTCTGTCTCTGTGTCTTCTGTTATGTGGCTGTGCCCACATAAACCACTTATTACACTCATCAGAGTGATATGGCTAGATATTTCACTCTCAGGCTGTATTTTCACTCGCCTCTGGCTCGTGAAAATAAATTAGCCTGCTCGTGAAATATTTTGCCATATCACACTCTGACTCATGCAATAAGTACTATATATTATTATTAATTTATACATATATAATGATATATGTGTAAAATTGCAGAATCACATCATGTCAAAAGATATTATTGCTCTAACATATGAAGACATTCAAGAACTTTGCAATGCTTGCTCTGGGACTGCCTACAGTCACATTATCAAGATTCTTCACAAAATAAGAAATGATTATATGATTCGTTTACTGGATACGGAAAATATTCCAGGAGAAAAATCTGATTCTACAGTGAATGTAAGTCATTAAGCAGTATATTTTCAGAAATCTGTTTTAATTTAATTATTTTGCATCATCAAAATATAATATGTAAAGCATATGTCCCTAATAATATGTTTGTGTTTTATAGATCTCAAGTTTATTTGCGAATGCACTACAGCACATATCTTCTATTAATACTTCAAAATTATTGTACCATATTTTAAAGACTAAAGTTCCATCAACATTTCATAAAATAAATGTTCATGGAGCACTTACATCAGATCAAATATGGACACTACTTCAACCAGCAATAAAACAAGCTTCACTTTTGAATTCAGTACACCAAGAGAGATTTAACTTGGAGAATAACTATAACAACTTCTCATACTGTGTAACAGTAAGTTTTATATTCATATAATCCTGTAATCAGCATCATTAATTAAGACTTAGCTCTCATCTTTTTTTCTTCTTTCTTTTATGTCATTTTCTTAACAAATGAATTATTATAATGCTGTAGCTGGCACAGGTTGTCTACAGATTTATTCACATATCCTGTACATTTTTCTTGTGAACTAGAATATAATGTAGAGTGCATCCACTTTATTTTTTTCAAACACATAATAAATATTCAATGCCAATAATAAATATTGGCCTTGAATTTTTGTTCTATTATCTTAGCTATTGTCTACTAAAGACTTGAATAACACCAGCCAATAATTACCTAATATATTTATGCTTGCTTTAACATAATTTGTATGAAAATAGTGAAGTATGTTTGCACATTGATTTAAATATAATGAAATAAGTAATGTTGAGATCAACTTAATATATTGGAAATAAACTGAAGTATGTTTGCACATTGATTTAAATATAATGAAATAAGTAATGTTGAGATCAACTTAATATATTGGAAATAAACAAAAAAATGTTTTAATTACTATTTAAAATGTTACAATAATAGAGCCTATAAAACGGCTGTAGTTTGTTATCATTTTAGTATGTAGCAAGTGACTTTTGTTGTTATCACTAGATTTTTTTTGATGAAGTTAATACATCTTCTTGCCTTGGATTATTCAAAGAAATAATTACTGATCGAAGTTTCAATGGAATGGTAAGACACGTGTAATTATATCATAAAAAATATTTCAGCTATTATTAATTTGGGTAGTATATTTTAACAAATGTTGTAGTAAGCTGCTGCATTTTTTGTGACGTCAAAAATTTGTCTCAAAATTATTAGATTATAGTTAGCCATTCACTTGCTTGAATTCTGCACTATTCTGTACATTACTATGTTCCTTTTAGCTTTTTTTTTTTTTTTTTTTTTTTGGTAAAGGATATTTTCAGTCATTTATGAAGGCAGTTATTAACCCATAGCTCGCATGCGTGAGAGGGTTATAGTAGTGTGTTTGTCTGTCTTCTGTCTGTCTGTCTGTCAACATTCAAATTCATGAATAGCTAGCTAACCTTTAAAACAAATATGACCTGACTCAGTAGGAGAATTTAAGTTCCTTAAATTGACCACTTTTTCAAAATTTCAAGCTAGTTTCTGAGTAAATGCAGAGAAACTTCAGCTACAAACAAACAAGTGCAAATTAGATGCAACAACCCTTACCTTTTGCATACATATGTTTACGTCATACAGCAGTCACGTGATCTCTTAACTGCATGTGTCCTCGGTAGTTTTAGAAGTTGAACTTAGTTGTGTAATAATGCACTGAGGGTTCACATCCTGGGTGCTCTATAAGTTAATGGAAATAGCATTGTTATAACAGGTTCAAGCAAAAGAAAACCCTAATATACTATAACTATATTTTAGTGAAAACATGGCACCACTCACATTACTGACAATTTCCAATTAAGCATACGTATAACTTGAATTTATCCTCTAGCAACAGTCAGCAGAACCTAGGGCAGATTGAAGAGGGCTGAAGCTCGCTCTCGATTCTCAAGCAATGTGGAAGGAAAATATACAGTAGTGGAGCTTGAGTGTTTAGCTGTGGTTTGGAGCATGAAGAAATGCTCACCATTTTTGTCAGGTTTGCCCAATTTTATGATTATCACAGATCATAAACCCTTAATTCCAATTTTCGACACACATCGTCATGATGAAATTGAGAACCCATGACTACAAGGCTTCATACCAGCACTTTGTTCTTCAATTTAACAGCACAGTCTGACAACTTATAAGTTGCAAGAAGGTGCTGCAAAAGATGATCTTATCAACACCTGAAGCATGTGATATCCAATGGGTTTCCTGACCAATGAGGCCAAATATAAGACGCACTAACGGTTTTCTGGGGAATCAATTTGATGACATTATAGTTTATGGCTGCCATCTTCTCATTCCCAAGCCTCAGGTTGTAAGCTCATCACCCTAGTAGTTATAGCAACTGGTTCTAGCTTACCAGTTTCATGGTTTTTACAGCTACCTTCCCCAGAACCTGGTTAGAGCAGCTGCTAAAATATCAGCTGGGGTTGTGGGGAGCCACAGCTAACTTTTTTACAATTTTTTAATTGCCTGTGAAAATTTTAATGGTCAACTGCTGTAATTTTTTTTGCATAAACTAAGCTAAAACAATTATGTAACAATAATGCAGTTTTATGTAACCCAACTAAGCACTCACTCATATTTGTGCAGAAGCATATTACTAGTTATCTAGTTATCAAGTGAGCGAGATGATACTGTTAGGGGTGGACAATTGAAAATCTGGTATATGTTCTATATATGTGACCGTCTACAGGAAAACCGGGCACAACGCGGCACCCTTCGAAAAAATTTTTTTTGCACTTACAGAGTTGTCGCCGTCCAGATATTGAGCTCTCCAAGTTTTATCGTCGTAGCTTAAGTCGTTCCCACTATAATAGACCTAACCGTTCCCTTCCGTCGACTTGAAACAATACATTTTTAAGAAATCGATCGATCTTTTCTCGATATTTACGCACGCCGCGTTGTGCCCGGTTTTCCTGTAGACGGTCACATATATATATATAGTGGTGTGCTTGTGCACATCGAGCGAAATTGTCTAGTTAGGTTACATAAAACTACAATATTGTTATGTGACTTGTTTACCTGAAAAACCTTCTATTATTATACTTCATGGTGATGAAAGTGAATTATATATAGCAGTTGACCATTAATTTTAGCAAACAAATACAAAATTACTTTTTTACCTCATTTTCTTGAGTAGTCATAACTTCTGTAGTATCAAATTTAAGCCATTCTGACCATCTGAAATACCAGTTATTCTTGACAACACGTTCTCAGCTACAAGAAAGAAAGGCTACAGTGATTTTTGTAAATATGGAATCATGTACTTACCTCAGCTTCCCCCGAGTAGTGATAGCATCCTTAGCATTAATATTAAGGCATTCTGACTACCAGTGGCTCTTGACAACGAACAATCGGCACTTTGTAGCCCTCCCAAAATGGCAAACTTTTGAAATTGTGTCTGGTAAAGGGCTTTCAATGTCATAGTAACCAGTCACAGCAACTTTTTGTGACTTGAAAAACAAGTTAATGCTGTAGTATCTGAAACTGGGGTCAAGCCTAAAAAAAGGCACCCACGCACGTTTAAGGGGCATATGTACCATACATACATATATACTATTGGTGTGCTTGAGCACAAATATCGAGCAAGCCTGCCTAGTCAGGTAACATAAAACTACACAGTATTGCTACTACATAGTTGGCGAGCGAGTGAAGCAAGCTAGACACTCTCAGGGGTAACACAATTGAAAATCAGGGATATTTATTTGTTTATATATGTTTGGACGTACGTAGCTATGTCATTTTGTACTTTGACACTCTCGTATTTTCGTGTTAGCTCTGTGTTCGACCCTGTCCCTAACATCACTAAACAGAATCCTCTGGTTTATCGATCATTACCTGTATCACCCTACAAATTGAATTGTTTACCGCTTTGAATTCTTTTTCTATTCGAGTTAGTGGCAGCGGTAAGTTAATACCTTATTTTTCATAGTTATAAGCCCTACGCAACAGTATTTACTTGAAAATGCACTGTCTACTAGACTGACCATGAAGGTAAGTCTTATGTAGGTATGTTAATTTTGTGAAAGTATTGTGCTTTACAACTATTACTAAGAATATCACAAAGAAAAAGTGTAAATGCCGTGACTTGTTATTTGTTGCTTAATTTTTTTTTTCCATTCAAACAGTTGCAGGGAGTGGTTACTATGGCATTGAATGCCTTTACCATTATATACGCAATTTAAAAACTCGGCTTTTTTTTAGTAGCTTGAGTGTTAGAAGTTAAAACCAATCGCTTAACAATAGTGTACTTTTAGGCTCGCTCACCATTTGTGCTCAAGCACACCACTAGTTTATATTTTAGCTTAATTCATGCAAAACAGTATAGCTAATTGCAGTGGATCATTAAATTTTAGCCAACAGTGTAATGGTAACTTATGTAGTATCAAACTTGAGCTGTTCTGACTACCTCAATTATCAGTAACTCTTGAACAAACTCAGCTACAAAAAAAAAATAGGCCATCTAATTACAAGTGGCTCTTGACAACCAACAAGCGGCATTTAGCAGCCAAAAAATGTCGAGGTTTTTGAAATTATGTCTGGTAAAGGGTTCCAATCCATATTAACCAGTCGCAGTCACTTTTTGTGACTTGAAAACAAGCATTCCTCTGGAATTATCTCACAATTTGAAGTATATGCTTGAGTAAGACTTTCCTAATGCTGTAGTATTGGAAGAAACAGGGGGTCAAGCCTTAAAAGCTGTGTTTTGGGGAGAAAAAAGAGCCTGTGCGTGCATTTAAGGGGCATATGTACAGTCCATATAATATATTATATATATATATAACTAGTGGTGCGCTCGAATAGCGCAAATGCATCGAGCGAGCAGACTCTTTTTACAGAAAAATAGGACAGAAATTACATCTAACTGATTAGGCATGAAGAGTTAACAATAACAGAATTACCTGAATAAACTTAGAAAGCAGTGGCAAACAAGCGCAGCTTGACAAAGACTTCACAATTGTTTCAAGAAGAGAGTAGCTGTAAACTTTTTGGTTGAAACAAAGATGCGTAAGGCAGTGCAGCAGGATTCTCCGCGCTCGTTAATTGAAAAATACTAGAACTGTGAACGCTTTACCTAACTTACGTAATTAGAAGCGCGGGCGAAAACAGAAGTCTCACGTACCCCATAAACAGATAAATTAATTAATTAATTAATTAATTAATTAATATAGCGAAATCTCGAATGCGTTACCCCTGAGAGTGTCTCGCTCGCTTCGCTCGCTCGCCAATTATATATCGAACATATACCCAATTTTCAAATTGTCCACCCTTAATAGTATCTAGCTCGCTTCACTCGCTCAATAACTTTAACACAAATTTCACAAGAGCCTGCCTAGTTAGGTAGCATAAAACTACATCTCAGGGTTGTGAGCAAGCTCACACCCTAGCAGTTATAGCACCCCCTGGCCTGGCTTACCAGGTTTCTGGGTTTTACAGCTACCTACCTATAAGTGAAGCTTACCCAATTACCCTTAGAGCAGCTGCTAAAATATCAGCTGGGGGTGTGGGGAGCCCCTAGGGATTTTTACAGCCAACTTTACACAAAGAGTTACCAACCCTCTACAAACTACTTCAGTAAAGATATCTATACATGGAATCAATCACTTGTTACACTCTGGTAGAGTGATATGGCTAGGCATTTCACTCTCAGGCTTTATTTTCACTCGCCTCTGGATAGTGAAAATAAATTAGCCTGCTCGTGAAATATTTCACCATATCACACTCTGACTCATGTAATAAGTACTATATAACAAAGGTATGCTCAATTTTAAATTGTCCACCCCTAATAGTATCTCATTCGCTTCACTTGCTTCATCAAACAAAGACTCCCAATTCTCAATTTGTTACCCCTGTATAAAGTCTTGCTCACTTCGCTCACTCCCAAGTAAGTCAAAACAAAAAATTTCTGGCACGTTAAAGGGACAAAATTTTGATGCTTTCTTCAATCTTATGGAGGCTACCATCTTCAAGACCTGTATGACAGAATGACTGACTGACTAACTGAATGAATGATAGACAAACTGAATACTGTAACCCTCTCGCACATGTGCACTGAGTGTTAACTAGTATGCATTTCATTATGGTGGTATAATGAGCTATCTATATACTGATGTTATAGAATTTCTCAATCTTTTTTTCTGCCATTGTATCACTTATCAGAATTTCTGTTATAAAAAATTCATAAAAGAAAGAGAGACTTATCTGATGAATACAATAAGGTTATAATTGTATCAAATTACTGAATATTTTTCTTGTGGTTTCTTATAGGGGTTGCCTGACAATATATTCATTGTAGCAGCATGTAATCCTCATCGTGGAAACAGTTTAGCATCACATGAAACATGGGTAAGAGGAACATACTATGTTCGTAAGCTACATCCTACATTAAGCCTGCTTACATGGAACTATGATTCTCTAAATAAAGAACAGGAAAAATTTTATGTTTCTGCAAAATTTACAATGCAAGAAAAGTTACAGAGAACTGTAAGTTAGTAAGTACTGGATAAATGATGTAATTTTAAATTATCAACATTCTATTTTAGATAAAGGGCAAAGAGACAGGATATGATCCTCATAGCACTAAATTGTTAAATTCTGAAATTACTGATTTAATAGTGGCAAGTCAAAGTTTAATGCGAAAGTACGCTGAACAACAACTATTAAATAATCTTGAGTGTACAAGTGAAAACCAAAGAGAAGCGATCAAAAAATCTTCACACAGTTGTGTCAGCCAAAGAGATATTCAACGTGTTTTCACTATCTATGAGTGGTTTCTAAAATTTTACTCAAGATTCCGTCCCCAACGTAATGTAGATCATCGACGAAGAGCAGTTTTACTTGCTGTTGGAATTGTATATTATTTAAGGCTTGATACAGGGTTTCGCTACAACTATAGAGAACATTTAGATTCTCTGTCTTTGTCTGACAAGCTTAAATTTTCAGATGCTTTTGAACAAGAACTTAATTTTTTTATTAATAAAGTGAACCTTCCTGATGGTACAGCTCATACTATAGCCTTAAAAGAAAATATATTAGCAACCATAGTGTGTACTCTGACACATACACCACTTATTATTGTTGGAGATCCAGGTTCATCCAAAACTTTTTCATTCAATCAATGTGTTCAAAATATGAGAGGGGAGGAATCTAAATCTAGTCTATTTCAAGACACAGAAATATTTTTTTCATTAGATCCACACTTTTACCAGTGCTCTTACCAGACTACATCTAATGAAATTGAAACTATATTTTCTCGAGCAATAAACCGTCAAAGAAGTCATCGTCAATTTGATCTTCCCATTAACTGTGTAGTATTCATGGATGAAGCTGGCCTCCCAGAGGAAAGCCATGAATCTCTGAAAGCTTTACATCCACATCTTGACAAAAAAGAAGTATCATTTGTAGCTATAACAAATCATGCATTAGATGCTGCAAAGACTAATCGTGCGATCTCACTGTTTCGTCCCAAAGCCTCACTTAAAGAATTAGAAACGTTGGTGCGTGGCTGTCTCAGCAATGGCTATTCAAAAAAACTTATCAATGAAATGGTCAAACTGTGCCACCCATATTTAGAATGCATGAAAAAAGATTGGTTTTCACATCTTTTTGGCTTGAGAGACTTTCACCATTTTATTTTACAGCTACGAAGAAGTATAGCAAGCCATAGTGATTGTATTTCAGTTAATAATATCCTGCATGCATTGAAGCGAAACTTTAGTGGATCTGACAAATTTATGGAGATTTGTGAAGCATTTTTGTCCAACCATAGTCCATTTAATGAGCATTATCCTACAAGATATAACATAATTGAAGTATTGAGAGAAAGTATAAAGGACAAATCAGAAAAAGAATTTGAAACTAACCCTGCTCGTTACAAACTTATTATAGATCCTTCAGAAGACAATTCAATATTACACTTATTGTTTTCATTAAAATCAGAACAGAATAAAAATGTGCGCATGTTCATATGCAGTGATTTTCCAAGTGATGGTGAATTAGAAGCAGTAAACACTATAGCAGCTATCAGGCATTGCGCAGGAGAAGGTCATACAGTTGTCATGTGTCAAACAGATGACATAAATATAAGTTTTTATGATTTGTTCAATCAACGATTCAGAAAAATGGATTCAAAAAATGGGCCTAGTTACTACTGTAACATTGCCATAAAAGCACATTCTGAACCTTCCAGAGTGCATCCAAAGTTTCAGTGTGTTATTGTAGTTAAAAAGTCAGACATACCTGTTACTCCAGGGCCTTTATTGAATAGATTTGAAAAATATTTGATATCCCATCAAGATTTACTAAGATTGTCATTAGGCAAGCTGCCAAACACTATGGTGGCTATTATTAATGCAGCTCAAGAAAAGGTAAGTCCAATATTAATTATGTTTTCTCACTAGTGATTTTTAAGTGCTACATGTAAGATATACAGAGGTACTATGAAATCTGCTTTTAGCTATCTATTGTGTGTATTGCATTACAATTTTAAAACAAGAGCTAGTTACGGCTAATTGTGCTACAAACCCTACCTAGTTTGGTTTTATCTCCACTTGCACCTTCTCATCAAGCATAGTGAAATTACTCTTTGAATAAACTTTGCAGCAGTGATTGTGAATAAAGTGGCTTCAATTGTGAATTCCAAAGTGTCACCAACACCATAAACTACAGCTACATAGCGTAAATTTAGCTTGCTTTTCCTTTATTGCAATAAAAATATTACCCATTTGAGTCTTTATAAATACTATATTAATATACATTTGGAGTTAATTCGATAACCCTTGTCGAACTAATGCATTTCTCATGATTTGTAGAGTTCATTAAATACCATATTATAAGGAAACACACATTTGCACACACCCTGCTATATACAATGCTGCAGGATTGCACAATGCAATAGAAAAGTGAATTGGTTATTTAAATAGCAGAAATAACCTTTCAATTTTTTCCCAGGTGGAGGAATGCATTCAACATATTAATGGCTCAAAAAGTTTATTTGGATTTCAATCAAAAACTTTGAGTTCACTTATTTTAGATTTAGTGCCTAATCCAAGCCATCAGTACACTAAATTTTTGAAAGAGGATTTTTCAAACATGAATGAAGAAAAACCTTTTGATTTTTTGTTGATAGTATTACTCACAATACTTAGAAAAAATGCTGGATTCAACATACCAAAGGTAATTTTTTCTTTTGTACAACATCTACTATCTATAATTGTGTGTAATTCTTATTTTAGTACAACAAAAGTGAATTATACACAGATGCTGATAGTATCTACAATCTTTTGTCTAATTCAAATGTGGAGATCAGTATGCAATCAAATTATGACGTATTAATAGCATTAGAAGAGGCCTTTTGTGTGATGTATGATAATTCTAATAAATTTCAAGATCTTCAACATGAAGGTTGTTTAGTCATATGCGTTTTGGAGCAAATGATGGTACGAATACTTCTTAAAAGGCTCATGCAAGTTATGATGATTGAGGCAGTTATTGAAAAGAGAAATGCTGTTCCTTTGTCATACATTTATAACTATCTCAAATTCCAGACTCACTTTAGCTTAAAAGAAACCATTACTGACTATTACATGGCCTATCAACACACAATGAGGTATGTTAATATCTGTTTACAAATTTAATTAGTTTTTACGAACTTGCTATACACTGTAAGTAAAAAATTACAGGCTGAAATCAGAGATTTTTTTTTCTTTTTGTAAGAATTAGGACTTTTATCTCTTCCTTAGTAAGGAAATTTTCCCTATAACTTCAGAATCTATTGCTCCGCTTTCATATTCAAAACTGATAGTAGAAAGATATTGTTAATCCGTTGTAGTATTACAGGTCAGTGACATTACCCCACTTTCATGTTTGTATCCTAATATAGTGAAAACAGACCGTCTCCCAACAAACTTATCATTTTTACTCGCTCATCCTCTCTCATTCATGACATGCCCAGCGTATTTCCATTCTCTGGTGCTGATGATGAGGAATATAAAATTATACAAGACTACTTTTTCCAGTCGCCAGATAAACTAGTTTTGCATAAATTATCACATATTATGTCACAGAACTCCATTCAAGAAATTTTAAGCAGATTTATGGAATCTGAAAGCAAAGATATTATGGTGCTTATAGCAAATATGCAAAGTACATCTTTAAAAATAGTCAATCATGTAAGATTCATGATTGAAGAGTTTGAGCAACAAGTATCTCAAAAATTGAAATTGTTTGTACTTATACTTCATTTCTCCCCTCATCACTTTCTTCAACAGAGTTATCCAACTTTGTTTTTAAGAGAATGGGACCATTACTATTTGGATACTATAGCTGTAACATCTACCAAAGTAGATATCACGAACTGGTTACAACATTGTTGCTTTGATCCAAGTGAAATTGAAGAAGGAGACAAAAGCAAAAACTTATCTGTAGTTCTAAAATCTATGCTACACTCATTAATTCCTAGTCTTTCAGCAAGAATGACTTTTGGAAATATGAGAGGTAGACAATTTAATCGTTCCATGAAGGCAACTGAACGTGAGGAGGCTTTAAAGCATGTGTTAGACCACTATAAACTTGGAAATGATTTATGCACTCGTTTTTGTGAATATTGGAAGCCATCAGTAATGATGGAATATCTAGAGCAGACTTCTTCAAGGCATACAAGAAGAGATTCTGTACTTAACATTACTGACTCCATTCAAGCTCAATTTAGAGCTCAGTTTTTCTATTTTTGCCTATATATGTTGACTCAGACAAACTTGGACTATAACTTGGATGTATTGTACACTACTGACCCTTCATCAGCATTGTCAAGTTTATTTCATGATATATTTAATTCTATTCCTTTACCTGAATTGGACCAGCTTAGCCTGCTATGTTCAAATCTAGCATCACCACAATGTTCCCATCGATGCAATCGTTTTCCATTTTTTGCATATGTTTATGATAAGTTAGAAAAGTGCATTGATTTATGCAGTACTTGTGATCACAGGACAAATGAGTCAATTCAAGAATGGGATAGTGAACATCCATTAATTTCAGATTCTAATCAAATTCTTCATAAAATGGCAGAAAAGTTATTCGCAGTGATGGAAACTGAGGTAACTTTGAAGAAAAATATGCTCTAGATTAAAAAAAATTATACTTTTGAAGAGACAAATGAAGTATCATTTTAAGAATGTCAATTATACTTATACTATGTGACCAGAGGCTGTTCAAATGAGTGAATATAAGTTATCTTGGGTGCTAGCCACCCACCATCATGTTACTTTCACAACATTGCAACTAATTTTCACCTTTAGCATATGGGTACATATATTATATTATTCATTTGATACAGGAGAATATCATGAGTCTGTTGCCTTAGTATTTACACGAGTGCTCATAAATACAGCCAATCAGACGAGGGATATTCTGCTGTATCCAATGAATAATAAATTTATTACATACTGCTCATGCTTGAACACCATAGTAACGAATTTCTTGTGCAATAAACACTTGTATTACCTGGGGTGATGTGATAACCCAACGTGATAGCTCTGAACACAGGTGATATGGTAAAATATTGCCTTAGGTCACATCCTGTTTATTTTAATGCATTTCCTATGTGGCAACAGATAGGCCCTGTTCACTACATAATAAAATAAATTTTACCTTACTGAAGAGGTCATATTGTTTTAACTATATACATAATCTGCCAATGTGTTTTAGTCACATAAAACTAAATGGGTCTAATGTGCTCAAACTGTACTATATTAATCACTTACTAAACGTAAATATTATTCTGAAGTTGGTGCTCACTCTGCACACTTCATTTTGCCAACTTAGCATATATTATTTAGATAAACATAAAGTTAACATTAATAAACATGTTGGTATTGCCAGTATTTATTGAGATTTAATGTAAAGCCTATATTTCACCAGTATTATCATCTCTTAATACATTTATTGTAACATGTATGTTGACTATGACACCAATATTTACTTGTACAGTTTGCTTTGAACTCAAATGACACAACCAAATCATTGTTTTCTGAATTTAATGTGCCATGTTTTGTTTTGTTTTTATTCACTTTCCCAACTAAACAATAGGAGATAATGTCCTAGTGTATTTTACCCAAATGTGTTTGATTGATTGATGTGATATTGATATTATGTGCACAGTGCAATGAACTCTTGGCTGTTATAATTGCAACTGATGAAGATACTGATATTTGGAAATGCTACCTAGATGATTATATGAACTATAAACTTAGTCTTCAAAAAGTACCGAGCATTGAAGAACATGCTCCTTTTGAACGTGTTGGAAATGAAGTATTACAGAAGTATTTAGATCAATTTTCATTCGAAAAACCACGGCGATTAATAATATTTCATTGTTATGCAAGGGTGTTTAACATAAAAATTGCACAAATGGCTACTGCTCTTTGTCCATTACAGTTATCTAAAGAGGTATGTGCTTTTTATGTAGTAGCCATTTTTGTCAATTTATAAACTATTTCATTCATTAGCTTCCAGTTGGTGAGCACAGCTTTTCAGAAACATTTTATCTTGAAAATGATCAAAAAATAATGCAATCTTTAGACTTGTTGGAGTTTGACATTGGTTCTCATACTCAAATGTCACATTATATTTTATTAACATTATTGGGAGGTCTACTATCTGCAACTTACTCCAAGAACCCTTTCGGGTTTGAAGACAAAGAAAACAGTAAATTATTTCAGTGGTTCAAATGCTATCGGTGAGTCTATTTATTTGTACTATTGCTTTATATTATTCTTTCTCTACTTTTAGAAACATTATGTCACTTTCATCCTGCAAAAAGAATCTTTTTTCAGACTATAGAATTCCAAAAGACTTAAAAGCCCAGTTTGATGTAATGCACATAGTTTATTTGATGATACTTTGCAACAAAAATTTGACCTCACAAATCTTATCCAGTGCTACTTCCACATTTCATCATCTTATTTCTACATATTTTGATGAGCATATTGAGGTATGTAAGAAGGGAGTATGGGATATGTGAGTATTCGGGAACAACAAATTGGTATGATGCTGAATATTTATTGTTTATTGCAGTTGAAAAGTGATGCAATGCCTAATTTGAAAGATTCATTTGCAGTCATGCAGGAAATGCTATCGTTGTCTAAAATTAATAGTTTTACCCATCCTCATCAAATACAAATGGTTATTGAAGAACTTCTTGAGCATTTCTTTTCAATACACAATGTAGTCTTCAATGAAAATGACTGTAATTATTTTTTGTGTATCACAAATTCTATTCTTTATATTTCTTCCAAATCTGTAACTACATCTATGACAGAAACTCGGATGTTTAAGGTAAGCATCGGGTTTTATTTTCAAATTTTAATGGCTACTATTATAGGTGCATGTATGTATGTATATATATTTGGGTCAAATACATTGTAATTGTATTAAATTTCAATTAAATACATTTTTTGCAGTGTCTGTAATTGTGTTTGAGTGACTCTAAGCTCTATGTATTTGCAATGTAGTTGAATACTGATAAGATTTGTGCTTAAAAAAGAAACGAAGGGAGAGAAAAAACCGGATAGTTTGTCAAAAAAATACTGCTTTTATTACAGTTTGGATATTACATGGAAGTCCACTGTGTGTGTGTGTGTATGCATGCTTGTGTGCATATGTGTGTGCATATGTGTGTGTGATGACACTAATGTAATGTACTAGCAGGAAAACACTTTCACATTTTATGCAATTAAATATACTTCTGAAAATGAAGTATCTGTAATTAACATCCTCCGAAGTAAATAAGAAAAGAAAAAAGATGCTAAATGCAGGAAAGTTGTTAGTGAGAAGAGATATCTAATGCAAGGAATTTAGCATCACAGTTATGTCAAATTGGAAGAATTTAACCTTATTAACACTACACTTTCAGAGCCCAATATTTTAAGTTTAGCTAGCATGCAAAAATTATAGTGCAGGAAATTTGCATGATATTATAGGTAAAAATGTTTAGATTGCAAAAATATCGAATGTATGAAGTTTACTATGCCATACATCAAACGATAGAAAGTTCATCAAAATAAAAATGTCTGAATCATGTAGCAAGCACCTCAACAATACAAATATAATGATCAGCTAATCTACTATAATGGTTTGTAAATATTCCCGAGACTTCTTTTTTAATGCTCCATTCTTTGAGTTCAAAGTCATATAACACAATTTCCTTTAACACAATTGAACTAACAGCATTTTTCTTCTTAGAAAACTTAAAATGCATTTTCTTGCACTTCTTATAAACAAAGGCAAAATGATTACATTAAATAATTTTACAGAAATGATATAGTTTCCACCATTTTTCAAATATGGAGCATTTCATACATTTAAACAAGTATAGGAATAGCACCTTTTTTTTCAAATGTGTTTCTAATACAGAACACTAATCTTTAAAGTGGTTTTATAATCTTCAAAGCTATAGAGTTTTCCTACATTTTAAAAAAATGCAGAAATGTTTCCTACATACTGGAAACGCAGGAATATTTCCTACTTTTTTCAAATGTGTTTCTGTAGTTGTCAAAAGCTGAATTGTTCCTACATTTTATAAATGCAGAAATGTTTCCTACAATTTTGAAATGCAGAAATGTTTCCTGCATTTTTCAAATGTGTTTCTGCAGTTTTCAAAAGTTAGAATTGTTCCTGCATTTAAAAAATGTAGACATGTTTCCTACATTTTGGAAATGCAGGAATATTTCCAGCATTTTTCAAATGTATTTCTGCAGTTGTCAAAAAGCTGAACTGTTCCTGCATTTTAAAAATGTAGAAATGTTTCCTACATTTTGGAAATGCTGGAATATTTCCTGCATTTTTCAAATGTGTTTCTGCAGTTCTGGCAAAATAAGTGCAGGAAAATTTCCTGCAAAAAATAATGCGGGAAATTTTCTGGCACACCAAGTGCACATATCTTTCTAGAAAAATATGTAGAGGAAATTTTATGCAAAAGGAATACATTTCGTCAAACTTTCATGGTGCAGGAAAATTTCCTACAACCAAAATGAAAAGTTTTATGGTAACCATATGTGTGGGTTCTTTCAAACAAATAGTAGACAGAGATACTCCTACATTTTAATACTCTCCTTTATGTATTTTGTCTTCATCATAATTTCTTTCATTTTATCATTAAGTTTGGTATCTTATTGAGGTAAATGGCCTGCATTTGCAGAACCTTTTTACTTTATGAAAATTATGGTAAGTATTTTTCAAGACATGACTGCTATCATTTTCAAATTTGGAGTATCAATGTGAGATATATCTTACATTTTGATGCACTTATTTTTATATTGAAAATACTCTATGAGCGTTCCTTCCTACATTTAGCTTGTAATACTCTCATTCTTGCATATTGTAAATATTATATGAAGAATCTTTCCTGCATTTTGACAGTGTAATTTGTATATCCTGGGAACTAAGAAGGAAATTGTCCTACAGTTTTGTTAATTTGTTGTAGATTTGGATAATGTATGTAAGAAATTTCTTGCATTTTTAAAAAATGAGCATAGAAATTGGAAAATCAATTCATTTAAACCTTAATTATGACTCCAGCTTGCTTTTTTTTTTCTTATTGAGTTCGGAGGATGTTAATTGCAATTGTATTAAAGAGAGCAATATTTTCTGTTGCAATTAAATACTTCAGGAGTATTTAACCCCAACTCTGAAGTCCAGTAAAAAATTATTGTTAATACTATAATGTTATAATTCTTTACAGAAAATTGGTTTTAGCCGGCTTAAGTTTTTTGTTATTCGTCTCCTGGAGCATCAGCAACAGCAAAGTTCAGTGCTCTCAGATTTATGGCATCTTGACACTTGTAATTCATCCACTAGAATTCTCATAGGAAACATTTTGCTAAGTTCTGCTGCTGAAGGTGCTCCAAAAGTTTTTATTCCGTTCTATTACACTGGATATGAATCATATAATGTAAGTGATCATAGAATTGAATGAGCAATTTCTTGTTATATAATATGTGTGTGTAATAGTTAAACCATGGGCTTGAGGAATTATCGTTGATAACTGGCCTGATTCCGAGGGTGGTTATCTAGCAATTTGCCAAGATTTAACTATTTTATACCATAGTAACCATTTCAAAAAGTGTAAAAGATCAAATTAATAGATTGGATATTGTTGCTTTGAGGGAAAAAATGTGTCCAGTTAATGCAGCGAGGGTTACTCCAAAATACTGACAACAAGAAATGCATTTTGTTCCCATTCCACCACCTTCAAACAAAAACAGTGGTGATTAATGATATTCAGTGAGGTTCACAAGACAAGACTTACATTTCAATAAATAAATTTTCTGTGTCAGTCTTCTTTAACATTAGTCTTGTAGAGTGATTCCCCGTGTAGCGCACGAAATGTGTGTGGAACTTGGCTGTATCAAGTTTGTTCTAGATGAATGTGAAAGTGGGCAGTCCCACCTCCCTTATATACCTGAATTTCTACTGCATTAGAGATGCAGATGGATTCTTTGACGATCTTTATTTTTTAAGTTTCTGTGCTTTTGCAGCCAGACTACGGGGCATGACAAGTTGATGGTGGCAGTGATCAGACCTGTGGCAGGTAGAGGCATATTTGAAAATTTTCCAATGGAATACAGCAACAATAAATGACCGCCGCATTATGTGTGCGGCAGAGCAAACTTGGTATGGCCATGTCCCAGATGTTTTCCTCGTGTAGTAGTTTGTTAAAAAGTCTGGCTATGACACTACTTTAGATGGGAAGGAAGTATCTAACCATTTGCGAAGAAAGCTTCATACTAGGATAGATTTTCCTTTGTAGCTAAAAGGACTATGATATAATATTATTGTGGTATTTTTCCTAAAATATATCTTGTGCATGCAATTTAAACACTATAGTTGTGGTACAAAGTTATTAATTTTCCTCTAACAATTGGAGGGGAATAATACAGGGGAATAACATTTTAGTCCATGGCTGTTACCACAGCAATTATTATAAATATATAATATTTATCTATATAATATATATATATATATACTATATGTATTGCAGAATGACTTAATGAAGCAACCATTGGGCCATATATACTTTCTGGTAATAATAGAGAAAATTATTCAGAAAGTATCTGGAAGAGATGGTGATTCTATAATTAGAGATTTAATACAGCTGGCTCAAAATATTCAGCAAATGTTCACAAGTGCCACTGATAGTGAAGAATTGCTGTTACACATAGAATATCAAGCTGTAGTTCAGGTCTTGCTTAAACAGCTGGCAGAGCAACTTAACTGTGAAGTACCAGATAAGCTTCCATCAACATTAAAAGAAATTGAAAGGTATTCTGTGTAAAAATTACGTTTTTTCACTATGTACTTTAAGCTAAGCATAGCTCTATTCTACTATGTAGTTTTTCTCTGAAAATAAGTTGGTTGTGAACTATATAAGAACGTATAAATTTTCTGTCCGTCATCTACTCTACTTCATAACATTTTAGATATTTTGAGTTACATTAAAAGTGTAAATTTAAATTTTTTTTAATTTTAACATTTGTAAAATAGAATACTGAAAGACAGAAATGGACAGCTACAAGGAGTTTTTCAAAATCATCAGAGAGTTTTGATATTTCATCTGCATAAAAACCTTCATGGTTCTCGTAATCTTGCTGCAAATTGTAAATTCTTACTGGATGAGGTGAAAATACTTGATCAGACTATGTTACAGGACTTACAGGTAACTTAGTAATATTAATGTAAATATTACTGTTATGTCTCAGATTAATTCCTTGAAATATTTCTCTTTACTTTTCACTTCATTTAAAACATAATTCAAGTAGTAAATTGGGTTTTGAAAGTCAAATTCAAATATACCATATTCTTACAGTTTAAAGCAAACTACTTAATAGAAACTTTTAATACATTTAAGTTGGTGTGAAAAGGAGATACAGTAGACCAATGTGAACAGTATGGGATAAAAAGATGTTCAGATTTGTGAAATGTTCAAATTAAAAGGCCATGAAGATTATAATTTCAATGAATATCATAAATGTTTATGTATTTCTTACATTGTAATTTATGTACTTTGTTTAAGAAAAATTCTTTTATTTATTTTTTTGTTACACCATAAGAACATACCCATCTCCAGTTAATTAACTTTGCTTACCTTTATGGTTTTCACCAGATCTACAGCCCATCTTGCTCAGCTTTTGTTTATGCTCTTCAGCTTGTAGCCCTTCCTTTATTCATCTGCAGTAATAGTCCAATATGCCTCTTTTGTATTCCTGGGCAACTTATTTGTGAGTGTAACAACTGTTTTCTAATCTCCCATTTAAGTTTTTTTTCTGTGGTTGGCTGTCAACTTAGGTATCCTTGTTGGACTTAATTGGTGACAGCTTAGTAGTAGCTGCCACCAGAGTTACAACTTATTAGTCTTAGGCCAAGGAATTTACTTAACCAAAGAAACACTTCAACAAATTAAAGTAAGGTTACAACTGAAAACTGGACATGTGCTCAGCCACAGTATATCAAACTTAGCAGATGCCCAGTGTCTATAAGATGCATGACATAGAACACACATTCTTGACGCCTCACTCTTCTATAATTACACAAAACACATTCCTGTCTAACTGACACAACAATAATAACACTGTTCTGTTCTTGTGGGAGTGCCCTCTCATTGGCCACATTCTGCTGAGAGTCGGGTAAGTGACAGCCGGTAAAATCGACGGGCAATATTTAAGAATAGCATCTACAATGCTGCATGCACACGGTCAGATAATTTTTAACTGTCACAACATAGGAATGACATGTCCAAACTGTTTAGATTAAGGATGTTTTGATGTTTAGATTAGTGAGGATCTACTGTATGGTACCAAGAGGGTTAAACTTAATGTGTATACTTATTTGTTTTTGTATATGTGTGTAATATGTAACATTAATAGAATTAACTTGATGAATGATGTAATAACTTTGATAAGAACCCAGTGTGAACAGTTTACCATAGTCCTGACATGTGAGCACAAGTATCATGGTGTTATTTTGCCACCAGCACATTTCACTATTGTCAAACAATAATTAAAATCATTGGTCACAAAGAACTTTACAATGAACAGATGACATGCCTCACTGTGACTATTACACTTCACATTCTTATATATTTTCTTTTTTTAGGTATAAGTGTGTAATAATTTAATCATGGTCATTAAAATAGTTATTAATTACTGAATAGATTTCATGTTACTTAAAATAATGACCTATTTCTTCATTCTCACAATGATTTAGAAAGGTATACTATAATATATGAGACTTATTTTTCCAGTATGCCACCTGTATCAGAGCTTTTAGGCCATTATTGTTTTAACTCTTGCATCAATACTCACAACACAACAGACGCTAATTCTGCTTGGAGTTGTTAAAGTTCAAATTTGTACTGTTCAAGAAGTTTTGAAGCAATTCTTAGTATGTACATACTAGCAAGAGTTTTCCTCAAGTTACAAATAGTAAGCATTTTACAAGGAGAAACATGTGATTTTAATTAAGATATCACCGGTAAGCTTTAAATTAATCATACTTAATAGTGCTACTTAACATTAACTGCTCTTAAAATGTCTATTTACACTCTCACCGATGGACATTATTCTGGAATCTATAGGGGTGGTAATCTAGAATTTTGGTATGCAGAACTTTTTTTCATAAGTATGTTCCACAGGATCTAATAAGTCACAATAAGGTTCATGCTACTTTGGAAGGGTTGGGCAATTCAAATGTATATGTTATATATCATTTGACTCCCTAAAAGGTCCTTGTCATTACTTGAGACATTTTATTCTATCTCTTTGGTAAACTACACCATGAGATACTGTTATAATATCAGCTACAATTACAGCTGGCTTTTACTTAACTGAACAAATCATTTCCATTAGCCTTCACTGAGAATGATTGTAATGCACCAGAAGGTACTGCGCACATAGCCAATACCTCCATAGCAACCACCTACTATACTATTTCATTTCTTTCAGCGAAATTTAACAAAATATAGAATATTTCAAGATGCCTGATCATGTGAAAGTGGCATGAACATGAATATATTTAGTAGACCCTGTAGAACATGTTAATAAAAGTATTTCCCACTTACCATCTTTCCAAGTTATCCCAAAAAAGAATGTTTGGCCACCAGACTATATGCATTTTGAGTCATTTAGCAAATAAGCACATGAGCAGTGCCAAGTGCAGCCAGTTCAGCTCGCCTATAATTTTTGTACCGGTAAGTGTGTTGATTCTCAGGCATAAAAAAGGTGTTTGTATGGCTAGGGTGAGAAGTCTATAAGTCATAATGCACCTTATAGCTCAGAAACTCTTCACTAGTTTAAATTTTTTACCATCTTGGTTAGCTTGCTAATCACATGGTTCTATTTTCATCAGTTTATGTGTTTTCTTGTTTCAGAAATATAAAGATCTAACACTACACCATTTATCAATGTTTGATACAAAGTATAAGAAACTACGGACTGAAGTGTCAGATGTCATGATTGGAATTCACTGTGGGAGAAAAAATAAAAAAGACCTTATTAAAGTGAAGCAAGATAGGTTGTAAGTTTCTCAATAATCTTTCGTTTGTCAATATTGTTGAATTGTGAAGTATTTTTCTTTTAGTTATTGCTTATCAGTATAAACTTGATTCTGATTTCATTTCAATCCAATTGTTTTTTATTCCATCATTATGCATGTACAAGTTAGTTGCAAAAACTCACTTTGATATAATAGAATTGAAAATCGCAAGCTAGCTCATTCAACATAATATTATTCTGATATAAAAACTTTACTGTCAAAGAAACTGTGGAACTTAACAGTTTATCTTACTTTTACCAAATAAAATCAAATGGTAATGCAGGGTCATGTAGAATTTGAGGCTCATGGCTGAACTTTGAATTGGTAGTATAAATAGATAAGGTATGGAGAAAATGGAATCTAACTGATGTGTAGAATATTAGTATACTAAGAAAAATAATTTTTATTACATATAAAAATTGAAGAGCTATGTAGCTATTTACCCTAATAGTTTTGAGAGGTGAATTCTTTACATTTGGCATTTTTTAGTTTGTTGGTGTTGTTTAAGTGCATGTTATTGTTACTATTTTAGCAAACGAAAAGAAAGCAAAGAAAATGGCATTTTAATGTTTCGAATGATAGTTTGGTTTGTTACTTACTATGACTACTATGAAAAAGAAGTAAGAGAGCCTATTGATGTTCATGTGCATATCTTACAACTGATATCAATTCCAGATTGCTTCAACACCATTGTGCTCTATATTTGATGATCCAACTATTCTAGGTGATAGAAATTGTTCACAACTTATGCAATGTTTTTTGGACACAAGTAACATGGTAAAGCTACAAAGTTCATCAAATGATGACAGGACAGGATCAACTTCAGAGTCACCCATATATCAACTATTCAACCCAACCAATAAACATTTAGGTATTATAGCAATATTATTTTCATAAGATTTTACAAGATATACCATAGATACAAGAGTATTGCATAAGTAATGTCAGAAATGCTCTTTTTTAATATAAAAATAGTAGAGAAACGTAGGTTTAAGTATTTATATACTCAATAGTATGGATTACAATAAGTTATAGCAGATTACTTAGTCAAGCATTCAACATCAAATCTTTAAAACTACTAACATTCAACCCTCCAGGTGACATATGTTACAGTACTTTCATCTTTACTGTACCAGCTTTTACTTTGATTCTTCTGTTTTTTTGTTTGGTTTATTTGTTTACAAAAAGTAAACCTAATAATATTTTGTTTTCCATGTTCCAGATCAATCTGAATCAGATTTGAAGCTAGCTTTGGCGAACTTAATAGGAATAATTCTTGGTACCCCAAAGTCAAACCATCTTTGGTATCACTTGTTTGAAATAGACAAACTTAAGGGCACTTTTATGACTGGTTTTATGGTGAGTTACTGAAATGTGCATGCCTACTTGCTGTCACCATAAATATTTCAATTTTGTAGTATGATAAACGAGTCGGCTATGATGGCTACACATATGATAGTGGTACAGAATTAACACTGTTCACGGGAGATTATGCAAGAAGGGACTGCAAAGCTCACGCATATAGAGGTTCCTATACACACCACTCACTCTACTGTCTATTGTGGGCTAATTTTGGTACATTTTGCATTTCGTTACTGACGAAGAACAAAGCTGGAAAACAACTCAAGGGTTGTATTTTGTCAGATCATGTTAATGTTTATGATTACTGTTTTGAACAACTGCAATCGCTATGGAAACTGTTAAGAGATAATTTGAAGTTATCAGAAGAACGAAGAAGTCATTTTGTGAAGCTTCTAACTGAAAAACTCTACCAGGTATATATGCCATATTTTTATTAGGTCATTATGCTGTGGATAAATATATAGTTTGCACAAAATCAGAAGCCATCAGAGTCTGAGATAAGTTGTCATTAGTAATCCTTTTAATATTTTCAAAAATTGATGCAAAAATAATTTGATCAGAAGTTTAAATTTAACTACCTACATAAATTATCAATTTTTTAGTTAAATAAATAAGGTAAACAATAATTTTTCTCCAATAAAATTGCTTCTTGAGTCATTTACTACTAGTAAGGAAGTGTCTCTTTGTCTCATTCTTAGAAATAAAATGTAGACCTTCTAGTTGCATTAATTTGTGGCTTTCTTTATCACTTTATTGGAGACAATGCATGTATGTAATATTCTCAAGTTGCTAAACTAGACTGAGCAAGCTGAAGATAATATGGATATGGAAAAGTCCAATATTCTCATGCATACTTTTCAACCCTTCAGAATATGTAGCTACAACATTTAGTACAAAATGAATGTTCTGAATAGATGTTATGGCTGAATGAATAATGCTTAAGACCACCAAGCAAGTTTTAAACTATTGTACAAATTCTGATGTACTCTAGATTTTTTTTTTTTTATTGACCGAAAAAACACTCACAGTATTTTGTTACAAACTGTATCTATACTGTTTACATGAGTTGCTCAATTTGACATCAAAAAGTTAATAAAGAGTACCTTTATTTTATTTATAATTATTGACAAGTAAGAAAATAAATCTTTAAAACTTACAGGAGTGATTTTTGTTCAATCAAAATGTAATTATTTTAAGTCTAAAGTCAGTAGAAGCAGAAAATGTTTACCAACAATACTTACTAAGAGAAACTGGCAGAATCGTAGCTATTTTTTTAGGTACAGGCATCTCTTCAGCATGGAATATTTGAGTCAAGCCAAGATCTATTCGACTATGAGAAAAAGTGGCATGATTTGATCTATAAGCCTACATGGGATGAAGCACTTGACAAGGTACATGTTTTAAGGCTGTTGTTATTGCTGTTATTGTATCTTAATAACCTATTTTATACAGTATATTGACTTTTCTGAGGAGCAGGAGCATCATATATATAAGGATATTCGGTAAGAAAAAAGTGTTAGTCAATATAATAGTAAATACTTTGGAGACAAAGAGCATATTATGTATTTTTTAGGGAAACTGATAGCATGCTTTTCAAAACATTGTTTACAAATTCATTGTTGCTAATCCTATCAGTTCCCCTAAAAAAATTCATAAATTAGTAGAGTAAAAAATGCAATGAATAATAAGAATCTTTGAAAAAGAGAATTTTCATTGGTCTGTTGAGAGTGAGACTGTAGCACATCAGTACCCCTTAACAGTATTAATACAGAATTGGAGTGCAAGTTTGCTGGCTGGTTGTCGTAGCTCAGTGGCAGAGCCCTTGTGCGTTATGCAAGCAGTCCTGGGTTCGATTCCCGTTGGCGACCAAATATTTTTAATTAAGAGCCTGTGAAAGAGAGAGAATACATCTAATCATAATATATATTTGAATGTGAAAAAATCTTGTATGTTATGCTTAGTCAACAATTCTTTGTTTGTTTGTTTTTACTAAGTAACAAGTAATAAGAAATACATTTACGCAATTGCTCTGCAATTTATTCATGAATTATTTCTGAGCTAGCTTGCTCACTTAGTACTCAAGTTGCCATGCTTAAAAATGCAAATGCACACACATATATCTAGACAATGTTGTTGTTGTTTGTTTTGTTGTTGTTTTTTCAAAATACTTCCTTAAGGAATGCTTGAGCTTATTCATCTTTACATTATCACCCTTTGCTCACTCACTAACAAGTCTCAATTTGAAATTTTGGCATGTATGGCAAAGTTCAAAGAGTTCAATGCATCCCCACCTCTGGAGGTGACTTTAAAACGTTAACATTAGCGCGGGCGCAAGAAATTCGGGAGAAGAAGAAATAAAATGGTAAAGAGCTATAGAGACAAAATGGGAAAGATGTTTGCAGTAAGGTCTTCCAAGTTCATTTATTATTTTAGCGGCAGTGGTAAGTTAACTTCGTCAATGTGCTGTTGTCGTAGCTATGTGCCTTACATAACAGATTTGTTCTTACTTGAAAATCCAAAGTCCAATAGTCAATCACTAAGAGAATACAACGTAATGCTATATCTACTAGAGCTCTGGTACAATAGAGCATTTTGAACAGAATATACTTTGGAAAGGCAACTAGCTTAAATGGAAACCATTGGTTTATTGATCTTTACCCGTAGCTATCATCCTTGGAAATTTGATTGCTTACCCCTTGAAAATCCTTTGTCCAATAGTCAAGTCACGAAGAGAATACAGCACAAGTCTTGTGCTGGTATATCCAGTGAACAAAGTATAAAAGTGTTGTGTGTTGCTAAAGAATAGCAATACACTAAACAAAATATTTAACTAACAAATAAAAATTATTTAGCAGCTAGCTAATTTTCAGTCAGACCAGCTTGCTTGCCACTTGTGCTGAAACACATTACTAGTTTAATTATTGAGCGAGCTAAGCGAGCAAGATACTATTAGGAGTGGACTATTAAATATCGGGTATGATATTAGCAAGTGAGCGAGATACATAGTAATTTTTTGCCATAACATTTTGCAGCTTGAAAAAACGAGAAGTTCTAAAGAATTACTGCAAAGTGTTGAGTCTAACAGTAAGTGTTAAGACCTAAGTGTGTCTTGTGGCATTTAGAAACAACGTAATACAAAGGGGGTAAACAATTAAATTTCCTTGAATGATACGAGATTGCGAAACCGAAAAGTCTGTTTAGTGGAGGTATGTGAAGGGGTAGACCACGCAGCAAACACAAAAATTCAAGGATCAAAGTACAAAATGACATATGTACGTCCACACACATATTTAAACTAGTGATGTGCTTGAGCACAAATGGAGAGCAAGCTTAAAACTACACTATGATTGATTTTAACTTCCAACACTCAAGCTACTAAAAAAAAAGTCTTTGAGTTTTAAATTATGAATATACGGTAAAGGGGATTCAATGCCATAGTAACTGCTCCCCGCAACCGTTTAAATTGAAAAAAAAGCAACAAAAAAACAAGTCACGTTATTTAAACGTTTTCTTTGTGATATTATTTAGCTAAGTAGTAGTTGTAATGCAATACTTTCACACTTAACTGAACATGCCTACACAAGACTTACCTTCGTGGTTACTCTAGTGGGCAATGAATTTTCAAGTAAATACTGTTACATAGGGCTTATAACTATGACAAATAGCGTACACCGCCACTAACTCGAATAGAAATGGAACTCCGGTAAGTTGTTGAGTTTTAACTGCACAAAAGAATTCAAAGCAGTAAACAATTCAATTTCTAGGATGATACGAGTAATGATCAATAAACTAGAGGATTCGGTTTAGTGAAGTTTGGGATGGGGTTGAACAACGAGCTAGCACAAAAATATGAGAGGGTCAAAGTACAAATGACGTACATACATCCAAACATTATAGATTAATCATTGAATACCACATAATATCACGAGTCAGTTGGCTAGCATTTGCACGAGTGCCGCAGGCACGAGTGCAAATGCCTCCAACAGACGAGTGATATTCCCGCGGTATCCAATGATTAATCAATTTATTGTGTACTGGTCATGTGCGAATGGCATAGAAAGAATGGCTAATGTAATGGATGCTGCCAAGAAATCTTTCAATTTTTTAATCTTTTCTCTAATATTCGAGGTGGAGTAGAAAGGGAATGTGAAAGGCAAGAAGTGCCACCATCATGTAGCATTGAGAGTGAACAATCAGTTAGTCTTGACGATGAGGAATTCCGGAAGTTTTTAGAAGAGCAAAAAACTGTAATACTCAAAATAAAACATTACCCAACTTGAGAACGTGGTAGCTATCGTTTGTGCAAAGGGATAAATGAAAAGCGAAAAATTGAGAATATTTCACCCAAAGAATTAGACAGACTTCTTGTGGAGTGCAGGCAGTAGTGTCTACGCACAGTCTATGCGCAAACACCTGAAGAACCAGCTATCCACTTGTCGCGGCAATAATACATGCACTATCCTGTTAGTTTTAACGTGCTCCCAGGCAGACAGAGGTGGACAACAAGATAATTGAGAAGATGCGCATTCATATACAATACAACAGGGTGAAGGTCGTGGTGGGTTGGACATGAGTCATGAATATCATTAGAGAGCTAGTTGACTGTATGAGGAAAAGGGTCGAATGGCGGGAACCATTGAGCATGACAAACATTAGAAGTAAATGAGAGGGCGTATACAACAGATAAACAAGTGAAACAAAGTATGAAGTTCATCAGTTCCAGTTTCAAGATTGGATGGGCGGGGCAGGCGAAGGCTGGCTGTCTGAGTCGTTCTGCGTCCCAGACATACTCCCGGGGGCGGGAAAGGTTGAGTGAGGTTCATCAGCTGGGCAGTTGAGTTCTTGTTCTTCCTGCTGGGCGTCAGTCACAAGAAGTACGAGTCGGTTGCTGGCCCTCTGGTAAGACCTGCCTCGACACCGCAGGGTGACGGCTCTCACAATTCCATCATCACCCGGGTGGAGGCTGGTGACAGTCGCCAGAGGCCAGTCTCGTGATCGGAGAGACTCATCCTTTACCAGGACCACGTCTCCTACTTGAAGTGATCGTCCTTGTCTCATCCATTTGCTGCGCTGAGAGCAGCTGGCGAGGTATGCTGACAACCAATATTTCCACAGGTCCGATTTGATACGTTCAACGAGATTCCAGCGTCTTAATGATGAGATTCGGCCCGTGGGTGGCAGTCTGGCGGGTAAGGCTTTGAGGGGGCGTCCCACCAGAAAGTGTCCAGCTGTTAGGTAGTTGTTCTCTTCCATGGAGTCTTGGGTGATCTGGACGATGGGCCGAGAGTTGAGTATACTCTCCGCCTCTGTGAGAATAGTATAAAGCTCCGGAAAAGTCAGGGGATGCGGTCCCGCCAACTTCCGAAGGTACATCTTCATGGATTTCACGGAAGCTTCCCACAGACCACCAAAGTGCGGGGCCCTTGGTGGAATGTGGGACCATTGGACGTCATGGGCAGTGCTGAAGTGAGTGATAGCGTTCTGGAATGACACAGATCTGGTCATCTTCTGGATGGCCCGGATCTCCTCCCAGGCCCCCACGAAATTAGAGCCGTTGTCGGAGAAGATCCGAGCCGGGCATCCACGTCGGTTGACGAAGCGGTGAAGTGTCGCCATGAAATCCTGTGTCGACAATGATTCGCACAGGTCTAGGTGGACGGATTTGGTGCTCATGCATACAAAAACCGCCACGTATCCTTTGAGGAATGAGGGCATCCTGGTGTGGCCCACACGGAGGGTGAGTGGGCCAGCAAAATCCACTCCAACGTTATGGAACGGAGGCGAGGGCGTGGTTCTCACTGAAGGGAGGAGTCCCATCATGTGATTCAAGGGTTGGGCGAGGGCCTTCTGGCAGATTACACAGGTTCTGCTGATGAGTTTAAGATGGTTACGTAGGCCGATCATGACGTACGATGACGCAGTAATAGCCAACAGTGTGGAAGTACCAGGGTGTCCATACAGCTTGTGAAGTGAGAGAAGCAGCAGTCGTGTGAGTTTCGACTTGGCGGAGAGGACGCACAGCTCGAGGGGCTGGTTGGGGGCGTCAGGGTTCCTGACCCTGCTGAGGGCCAAGACATGTCCATGGACCGAAAGACGGAGCGCATAATGACGAAGGGCGTGACCTCGTGGTAGGAGAGTCTTCTTTACAGCTGCTGAGAAAACTTCCGGAATGGATTCAAGTTGCGAGAGTCTGTAGAGTTGAGACTTCGAGTGAGTGATCTCATCGAGGGTGAGTGAGTCGAATTTCCTTTGTTCGAGCGTGTGTCGACAGTTGTAAATGAACCTGCAGACATAGGATACTATACGCACAAGTGTAAAAAAGGACGAACAAGCATGGGTTAAACGACTAATAAAGGAGAGTAGGGAAGGCGAAGGGGTAGAGGGAGGTTTGATTGAAACAGTATAGATGGGGATAGAGGGTTTAGTGAGGAAGGGAGGTGGCCACTGATCTGGCAGGAGGCGAAGCCAGGCAGGTCCTGACCACCACAGAGAGGAGGCGATTAGATCAGCTGATCGTACACCTCTACTGGCCAGGTCAGCGGGGTTCTCGGCTGAGGGGACATATCTCCAAATGGTGGGCGGAGTTAGAGCCTGGATGGCCGCGACTCGGTTGGCCACAAACCTATTCAGGTCTGATGGAGACTTAGGGAGCCAGTGCAACATAATCTGGCTGTCAGACCATGCGTGGGCATCGTCGATGCGAAGACCAAGGAGGCTGCTGACGTGTCTTAGAAGACGGGCGAGAAGGTGGGCGGCTGTGAGTTCAGCTTTGGGAATGGTGATCCCTTTGGTGGGCAGCACTCTTGCCTTTGCCAGGACAAGAGCTGTGTGGGTGGTGCCATCGTGGTACTTTGTGTGCAGATAGATGCAGGCACCGTAGGCGACGGACGAGGCGTCACAGAAGCCATGTAGACTTCTTAAGGTGGGCGGGCCTTTGTTAGGTAGAGTCAGGCGACGAGGAATGGAGTAGGCGTTGACGGCAGGCAGGTCATTGATCCAGTTGTGCCAGCGTTCTTGAATTTCTTCTGGGAGGGGCTTGTCCCAGGTGACACCCAACTTCCAGGTCTCCTGGAAGAGGATGCGGGCAGTGACGATGACAGGACAAAAGAAGCCCAGCACGTCAAACACTCCGGCTGTTCCAGATGCAATGACGCGTTTCGTGGTCGGCGAAGTAGAGGGCGAGAGTTTGGGCACAGCAACATGGAATGAGTCAACATGTGTGTCCCAGTGAATGCCCAGGGCTTTCTGAGCATCTGGAGAGGGCTCGATCGTTAGGGCAGCTGAGTCCTTCTCTAACAGGTCTGGATGGATGAGGGAGCGAAGCACTGGGGAGTTGGTCCGCCACTTGCGGAGCGTCATCCCTGCTTGCAACAACAAGTCATAAAGTTCGAGGTGTAGTTGATAGGCTGTGACGTCAGAGTCTGCGCCGGTGAGGACGTCATCGACGTAGAACTCGGAAAGGATCGCCTGAGAGGCGCGAGGGTGTGACGTGGAGTGAGCTTCTGCCAGAGTGCGCAGGACCTGAGTCGCTAGAAATGGCGAGCTCTTCACGCCAAAGGTCAGGCGCAGCATCCGGCAGTCTTCGATGTGGCCGCTATCATTCCTCACTAGGAAACGATGCCAGTCTCTTTCGTTGGGGTTGAGCAGGATCTCCCTGAACATTTTTGTGATGTCAGCGGAGACCCCGACAGCATGGCACCGGAACTTTGTGAGGATATCGACGAGGGGCGGGTAGAGTGACGGTCCAGGCAACAGGGTGTCGTTGAGGGACGCCCCTGTCGACGATCGCGCCGAAGCATCGAAGACTGCCCTCAGCTTGGTAGAGGTCGATGTCTCCTTGACGACGGCGTGGACCGGAAGGTAGTAGGAGTCTTGTTTGTTGAGTTCATCATAGGGGACAGTCTCGGCGTGTCCCAGGGTCAGGTACTCCCGGAGGACCACCGAGAAGGCCTCAAGTTTATCCTTGGCTTTGAGTGTCTTCTCATTGGTGAGGAGGCGAGACAATGCCTGTCTTCTGGTGTCCCCCAGGAGTGGTGGATCCTTGACCCTGGGGAGAGACATCGCAAAACGACCCCCCACCCTATTGACCATATCATCAAATTGCCTCACCGCCTGTTGCTCATCTGTGGAGAGGGGCGACGCGTCTGGGACCTGATCCAGTTCCCAGAGTCTTGAGAGATCATCCTCTAGGTTGGTGGGCGTAGTTGCAGTCATGACTGGGGTGGGCGGAGCACCAGAGAGAGGGCCCGAAAGGCAGAGCCCCAGTTGCGTGGGCAGAGCTCTCAGGTCCCCGATTGGGAAAGGGCAGTCTGTGGTCAAGTCAGAAGTGTTTTCTATGCAGAGGACGAGGTCTACTTTTCCTCCCAGTTCCGGATCAGCCAGGTGGTACTGCCTCAGTTTGGGGTTGGCAAGTAGTTGGGTCCTGTTAGGCGGAATGCGGAGTGGCTGTAGACCTGGAATGACAGTAAATGAAATAGGGTCAGAGACAAATGATTCATCTAGAGAGTACAGCTTTGAGGACACTGTAAATTTGCACTGAGTCGTGCCGGAAATGCCAGTGACTGGAATGGGATCATGAATACGAGGTAGTGCTAGTTCTGTAACCAAGTGTTCTGAGATGATTGGGATGGAGGCTCCACTGTCCAGCAGTGCTCTGGCCTTGACGATCCTGTCACCATTCTTCAGCAGAACACTTGCCGAATAAAGGAACTTGGCCTGTCTAGTCGGAAAGGTGGGAGTGGCAGTGAAGACGGGAGCAGGCGTGCTGACTGGAGCCTGTTCTCTTTCTCTATGGAGGAGAGAATGATGTCTTCCCCCACAGTGGCGACATGAGTACTTGGACGGGCATGTGCGGCAGCGGTGGCCGTCTGCAAAACAATTGAGACACAGATGTTTTTCCCTCACCATTTTGTTTCGTTTGTCTAAGTCATATCCTGCGAAGGTAGGACAGCGGGAGAGGGTGTGTTGTTCTGCACACATTGGGCAACCGGTGGGCGATCTCCGGGGGGAGGACTTGAATGGTTGCTTGGAAGTGGTTGTTGGGTGTGTAGAAGGGCGGGCGGACGAGGGATGGGCGGGGCCCTGTGCAGCTGAAGAGGGCGGGGCTGAGGACGGCAGGTCATCGGAGGAGAGCTCCTTCTGCCAATACACTAGGAACTTCTGTAGGTCTTCCATGGTCGGGTGAGTAGAGGCATCACAGTGTCGGAGCCATTCACGACGGCAGTTCTGGTTCATCTTACCGACCAATGATAGGGCGAGGTAGGAGCTCAGCGAGTCACCAACCAGAGATACGAACCTGTGAAACGGAAGTAAACAATTGTCATAAACATCATTAATGTCAGAAATGGTCAGGTGTAACTTGTGGACAGAGTTGATCTTTTGAATGATTAGTGGGCCTAAGACATCAGGAGCACCGAATTTGGCTTTGAGGACTTCCAGCATGGAGTCCAAGTCCGCGTCAGGGTTCGGTAGATTGTGAAGTAATTTCAGTCCTACTGGGTGCTGTATGGCCTTGATCAAGTGGCCTCTGACCTCCATGTTGGAATGTCCCTTGGCTCTCGCTTTGATGGTGGCCCGGAACATCGTCTCGAAATTGGCCCACTTGAAGGGGTCTCCATCAAAGCGTGGCACGTCGAGATGGAGGTTGGAGGCGTGTGACGCCGGGGCGAGGGCCGAGGCGACAACAGTGGGCGGGGTTGTTGGAGCGTCTCGGTAGTCGGCTTCAACAAGATGTACCAAAGTGTTCAGGCTGCGGTTCAGGTTATCACAGCGCTCCTTCAATGGGGGGAAGGCCTTCAAGTAACGCTTGGTGGAGACAGAGAGGGTGATGAACCTCGAATGCAGCTTATCGACCAGGGACCGAAACATGGGCGAGTCAGCCCTGGGCGAGTCGAGCTTCTGTTCAATTTGCTCCAGCAGGACGGTACTGTCGCACCAGAGGGGTAGTGCCTGCTGGACCGAGAGGAGGGAATTTCTAACAGCTCTGTGGGTGTCTGCTATACGATCCCGTTCCTCCTCCTCATCTGAGGCCAATGTCGGGTGGGCTGCCACAACCTCATCCATCTGGGTCTGTAAGGCCTCATGGGTAGCCAGCTGAGACTGCAAGTCGACAAGGAGATTATCAACATCTAGGGCGTCAACGTCGTCAGGGTGAAGTTCTTGAAGGCGCTGAACCTTAGTCTTCACCTTCGTGACCTGGCCACGGCGATATGCGCGTTTGTGGCGCAGGGAATCAAGTAGGAGGGCGGCACTGTCATCATCAGACATGGGCGAATTGAAAAAAAAAAAATTAGCTTAGTCGTAGAAGTCCAAATAAGGAGATGCGCTGAAAGTGTTAATCGAAGCGTTGAATGGTGTTGGCGAAGAACTCGTAAATTCAACGAAGATCGCTCGAAGAAGTGAGGGGCGGCGTCTTCCGGAGTCTAGGGCAACGTCAGAGCTCGCAGTGTTAGGTTCGGAGTTCAGGGCTCGAAGGACCATAAATGTCTACGCACAGTCTATGCGCAAACACCTGAAGAACCAGCTATCCACTTGTCGCGGCAATAATACATGCACTATCCTGTTAGTTTTAACGTGCTCCCAGGCAGACAGAGGTGGACAACAAGATAATTGAGAAGATGCGCATTCATATACAATACAACAGGGTGAAGGTCGTGGTGGGTTGGACATGAGTCATGAATATCATTAGAGAGCTAGTTGACTGTATGAGGAAAAGGGTCGAATGGCGGGAACCATTGAGCATGACAAACATTAGAAGTAAATGAGAGGGCGTATACAACAGATAAACAAGTGAAACAAAGTATGAAGTTCATCAGTTCCAGTTTCAAGATTGGATGGGCGGGGCAGGCGAAGGCTGGCTGTCTGAGTCGTTCTGCGTCCCAGACAAGTAGTATAAGCTATTTTATATGACCAAATTAATGTAATTGGCACAGAATGGTATTATAGAATTAGCAGATCCTCAGGGGACGCAATAAGTGTAAAAATGTAGCTTAGGGGGGCGCAACAACCCAACGCAATAACTCCGGACTTCCCCTTTACTGCAGATATTGCGGGCACACAATACTTTCCAATTCAATACATTTTCTACGTAAAAGCACTCAATAGGCCGATTCAGTACACAGTAAAAAAACATATCCCCAATTCTCAATTTGACACCACTGTATAGTGTCTCATTCGCTTCCACCAATAAACTACAGTATTGTTACATAATATACTTTAACTTAGTTCATGAAAAACAGTATATAGCAGTTGACCATTAATATTACCAAACAAATACAGAATTACTCTCTTACCTCAATTTCCTGAATAGTGGTAACTTCTGTAGTATCAAATTTAAGCCATTCTGACTACCTCAATTACCAGTAACTAGTGCACAAGCTTGCAGCTCTACCAAAAAATATAGCAAGAGTTATTATAATTTTAGCTAACAAATATGGAACTACGTACTTACCTCTGCTTCTCCCAAGTAATTTTGGCTTCCTTAGTATTAATATTTAGCCATTCGGCTACCAGTGGATCTTAACAACCAACAAGCGGCATTTTTAGCAGCCCCAAAAATGACCAAGTTTTAAAATTACGTCTGGCTAAGTTTTCAATACCATAGTAACCAGTCACAGTAACTTTTTGGGACTTGAAAAACAAGCATTTTGCAGGAATTATCTCACAATTAGGAACCCAAGTTTCAGTTAAGACTTGCTTAATGCTGTAGTATCAGAAGAATGTGGGGTCAAGCCTAAAAAGCTGTGTTTTAGGAGAAAAAAACGGCACTCACACGTGCATTTAAGGATCATACGTACTATCCATGCATACATATATATATATATACTAGTGGTGTGCTTGAGCACAAATATCGAGTGAGCCTGCCTAGTTAGGTTGCATAAAAACTACAGTATTGTTACATAATATACTTTAGCTTAGTTCATGAAAAACAGTATTATAGCAGTTGACCATTAACTTTACCAAACAAATACAGAATTACTCTCTTACCTCAATTTCCTGAATAGTGGTAACTTCTGTATCAAATTTAAGCCATTCTAACTACCTCAATTACCAGTAACTGGTGAAAAAGCTCGCAGCTCTATCAAAAAGCAAAAGCCCTCAGTTATTTTTGTAATTTTAGCTAACATGGAACTACGTACTTACCTCGGCTTCTCCCAAGTAATGGTGGCTTCCTTAGTATTGATATTTAGCCATTAGCCAACAAATACATGATTATTTTCTAACCTGAATTTCCTGAGTATTGAAAACTTCTGTAGTATCCAAACTTAAGCCATTCTGATTATCGGAATTACCAGTAACTCTTGACAACAGGCTATCAGCTACAAAAAAGAAAGGCCAGAGTTAGTTTTGTAATTTTAACTACTTACCTAAGCTTCCCCCAAGTAGTGGTGGCTTTTTTTTTAGTACATGTATTTAAGCCATTCACATTACAAGTCGCTCTTGACAACCAACTAGCGGCACTTATTAGTAGCTCAAATAAACAGCTAGGTTTTGAAATTATGTCTGGTAAAGGGATTTCAATACTATAGTGAAGCCGTGTTTTTAGGAGAAAAAACAGTGTACGCGTTTAAGGAGCATACGTACCATCCATACACACATATAGACTAGTGATGTGCTTGAGCACAAATGGCGAGCAAGCCTAAAACTACACTATTGTTAAACAATTGAGTTTAACTTCTATCACTCAAGATTCTAAAATAAAGTCTAGTTTTTAAATTACATATTACGTTTATGGCATCAATGCCATATTAACCAATCCCCTCAACCCACAACACTTTCACACAACTGAACATACCTACGAAGACTTACCTTAATGGTTAGTCTAGTGGACAATGAATTTTCAGTAAAAATACTGTTGCATATGGCTTTTAACTATGACAAATAACTTATTAACGTACCACCATCACTAATTCGAATAGAAGTGAAGCTCCAGTAAGTTTTTTTTATTTTAACTGCACCTGCAAAAGAATTCAAAGTGGTAAACAATTCAATTTCTAGGGTGATACGGGTAATGATCGATAACCGGACGATTCTGTTTAGTGAAGTATGGGACAGGGTCGAACACCGAGCTAACACAAATATACAAAAGGGTCAATGTACAAAATGACATATGTACATCCAAACATATATATAAACTAGAGGTGTGCTTGAGCACAAATGGCCAGCGAACCTGCCTTGTTAGGTTGCATAAAAACGACAGTATTGTATAATGTATTTTACCTGAGGAAGGTTTTATTTCATGATGACAAAAATTGTTATTCTATATAGCATTTGACCATTATTACAGCAAATAAATACAAACTACTTTCTTACCTTAATTTCCTGAATAATGATAAGTCTGTAGTACCCATTCTGACTACTTCCATTACCAGTAACTCTTGAACAAGCTTTCAACTACAATAAAAATAAGGCCAGAGTTTTCTTGTAATTTTAGCTAAAAAATATGGAATTATGTACTTATCTCATTCCCTCAAGTAGTGGTACCTTCTTTAGAAGCCATTCTGACTACCGGTGGCTCTTGACAAACAACAAGCCAAGTGGCACTTAGCAGCTTCAAAAACGGCGAGTTTTTAATTTATGTCTGGTAAAGGGTTTAGGTCGCAGCAACTTTTTATGACTTGAAAAACAAGCGTTTTCACAGGAATTCTCTTACAATTTTGAGTCTAAGTTAAAATAAGACTTGTTTAATGCTGTAGTACGAGAAAAAACTGGGGTCAAGCCTGAAAAGTGTTTTAAGGAGAAAAAGTCCCTGCACGCGCATACGTACCATCCATACACACATATATCCATATAACTTATACCTGATTTTGCATTATCCACCCCTAATACTGTCTCGCTCGCTCCGCTCGCTCACCAATTACCCATTGCATACCATGAAATATCATAGTCTGGTACAGCCAGACCCTTTACCTACCTGCTACACGGAGAAAGGGTCAGGGGACAATCATGCACCTTGACTGTTCTAGAGGAATGTGGTAGTGGTTGTCTAATTACTGTTATGGCACCCACGGTTTGCTGAACGAGCTGACCCGAGTACAACCACAGAGTATTTTGCGCAAGCGCAGCAATCACTAACACTTTGATAGTTCAGGAACGCGGGATCTGTTATGTACACTTGTGGTAAGATGCCCACTCATTTCATCGAGGGCTGCCTAGGAGACAACAAAAAAATGCTAACTAACCAAAATCTTGGCTGTAAAACAGCCAAGGTGTATGATTGTCCCCAGACCCTTTTTCCACGTAGTGGTTAGGTAAAGGGTCTGGCTACACCAGACTAGAAATATCACAAGTCTGTCGGTAGTATTGACACGAGTGCCTGTGGCACTTGTGCCACTACCCTGACAGACAAATGGTTTTCACAGTATTCAATGTACTAGTGGTGTGCTTGAGCACAAATATCAAGTGAGTCTGCCTAGTTTTAGCTAACAAAATGGAAATACGTACTTACCTCAGCTTCTCCCAAGTAATGGAAAGGGTCTGGTAGCATTAGTACATAGTACCAGTTCAAAAGGAATGAATTAGTCCTTCACCGGTTGCTCTGCGGTTAAACCCTTCTGTATACCGCACACGAAAACTTCAATGCCTAGCTAAATGCTTGTACAAAATATCTCTTGCACTGTGAGAGAAGGTGGATATAATAAGTGTGCCATGACTGCCTCATGGCACACTTATTGGTGTGCTATAAGGTACAACATACTAGCTTATTATCCTAACTTATAATAGTGGCATTATTAGTCACAAAATCACCTGTTTTTTGTGGGGGTGTTTTTGTTTGTTTTTTTGTTTTTTTGTCAATATCAAAGAGCAAAGCTTTCTTATATATCTACCATTTTACAAGCCCTAAATTACTCGTCCTGCAGCCCTTTCATGAATCCTAGTGTTTGGCACCTTATTCGCAGCAAGTTCCTCTAGTACGCAGAAGTCTTGGGACCGTGAAAAAGAGCTGATTGAGTGGCTGTGGTAACCCTAAATTACTGAGAACCACCACCAGAACCGCAACTTCCCCATGAGATCTGGAGGGTATTAAACTGGTACTATATACTGATGCCACCAGACCCTCACTACGCGAGACTAGGCTAGTTCACTGTTTATCCTAGCTATAAGCCTTGCGTAATAGATTTGTTTTAATTAAAAATCAATTTCCAATAGTCAAGTCACTACGAGAATACAATACAATGCTTTATCTATTAGAGCTCTGGTACAATATGGCATTTTCAATGGAGTGTACTTTGGAAAGGTGGCTTGATAAGCAGAATCCTTTGGTTTAGCTATCCTTACCCATCCCGGAAATTTTATTGCTTACCCCTAGAAAATCAATTGCCCAATAGTCAAGTCATGGAGAGAATACGATGTAAGTCTTGTGCTGGTACATCCATCAAGCGTATTATATGTGTGTACAAGTGTTGTGTGTTGCTAAATCATATCACAGTAAGCTAAACAAAAACATTCAACTAACAAAGAAATATTATAACCGCCAGCATTCAAGTTTGAATTTCAGTCAGACCAGCTCTCTCGCCATTTGTGCTGTAGCACATCACTAGTTAAGATGCAATTGTACTGACATTGAATGCATTTACCTTTTTTTCTTATTCACATTCTAAACTAGAGAGTTGGAGGAGTTATTTCCAGCTATACCCTCAAAGGAAGATTTAATACATTCAATTTTGACACAAGGAAAACTAGATCAAATTTCCAAAGGTGGAAAATATCATTGCATTTTAAGGCTCACACTAGAATTAAACCAGCTTCAAATTGGTGGGGAACTCCTTCCAGATTTAATAGAGCTGTACAAATGGCTCCATTCTGATTTATCCCAGAGAATCACAAGACATACAGCAACTAATACTACAATAAGTGATGTTCTGCAAAAAGCGATTAAGCACTCCAGTGAAGATGCAGGTGATCATTTAAAAAAACTGTATGAAAATATTATGCGAAATTGCATGCAATATCAAAATGTTGATGAAACTAGTGCCACTGCTGGATCAATTAATTTGAAGAGAAGGAAAAAAATAATGTTTAATAATCGCACACCACTTCTTCACTTTCTATCAGGTTAGAAATGTATAATAAATAGTATAAGATGGTATGTAGTTTTTATATCCCTTTCAGCCTCACAATAGTGTAATTTTACACAGAGGACAAACTGATGCTCTGTCTTTACTACTTGCATGAAAGAAATTTTTAATTGTATTCATTGTTGGTGAAAAATATTCATAAATGATGAATGTATTCAAGAATTGCATGTCAGAATGTCTACATATCTGAGTCTGTCAAATCAACAATGGGGAAGGCTGGATCACACTCTAATGCTGTTCTAAGGCTTTCTACAAAATAGATTTTCTAGGTCACACCCAGAATAGTGGGACAGTAATGGGTAGATACAGCTCAGGTGCTTTCTATTAAAAAAAAAGTATCAGCAAAAAGCAATGCTGGTACCTTTAATATGTTTTCCTTTTTTCATTAGTCCTAACAAAGATTGTTGGAAGGTTTTCTATTGTTCTATCCTCTAATTTTTTTTTTTTCAGAGGACATTAAATAGAATAAGAATGCTTAATTTTGGTACACAATTAGTAATAAGCTTCATATCTGTATAGGTAGTGATAAAGGTATTTGTAAAAGCTCACAGATATATTTAAGTATTAATTCTTTGGTGCTTTCTTTTTGTATTTAGCATCGAAGGTGAGTTAGTAAAAGGTCCTCATTGAATGCAATAGCTACTTACTGTAGCTAAATGCATGCACTTAATGTATTTCTGTTTCTAGGAAATATTTACCCATTGTTTATTTCTTATTCAGACACTGAAAATGAGGGTCAAGGAAAGGATTATTTGTATCAGTTAATAAATGAGATTACAACAAATCACAATGACACACTACATCGTTTTTTCACAGCTGCAAAAGAAAGAAATTCATTACTTCTTCCAGAAAGCCCACTAGAAGTTCTTCTGACTGAAGTGACTTCAGACTGTTTGATAATAAGCAACTCAAAAGAGTAAGTTATAATATGTAATGTTACATGTGTACTATTTTATACTATATATTGAACAGCATCAACCTTTTTCATGCGTTGCTAAGAAGTAGATACTTTCCTTCCTATACTTCAATGAAATGTAATAAAGTTGGATCTCACATAAGGAGAGATACTTCATATTTTGAACTGGACCAACTAGAAGAGGACATAATCTCAAACTTTATTAAAGGAAAGCCATTAATCAAATCTTCTGCTTCATTCCGAACAGTATTTAAATTTAGAAAACCAAGTAAAGATACTGCAGAGTAAGTTATTTCTTTAGGAAATTCATAAAAAGTAATACTGTATTGATACTAGATGTGCTAAGTACATAGTACAATGTGGAGGGTGGTGTTATTTCTAGTCATCTTGCCAAATTGTCGCAAATTCTTAACCTTTAAATACCACAAGGGAATTAATAAGTGTTGACAGTTAAACTTGGAATAAAGTGCTGCAAATCTTGAAGTAATTTTTTCTGAAGTTAGTTTAGCACCACTCATACCACATGCATGCACATATACACTCTCTCACACACATGCATCCACACACACATGCACACACACACACACAAGAATGAATATATAGATATCTTGGTAATGTAACAAGCCAGCCTGATTAGAGTAAGAACAATGTAATATCTTTAGGCTTAAACCTTGTATGTTATGAAATCTAGAAGTACCAGTAATTCTTCACAACTAGCTCCCCCACAAACAGCCAAGGTTGCTCTGTTCTTTGTTGCTGTAGTTGTTGTTTTTTATCTGGAAAAAATTCTTCAATGCCATAGCAATGAAGCACCAAAGTGTGGACCCTCAGCACTACTAAACACCACCTAACTATTACAATATGATCTGGAGACAAAAAGAACAAGCAATCTATTAGCTATTTTAATCAGGCATCAATATAGCTCGGCCAATGAAAATGGTACATGGAAACCTGTCTTCATAAGAGAAGCTAAACAGGCCAGAAATACTCACCGATATACATTTTCAACACAAAACTTCGCTTCTTATTTCTTATATCATAGTTGCTGTGGTAATAGCTTAATTACCTGGGGGGAAAATATTTTTGTACCACAAAGAGTTTAAATAGCACACAGAATAATTTTTTTTGTCTCCAAAATAGAGTGAGATGCATAAAGTGATGTATAACGTTGTTGTTGTTGTTTTTTGTTTCTTTGTTTTGTTGTTGTTGTTTTTTTGTTGTTGTTGTTGTTTTTTGTTTTGTTTTTTTTAGCTACAAATGAAAATCTGGGTTGTTTTGTTGTTTTTATTTTACTTGTATGAAGCTTCTTTTGCGAGCAGTTACTCCATCCCTGTATAACTGACACTGAGAATTCTTTATTTGAGTATAAAGTCTTGCCTGGTTAGTATCACCAGATATTATTGTTCAATTACCACTATTTTTGTTTGAAGGCGGCAAAAAGGGAACAAATGCACTTGTCTTGATGTCGGTGTTTTGGAAGGATCCTCGCTGCATTAACTGGGCATATTTTCTCCCTCAAAACAACAATATCTGCTCTTTTTATTTGTTTTATTTTTATTTTCTGTTCAAAAAGGTTACTGTGGTATAAGTTAACCATGGCAACTCTCGGGATTATCGCTAGATAACCGCCCTCTTCCTTGGGCTTCACTCTGGGGATTGGAACCGATGTCAGTGATAATTCCTCGAACCCATGGTTTTACTATTGCATATATTATATGTGTCAGGGAGAATTCAGGGGGGTGGGGGGGCGAAAAAACCACACACATGCACTCTGTTTAAATTATTTTTAAATTATGATGTAAAAGAGTACCAATATAGGCGCTTATGCTTCCACATTATTTACATGTAATATTGAATTTCATAAATTTAGGCCTATAGCTATATATTTAGGCCCCTCCCCATCATTAGCACTAAATCTGCCCCTGTGTATTTAACATATGCACCTTTTTCAATTATTACACTCCAATGGTGTCTTGCTCATTGTACTAAAGTTTTATATAATTAAGCATATAATTATGTTTGCAGTGTCACAGCACAGGTTATTTATTACATTATGTGGGGATAGTGTTTTGACTGGTACTTTATTTTTCTAACCTGTCATATTTATATGTGATTACAGCATAAATGTAATTAGAAATACTCTGGATTTAATGACCCGACAACTTCCAGCAGTATACAAATCTCCACTTTCCAATGATACCTTATCACATGTGATCTACTGCTTCCATTCCTCAGATTATACAACTTTAAATGAAACTGCTACTTTCCTAATTCTAGTTGTAGATCATTTGAAAAAACAATTAAGGGAAGCAGATGAAGATATTTCTTTAGAAGAAGTAACTATATCTACTTTTATGGTAGATGTTTATGAAGCTGTAAATTTTCGAAGTCTCATGCACAAAGTTAAGTACCACCCTGGCAGTGACCTTCAAAAGAAACTGATAGAATCAATGAATTTAGAATATATTTATTCATTCCTTGAGTTTTTTTACAACTGGCTAGAAAAAGGATTTTATAATTTTAGCAGTATTCCAAGATCATTTAAGCAAACCATGAGAGAGGATGATAGGATCTTTATTGAGGTAGGTCTTTTTCTTCAAATGAAAACAGAAGGAATGCTATCAGACTTGGCTAAGGAACTTCAAAAGCTAATCGGCGCATTGAAGATAACACAAAATGAACTAGTAAAGGATGTGAAGGATGAAGCAGTGAGTTTTTGTAGTCATTACTAATGATTGTAGTAAGTGATTGTAGTAGGCAACTTTAAGGGATTACTGGAAGGTATGGTTAGACATGTAGCTGACTAGTCCAGATTTTATTAGTTAGAAATATAGTAATATTATTCAGCAATTGAACGCAGTAAGAATAATAATAATATAATTCAGGTTTTGGTCCTTAGACCTTCTTCAGCTGATTTTATTGTAACAGTTGTAAAAGAGCCAAATAGTGCAGGCTTAATAAGTTAACTAATATTGTAAACCTAGCTGTTTCACTTATACACCATGAGTGTATTGTGAGATACTGAATCAAATTTGATGAGAATTGGCATGTCCTTTGCTCTTCTGCCTTAAGCTAAACCAGGAAGTCCTGATTAGGATCCCAAGTCCCAATCAATATTTAGTTTTAATTCTTAGCTCCACTGTGGGAATACAGGAGAGCTGCAAGAGATTCCCCGGGGAAAGCTTTGGAGAAGCACTGAAATGTTATGCATTCTATAGTTATTTTATGTCAAACCATACACATTACTGGTGGAGCTCATTATTTGAGATTTTAGTGTCTTGAGTTTATGAGTTGCTTTTGAGACAAGGACTAGTAGCTGACACAAGAAGCTTGATACCGCTCTGCAGCCTGTCTAGTACTCCAATCTGGGGGACTTCTGGGTGATTCGTCTCTATCACACCTAACATAATTCCAGTGGTTTACTTTGTTGGCATTGAGATCCTACCCCACATCTAATGTCATTTCATACTTCTCTTTCAGAAAAAATTAAAATGGACACACTTTGATGCAATATGAAACATGTGTTTTTATTCCAAGTATATTTACTTTTTAGAAACCCGTATTGAAAATTTTGTTGGAAAAAAATATTATTGAGCAGGAAGCCATGCTTGCCACAAGGCTACCACAGTCTATCAAGCTTCATCATTATGTTGATTTCAGAATTTCTTTAAGAAAGTAAGTTCAAGGTATTCTGCTGTTCAAGTCTTTATACTATTTTATTTTGTCATGGTCATTTTTGCAGGTTATTGGATAGAATACAACAAGAAATGGCGGAATACATCAATGTCAAGAAGTGGCCTGAATTGGTAGACAATCTTTGGAGTGAATATTTACCTAATATTCGTGAAATCATTTTTCATATGAATATTGAATTTATTCAAAGGGAAAATGTGGAATTATATGGCTTTCCAGTTCCAGAAGAAGATACTCCCTTTGAAGATGGACTACGGAAAGATCTTGAAGTAGTAGAACCAGCAAAGTATGAACTTCAAGATTCTAGTGAGTTGTGTTGTGATTAAGTTAACTGTTGAAACTGCTAGTTAGCTTCTTTTTTTTTTAAGAAGTACTAGTGATAATGATATGCAGGGAAAAAATTAAGCTAACAATAAATTTAGCCCTTTATAAGTTAAAATAAAGGCAAAAATCTGACCTCAGAAATTTAAGCAAAGACCCAATGCTCATATTTTATTGTATATCTGAGAAATAGTCTACAAAGTTGAAGTAACTCAGTCAGTCTCGGCTGAAATAATTATAATAGTAGCAGTTTTTCTCATTTTTAACAGCTGATTATATTTAATTAAAAGGTTTACCTGACATTTCAACTTCTTGCCTTAGTCCTCCTCAGGGGTCAATGAGGTCAAACTCCTTCTGTGATTTATTTGGCGAGCGAGCAAAGCAAGCAAGACACTATCAGGGATAACACAATTGAAAATTAGGGATATTTGTTTTTGTTTATTCGTGCTTGCTGGAAGGTCGACCACGTCCCATACTCCACTAAACGCAATCCTTTGGTCTATTGATCTTTAAGGGTGCTGGCACATAGCAACGCTCGCGCGCGGCTTAATTGAGCAATAAACCACGAAACCACCGAGTTGTAGAGGTAGAGGGCGGACCTTAAATACCCGCGCATAGATAAGAGCTTCCTGGCAGACCGTGGTAAGTATAGTTAACTCGGCTAACGGAGGGCGGGGCTAGAAAATTGCACAGTAGCAAAAAAGTGCGAGACAATTGGAATCTATTTTGCAGTCCAAGTCCAGAAGGACGAAGAGTTAGTCTTTCATTTTTAGTACTGCGGCATAACTTAACAAGGTAATTAAAGTTGTCGATTTAGTTTTTTAATATAGTGTACAGTCGTGACCCGACTGGAAAAAAATCACGTGAAAATGTGAATAAATATAAAACAAAATAGAAATGAGAAAAACAAAATCGACAACTTTGTAACAATTAGCTATAGCAAGCGGTGGACGAAATTCCAGCTTCCGTAGTCTTCCTCTGTTTCCAAATAGTGGCGTTTACTTTTGAGACTTTGAGGCTTCATAACTCTTGCAGTTCCGTTTGTGTGTTAGTCATTCTTGATCAGTTGGCTGCCAGTTGACGGGTCTCAGAGATCCCCCGGGCAGCGTGGACCTGCAAGGTATAGAATCGGAGTTACCTTCCATAGCAACAGTTAATTGATTTGTGTGGGCGTACCGCGTAACCGGATGTGTGAGCACCCTTAACCATATCATCAAAGAAATTGAATTGTTTACTGCTTTGAATTCTTTTGTGGGTGCAGTTAAAAGTTTAAAACTTACTAAAAGTTCATTTTCTATTCGAATTAGTAGTGGTGGTAAGTTTATGCTCTATTTTTTTATAGTTACAACCTACACAACAATGTTGTTCTTACTTGAAAATCCATTGTCCAATAGTGTAATCTCAAAAGCAAGTCTTGCATTGGTATGTCCAGTGAACAAGTGTGTGTGAAAGTGTTGTGCATTGCAACTACCATTTAGATAAGAATAGCACAAAGTAAATGTTTGACTAACAAGTGAATATAATAGCTGCCTTTACACAGCTTTTCATCTATACTACAGCAATAAGCATTCTTTGGTTACGTTTAAACCTATCGGTAATTCCTTTTTTGGTGTTTATTTGTTTGTTTTTTAAGTCAAACAGTTGTGGTGAGTGATTACTATGGCACTGAAACCCCTTTACCGTATATACGTAATTTAAAACTCAACCGTTTTTTTTTTAGTAGCTGGAGCATTAGAAGGTAAACTACTGTACTCAGGAGGCTTGCTTGCTATTGTGAAGGTGCATGAATATCCCCATACCATTTTTCCGCATAGTATGGTAGAGGGGCTGGTTATGCCAGACTAATTGTTCCTGCATTGGATCACCATCTTACAATGATATCTCCATTGCTTGGTAAGACACAACCATACATAAAAAAAAGTTCAACACATTTCATGCAGACATAAGATCTGACAAAAAATGATGGTGAGTTTTGATGTGTTTTCCCTGTTGGTTCTCCTGTTTCTGAGTAGTGGTTGAAGAAATAGCTTTAAACTCGGCTCCAGTTAAACCTGTGTTATGGAAGAGATATGTAGATAATACCTTTGCATAGTTAAGAAAGGAACTGAAAAACATTTGTGGAATCAATTAAACACTGTAAGACCTTCTATAAAATTCATCAAGGAAGGCTACCATTCTAGATTGCTTATTGAAGAGAGAGAGTGATGATAGGCTTACTTCCACTGTTTACAGAAAACCTACACACAGAGATAGGTACCTTCACTTTATCTCTCACCTAATCATGTTAAGAGAGGAATTGTAAGATGCTTGTATAAGAGGGCTAGGAAGCACCTACACAAAGTGCTTGAAGTAATGACAATCACTAGGGCAGGCTCTAAAGAGTTACATTCTAAAGATTCCACTGATACTGAGCAAAATAAATGTTTAATTCTTACTATTCATACATAGCAGGATTTGAGTAAGACTATTCAGAGAGTGAGTAGAGAATTTGACATCAAAACAGCATTAAACCCAGCAAGATATAAGATCACATCTTATTAAAGTGAAAGATAGTATAGCCATAAGCAACGAGTCATTCATAAACAACTAGAAAGATTAAGCAAAGAGTGAAAGAGCATCAAGATACTTGCAAGGGAGGTGATGAGAAGATTCAGTCATTGCTAAACATGTTTGGCAGCAACATCACCCCTTTAAATTGGAAGAGGTAAGAGTTGTAGACAGAGCCATAAAGATCAAGGAAACTCTACACATGATGACACCAGAAAAAAAAAAACAAGACATAGGTATAGAGCTTCCTGGATGCTGGGTGTCTATGCTGCATGCAAATCACCCTTCAGGATATATTAAATAATAAGCGTTTCCACTAGTTTTCTTGCTATTTATATTGTGTTTATTAAATCACCATGGAGAGTTCGACCTCACTGACCCCTGAGAAGGACTTCAGGGTAAGAAGTCGAAACATTGGGTTAAGCCAATTAAATATATATGAGACAAACTGCTATTATTAAAATTGAAGTAATGAGAAATATCCTACAAAATTGAAAATAAATAATGTTTGTTTCAGTTGTGCTGTAGATTACAAGAAAGTCAGCTTAATATGTCAAAAGTATATAATTGTTTTGCTTGTTTTCTTGCTAATTTATTTGTATCTATTAAATTTTTTGAACAATTTAACTTTCATATTATCTTATTTGAAGGAAATGCTGAGGATATTGCATGTCGTATATCAGTCCAAGATGTGTGTAACTTTTTAAAGGAAATCAAATTACCACAGTACATTAAGAACTTTAAAGAATATGATGAATCTGGCATTGATGGTTCGATTTTATTTGGACTTGATCCAGAACATTTAGAAGATGTTGGAGTATTGAATCCTCTTCACCAAGTTCTTATTACTCAGCTTTTTGACAGAAAAATGAAAGGAACACCATCAAGGTATACCATCAGCCATGTTTCTGATTTTCTCACCAAAAATAATTTAGATAAACACATCAAGCCATTAGAAACAGCCAGAATTGATGGTGACATGATCCTTCATGTAAAGCAAAAGTTAATGATTAAAGCTCTACAAGAAGTTGGTTTACCAGCTATTGTAGCAAAAAAAATATGTGTGAAGTTTGAGGGACAACTAACTTTGTAGGTAACAGTTCTTATGTATCATTAATTAGCTATAGAGTATGCACTTTTTAACAATTAGTTCACTAGTTCAACAATATATCGTGCTTAATTTTGTTACAGTAGCTAGTTTGTTTGGTCATTTGTTTTTTACTTGCAAATAATTATGTAACTTTTTTACTGTTTATATCATCCAAGTAGTGTATGCAGCCTAAAATTTTGTTATAATGTTTTGTTTAAAAATAATTGGTAGCTTCAAAAACTATCACATGTGCCATTTATAGCATTTTCTAGTCTGTGGAATTTGTTCATTATTTCTGCTGAAGTACAAGTCTAGTTATGTTGCAACCAGTTATTTAGCTACTTAATAGGCCAACCTCAAACCCCCCCCCCCCCCCCCCCCCCAAGGCTGAGAAGCAGGAGAATGCTAGGGTGGGTCAAGAAAAATAGAAGCAGGTGACAAAAGCCTGACTGATGTAACTACTTCAACAAAGAAACAAAAGCAAATACACAGAAAGGACAGAAGTACTGAGGAATAGGAGAGACAGACAAAAGAGGAGAAGGGAATCTATGAGCTAAAGAGAGGAATAAGAAAAACTGACATAGCTCATGAAGAGAGAGAGAGAGAGCAGGAGAGGGAATTAAGTCAGTACATCAAGTGCCGCGGGGTGGCAGGGTAGCTACTTGCTAGTTATTATTATTATATTATTAGCCTGTAGTCTTGACAAAAAATGCATTATTAATGATGGACTTCACGGTTATTGGTGGTCGACAGAGCTGACATAAAATGCAGAGGTATTAATTCAAACATCAACTTTCTTCACGTAATATTTAGATCTTTATTACTTTACTCTGAGCCATTTTCTAATAGTATTAAGAATTCAATACAAAGCTAATCAGTAGATCTCGACCACGAATATTATTTTTTATGAGCATGGGAGGGGAGAGAGGGGGGAGGGGGGTATTCTATCCGTGATTTATGGTTTGCTACTGTACTCTTTCCCAACTCAATTTGGAATTCGGAAAATGAATTATTCATGAATACAGACACTCAGTGATCGGTTTTATAGAGCAGGAGGGAAGAGGGGGGGGGGGGGACAAGGAAAGACTAGGGGGGGAAAAGGGTACATACATATCTTTCATTTGATATATCACGGGTCTTTTGGCTTAGTATTTACATGAGTACCGCAGGCACAAGCATAAATATGCCGATCAGATGAGTGATATTCTGCGGTATCCAATGAATAATAAATTTATTATGTATACTGCTTATGCTTGAACACCATAGTAACGCATTTCTTGTGCAGCAATAAACACTTACATAACCTGGGGGGACTTAATAACCAACGTGATAACTCTGAACACACAGGTGAAGGGGGGGAGGGAATATTGCCTAAAAATTAAGCCAAATTCTGTTTACTAAAATGTATGAACTAAACGGCTAGAACTTAACGCTTTACCCCACAACGACTAAACTAAGACGTGTGTATATATTCATGCTCGTTTAAGAGCGTAACCGGTTTGGTAAAGCGTCGTCATTGCTGACTGGGTAAAGTGTCACCACATTCAGTAGAAGGCGGAAAAGCAGGTGGTCGGCGACGATAGGAGGCTGCTTAGGTTAGCAAAGTCTAAGTCCACAATTACGGTGAGAGAGACTGAGAAGTAGGAGAGATCGACGAAGGAGGGGAGGGACTCCTAGTCTGGCGTAACCGACCCTTTTTCTTCCCATTTTAATGTGGGCGTAGGGGGGAAGGTAAAGGGTCAGGCCAGACGAAGGACTCCATGACTCAAGAAGAAAGGAAAGAAGGAGGATAAGCAAAGCTGAGGTTGTAGCCAAGCACGTCAAGTGCCACTGTGTGACGGAGTACTTGCTATTAATAATCGTCATAATAAATTTCGGTAAAATTATTAAGATTGTAAGGAAATATTTTTTTTAAAATGTACAAAAAAATAGGCCATTCAAATTCACCTTATAAAATGCTCAATATAAAGTGCACAATTCATGAAGCAAATTGTTCTTCTTTACGTTTTCGAATTACATCATTTCTTCCATGGAAAGAATTCTCCTGAAAATTTTTTAAGCTATTGCTTGGTATTGAAGAATGAGCTTTACTTGAGCTGTTTCCATTGCGATTGTCAGGACTTCTGTCTCTTTTCTTTCCATATGATTTTAAGTAGAAGTTCATGAAGAGAAAAAATTGTGTAACAACATATATTGCCAGTGCCCACTGAACTTTTCTGTCATATTCACAACCAGTAAACAAGTTGTATAGAGTCAAAAATATCACAAATACAAACTGTGCCTGTAAACATACACACACACACACACACATACACACACACACACACACACACACACATAATTGCTCATAAAAAGTCATTGGTAAATGCTAAATTATATGAACTGGGTTTCAAGGCTAGGCTAATAGCTAGATACATACCAGCTGTATTAGTGTGACATATTTCTTCCACCAGAGATACTTTCGAAGAGATGGAAATAGTGACAGACCGTAGTACAAATACATTAATACATGTACTGAGCAGTTTAACATTGGAGGAAAGAAAGCTGGAGAAAAAATAATAAAAGATGCGATCTAGACACTAAATCTTGCTAATAAGATCATACATATATTCCTTTTAACTATAGTCTATCATCAACTCAGTAGTAACAATGGTTGATAATGATGTGCAACTATTATTTTTTGATCTAATTTTAAGTGTTCTATCCCTTTCGCTATCACAAATTGAAGTGCAGGTAGCTAGCTACTATAAATCTACAATCAGTGTCTGATTACTCCACTGAAGCAACAATGTACATGTGAGAAAAATTCTTACCCAAAATGAAATAGTAATTAAAAAAAAAAAAAGAAGATAAAATCAAATATAGCTCAGAAGTAATTGATATGTCTGTAACACTATCACGTTCTCACTCAACAATATTAATGCACAACAACTAACCCATTCCTCCAGCAAACCACTTAGCGGCAATCCACCAGATGAAGAACATTGTGGAATGGTGGTATACATGCAAAAATGTTATTTGGCTGTCCTTCTTTCGCAGTATGAAGAAAACTGTATCCAGCATTTCCACAAACTTTGAAAAGTAGTACAGCCATACAGCCGCTGCAAGCTACAGTATATAATAAGAGTAATTAGCTATTACCAACTGAAATGATCTCACTGTTTACCCTGATGTAGACAGGCTCAGATTTATACTCAACAAGATCACAAATGAAGTTGTATTTTAGTTCTAGAGCACACATCAAAAGCTGCATGGTAAAATAATAACATAGTAAATTATTTGTAAACTATTATTTCTCAATAATATACCTCTTTAGCTATATAAAATGAAAGAAAAACCATAGCCGCATTGTAAATCACCAGCACTGGCTTCAGTTCGTAGGGCTTTCTGGACGCCATCCACTTGGGTCCCAAGATGCACACGAGGACATAAGCTACCACAATGCCCATCACTACCAATGGATTGTATACCAGAGGCCAGTCTTCAACTCTCACATCTATGCAATAATAGATATTTGCTAATAATATATTAATAATGTACCACAATAATTTTCATTTAATCAATTTCAGTGTTGAAATTTATGGTTTTTGTTTTAATTTTGACAGAAGGTAAGAATTTTTTTGCCATTTTTGTGGTATTAATTTTAAACTATATTATTTTTTATCTTTTGTGTGGCTTAATTCATTAATTTGTATCACTAGCTACATTCTGATATTTCGATCATGCCATTAAGTACCACATGTAGTTTCTAGGCTCTCAAATGAATAATCATAATATAATAATACACTTGTGTGTCAGTAACAATGATGGTGTGTATTCAAGAACAATTCATTAGCTGTGCAGAGTTGGTAACTAATGGGGAAATGCAAGGGGGGGAAAACTAAGAGAGAAATAAGGTACCATGTCGGGTTCAAACATTGACTATTTTGCTTCGCATGTCGAGCCCTTACCATTGAACCATCCCGAACCAGAACTTTAGTGAATCCTGGAATGCTGTATTAACATATTGTATCCGCTTCTTTCTTTCTTTTATTTTTTCCCTAGGTCTTGCCCTGTCCATTACCTGCTCTAGAGTGTCTGTATTCATTCACTGAAGAACTCAGTTGGGAAAGAGTATTCACTTACTACAGTAGCTAACCATAATCCACCACAAATCATGGGTAGAAAAAAAAAGGTAGAGAAGCAGGAGAATGCAAGGGTCAAGAAAATTAGAAGCAGGTGAGAAAAGGCTGACTGATATAACTACTTTAAGTGAAAGAAAATGCACAGAAAGGACAGAGATATTGAGGAGCAGGAGAGGTAGACAAAGGAGCTGAAGAGAACCCATGAGTTGAGAAAACCTGAGATGGCTTGGGAAGAAAGGGATCAGGGGAAGGAAACCATGGATAAATTTATCTTATGCTACCACTTTATTAAGTATAATTGGCGAGCGAGCGTAGCGAGCGAGACACTTACAGGGGTAACACAATTGAAAATCGGGGATGTTTGTTTGTTTATATGTTTGGACGTACGTAAGGCATTTTTGTACTTTGACCCTCGCGTTTTTGTGTTAGTTCGGTGGTCGACCCCGTCCCAAACTTCACTAAACAGAATCCTCTGTTTATCGATCAGTACCCGTATCACCCTAGAAATTGAATTGTTTACTGTTTTGAATTCTTTTACGGGTGCAGTTAAAACGTGAAAACGTACGGGACTTCCATTTCTATTCGAGTTGGTGGCGGTGGTAAGTCAATGCGCTCTTTGTCATGGTTATAAGCCGTACGCAACAGTATTTACTTGAAAATGCATTGTCCACTAGACTAACCGCGAAGGTAAGTCTCGTGTAGGTGTATGTCCAGTTGTGTCAAAGTATTGTGCTTTACAGCCACTACTTAGCTAAAGAATATCACGAAGAAAACGTTTAAATAACGTGTACTGTTTTGTTGTTGTTTTTTCCCTACAATTCAAACAGTTGCAGCGAGTTGTTACTATGGCACTGAAATTCCTTTACCGTGTATGCGTAATTTAAAAACTCGACCTTATTTTCAGTTGCTTCAGTGTTAGAAGTCAAAATCATTCATATAAAAATACAGTAAAACCTCCGAACAACAACCGGTCTTGGGGACAGACCGTTTGACCTTTGTTGAGAGAGTTGCCTCTCTTCGGGGGTTCTTAGAGTATTATGCCAAGCAACAATGATAATCCATAATATAATAGAAATAGACCAATGAATGATTTATTGAGGTGAAAATGTGTTAGCGATTTTCTTGCAGATTTTGTTCGCCAAACCTGAACCTTCCAATGTCAGAGATAAGAGTGCTGTAGCAGTCTTCAAAGATGGATCAATTGTTGGACATGTCCCCATTAACATGGCTCCAATTCTGTACCAGTTTTTAAGAAGAGAAGTCAACAAGGCTTTTGTTGAAGTTAAGGGTGAAAAAGTGAACAGAGGTGGCGGCTATGGACTGGAAATACCCTGTGTTTATCGTTTATACAGTCGGCCACGGTATATACAAAGATTGAAAGATACTCTTGAACTACTGATCGCTGCTGGACATTTGTAACTAGCTATTAAGAACAATTATTATATATAATATTATGTAGCTATAATTTTACTATTTTGACCGCTCTGGGATAATTAACCCTGGCCGTTGTTAAGAATTTGAGGGTGGCCGTTCATCGGAGGCTATAAAACTATTGGAACTGTACTGTAAACGTTTCGTTCCACTAAAAACTACCGCTGTGGAGAGGCTGACCGTTCTTCGGGAGCCCGTTGTTGAGAGAATTCACTGTAGTATAGTTTTTTAGGCTCGCTCGCCATTTGTGCTCAAGCACATCACTAGTTAGTACATCAAGCGCCATGGAGTGACGGGGTACTTGTGTGTCATTAATGACAACAACGCCTGGTGGCTAGATTGATATAGCGTCACCACAAATGTGGTGGGTAAAGGGTCGTCACAATCTGTTTGGGTTAAAGTGTCATCACAACTGAGTAGGTACAGCATCAGTACAAGGCAGTTAGGAAACGCATATTTCTTTGAGAATTAGGCGTCATTTTCTCAATGCAGTTGCATTGTCTCACAAGCAAGACCCTTTACCATAACACTTCTCTGGAAATAATCTGGGGACAACTGTGAGTTTTCAGGTTCTCTACAGGAAGTCTGTAAAAATCAGCTTGCACCAAACACAATAGTAACACTAATGACTATTTTGAAGTTAAGCTTGTCGCTCTGTCAGCACTTTGGACTGTTGCAGCTGATATAAGGTAGCAGCCAGTCAGCTAAACCCAAATAACAAGCTCACACACACCTGTAAAGGCTTCTCGCAAGTTCTTTACAATGGGCTAACTACTCGACCTTCCTGCATATCAAGCTGAAAGTCACTGCATGCATTTAGAAGTGTTGGGATTGGATCAAATGAAAGTCACATGTGGATTCCATTGCATTCCACCCTGGGAAGCAATGTAGGTGTCCCTAGACCCTCTTTTCCCAATGAGTGTTAGAATGTTCAAGTTATACGGCGAGAATTATGTGAGTTCGCTTACTGTAGACAAGTAAGTGAACTAGTTAGATACAGTTATTTTTCATGCAGTGCAAAAGATTTCTTACCAATGAATTAATGATGAAATAGTGAACTAACACTATTCTGAACCTCATAGCATGAGTTATAGAGCTCACTAGAGCTTACAACAGCACTATAAGCTAGAGCCAACAGCGGTTCATCCATTTCTATCATTAAAAAATTTTTTGACAAAACTTGTGCCATTAGGCTTTACCCATGAATTCTGGGGGGGGGGGGGGGGGGGGGGGGGGAGGGGGGAGGAAATTATTTTCCGCATTTAGGCTGATTTTCCCAAAAACCGGTCACATGTCTAGCAAAACCATAAGAAATACGGTACATTTTTGGAATAAAGTGTTAATGGGGGAGGGGGAGGGGGAGGAGGAAGGGGGGGAGGGGGAGAGAGAGAGAGAGAGAGAGAGAGAGAGAGAGAGAGAATGAGAAACTTTATTCATGCCTTCACATATTTATCAAATGTATTAGCTGGGCATTATACAGTTGCTTATTAAATATAGGTCATGTACATAAAACTTAATAGATTTGAAGATATTTTCTTTTTGATAGAAAGTAACTTCCCAACACATGTAGCCAATGAATTAATTATAACTTTTTGCTAATACATGACATTGTGGAGGCTTTTCTTACGAGCTTACACCAGAGAAAAAAACACCAACTACACTCACTACAGGTTGAGAATGAGGGAGGGGCGACGGGGTCGATACAATTTACCTAGCCATTTCCAGGTTTTTAAACTAGCTATAGCTATACTCACCTCCGTTTTCATACACTGACTTCCTATAACTAGCAACCAGAGATTCCCAAGTGGAGAAACCTGCCGTCGCCATCCCTAGAACGACGTAACTGCAACGGGAACCACTACAAACTAGCAGCAGCAACACACTACACCGCCCCTACGAGCAAACACACCCTCTTTTTATCCAGCGCGCGGCAGATACGAGGGCGCGTGCGGTAATGTGTTTTGACTGCGCAATTAAACAAGCGATTTACACAATTAATGGTAGTTTTATGAAATTCATTAGTCATTAGTAAAAAGAAATAAATGTATAGTTACAATTAGGTTAGTGTAAGTGGTTTTGTAGCAGAGAGCCAACAGAGCACAGTTTCCATGTGGATAGAAGAAGTGGCTTGCAGGGCTTCCTTGGTGTCTGTGCTGGCATCATTCTTCAAGGCAGCATAGAGACCAGGATTACGCTAGTACATACACAGAAATAGAATCACATTTATTATAACATCATTTATGAATCGCTTGTAGCACGCTACAGCATCTATCACAGAGTTTTGGTTTCTAAACTAAATGTCAGAATTGACAATGACATAACTTGCTTACTTCCTGGAATGAATTTAGATCAGTCAATAGAAAAAATGGAAGTAAATATACAAAACTTGTTCATTGATAAAAGTGGCTTCCTTGGCAGATAAGTAGTCTATATTTAAATAACTTACTGCAGCTCCCTCACAAAGGTCCAGAGAAAATGATTCTGCATCTTCAATTAACTTCAATCTGTAACTCTTCTTTCCCCCAACATAGAGGCTCCAAGATTTCTGTGGAAAAAAAAAAAAAAAAAAAAAGTAAAATTTACTTCTGACACAAAATCATTAGTCAATTTCTGGTTAATTACCTGTTCAGACTCAGCCACACCCACCACGACCTTTCCAACTGGTGCAGCACTGTTCCAATGACTCCAGCAGAAGGAATAGCCAGACGACGCCAGAGCCATGCTTCTATAACCTTCCATCTCCACTGCAGACCTCTTCTTGGTCACACTCGAGTATCGACTAGCATCTGACTCAGGGAAAAAGAAACTACCAACACTTTTAAGACAACAAATCAGCTGGTGAGCAGTTTTGGGTTTGTTGAGGAGATTGGTAAGGTGTGGCTGGTCCTCTGGACCAATCAGGGTACACACATTGCCCTACAAGAATACATACAATTCTTGAAAAAATTCATTTTTACCATCTTATATCATTACTACATCAAGCGCTGATTATGTTAAGCGCCCTTTTCCTTTCTGGTTTTAGCACTTCAGGCATCCCAATTTGTAGGTTACACCTCGCTGTTAAGTGCCCATTTGTTATTAAGAGCCCATTTTCTTACAGTTTTGAGTTATAAGTTGGGGGTGGCTTAACAACCCGAGTTTACAGTATCGTAGTGGAGTAAATTTAATAATTGCAAGACATTGATAAAGGCACAACAACAGACGAAGGAGTCACAAAGCCGAAATGTCCAGTAATTATTCAATTTACTCCATATAACAATAAGTTCAAAAAAATTGATTATTGATTATTCATCTAAAGTAGTAATAATTGGCAAGCGAGAGTAGCAAGCGAGACACTTACAGGGTAACACAATTGAAAATCAGGGATATTTTTGTTTGTTTACATATAAGTTGGACATGCTTATGTCATCTTTGTACTTTGACCCTGGCATTTTTGTGTTAGTTCGGTGGTCAACCCTGTTCCAAACTTCACTAAACAGAATCCTCTGGTTTAGTGATCATTACCTGTATCATCCTAGAAATTGAATTGTTTACTGTCTTGAATTTTTTGCGAGTACAGTTAAAACAAAAACTTATCGGAGTTGCATTTCTATTTGAGTTAGTGGAAGTGGTAAGTTAATAGCTATTTGTCATAGATATAAGCCCTACGCAACAGTATTTACTTGAAAATGTTAGGCCTTAGACTAACCACGAAGGTAGCTAAGTCTTACATAGGATGTCCAGTGGTGTGAAAGTATTGTGCGTTAGAGCTACTACTTAACTAAAGAATATAACAAAGAAAACATTTGAATAACGTGATTTGATTTTTTTTGTTGTTGATGCTTTTTATTCAAACAGTTGTGGCGAGTGGTTACTATGGCATTGAAACCCCTTTACCGTATACATGTATTTTAAAAACTCCAACTTTTTTTTAAGTAGCTTGAGCGTTAGAAGTTAAAATCTATCATTTAACAATACTGTAGTGTAGTTTTAGGCTCGCTCGCCATTTGTGCTCAAGCACATCACTAAGAATACATGCAGTGACAGTCAAAGAGTTTGTATACAGTGAAGGACAACTTGTTTGAGGGGAAATTAACCCTTCTCGCACCAGAATCAATATATAGTTTTTTCCCTATAATTTTTTTCCTGATATCAAAATGCCATAAGCATAAATATACCAAACATCAAGTCGTAATATTAAAGAAACATTTTTGAAAATTCTGAGAATATGTGGAAGGCATTTGGGTGTAAAAGCACTGACATTTCTGTTTTTTATGGCCTCTCTGGACTTGACACTATTATTTTGTTGCTATTACAGTTCTCCATGGATGTTCTAGTCTGTCAATAAAGTCATTCAGTTCAAAGTAATTTTTTTATATATTTCGTTGAAGAACCACTTGTAAAACATTTCAGCCAACTAAGGCAGAAAAGCAGCTTTTATTTATTTATTTATATCTCAACAAAGCTGCATATACTAGAAACTTTTTCTATAGCTTCAGAAATGCTTTGGGAACATAATTTTAAAAAAAGAAAGAACATTACGTCTAAACGACCTTAAGTATTTTTTTTTTAAATAAGAAGTCGGTCTGATCTAATTACGCATGAAAGCGGTTACCGGCAGGAAAGGGTTAATGAATGATTGCGAACATTCATTGCAAGGCTCATTGCAAGGCAGAGAATAAAAAAAAATTGTTTTTCTTCTTTAAAACTAAACACCTTAAATATCATTGCATTTTGATGCAATAAACAAACAATATAAAGTGTTGGGGATAAAGATGTACGCACACACTAAAGTAATGGGAGATTTCAATATACATACACAACAAGAACGGAAGAAATACTCACCTCAATCTTGACAGTAATAGAAGTCACAGCTCCTTCGATTACAAGTTCTGTGTAGTTAAGACCTTTCCCGTGAAGCTCCCAATTCTGATATGGCATGTTACTATATCGATCCTAGCAAACATGAACACAAATTAAACTAATTAGAGCAGTGATGGTGAGGTAAGTTAGCTAGACAAATTAGATATTTAAATGCATGGGTAGTCCACAATTACTAAGCAGTGATACTTTACCAATTTCAAGCACAGACATTTGCCTTTTTAGCTCAATAGTCGATAAAAGTGGATCAGGAAATAAAAAAATTATCATGCATGTGCACGATAGAAAAAAGTAAGAGAGATAAACTGAAGGTAAAATCATATGAGTGCATATATTTAAACAGGCCTCAAAGTTAGGCACAAAAATTATATTCATACTTCACGAGTACAAGGATTTGTGCCACTGAAACTTATTCCGTTACTGTCAGGTGTCCCGGTAGGTGTGTTGGAATAGTGATTTTTACCTACACTTGATATACTTACCACAAAAAATGCTATGGGTTTGAAGAAAAGAGTCTTGAAACTAACACTTTTTTCTTCTGAAAAAAAAAAATAATAAATAAATAAATAAATAAAATTTTGAAAAATTAAAAAAATATTGAATTAAAAAATAACAAAACACAGCAACAACACACACAAAATACATGATGGAAACTGGCCATAGGATTATGTTCTCATTTAAATACAATACACTGCCATGCTCACCATGGTGATCCAAAAACTGCAGTGGTCTAAACTGCTGTGACCGCTAAGGGAGCTACACCTCCCCTTTATCTGTCAGTCTTTCTGCTGTGTCTGTTTGTCTGCCTTTTCTTCGCTGTGTCTGTCTGTTTGTCTGTCTGTCTGTCGTCTGTCTACCTGCCCGTCCATCCGTCTGTCAATTAACAATTGATGCATTTCTCTTATCTACCACTACATAAATTTGGAGTGACTTATTTAATTACTTTTTAATCACTGAAGTATTTCTGTATCATAAAAGTGTTGAGTGACTTACACAGCAGTGGAAGGGCTAACTGTGCTATTGTAACTCTCTGAGTCTGAGAGCTACCCCATGTGATGCATGTAGGCTGGCTTCAGAGAGACACACGCACACACACACACACATACGCATGCACACACACACACACACACAAACACACAAATGTGCACACACACATACACACACACTTACCCAGGTTATACTCTGGTTCTTTGATTCTTTCAGTTCTCCACATGTTCTCTGCCTCATCCCATTGAGCTAGAATTGGGTTCTCAGAAAATAAATACATCTCTGGAAGTCTAACACAAATGAACATATGCCGAAACTTAAATTGAGGATCAAACAGTCATAAATTCGCCCGGTATGATCACTAAATTCCAACTTCATTTGCAAGTGTAGTGCAATGCATATTTTTACTACATAAACATGTAGGTAATGGACATTAGAGCTGAGAAATGCCACATGAAAAAACTCAAAATAAAGTCGGCATTTGCAGGACTGTTTACATCAGTCAGTATCAATGAAAACACAAGAGCTCTGATTGTATGGCATGGCTAACGATTTGGCCTGATGCTCTCATTCATACGTGGCTGACACAATCAAGCTTAGACATATTTATTGTCCATCAGCAACTGATTGAATACATGTAGTTCAATAGCTGTAGGGCAACAGAATTGAGTAGGATGAGTAAGACAAACAGCTACACAATCACAACTGCATGACACAAGAACGAGTTTCCTAGGATGGCCACTATTAAAGATAATGTAAAAAAATATCGTCACTGTGATTTTGCCTTTTTAGTGTACACACACATTGTTTGTTTGTCTTTAACCCTACATGTTTGTGAATAGAAGTTAAAAACAATCACTTGAAGCTATTAAAATAAATGGAGAAGAAATGTTCTGTAGCAAGTGTTACTCATTAATAATCATAAGACGGTAAAAGACTTGAATTGTACCTGACAAGTTGTGGCAATAGTAAACAAGATGCTCGCTACAGAGGAACCACTCAATAGAGAATAAAGCTAGCTCATACTTGCATACTCACATGCAGAATCATTTACACTCGTTCTGCTGTTAATGTTGGAATTTCTGAGTGGATGTATATATATACAAAATATACTGGAGGATTCAACAAACACATCACTGTCCCACACAGTTCAGGCAGCCATTAAATATAACTTCCGACTTATTTGAAATACAGCAAATTTGTTTTTTTACTATACTCATAACAACAAATAAGGGAAAGAGTTGGGGTGATTCAATTTGCTAAAGCTATTACATCACTGTGTGGCGGGGTACTTGCTAGTTCATTATATTTATACATGCGTGCAGATAGTAAGTGGTCCCAACGTTGTGTAATGGACTTTGAACTTTTAGACTCGGTAATGCTTCTATTTTTTCCCACATCCAATGTGGCGAAGGGTTAATGGTACTTTGACGATCCTTTACCAAACACTGGTACTACATTAATATTAAATTCTGCCTAGTTAAAGGCCCAGGAATTGATATGAGATAAGCGAATGTCAACAACATTTATACTAACTAAAAGATGTCATCCGAAAGTCACACGTAATAAAAATATGGTTACTTTGTTGTTAATGTTAATTAGTCTAGGCAACAGGTCTAGCTATTTATAATGGTAAGAGCAATATGCTCACTTTTGTAAGCACACCACTAGTAAAATACAATAAATTTTTTTAAAAATACCACCGGTAATGATGAATTCAACTTACTTAAAATTCTTGAACTCGATAATATCTTGGGAATAATTAGGTGTCTGGTTATTAGCAGTAGGTGTGAGAATACTGGCTGGAGGGTGGGGGTAAGGAATCACCACACCCTTGTCAAACACTGGAGACAAAAATAAACAATTGTAGTGACCACTTCTGCTGATTTCCCCGCTCCCCTCCTCCTCCCCTAATTAAATCTCATTAATTAATTTTCGTTCACACTTGCAGGTATCTTGCATGAATTTTCTCCCCTTGACTCAATGTAAGAGACTGGGTTGTTGGCTTAAAAAACTCATTCCCAAATGGGTCACTATGTTCGGATATATAAATTGAGAACCCTGCCTCAGCAGGTGTCATTAAGTAAAGGATCAATATATTTACATTAGTACATAAACAATTGTGGAAAGTTTCCAATATTGATCATACCTTGTCTTATCTTCCAAGTTCCAGCTACTTTAGTCTCCGGTGGCATTGTGAGCAGCTCCATGTGAAGTATCTTGCCAGCAATAACATGAGTCCTCAAGTTAACTTCATCTTCTTTCAAAACTACATCTCTCTTGACTCCTGCTTCCTGAAGAGCTTCTTCTGCTTCTGCTTCTTCCCCTTCATTTCCTTCCTTGCCAGGTCCTACCTCACCCTCTGCAATGTAAAAGAATTTATTAACTTGAAGACTCTTTACCCACTTAATCTTGTCATGCTATACCCTTTACCAGATTGACAATTGAATGCAGCACAAGATGAGGTAAAGGGTTAAAACAATGTGCCCTCTATTCCTTAATAAATTGTCATTAATCATTAATAAATTCTTTGTGACGAATATGTAACCACATGGACTTTCACAACCAATGGCTTTTTACTTAGTGTACCACTTCACATTGACTATACGTAAATCAACTGTAGGAAATATACAATTATAAGTATTTTCACACCATCTAAAACCGTATGTACCATGATACCATCCACATTGTAAGCAAGAATGCACCTCAACCAAATTCTGGGTCCATGCAAGAAATATCACGATGAGCGCAAGAGTGTGTTGGAATACAAAGTGTGGAGAAGGCTGGCAAAAAGAAAGGAGGGGAGAGTGTGTGTATACATTTGTGTGTGTATGTGTGTGTGTGTGTGTGTGTGTGTGTGTGTGTGTGTGTGTGTGTGTGTTGTGTGTTTGGGAGGGGGGTGGATATGATAAATTTAGGCATTGGGTTCAAGTCGCAGTTATGAAAACTACGATTAACAATAAAATTTCAATCAGTAAATTTATCAACAATTAGTAAATTAGTAACTTCATACAAAGTTACTAATTGTTGATAATAGCTAGGTCATTTAAATAATAATTATTTTTACTCGCCTAGAATTTACAATTAATGCTTAAAGCACCTTGGCAAACCTAACCAGGTAATGAGTTCACTACGCCTATGAGATGCATTATTGAGACAAACTGCATCACGAGATGAAAAAGAAAATTCAGATAAATCAGGCCAACCCAGAAATCTGTCTTTTTCCTCTTACAAAGTACAGATAATTCATTAACTTTCACCACCCATGGTAATTTATGCTATATCGTCCAGTTACCTAACAGTATTAAGGATATCCTGTAAAGCATGGTTTTGCCATGCTGTGTAACTAGCTTCACATTTAAAACCATTTGTGGATAGCTATAGAGAACCACAAGAGTTTAGCAGCTGCTGCAACCATTGCTATTGTTGCTTACACTATTGTGGTGATCTAGTATAACAAGCCATAGTAAACAGGCCTCCTTAACAATTGTCTTCCCCAAAATGCCAGGTTACACTTACTCATACAGTTAGCAAATAAGATAAAAAGCACATATCTAATGGGTGTGGCTATTACTCTGCCAGCAAAAAAATAACTCTAACTACATGTTTGGTAATTAGAAGCATACCAATGTGTGATGACAAAGATAAAGACACTGAAATGGTCTAGTATGTATGGACTAATTGATACGAAATAGTAATTTTAACAAAATATGTCAACTTAACAAATTGGACTTATAAAATCCACCAAAGTAATTTTAACTGACTGAATCATGAATCAATTAAATACCAAAATAATCTAATCATAATGATGCTATTTAAATAACAAACGCAGGCTGTGTTAATTTTTTTATCAACTCAGTTATAAATTAGATGTTCTTTTAAATGTTTAACACCTGATTACTTGAACACTGTGATAATAGAAGGAAGTTCATGACATAAATCCAGTTAAAATTCAGTCAAGCATAACCAAGGCACGTCCTTTCTGCTAGAGATCATGTGGATTATAACGGACAACCAATGTTATAAAAGTTACGTTTCTCTGCACAAATGACAACAGAAAAAACACCTGTGTTTGTTTACTTTGGTAGAATGGAAAATTTACTCAAGAATGGAGCGAAGAAGACCAAGGTTCTGTGGGTTATGTTAGAGGTACCACCATTAGGTTTTTTTCTTTTGTTCAGTGAACATCCAGCAATGATAGGTCAATTTCCTTGGGCTAAAACTTAGCCTATAGATAAGGAAAAACCAAGTCATAACTCAGATAAGAAACAAAAAAAATAATTATAATTTTTTTATTAAATTTTATTTTTAATTCGGTCTTCATGGGTAATAAAGTAATTCATAAATTAACTGAAAAATATTGTATTAAATATAATGAATAAAAAAATAGCCTGGTAACAATAAATATGCCAAGTAATATTGTTATTATAGTTGTGATTTCTAATATATTTTATTGATATACGTAATTATTGTGAATCTTTAAAATAAATAAGAATACCAATTAAAGCTAATAAATATGCCTTTTAAAAAAGCATTTGCACTGATCTTAATAATAGCTAATTTGTACAGGTTACCAGTCCAATTAATATTATGCTAAATTAATTAAGACATTCTCACTTTACATAAACACTTAAGAAGATGCTCAAATAATCAAGTAAGTTGACTTTAGATCTAAAGATAACATAATTCAGCCTCTGACTCCTCAAGCTTCAATGTGGTCAAATGAAAAGCAGGAAACACAGACAATACAAGCATGCAATAAAGGAAAACTTTCTTCCTAATATACAGAGGATCACTAATTATTGTCTACATGAACTATTCTAGGATTACTGTTTATTTATTAAGTGCAACCAAATGATGAATTGAAGCTACTCATCAAAATATTAATCGACATTCTGCAATAATTCTTAGTAACTACCTCGCACCCATGATAATATTCTCTTTATTAATTATATTTGCCTTAATTATTATTATTTTTTATTTTTTTTATTTTTGTTGGTTGAAACACTTCATTAATCATTTGGAATTTAAGTCAATATAACTATATTCATAAATAAGAGTGAGGCTTAACACCTCTGATATCTCATGCACATATAAGTGGACCTTATAATTGATAGACAGAACATGTAAATAAGAATTTAAAATTTAAAACATTGTTGGAAGGATAAATAATCATATTTTTAAAACCACACCTACTTTATAGCTGTCTTTTTATCAGTAGCTACAAATTAAATTGCACTTAGTAATTTTTTAGTTTAGACCAGCAAACTTGTGGATGTATTGGGCATTAGCAGCCATCGCTCAAACTTCAGAAATAAAATCCTTAAAGACAAGCGCCCAGTGAGATGAGGACTGCTAGTTTTGATGGCTTGATACATTAAAATGCTACATCATTTTTAGTCATATTTGTCGTTGTTGCTTTTACTATTGATGTTTTTTTTTTACCTTGTAGAAATCGAGCACTTCTAATTTTGTTCTTAACCAATGTAGCTACTTAATTCCTATCTGTGAACAGTACCAGTTATTCAGCAAAAATATTTGACGTGTTAATTACAAGCATAAAACATAATATCATAGTTGCATAAGGAGGAACTTTATGCTAATGTATTTTATGGAGAGTTTGACCCTTTAATTAAAGTCAGCTCAATGTGTTTTAAAATAATAAGCTCAATGTGTTTTAAAACTAGTGGTGTGCTTGAGCACAAATGGCGAGCGAGCTTTAAACTACACTGTTGTTACTCAAACTACTAAAATAAAGTTGAGTTGCTAAATTACGCATATACGGTAAAGGGGATTCAATGCCATAGTAACCACTCCCCTCAACTGTTTGAATTGAAAAAGAAGCAACAAAATCAAGTCACGTTATTTAAATTTTTCTTTGTGATATTCGTTGTAACGCACAATACTTTCACACAACTGAACATACCTACGCAAGACTTACCTTCGTGGTTCGTCTAGTGGACAATGAATTGTCAAGTAAATGCTGTTGAGTAGTGCTATAACTGTGACAAATAGTGTATTAACTTACCACCGCCACTAACTCGAATAGAAATGGAGCTCCCAGCACCCGCAAAACAATTAAAAGCGGTAAACAATTCAATTTCTAAGGTGATACGGGTAATGGTCGCTAAACCAGAGGATTCTGTTTAGTGAAGTTTGGGACGGGGTCGAACGCCGAGCGAACACAAAAATACGGAGGGTCAAAGTACAAAATGACATACATACGTCCAAACATATATGTAAATAAATAAACAAACATCCCCGATTTTTTCATTTTTACCCCTGTAAGTGTCTCGCTCACTACGCTCGCTCGCCAATAATACACTTTAAATTAGTATAAACAATATCAGCATCGAGCAGACACTTGATTCTGAATATCAATCATCCTTTTAAAATATTATAAAATGATTGCATTACACTATGATTATTAATTAAAAGGAGCTCCTAACACCTAAAATGAGGAAACAGAATTTCCAGCACCAGCCCCTGCGCCTGGATTTGTGGTGCAACATAGCATTATTTCATTGGTCTTTGAGGAAGATCAAGTCAAAAAGATAAAGAATTTGTTTGGGTAAGGGTTTACAAAAGCCCTGACAGTTGCTATAAGCAGAGTGTTGGAAAGAGGAAAGAGAAGGCATGGAGAGGGAGAGAGAGGGAGTGGGTTGGCCGGGCAAGGTGTGTGTGAGTTATGTAGTGTTTGTATAGGTTTTCCTACAGTCGATGAGACAACTGTGAAGCAGACTTGCCTGAGACAATGAGAAAGATAAGAAAAATCATTTGAATGGAACAGTTAGCTTTGGTGTCTCCAATCTACAACAGCAGTTGGCTTTAGTATACACAATGGGGTTATTCATTCTGTTAATTTTATTTGGAATAACCACAAAGAAGTTTACATAGTTTGTTCTCTCCTGTTTTATCAGCTGGTGTAACATTTGCCAAAAGCTGTCCAATACAAACTGATTCTTTTTTTTTCTTTTTTTTCTTTTTTTTTTTGCTCTTTTTTAATCCTGCTTCCACTATATATAAAATTCTGTTGAGTTAATGTCAATGTTTTTTCATGCAGTGAAATATTGTATAGTGAGATAATGCACTTGCATTCACCACACCTGCTCTCAAGTTTTTATAACCAGATTTGGTCACAAACAAGTGAAGTAGCTTACTTGCTACCAATTTTATCTACTCCAGCAGCTGCCAGGATTGGATTATAATTCTAAATCTTGATGCATAATATAAATATAATATACATGTATGTTACATAATATTATACATATATATTTGTAGCACACCAAAATTTTTGGAATATAATTTATCATAGAACTACAAACTGACTTCATACATGATTTTGATTGCTGTGTAGAAGAGAACTACTGAATGCTATAAATACTACACTAATAACCAACAAAAGTACGACATATACTACTATAATATAAATTCATAATCGTAGATAGTATACTTGTCTGGCTGACAGACACACTGCTAATACCACAACCTATAGTCTATCACGCCCTTACCAGTCAGACTGCTTGCTCGTCAAAAACACAATATATTTTCACATAGCACTTCAGCTACAACAAGAATCGACATTCAGCTAATTGATAGCAATAATAATAATAATAAATAATAATAATAATAATAATAATAATAATAATAATAATAATAATAATAATTCATCATATTATTATTATTATTAAAATGAAGCAGCAAAGGTGTAAACCCTCAGCGACACTAGCTAGCTATAAAATCATTTCTCAGACTAACCAGGTATCAATATAGCGGTGCAATGAAATCGGTATATGTAAATACTGTATTTACAAGAGAAGCTAAAAATGCAAGGGACATTCACTGATGGTTTAATGCTGCAAACTCCAATACAAGCACTACTTAACAAAGCAAAACGACCACATTCTGCAAGAAATTATTTGCTCATATGATTACGAGATGAAAAAAAGGGGCATCACCCACAAAAGCTAGTATCTACACGAAGCTGATAGCTTCACATTTGTCAAAAATTAGCCCAAAATTAGCACAATAAAAAGATATTAAATTTAAGTTCATACAAAATAAATGGTTAATTGTCAGTAATCCCCGTGGAGTTGTATTTCAGAACAAGTAGTCCGACTTTTTTTCAAAGCCAGTCAAAGTCAACCATGTCCCAAATGAAAAAAGTTATTAAGAAATAATCAATTGTATTTAAACTGGATTGAAATGCTGAGCTGTCAAAAATGCATAACAAATCAAGGTGTGACTGACAGACAGACCAGATGAGTATTATAACCATCTCGAACATGGTTAACAAAAAAATTTAATAATCAGCATCATCGTCATTGTTATTAGTTATTATTATTATTGTTTTTATTATTATTAGTACATGTGACCGTGCTATTCGGGATTAATAACATGATTGAAATAGCATGAGGCAAAGCCGAGTGCTATTTTAATAGCTTTACTAGAGCTATTGATCCCTAATAGCACAGGTTACCCCATGTTATCACTCGCTAATAGTAAGGCCAGCTTTTTTTAAATCATTTGCACTTGTAGCCAGCTACACTGTATCATTTACTCACTATCTCCGTATTTTAGGATTAGCTTCCGCTGAAACTTTGTTTCAACCTACGGCTCCTCCAGATCTGTTGTAAAACATTCCATCTCATACAGGTAGAGCTTCTGTGGTAAACAATGACATTGTCTCCAACTAGAAACTACTCGAACTTTACATTTCCAAAGATAATGCTGCACGCATGCGCACTTACCCGTACTATTTCACTTAGCTACCATGGTATTTCACTTAGTTTCCACTTAGTTTCCGTGCTATTTCACTTAGTTACGTGCTAGTTCACTTTCCCCGTGCAATTTCAATTGAACAGCGATTTTTTGCATACATTTTTTTAATTTATGCTCCGTACTATTATTATTATTATTATCATGTTACTAATTTGCTAGACAAAATCCATTGAACCATAGCCTAGGTTTCCTGGTTGACTGTTTTTCTTCAATAAAGCCGGCACCGCTAGCAACAGCCAAAAAATAACAGCAAACGGGACAGAGGTGATAAGTAGGACAACAAAAACACTTCCTTCCTCTCACACTTCACCACGGCCAGGATTGCCGAAGCCAAGGGCATCACATGGCTTTAACTGGCTAATCAAACACAAGGAAGCCACAACAGGTGCCCACTGGGCCACTATCAAACCACCACAGAATGAGTGCCTTAATATTGGTTAGTTCCACCCCCATGCAGGCTGTTCAATCAATGGACTATGCACTTCTGTGGCTAGAAATTGCATGTGGATAGTTAAAAAATAATAGTTATATTGCTTGCTTTACGGAATTTGTTCAGCTATTTAACAAATAGCCACAAGTACACAATGACATACTAGCCTACAGTGTCTGTAGTTTATATAGAAAAGAAAATCAGGGGCAGATCAAGGATTGCAAGAGAGGAGGGAGGGAGGAGACCAGGGAGGCTGTTAGAGGTCAGTAGAATTCGCTGAAGTTAAAACATTTGCAGACAACCCCTTTGTAACTTCACATAAATTTTTGCCGTGACGCTAAAACTCGTCCTAGCAATTTACAACCAGTAGCTCCAATGATTCAAAAATGGCAGACTATAATATTGTACTTCCTTACAACTGATAGAGCCACCATTGCAAAAGGCTGCAACTGAGAAGCTAGAAAGAATGACTGTTGACATAACCACATAAATATTTTGCTCCAAAAATTAAAAAAAAAAATGATGAGAGAATTAACCATCATGCCCTAGTAACTATCTCCAGATCTACCACGCTACATGAGACCTTGAATGGAATTTAACCTCAATGATTTTCGCACTCATTCATGCTCCCCTTGTCCCATTTGTAGCCGCTAAAAGCATGGCTCATTTACATCCTCCACCTGTACCAACCAAAACCCAATAAACTCAAGCTGCTCTACATTACCTCAGTCCACTGGGTGGCCACATAAATATACTCATGCTCACATCTGCAACAATTAAGTTTTAATGGTCAAAAATTCAATTACTAAATACTTGATTGCATAATCTACCACAAAAACTACCACATTAATCTAACATTCCATTGGATTTATTAGATATAGTTAAATAGTGGGAGTGTGCACAAGCAAAGTCACTGTTTTAGTTCATACATACATGTACTAGTTCACATTTTTCTAAGCACTTATTGATTTTTCTATCTCATACCTTCTTCTGTTTTCTCCCCTTCAGTCTCAAGTTGAGTGCTAGTCACAGCTGGTTTATTTTCATCTACTCGGCCTCCACTGGAAGCACTGATTGCAGTCTCACGCTATCCAAATAAACATAATGTACATTCCAGTTAACACAGATTTCAATTAATTGACTATAACATTGTGCAAGCTGTCAAAATGCCAAGATAACATAATAGCTATATTGATAAGAAGTTTGTTTAAATTTAAAATTGGTGGTGTGAACCAATACCAAGTGATAACATAGCCTAGCTACATAGTTCCAACAATATTACTTTTACAAACATTATCATGTAACATGAATGAAGAAAGTCCTTACTATGAGCTACACACGTACATGTGAAGAAATGTTATAATTGTCTTAGCTCAAGTATACAAGAAGGCAAGCTGTACAACACCACATCAGGTAAGCCATTAATCAACCCCTGGTTTTGTTTGCTTGTTTGTTTGTATTGCAGTTTCATTAAAGTGTACATACGCAGAGCTCAAACTTCACTCTATCATCAGACAGAACTGGTGTATTTAGAGGGCTGCTGGAGTAGAAGTGTATTCACCATTTAACAGCTCACTGAATCAGTATATATCTCTTTCAATGGCACTTAAGAATACATGTTAACTGAAGCGACGCATTGAATTTACAGGCTGCAAAAGTAACCAAACTTCAAGCATTACCAACTCAACTCTGCAAATTCGAATTCCTTGCTAAATCACTTGTTCTAACAATTCATGCACGCAATCTATACATGTAGAGTGAATTTGTGAACTGTAAGGCACAATCCTAAAAGAAGTATCGGAAACAGATGGGTAAGGAAGGAGTGGGGCTAGCAGAATATCAATGTGTGGAGTAGGGTTAGAAAATACAAATGTGTGATGGAAACATTGTACTAGCAATCTAGTTGACGTTATGAGCACACCTACTGATGATAGAGTGACGCTTAATTGGTGAAGAAATGAAGTATGAAAGAGAGAGAATATCAGATCTAATATGTAAAGAAGTATTGAGCAATACAGCATACTTGTTGTTGGAAGTCAAATTAGCAACAATATACAGTAGCTTATTGTATGAAACAGAACTCCGTACCAACTCAGCAACATTTATAGATTTGTTCCAGTCTATAGACTAACATTAACTGATGTTCCACTAAATCCATGCCAACTAGAACATTGTGGTTGGTTTGTGCCTTATAATTAATATATTTATGTGGCTTATAATATGTGGCTTCTAACTAATATATTTATGAACTCAATTATTATTGTATTATTGTTAACATGCACTTTAACCTGTTCACTGTCAATAGAGCCACATCGCTCTGTATTTTGTGGGGTTTTTTTCAATTTGATTATCCTATTCATAGTTTTTGTTGCTCTGTTGTAACAAGGGCACCGGTATTTTGTTATTGTTGTTTTAATATGACTTGCAATTAAGCGTCTATCCACCCGAATTTCCTTACAGTATGGGGTTCTGAAGCTGTGAACCAGCAACTAGAAGGTGATCAACTATGCACTCTGCCTGAACTCCGTAGCATCAAAAATTGAGCTTCAGTAAGTATCGTTAATAACAGTAAGTGTGATTTTAGCTCTTCTTTGTGCAGGCTAATATAGTTCTTTATACATAATAGTAAATAGTTTTGTCTATTTAAATTTTCATCTCTTGCTGTATTTCTAAAGAAATAAAAAAATATTATATTAATGCATGCAGACTACGGTGCCCCTACTGACTAATCTCATGATTAGCTGAGCAAACATATTATTTTACTATTCCGTAAGGCCACAGTGTAAGTTCAATGATGTGACATGAATAATAATAATAATAATAATAATAATAATAATAATAATAATAATAATAATAATAATAATAATAATAATAATAATTCAGGGGTCAAGAGAACTTTGGCAAGAATTCGAAACGTCGAAAGTTTAATTAATATAATATTGGCTGTTAGAATGAGAAAATTTGCTAATAACTATTTCAGCCGAGAATGACTGAATCAACAACAACAATAATAATAACAATAATAATAATAATAACAACAACAACAACAATAATAATTGGCGAGCGAGCGAAGCGAGCGAGCAACTCTAAGATGTAGTCTATGGAAATCCTGAATACGTGGTCGTTTAAACGCGCGCGCGCATTCCAGAACTTCGCTCGCTCGCCCAACCAATGCTACACGAGCATTTTCTAGTAATAATAAGTGAGAGGAGTTAATAGTAAAAATAAATATTTATGTTTGAGCATGCTCCCCATATGTTTCTAGTAGTCAAAACAAATTCACTTTTACACATCAATGTAATGGAAAAGATAATGGGCATCAATTATATTTATACAAGAGTGTATATACAAGAGTGTGGATCTAGCCCTAGCCTCCCTAGCCTATAACTCTTCAGTGCTCCAAGCAGCTAAATCAAGTCTTCCAGAATCCATAAATTTAATACACCCACCTGAGGATGGTTGCTTCTGCTGGATGAAACTCGACTACTGCCCGGCCTCTTTTTCCCATCCTCCACTACATTGAGAGTGGCCAGTTCTTTTCTGAGTTCTTTCTCTTCTTCATCTTCTTCCTCCTCATCAGACACTGTTATCGAACTGGCTATAGATTCTGTCATGGAAATGCTGGATCTATGTATGCAACATACAAAAACATTGCCTACATAGCTTTAAGTAGTAGATTTCTCTCTAAAGCTATCTGCATACAAATACTTCTTGTTTTCCCATTTTTAACCAACAGATTTGGTAAAAAAAACTGGCTGGTATCATAGATTGACTGGATTAGAAGCATGATATTATTAAAATCTCTAAATACCCTCTATTTTAAATAACTCACCGCAATCATGGAATACATTGTATTCCATACTAACATGCTGCAATTCATTAAACCCTCTCACCATCTTTTTTAAAATCTACTATTAAACAATGGCCCACTCTTGTGACCATACTGATAAAATTAGCGAGTATTCAAACCGTTCATTAGCACATTGTTGGCTATTGCTTGAGTGAACTTGGAAATTGTCAAATAACACTGAGAGCAATTGAAGGGTTACAATAATAGCTAATTTTCTCATTCTAACAGCCAATATTATGTTAAACCTAATGTTTCGACTTCTTGCCGAAGTCCTCTTCAGGGGTCAACTAGTCAAAACGTCAGGTTAAGTTTTAATTAACATAATATTGGCTGTTTAAACAAGAAAATTCGCTATTATTATAATTATTTCAGCTGAGAATGACAGAATCATTGAATAGAAGGGCTAAGTAGCCTTTTTCAAAAGTTATATTGTTTAGCTTATTTAGTCTTGCTTTGGAGCATTGCTTTCAAAAGAACTTAACAAATTAGGACAATTATAGCAAATACACTTTGTGGATTAATTGTTTTAAAAATATTGTTTAAGTCAAAGGACCCTTCAGGTGTAAAAGGAGGAATTACACCTAACTAAGTTTCACACCACATGCCATGGGGAAAATAACAACTTTGCCCCAATACTCAAGTGTGATATAACTCGCATCATTTCAGGCATGTCTTCCTCATTCCCACCTCTGCATGTCTATTGCATACCTTGACTGAGAAGATTTGTAGGTGTGGCACTGTGGAGAGAGAAGATCAAAATCCAGTTGGATCATTTTGACAGCCACATCTTCATACAAGAGTCTTCTGGGTAGCTCAAAACTAATTTTCAACATGTTTTCAAAAGCAACTTCTGCATATCTGAAAATGCACACATAATATCTTGTTAGAAATCTAGTCAGCACATTATTGTAAAGTACTAATTTGCATATTGCTGTCTAAAAATCCAATAATTCAAGTGTACAGGTGACAATTTACTTACAGTTTGTCTCTACTTTGAACAGTCCGAAATGAATTTACAGATGTTTCAAGGTTGTTAGAACAATTTAATTGACAACCCAATGATAAACACTCATTAAAGCAAAATAGATTGCAAATAATTTATTATAATAAATTATACGGATTTGGTAAGCCACCCCTATAGTGTTTACACTGATCATAAACATACTTGTATCACTCAGCTGTATGTACCAACTAATGTTTCACGAAACAACTACTCCAACAACCAATGTGAACTATCAGCATGCCACCAGGCAGAATCCTAAGTTTTCACCTCATAGTGCAACAGACGGCTACTAGTTGTTTATTGATTATATTTTCCCCCTTCTTTTTTAAGTGGCTTTTAACGAAAACTTTGCATATAGTAAAAAATAGATATAGCTGTCATTAAAAAAAAAAACGGAATGTCCAGCAGTGAGGATGTTCAATTAAGAATGCTTTGAGGTTGATTCAGAGGTCTTTAAGAGTGAAGAAGGATACGCACAACATGGTTTGCAGAGCTTCATTAAATGATCAGGCTCGCTGTGTCACTGAATATGTAATTAGTTGCATGAACCTGCACATTTCTCACTGGGCTTCCCCTGCCTGCATCAGGGGCTCCAATTAGGAGAGTAGGGTGTTGAGTTTTTTAAAATTATCACAGAAAAGGACTGCAGAATTGAAAAATCAGACATACATGTTGTGTTTAGTTGCAAGCTGACCAAAAAAAAAAACGATATTAAAACAATAGCAAATAATTCAATGCAAAACTCCAATTCTAGCACTCAATTAACTTTTCAGCGTAAAGTAAAAATACCACGGGCAGATAGAATTCATTTGCTCACATAGAATTCATTTGCTCACGTAATTGTGACATGACAATATGGGGCGTTACCCACAAAACAGATACCTATGCACAGCTGACAGCTTGCTTTTTCGTCCGTAATTAGAAAACATAACACAATAAGAGGTTTTAAATCGGCGTTCTGATTAAGTTCATACTTTAATCATCAGTTAATTATTAATCGGAGCGTGCAGATAAACAGACAGACAAACAGACAGGATGACTAAACTATAACCCTCTTGCACATGCATGCCGAGGGTTAACAACACTTGGCAGTACTCTTGATACTGTCTGCTTCTTGTATTGCTCCCTATCTGTGCAGACTTACCTGGGGTCTTTGGCCACATTGCCCCACAGGCAGTAGGTCAGCCTGTCATCCCCAGTCCGAGTTTCCACGAGAATGTTGTGCCCGTCAGGATCCAGAATCTCCTTAGAGTCACTCATGATACACTCCATTGTGCAGTGATCCAGACTGGTCATCATTGAGGTCCTTATTGTCTCAAGAATCTGCATGACATTAAAATGCACTATTAATTATTTCAAAGAGATTTGAAAATTGCTTTAAAACAGTGTTAACATGCTAAAGCCAAAAAGGAAATAGCATATATATTATACACTCTTACTTCAATTACACTAAGCACTACCCTCAAGCATATCCAAAGTGTCCCTTACCTTTTCATATCTGCAGATGTCTTCAGGAGTAGGATCTGGTAACCCATCTCCACATATCAAAGGTTCTGTATCATCACAAATCTGTCCAACCAAAACAAAACCGGCAGAACAGTTATTTTTAAATTGACCACACCTTATCCTCACTTTAGATAGGGTGACAAACTCCTCCATGATACTAGGCAAATCTCCTTCTCTCTGCCTCTCCTGGGATAGCGATAGATAAGTGTTCATGCTTATTTCATCTGATGGGTGAGGAGAACTGTTACCAGTGAAGGACTCCCACTATGTATATCATCATGTAAATGACACATGACACACACACACACATCACATGCACACACACACATAAGCACACACACACACCAAAGTCAATTAATCATCATTCACATGTTAATTTGTTTGCTTGTTTCGTTGGTTGGTGTGTTTTGCTTTGTGTCTTGTTCCCAATTCTTTTACTATAATGAAGAAGAGAGAGATTTTTAGATATCAAAAAAACTGAAACAATCTATTAGATAGTATTTCTATCTGTGCACAGCTCAAATAGCAACTATTTTTATAATTTTATTCAGGAATCATTATGAAAAGATATCCTCTAGCTAGACTACTGCAACCCAATAGAACATATACTCAAAACTCCATGCAGTGTGCTTGAGGTTTATTCAAAGAAAATTTAATAATTTTGATACAAGTAAGTCCCTATAAAATAAGACGGTAGATCTCCAAAGAGCACTAAGTAAATGTAACACGTGCTTCCCCTAACTTTGTCATCACTGTTTGCTTTGTCTGGATGGAAGACTGTCACCACATTCCTATGGGGTAAGCTATCGTCTTACCATAGACGCGGGTTGTTTATATTTGCAAACAGTAAGGAAATGGGCACATGATTAAAAAAAATTGGCACTTAATGAAAAATTGGTGCTTAACAGTGAGTGGTAACCTAAACACTGGTGCATAACAAAAACAAAGAGAGGACACTTATAACAGTCTGCGTCAATGGTAATTCTTATGTAATGCTTCCCACTACATACCATAATGTAACCTACTCACACCAATATCGCTTCCTCTATAATCTCTTCCATTCCATGCAAGATCAAATACATGGTGGACTCCGAAGTAATGGATGTTTTAAATCCCCCCACCCCCCACTACCCCCTCCCCTCCCAAATCACAAAGGGTAAGGTTGACATAGATCATATAATGATAATAAATCCAAACGCACTATATCACTTAGGCCGCCATGTAGATCAGAATGTAAGGCCATTGCACTCATGTGAGATGAAGCAACAATCCAAACACACTATACACTCATATTAAATCACTACTGTAAAACCTCTACTGTAAAACCTCTCTACAAAGACAATGCTTGGGGCCAAGTCATAAACCCTTATAGACTCCTTTGAGAAGTTATTTTCCATCTTGATAGATGCATTTTGTTTCACTCATATTCGTTGCTGTTGAGTCAGGCTGCTTTGGGGAGGTCCACTTGCATTCCACACCAAATCATGTCATTTCTAATCTGCTACTCCCAATATTAGAATTGAATTATGTAATAAACGATGACATTCCATGACACACAAAGTCTACAGTTCTACCACAACCACTTTGATAATAAGCATCAAAGGTGCAAACCCTCGGCACTACTACACACTAGCTAGCTATTAAATCATTTCTCAGACACCAATATAGCTGTGCAGTGAAAATAGTAAATGTAAATGCTGTCTTGACAAGAGAAGCTTAATATGCAAGGGGCACTCACAATGAGAACTCCTTCCAACAGCACTCGACTAACTTCTCAGCATAGAGCATAACTCGCATACTGCAAGAAATTAATAGCTCATGTGATTACAACGTGATGAAAGGGGATGCTATCTACAAAAGCTATAACCTATGCAGAGCTGATAGCTTCATGTTTTCTCAAAAATCAGACTGTAATAAAAAAAAAAAGTCAGTGCATGACAGACAAACAGACAGAATCAGAGCATGACAGACAGACAGACAAACAAACAGAACAACTACTATAACCCTTTTGTGCATGTGCGCTGAGGGGATTAACAATACCAGCAGGAAGACTTAAAACAAGCTTTTTCTAACCTGCAACTTGTCTAATTGTTCTCTTTTCCATTTAACCAGCTCATTCTGCTTAAACTGCAGTTCCTCATTCAGTCTTTCTGTGACTTCTGCAAACTTTTGCTCTTCCTCAGCTTTCTGCCTTTGTTTTTCTTCTTTGACCCTACGTCTTTTTTCTTCAATCTCTCTCAACCTCACCTCGGCAAGCCTTATCTGTTCTAATGGGATAAAAAAATTAGTGTTAAGTACAGAACGAATAAAATTTATTCTATGATTAATCAAACAAAAAATTGTAACACATCAGAAGCAATGCATCTTACATTACTACAGTACATGGCAAGCATAATTGGTTTTATTTGTTGTTTATAAAATTTTGTGAGTGCATTCTCAGCTTCAGTAATATCAGGTGCACACAAGGTTGATAATAACCATTCACTTAGCAAATGCTCACTGATTATAATTTCTTAGCTAGGAATTCATTTTACACCTAGCTATTTCCTTTAAGCAGGATCGACAAAAATACCTTCTTCCCTAGCTTTCCGCTCCAACTCCTCTTTTTTTAACTTCTCTTTATTGTCTTTCTTTTTAGGCCCCTGCAATATTCGTACAAGTGAAACCATTTACAATAACAACGTAAGAGTTAACTACCATTTCAGTAAAAGTCGGAGTACACTTTAATCCAAACTTTCCAACTAATGCGCACCCTGCTGAATAACGTTGCTATAGCAATATCATAAATATTATTACACGTTATAATCGTCTGCTGCTGATTAGTTCAATTTCATGAAATCAAAATATTTAATCAACTACAGTATAAAATGACAGAGAATGACAGAATGTAACTAAAACAAAAATTAATTGTGGAAATTGAGAAGATTAGAAGTTCAGTGTTCTGAATTTGGTGCCATGGGCTCTACTTTATTTTCCTTCTCAGCCAGATCATGTGATTGCTGCTCATACTTGGGCCTCTGATTGCTATATAATAAAAAAAAGATAACACACAATAACAAAGAGCACTGTGCCCAACCTGGAGGTACTACACACCAACACAAGAAAACATGGATGGCCTGAAGTTAAGGGTTTGTAAATCTGATAGCTAAACAGGGCCCTGGGTTCTACCAAGCAGCACTCATAGCAGAAATGTACAGCTCCAGAATTAGTGTGAGGGTTGCCCTACCTTTGATAACCCAGCAATTAAATATATTTATTGTGTACTGAATTGGCCTATTGAGTGCCTTTATGTGG
>WLWD01001276.1_pt1 | contig 124603 bp, 45 predicted proteins | sample 6712731 | NCBI WGS metagenome assembly WLWD01 (sample SAMN12718690, study PRJNA576275) | sponge metagenome | isolation source: marine sponge | host: Mycale hentscheli | place: New Zealand: South Island, Marlborough, Capsize Point | collected 2014-11-01 | reverse complement strand
TGTTTATACTGTTACATTTTGAACTTTATTAAGAAACTGCTCTAAGAAGAATTTTATATGGGACCAGATTGGTGTATTTTGTTTCATTCACCTGTGACTACAAAGTCTACGCTTCATGTTTATCTCTGATTGCAATATTAACAACTAACTTAGAAATCAGGTATGCTCATCATCACGACTGACTACATTATCTAGTCAGTCACTGAGGAAAAGTATTATATCAATGTTAAAATTATTACCATGTAATCATTGTGCACATTATTAATGCCTCTTATATGATATTTGCCACTCACTCTTTATTATAGTCATATGGTCAGTCATTCATTATGAAAATGATTAAAACTGTATGTCTAGTTCTCCTACCTATGTAATGCATAACAATCTCACAGTTGTTGTTGAAAACAAGTAATGGTTTAGGTATCGTGAATAGATGTATATTCATGTGCTTGAAAACTAAGAAAGATTGAATATGAGGATTTTTCAGTAGTTTATTTAGTCATACTGAAAGGATCCATATACACAACCAAGGCAAATGATTTTTTGACTGTGTATGTCATCATGCTATGACCAAGGTCGTCACATCTGCAGATTCTAATTTCGAGTTACAATTGAATGATTTACTACTATATAGTCTATCTACATGTATTCAGTTGCTATTCAACTATTGATACATTAATTAGCTTTCTACTACATTCATTAGTTTTAAGTTGTTCTCTTGTATTATTATTATTATTTCCTTTCCTGTTGTCAGGGTTACAGGCAACTACCAGCCAGCTGGTCATCATTAGTCCTCTCATTTCTGTATATCTGTTCAGTGTGTTTGTGTGTGTTTTCCCAATAATTATTGTATTTAATTTTATAGAATCTGAAGGTAATTTTCTTGTAAGAGAGGATTATTGGCAGACACCTTTCCTTTCACTGAAGCCTTGAAGGAATAACCCAACACATCATGACACCAGATGCTTAAAAATATTATAACAGGGTACTTAAGTTAAATGTAGTGATATGTACTACCAAAAAAATCATAAAATGATTTTAAAAAGGAGCCAACCTTAATTGAAATAACTAAAGTTTTACATTCTGGAGAGGTTAGAATTGAGATAGCTATTTCAACAAAGGGTAGATTACTATTAATATCATAGACACTAAATTATTAGTTTCAAATGAATTATGTGACATTCTTTTACTGTGGGGCTTCATTGATTTATTTGTTCATCATCATCTCCTCCTTCTTTTTAGAATTTGATATTTAAGTGAATTGTGTAGTTATGCTACAATATCTTGGACAAATCATACAGATTAATGGAGTTGTATTTGTTGGTAACACCACTATTCACTTTATATTTTAGCTCTACGTTATATCAGATACTGATCAAGCTAACTCATTTGTATCTCAATAATATAGATTCAAAGTTTAATCCTAAGTTATAGCATGTTTTCTTACAAGCTCCTAACAGTGGTGTTCACAATCACCATAGCAATTGTTGTAGTAGTCAGTAGTAGATTGTGGTAAAGTATAGCACTTGTGGCTAGATAGCATCAAATCTACATAATTCATACCAACTTAATTTTCAGTTGAGATAAGAGACTATGACTAGAATAAGTTGGTTTAAGACACTGGTGTTAAGAAAAAAATGTGGCCATTCCCTTGTATAACCTAATGTTTCTATAGTTAATTTTATACAACTTTTAATTGCTTCTGCTGTCTATGTAATAGGTGAGCGAGCGAAGCGAGCGAGACCCTCTCAGGGGTAACACAATTGAAAATCGGGGATGTTTGTTTATTGGCAAGCGAGCAGAGCGAGCGAGCAGAAAGTATTAGGGGTGAATAAGTAAAAATTTGTAACTACGAAAATCAAACATAATTTGAAATGGTCATATGAAATGAGAATAAGTGTTGCACTCGACCCATAACAGTTGTTCTAAACATTCCCAGGTAACCAACCAAACAAATTACACACTCCTATCAACTTTTTAAATAATAGATTATTAGTAGAGAAAAATACATATACATCATAATACTTATTACATGAGTCAGAGTATGATATGGCGAAATATTTCATGAGTAGGCTAATTTATTTTCAAGTGCCAGAGGTGAGTGAAAATATAGCCTGTGAGTGAAATATCTAGCCATAGCGTACGTGGCCAATTATCGACCACATTTCAACTTACCATTATTTATCCTACCCGAACCTAGTCAAGAACATCGTAATGCAACTGGACGATAATACAACTCTTCAGGACGATGTATGGCAAATTTCGGGTCACTGGCCTCCTCCGTGACTGGGTTATATAACGGCAACCGTAGCTGGTTGAGAACCGGATATCGACCACCGGTACTTAATACCGTTCACTCAATTAGTCCACATTGACTTATTATCGACCAAGTGTCAAACTTTGTGCTGTATCATAAGCCCTATGTTTTATAGAAAAATTATACTTGGTACTCATTTTAGTAAATGTCATTACAAATTGAAAAATCATTACTGGGAACAACTGAAAAAAAAAAGAAGATACAATAAACATGATTGAAGTACTGATCGAATTGATGAATTTTTTTTTGTTTTTTTGTAGCTATATAACATACTGAAGACACAACAATTGTTTTGAAGAGTGACATAGCTACTTGATTGAAATTATTGATTTTTTTTTTTTGATTTTTTTTATATTTTTAAACACAGTGATGACATAGCAATTCTTTTCCGAAAGTATCGACACGAGTCTCAATGATGCATTCTTCATGTAGCCAGCGGGAACATGGACACTGCACCCACTCCATTTCTTCTTCTTCTTCATACTCTTCATAGCATACACAGCACTTGTTAGATTCAATCACATCATCCAGCCTAGTTGACTGATCTTCTTGAACACACCTTGAGCGGAGGGTTCGTTTGTGATTGCCACTCTCTGCATTCTTGGGTTTCCCCCTCTGTTCTGCCTTCTCCTTCTGTTTCTGTTCTTTCTCAACTCTTTTCCTTTCCTTTTCTCTTAGCTTTTCTTCTGCCTTACGCGCCATTTCTTTCACTCTCTTAGCCTTCTGTTCAGTCTTTTTTTGTTGCTCTTCTAGTCTCTGCTGTTTTTTCTCTTCTCGTTCTTTTTTTCTCCTAATCTTTTCTTCCTCTTTCTGCTTCTTTTTCTGTTCCTGCTCTTTGATAATGGCAAAACATTCAGTACTGGTTAATACACGAGCTCCAGTCATAGCTCTCATCTTGGTTGTCTCTGGCGTCCTTGTTCGATATTTTGGTGTGGCATCTGGCAGTGTTAGATATTTCGCGAGTGGACTGACTTTGGTTGTTGTAAAGGAGTTACCCTGAGAAGGTGTGGCACTACCAGAAGAAGATGCATGAGAGGCAGACGCTTCTGAGGCAGATGCATCTGAGGCGACTTCTGTGACGATATTATCTGGAGCTGGAGTTTGATGTGAAAGTGGCACTTCCAATGTTTGTGACTGTGCATCATTGTCGTCGGCACTTAATGGTACATGTGAAGGTGAAACAGGAGTCGAAAACATCTCAGGAGAACTCACAGGTGTCTCATATGCTAATATTTCATCATCACTTTCACTGACCGGGTTTAGAGTAGGCACATCTTGAAAAGTGTCAGCAATGCTAGTCATTCCAGCCTGTGGATGGGCCATTGTCAACCAAGCCTCATATTCAGCGTCTGGAATATCGTACCCTTCTTTGTAACGTCTCTCAAAAAGCTCAAGTTTCTCTGGAGGGAATACAATATCTGAATCAGTGTTAGTGGTCACAGGAAATTTTGCGACAACAGCAGGTGATGTTGATCTGGAGACTATAGCATTGACAGGAGGGGATTTGGCAACAGTGGCCCCAATGCCATCAGCAGAGTTGGTGGTGGAATTGTTACTGGTCGGTGAAGTGCCATCAGATGAATCGGTGTCAACAGGGTCAAGATTCATAATTGCATTACGATTGAAGGGGTGCACACCACACTTTCTAAATCCAGCCACAATATTGGACGGCGTTAGTGCTCGCATCCATGCAACAGAGAACACCTACAATAATGACAAAGTTATATTGTTACAGTAATATATTGGGGTCAGCTACAAAGATAAAATGTCAGAATTAGCTAGCTACATCTGCAATTTATTATTTTTTAGGCCATTTCATCACATTGGTTTATTGAAATTAATTTAAAATGTTTAGATACCTTGTTAAAGTTGTATTTATTAATAACAACACCGGGATTTGTCTGTTGATGGTAATGACAAGAATCTGACCAGTGACGCTTCAAAGATCCAAAAACTGAGCAGTCAAGGGGCTGTGATTCATGGGAAGTATGTGGTGGGAGACAAAATAGAATAATGTTCTCTTTCTGTGAATCTCAATGCTTACAGGCTCATAGTGAGAGCTGTGACCGTCCAGAAGTAAAATTATTGGCCGTCCTGGAACTACATACCGTAGGAAATGATTTTTTAGCCAGCTGCGAAAAAGTTCTTGATCTGTCCACCCTTTGCCAGACATTCCGTAATAAGTTCCTGGCACTTCATTCTGAGTCCAAAGATGATTTAAATACTTCCCTTCAATAATAACCATAGGTGGAATGGAATTCCCTATGGCATTAACGCAACCAATAACAGTTATTTGCTCTTTTTTGCCTGATACCCTGTATCGAACCTTTTTCTGCCCAGATTTTGTAATTATATTAGGGGGACGAGGGTCAAGGGGAATCCCACTTTCGTCCATGTTGTATATTTGCGCTGGGCTTCCTACTTTTGCAACACACTTCTCGAGGAGGTCGAAATATTTTTTCAGTGCAGCAGAGTTAGTACAATCCATTCGAACATGAGCCGTTGCGTCTCCACGCCGAAGTGACAGTGTTGGATTACGCTCCATGAACCTTCTAAACCACCCACTGGACAATCTCTTGTGGTCTTGCGGCATAATGCCTTTCTCTCTGGCTACAATTTCAACCATGTTAAGCACTTGCCTTCTGGTCTTGCCATATCCTAGCTGAGCTATATGAACCAAATGGTCAGTGAGACACTTCTCTTCTTCTTGTGTTAAAAATGGCCTTCGTCCAGGGTTTGTTCCATGTACCACCCTCCCTCCCAATCGATCCTTAAGGGTACTGCTAGGAAGGCCATACATCCGAGCAGCTTCATTAACACCAAATCTGCCTGCTTTGACCGCTTCCATGGCCAAGACCATGCTTTTGTTACTCCATTGTTTCCTCTTCTTGGGTAGAGGTGGCGATTCAGCAGCAGCTGTTTTCCTTCTTTTTTTTCCGCGCGGCATTCACTTCACTGAAAAAAAGGTCAAAGGATAACAATTAAGCATCGTGGCATTTTCCACAGCTTACCTGTGAAGTTAAAAACTCAAGCAAGCAACCGAGAAGCAACCGTAAATAAAACAAAAAGAAACTAAAGACACCAGCCTTTCACAATTTCCAAGTCTCCGTGAACTACTGCCTGTATCCGCCTACTACGAGTAATTCCCGGATATTATAGTGACACGTCCGTAATCTAGGTAAGTCGATAATTAGGTCGATAACAGGTCGATAACAGGTACTGGTCGATATATGGCCACTTACGCTATCACTCTGACAAGTGTAATAAGTGGTTTTTTCCACACTGGATATCTTCACTACTGTAGTTAGTACTAGAGGAAGGGTAACTCATCAGAGTAACATTGGTTGTAGGGGCTACCCATACTCCCAGCTGATATTTTAGCAGCTGCTGTAACCCTGTCAAGTAGCCACACAAGAGGAAGGTAAGAGGAATGTAGCTGTAAAAAACAGGAAAAGCAATGAGTTTGGCTGGTTGTTATAACTACAAGGGTAATGTAATGAGCTTGGCAGTAGTGAAATAAAAGAGTGAAATATCATGAGTTATTTCATGGGTCATGTACCTAACTGTGCAAGCTCATTACCCCTGTAGTTATAGCAACTTGCCAATTTTTTCAATTTTCTTGGTTTTAACAGCTACCTTCCTCCAGTGTACCCTTCTCAACAGGGATAGAGTAGCTGTTAAAATATCAGCTGGGGGTGTGGGTAGCCCCTACAACCAACTTTACCCAGTGAGTTGCCCTTCTCTAGTACTAACTACCTTAATAAAGATATCTAGTGTGGAATAAACCACTTATTACACTTGTCAGAGTGCTATGGTTAGATATTTCACTCTCAGGCTTTATTTTAACTCGCCTCTTGGCTCCTCGAAAATAAATTAGCCTGCTCATGAAATATTTCACCATGTCACACTCTGACTCATGTAATAAGTACTATATATAACTATATATATTATATATTTAGCCATTCATGTCGGTTTAAGTTTTAATTGAACATATGTGACCGGATTTGCAAAAAGGGACCTTATCGCGCAAAATAAAAAAATTGAGTTATTGGTACCACGAGATAGTTCTATCTTAGAGCATTAAAATGAGCTATAATGTGGCTCCGGGCGCTTCCTAACGGCTGAGTTATAAGCGTTTACTTTCGCCCAACGCGGTAGCTTCGTAAAAACATTTTGTGGAGAAAAACGCGTTTAAACTTGAACGCGGACGAGCAATGTTCCCGTATATTTCCGAGTTACGTATGGGTGGGGCTCATTTTTATCAACGATCCTTACCTTTGCCGGGTCAAAGAAGGACTAAACGCTATGTAACTCGTCTCTAGCGGGAGTAGCTAGGCCTGAATTGTGGACAGGAAAGACTTAACTCAAAGTAAGCCTAACTATAAGGTACAAAGAGATTGCACATAGTTAATTTAAAATGAAAACAAGGAAGTTTGATTGACTCCATATTAACCGCACCCGTTACTATAACGACGGGCGGTTACCGGGCGGTTACGTAACTGTAATTAATGTTTTCCCGCGGTGCAGTTCCGTGCACGCGTTATTGATATTCAAACGTTTTTGTGTATGGTGTATTCTATCAGCTTTTTCTCTGCTTTGCAGACTGAACTAGGTCCTGAAACTTTGCGTGAAGGTTAGCATAGAGTTATATGTTATGTTAATGGATAAAAGCTAAATTTCAGAAAAAATGATCCATGCGGCATTTTTGGTCTTTATCTCAGAATTAGCTTTTGCGCGATAAGGTCCCTTTTCGCAAATCCGGTCACATATATTAGCTGTTAAAACTCAGAAAAAAGCTATATATATGTGTATATATAAGAGGGAATTAACCGATTAATCGCGGAAGACGCAAATACGCGTCAATTGAGAAAAATCGATAACCGCGGAGGACGCGAAAATGCGTCAAAAAAAGCGCCTACTCGATCCCGACGTCTACCTGCTTTGTCGAGTCACGGGGGCCACAGATTTTTGTAGAGGACTATTCTCGAGTGTGGTAAGTTTAATTTAAGTTTATAAAATGTATAGGTTACCTTAAGAAATTGGTACTCAAGACTTCTTTGAATCCGTTCAAATCAAGATACATATGTTAATTCATTGGCGCATTGACATATGGATTTTTACAGAACCTTCTACATAGTGCCAACTGTCCCGAAAGCTACGGGACAGTCCCAAATTTATCACTTGACTTGCCACAACGGAATTGTACTATTTCTATTGTTTGTCCTGGAAATTATAAATTTTGTATCTATTTACTATGTATGATCTGCCAAACTTCCGAATGCTTCCACTGTTCTAAAAATTTAAAGTGTTTATTTGATTCTAGAATTCAATTCCATCTGAAGAAAAGTGACTGCCAGACTTCGGCGACCACTACCTATTATCATCGGTTGCAGAAAATCACATTAAATATACATGAACACAACTATCATTTGCTTCTTTATGATTTTTGTTATTTAGGGTGTGGTCTGGGGTGTGGCTTAATGTCCCTGAACTATGATTAGAAAAGTTGGCAACTATTCTACCCAGATAAAGGAAAAAGTCATTCATATGACACTTTCCTATTAAACAAGAGTCCATAATCTACATAGCTACTGATCAAGATGTTCTGAAATCAAACATGACTTTCGGTGGTTGGACAAGGAGTAGCAATAAAGTGGTACTTGGCAATGCTTTTACAATACTGTAATAGCTAATGAAAAATACTTTAGTAGGAGTTGTCTGTTCAAAGTGTGTGCATAGTTCCAACTGAAAATTAAAATGATTAAGTAAGCTTACTCACTCATGCATTAATAATAGTAGCTATCTATATTGGTGATCAGTCAGAGTACTCCTGCTGGCTGTTAATTTTTTTTTTTTTTATGAATGTGAGAAGATAACTAACTAGGAAATGTGAAGGACAGGTGATCTGTGAGATAGCTATACTTAACCATTCCTATAGCAGGAAATTCCACTTTTCTTCCAGTGTAATGATTTACTTTAATGTGTATACAGCACACCTTCATTTATTCATTGAATATGTATAACATAACATCACATGCAGTATATGTACTACTACTAGGAGTATGTCCTGAAGGGAGCATCAGACTCAATGGAGGAAAGTGAAGAAGAAGAGGACATGTAGAAATTTGCCACAAAATGTATGGGGCACAGTCTGTAATAATAATAATTGGGATAATTCTGACGCTCAAGTAGTCTGTAGACAGCTTGGTTTTGACTCTATAGGCAATGGAAGCAAGTTATATTTAATATATGTAATTGTGTCAGTGAGTTAACTGCTTGTAAACATTATGAAGGAAACATAATTCAATCATAATTCAGACTCATTATTACACGTAAGATTAGAGTGTCAGCAGCACCAAAGTATAGTATCTATAATATATTAGCCATAAAGGATTGCACAGTTTACAAAGCTAAGAATTGGATGTAAAATTATCAGATTGTTTGCATTAAAATAACAATTGTCAATGATGGATGTATTGGATATAATTTGCACCTGCGAATAAAATGCTAACAAGTAAACTATTTCTGGTGACAAATGTTGCTATAGTCCTTATACAATTCTCATGCACTACCACTGCAGTTAAAAATACTGATCTATACATGAACATACCATATGATGCAAATTTAATAAAGTAAGAGAAACTTTATTCTGATCACATAAAGTGCATAAAATTCTTAAATTAAACAAAATCACATTAAAGTATATATTCATTTAGAATCTAAGTAAAGTTTTCTTTTAACTTAGTAATAACTGTAAATAAAAATGATATACTATTTACACATTATTATTGTACTGTTAACTCAAAAGTATATAACCTACTCAGTTATGGTAGATGCTACTGCATTATTTACTGGATTCACTAATGGAAAGGGTCCATATGGCTGGATAATGTCAACTGTAATGGTAATGAGAATCGACTGACTGACTGTAGCGCCAACTCATTTGGAAATCATACCTGTAGTCATCAAAAAGATGCCAGAGTATTTTGTGGTGAATAAATTACAGTGATTTAATGGTCTATAACACCAGTAAATATAATATTTTTGTTCTGAACTAAGTATCTATGAGGTAATGCTCAACTGTACTAGATGGCTTCATACAGTGTTTTGTTTTTAAATTATTCGACCTGATTTGTAGCTATATTTTGGTGATTTTTTTCTGTGTGTCCTATCTGTGCTAACTGTGGCTCTATTAACATCAGTCTAATTATGAAAGACATAATTGCTCCATACCTGCTGGCTTTGTAGGGGATGGACTTGAAAATTAACTTTTCCATGAACAGTTGTAGATTGATATATTTTGCGTGTTTCAAAAACAACTCCAACATGACGTGAGATATTGTTCTTTATTTTAGTTTATTAGTAATCAATATAAAAAATCAATTCTAGAATCAAATAAACACTTTAAATTTTTAGAACAGTGGAAGCATTCGGAAGTTTGGCAGATCATACATAGTAAATAGATACAAAATTTATAATTTCCAGGACAAACAATAGAAATAGTACAATTCCGTTGTGGCAAGTCAAGTGATAAATTTGGGACTGTCCCGTAGCTTTCGGGACAGTTGGCACTATGTAGAAGGTTCTGTAAAAATCCATATTATGTCAATGCGCCAATGAATTAACATATGTATCTTGATTTGAACGGATTCAAAGATTTTATCTTTGACAAAACCGTAGCAAATATTAAATATGTAGGGGCATGGTCAAAATGAACTTGTAAACGCACACTTACAGCCAGTCCTTCTACCGGACGCAAAACTGAGAATGGCTGACGAGTACCCTCTGAAATCATCCTCTCAGCTCCGACAGAAGGGTTTGAACGAGGACTTGGTAAAGGGTCATATTGATAGCATTAAAGAAAGTCTTTCGGATGTTAAAGAGGTATATCAAAACCAACCAGTATTTGTGAAAAGTGGGATTGTAAGAGAGTTGGATATGGTCATTATCTCTTGGGAAGGGAAGCAGGTTGTATAATATAGGAGATTGCCTAATATCTGAGGTTCTTTGCATATCACTTCTAAAGCCTCTGATAATTCCATACTGATACTGTATGGATGTCTCTAAGTACACTTTCCACAGGTGCATGATTATTGTTGTCCTCACTACAGTGTGCCTAATAGATAACATTTATAAGATTTGATTTCTCTCTAGACATAATGCGCATTAGCTCGCCGTGTCTTTGGTGTTTATAGCACACCACTGGCATGTATTTATGTGTACTGTCTTTTCCTTGCTTTGTCTCTCTTAACAGCTGTTATCTTTTTGTATGACCAGCTGTTACATCATTGGCTTATTTTTGCAGCAATTATCGTGGAACCTGTTCGGTGCCTCCTCTCCTAGCAATATTTCTGCAATCACTGGGCACTTGTGCACAGCAAATTTGAGATGCTTCCTCAACTTCAAATGTGCATCATATTTTGTAGTTCATTAAGTATATATAGAGATTTTTTGTGCTCACTTATTAGAATGCATAATATAGTAAAGTTGTACTTCTAACAAAGACTACATTTATATCAGAGTTCTGTTATAATTATTTAATTATATCCATTAAGAGCATGCAGTAGAGAAGTATTACTATACAGATAATGTATAAAACAATGTGCAAGTCTTAAAGGCTTTTCAAATATAGGAAAATTTGTGAATGTGTTAAAACTATCTTCAGCCTTAGTTATAGCCAATATTTTTGGCATAACCTCAGTCAATATTAATGAAGAGGTGGACGTTCTGGTATTATGGTAAATTAAAGAAAAAATATTTTAAAATAAGCTACAATTAAGGTAATTGAAGTATTAGCTAGGAATATATATATTATATATATATATATATAATAATCATCACAGGTAGGAAAATTCTTTTATGTAACTAAAGCATATACTATCCAATACATTGCTTATGTCATGTTTTTCCTGAGCACTGCAAAGCTCCACAAGTGTTTTCTAGACAAAAGGCACACCTGTTCCAATTTAATTAAATACTCTCTCTGGATGAACCTGGCAGTTGTTAAAACTCATAAACTGGCTGTTGGACATTATCTGTCTCAGTTACCTAATGCATGAAAAAAATTTTTTTCAAAGCATCTATGTGAAAAGCTGCTTGATTGAATGAAAATGTACTCCTAAAGTTTTCAAGCTTTGGAATTTATGCTAGCCCTCAACATGCATACAATGGTGTGATAATATTGTAATTGTTCCTCTTTTCTCGATCTCAAATTTTCCAGCACAGCCAGTCAACTTTACTAGTCATGTAGCTAAAGGAACTTCCTATAAGCAACTTCTTCATTAATATTTTATACAAAATCCAGAAATAAAGTGAAAGCATAGCTATACTGGCTATGGACTAGTTAACAAACTACATGTATAATGAAAACAATTTCAATTTCCAGCACATAAATGCAGAGTACATACTTTACTCAGGTATCTTCATTGCATAGGCCACGTTAGACTCTACATCAATTGGGTTAGTCCTACTATAATAAAATATCACATAATAAGTTTATGGGTTGACATGCCAATAGATATTTTTGTTATAAACTTGAACTCACAGTGTATAATAATGCATTTATAGAATAACTAATTAATTGGCAAACAAATACACAAATACTATAATAGTAAATTTTAAACACCCAATATATATTTGAATAATCATCAATGGTTGAATTTGTTATTTTATTTACATATTATATTTGTCAACATGTCTGAGTTGGTAAACCATTCATCTACAGTAATGTTGTGTTAATTGTTTTTGTAGTATACAGTTATTCAGCCATAAAGCATGTCAAAAATACCTTACCTTTCAAGTATATATTCATAGTACTGTTCACTTTGTGGTATCTCAGTACTAGGTCTATTACACCCAAAGAAAATAATGTAATTAATAAAGTAGCTATAACAGTCATTTGGCTAGAATAATAATTTTTACAGTTTGCCTTTACTTGAACCTGTTCATTATGAAACCACCACAGAATAGAAGTGGGGGGCCAGGGAGCATGCCCATCCCATTGCTTTGTAAGCTATAGTGCATGGTAGTGCTAGGGTCCACACGCTTTGTGCCTTATTTTTTCTGTACTTATTATAAACACTTATTCTAGTAATTTTTATTGTTGCTGTGGTTGTTGCTACTGTTTTCATTATGCCATCTAAGAAGGGACCATTATTACTTCATTTTCGTACTAGTAAATAATTAATGGGTTAGTGATTTAATCAACAATCTATATGCTGGGAGTCTGGTATAATTCACAAACAGACAAGTTTATGTTCCTCACAGAGTGAAGTATAAAAAGAGTTCGAGAAATTGTTTCTTTTTAGACAACTTGTTTCTTATAACAAGCTTCAAGGGAGAATTAAGACAATATTATGACAGTATATAGCTTTAGTTATTAACCTTAAACTAAATCATTTTAATATTAAAAATCAGGAAAAGAGATCAAGCAGTATGAGAAGAATTTTATAATAATGCTAATTACAGCAATTCTGTTTTAAATGTTGAGAAACATTTAGAACATAAATTATACACTGAAAACAAATTTAACTTACTTTTTGGAATTCTTTCTTCTTTGACAGAATACTATAATGACTAAAATTAGAAGTACTATAGTATAAATAATGATGGTAGCAAGAACAGACCCTCCAATTATGTAAGTTAATGCTGCCATTGAACAACCTGCACAATAAGATGTGGATTAACTGAACAAAAATATGATCAATGAAATCACAAATGCTACATACAGGATAGACAACTCATATGAAGAAGTTTATTTAACAAAATATTCTCAATACTTCTAATTAACAAAGGTAAAGTTACTAAAAACAGTTTCCAGCAACCAAGAAAATTAATGTATAAATTACTAATTTTGAATGTATTTTATAAAGAGCTGAAAATAGTTTTAGGAAGTTTTCAATATAAAATCACGAATATTATTTATGTCTATTTAATAAAAAAAATAGCTTTACCTCCCATGTTCAAACCAAGTTGTTTACAAACCGGAGTATCAGCATTACCATCACAGGCAGTATTCCATGCATTATTGCGGCAAACCTCGGCACGATCCTTGGACAGGCTCCCGCTGGAAAATCTGATACTACCTTCATCGCATACTCCTTAAATTTTAACACATTATAATTATATAACAATAATTCACATAACAAAACTGATACAAATAACTATTGTGAAGTAACCATAATATTTTACAGAAATTAAATCTTAAATGGTTGAGTGATTTCTGTGGAAACTGATATCACATTCTGTGAAGACACAATGTATTTTTATAACAATGAATCTAGTTAACATGCTCATGGTTTTGTTATTTATTGGCCCAGAGGACTAAAACAACTGAATGCTCTGCTTACAGAATTATGTGTATAATATTATATTATCAATAATTTAACTTTTACCGATAGAGCTGTTTCCCAGTTGTCTACACATAAATGTGGTATTAAATCCTTCCCTGGAATCATCACAAAGTTCTTTCCAGGCACTATTGAGGCAAATCTCAATAAGACCACTGGATGAATTTCCTCCTCCAAATCTGATTTCTTCTTCAGTGCATACTCCTAAACACCCATAAACAATAATTCAATAATTATGAAAAATATGTATTGTATTTAGCACATCACCAGTAATTGGGATCACTTAATAGCATAATTAATGATAAATTCTATTTAAGAGTGATGTATGCTCACAAAACAATAGATGGTATCCATATGCTAACTATAGCATACCTACACCATAATGAAATGAACATTCAAAAATTACTTTCCTGAAATGACATTTACTTACTTGGAGTTGTGAAGCAAATAGTTGGGCTAAATACAGAGAGTCCATTATTGTTAACTGATTGCATGGTAACCTCATAACTGGTAATAGGTAATAGTTCGTCTAGTACTAAAGAAAGGCTGTTTCCATCCACTATCATATTAGTAGCCATCTGTTCATCTGTGTTTTCAATATGCACTAGATAGTAGCTCACAGTGCCACCTGGAAACTCCCATGATAGTAGAACATTTGAAGATGTAACTCGTAATATAGTGGGAGGATTCAAAAGAGGTTGTGGCTGATCTGGAAAAAATCTCAAATTATCACATAACGTTCTGTGAATAAATTACGTACCTAGTGATAAAGTGGTAATATTTTGGATATCCTCAATAGTAATATCCAAAATAGATATGGCAACTATAGTGATCCTGAAAAATTCAAAGAAGATAAATTGCATTCGAACAAAAATAACACAATTTGAGCATCAATATTGGTTACCTGTATTTGGTACTTGGTCTAAAGATGTTATCATCATTAATAAAAAAGTAAGTTATGGCTTTTGTTTTTGTACTGTATTCCACTTCATTAGTGCCCAAATTGTAAACATAAATTCTATAACCACTAATGAAGCCATAGACTGTCTGAGGAGTGAACCAAGTGATGTTAATAGCATTGGAGGACAGACTCCATATGGTAAGGTTCAATGCTATCACACAATTATAAAATATCATAAACAATACAGGCAACTATGAATTCCACAAAATCTATCTTACACTTTACTGCAACATTAAATACTTTGTGAATGGAGCCAACAATGTTAGTAATTTTGCAAGAGTATCTTCCTCCAGCGTTATCAGGTACATTAAACCAAGTCAGAATAGATGTATTGACATCACCAGTCATAGAAGAGTTGAAGGTAAGACCATTATAAGAGATAGCATTGAGAGGCATTCCATTGAGTGTCCAGGTTATATTGGGTGCAGGCAATCCGATGTAACTGAAATTCAAAGTGAGTGTTCCATAAATTGTAGTCTCAACATGTTCCAAAATATGACCGTCTGCATGAATATCTAAACATACATAGTTATTTATAATTAAACATACTATATAAAACTAGTAGTGTGCTTGACCGCACATATTAAGCGAGCATGCCTAAAAAACTACAGTTGCACAAGTTTGTATGTCAAGTCAAATTGAATTGTATTTCAATTTTTTCAAACCAAAATAAACTGCTTTTCTTGGAAAGCAAACTGTGAAATTCTTAGAATATACCTGAACGATTTTTAAAGTAAAGAGTAGCTACACCAAATTTCAGAGCAGATGTTTTTGAAAGTTAGTATATCAAGCGAAACTGTATGATGGGGTACTTAAAATCGAGAATCTATCAATAATAAGTAATCAGCCTAGACACTATTAATCTGGATAACATTTTTAGCAAAATGGCTTACTGTACTTAAATCAACAAATGAACTCATTATAATATATGCAGCGTATAATTTTATGATGAGCATATGAACTTGTCTAGTCAACTTACAGTGTATTACCAATTCAAACTTTGCAGCAGGAACTTCTGGTATCCCAGGAACATAGCAAATATATGTCCCTGCCTGGTGTCTGGTGACTCCAGTAATCACTAAAATTGCAATAAAAGAATCTGTAGAGCCAATACTACTGCCATCCGGAGCTTTCCATTGAGGACTTCCTCGAAATCTCTGATTTGCATTTACACATGTTACTGACACATTGGCTTCTTCATAAAGTGGCATCAATGGACTAATAGTAAGTGGTCCTGCAGCTATAAAACACACAAACACACACACACACACAAACTAGCAAGCGGTCCCGCAGCTATAAAACACAATATTATGAACACACAAACACACACACACTCACACACACACATACATGCTTTACCACAGATGGCAAGTGAGTCTGCCCATTTATATTACATACGACTACAGCATTCTTATATGATTTATTTTAGCTAGGTTCTATTATAAATATTAGTTATAAAAGAACTTTTACATAGTATATAATTTCAATACAAACCAAGACGTTTCGATCCCATAGAATCTTCATCAGTTGGACAATGAAAGATACTTAAAACTGAAAAACTTCAGTTCAGTTTTTTAAAATTATTCGAAAAGTTCATTCATAATAAAAAATATTTGAAATATAAAAGACATATTAAAAAATTAGTCTAACTTTTTATGATATAGGTTCAATTTTGATGACATAATAGTATATAGCAGTTGATCATTAATTAAACAAATATAGAAATAGTTTTGTACCCTTAAGTGCTAGTTTTTGTAGTATCTAATACTAAGCCATTCTGACTATCTGAATTACCAGCAACTTTTGACTAGTTCTCTGACTTGCTACTAACCCTAATTTTATTTATCCATCCTTAAGGGTGCAGTACCACCGGAACCTGCGGTAATTAAGCGATTCAGTAGAATACCACAAAACCCGCCCGTAACTCGATCCAATTTACTCTCCGCGAACTGACTGTGGCTCCACCGTCTCCCCACCATACCCCCCTCCCTGGACGGTGTAGCCTGAACTTTTTGTATATTTATTGTCTTTTTCTTTTAACCAGTTGTACTGTCTCTTGATCAGCGGCATCAATGGCTGCTAAGTCTGCTATTAAAAAAAATAATAATAAAAAAAAAAAAAAAAACTATTGTACGCGACTCGCGCACAAATTGAACACGTACCAATTAACTGTACCAGACAATTTACCTCAATGAGCTTTCACCTCAAAGGACTACCAGTACTGTAGGGCAGAAGCAGCAGTGCAGATAACTAGTGGTGCGCTCGAATAGCGCAAATGCATGGCGAGCGAGTAAATATATGAGTATAGGTAAAGATGATTTGTGAAGGAAATCGCTAAATAATAGCAATGATTAGGCATGAAGAGTTAACAATAACAGAATTACCTGAATAAACTTCGAACGCAGTGGCAAAGAAGCGCAGCTTGACAATTTGCCATTCAGTCTTTCGCCAAGAAGAGAGTAGCTATAAACTTTTTGGTTGAAACAAAGTTGATTCTCCGTGCTCGTTAATTGAAAAATACCGGAACTGTAAACGCTTTACCTAACTTACGTAATTAGAAGCGCGGGCGATATTTTTTGACGTACGCATACATACCTACATATTATTGGCGAGCGAGCGTAGCGAGCGAGACACTTACAGGGGTAACACAATCGAAAATCGGGGATGTTTGTTTATTTATTGGCGAGCGAGCGTAGCGAGCGAGACAGTATTAGGGGTGGATAATGCAAAATCGGGTATATGTTATATATATGTATGTATGTATGGATGGTACGTATGCCATTTAAACGCGCGCGCGGGGAACGTTTTTCTCCAAAAAACACTGCTTTTTAGGCTTGACCCCAGTTTATTCTGAAACTACAGCATTAAGCAAGCCTTACTTTATATTTAAGCTCCAAAGTGTGAGAAAATTCCGGCGAAAACGCTTGCTTTTCAAGAAACAAAAAGTTGATTTTACCGGTTACTATGGCATTGACGACCCATTTCCAGACCTAATTTCAAAACTTCGCCGTTTTAGGGGATACGGAGTGCCGCTTGTTGGTTGTCAAGAGTCATTGGTAGTCAGAATGCCGTAGTATTAATGCTAAGGAACCTACTACTACTCGAGGGAAGCTGAGGTAAGTACGTAATTCCATATTTGTTAGCTAAATATGCAAAAATAACTCTGGCCTTTCTTTTTTGTAGCCAAGAGCTTGTTGTCAACAGTGACTGGTAAATTCAAATAGTCAGAATGACTCAAATTTGGTACTATAAAAGTTACCACTGCTCAAGAAAATGAGGTAAGAAAGTAATTTTTGTATTTGTGTGCTAAAATTGATCGTCTTTTGTTTTGTAGGTGAGAGCTTGTTGTCAAGAATTCAAGGTAATTTAGATGGTCAAAGTAACTTCAATTTGATACTACAGAAGTTATCAATAATTAAGAATGAGGTAAGTAGTAATTCCATATTAGTTGGCTAAAATTACAAATAATAACACTGGTTTATTTTTTATCTCGTAGCTGAGAGCTTGTTCAAGAGTTACTGGTGATTGAGATTATCAGAATGGCATATGTTTGATACTACAAAAGTTACCATTAATCAGGTAAGAGAGTGATTTTGTATTTGTTTGCTGAAATCAAATGTCATAACTGCTATTATAGTGTTTACATGAAGTAAGCTAAAAAAATAGTAACATTTTATGTTACCTAACTATCAGGCTCGCTCGCCATTTGTGCTCAAGCACACCACTAGTTTATTTATATATATGTTTGGACGTATGTATGTCATTTTGTACTTTGACCCTCCGTATTTTTGTGTTCGCTCCGCGTTCGACCCCGTCCCAATCTTGACTAAACAGAATCCTCCGGTTTAGCGACCATTACCCGTATCGCCTTAGAAATTGAATTGTTTACGGCTCTGAATTGTTTTGCGGGTGCAGTTAAAACTCAAAAACTTATGGGAGCTCCATTTCTATTCGAGTTAGTGGCGGTGGTAAGTTAATACGCTATTTGTCACAGTTATAAGCCCTACTCAACAGTGTTTACTTGAAAATGCATTGTCCTCTAGACGAATCACGAAGGTAAGTCTTGCGTAGGTATGTTCAGTTGTGTGAAAGTATTGTGCGTTACAACTACTATTAAGAATATCACAAATAAAATTTCAATAACGTGACTTGATTTTGTTGCTTCTTTTTCAATTCAAACAGTTTCTGGGAGCGGTTACTATGGCATTGAAACCCCTTTACCACATACCTAATTTAAAAACTCGACTTTATTTTAGTAGCTTGAGTGTTAGTTGTTAAAATCAATCATTTAACAATAGTATAGTTTAAGGCTCGCTCGCCATTTGTGCTCAAGCACACCACTAGTATATATATATATATATCTGAAATCTCAATTGAACACGACTGATAGTCAGCTTCGCTCGCTTCGCTCGCTGAATTAATATTTGTTCACTTTCTAAAAAATATTACTAAACAATAATAAAAATCATAACTCCATAGTAGCAGGGCCATAATCAAATACAATATGAAATGAACAAAATCAAAGGTTCTGAAGTATGCAATACTATCAAGGGGATCCAAGGAGCTGTGCCTTCTCATTGACCTCTCTACTGGAGTGCCATGTCCTCTCTTCTAAATAACCAGGATGTATGTAGTATTCTTCCCTTCAGGAGGCATGACTTCTTAGGAGAGCCGAAGGTCTACTATTCTCTCCTCTGGAGAACAAGGAAGCCAGGTCTTCTGCTCTGCACTTTTGTTGTGAACCTGCCAGTTGTACCCTAGAACCAAGGAGTTGTGCCTTCTCATAATCGGAGCTCATCTATTTCTATGAAGAGCATGCCAGCACCTTTCCTCCTGTTGAGGTAGATCAGACAAAGTACTATGATCAAAAATTTGATTCTGGTCTTATTTTAAATAAATCAATAAAATAATAATTGATAATAAACAGCCTAATTGATAAATATATATTATTGTAGAAAGAAAATAACATTAGTCAATAAAAGTAATAATTCACATTTTCTTTTAACAAATAGCACCAAAAATTCCTGAGAAGTTGAAGTTAACACACTGAAAATGCTTCTAACTTCTACCCGCTACACCAACCTTCTATCAAGCTCTCCAAAGACACCAAAGCAGATGCTTCCTTCAAGTCGCAGCTGCGAGCCGTGATATATCTATTCTAAATGAGTGACTCCAGGCCCCATTAATACGCCTCCGCTTCTTCATTGTCTAGGACCCTCCAGTACATTCCAGAAGTCTTGTACTCTTCCCCGCTGGGTTCACTCGCACAGTAACTCTTCTTTTGTTTTTGCTTACCGGTTCTAATTAGAGCCGCCACCACCCGGAATTTTGCCCACAATAAATTGCGCGCTCAGAGTTGGGGGGCGGAGTTGAAGAATCAAATGAATACGAATCAATTAGTTAGCTTCGTACCTAAAAATCGATATTCAGAAGTACTGGATGACCAGAATGAACTCATATTTTGTACACGGGGTACACTCCACATCTAAAAAAACATAACAACGAGTTTTTTCTTTTAAATAGGATACAAAAAAAAAAATATATAAAAATATTTAAAAAAATGGAAAACAAATACTAATATCAAAAATCGGCGTTGTGTTAAGTTGTGGGGAAGCCCCTAGGCTACCGCTGGAAAAAAAAATCGACTTCGTAACTGCAACGGTCGCCCCTGAATATCGCTGAATAGCCTTAAGGTTTGTACCGTTGTTTCTCAGTTCCTGGTCGGTCTTTTTTCTTGAAACTTGGTTTATAAGAGCTGTCTGTTGGTGTCTGTTTCAACTGCAACAACAAAGTAAGCATACATTGAACAGACAACGAGAAATAAATACATAGCATAACTCCTCCATCTGCGGTTTAGCGCTGCGGTTTCAAGTGGTACTGCACCCTTAATAATGTCTCGCTTGCTTCGCTCACTCGCCAATAACCACCAAATTTTCTATTATCCACCCCTCACTTGCCAACAAACATCCGTGATTTGCAATCGTGATACCCCTAATAGTGTCTCACTCGCTAATCTCACTAGCCAATTATTACAACTTACGCACTGAGAAGAAGGTCCCACTATAGGTAATTGGAGTACCAGTACTGACACATTCCACAGTGATTTCTCTGTTGGCATCGATCATCAGACTAGTCCAGTTATTCACCACAAGTGCATTACTGGACATATCAATAAAATAATCTTCAGTACTTGTCAGCATTACTCCAGCAAGACTGAATGTGGCTATGTTATCATCACATATAAAACAAAATGGAGCTGTAGTGTTGACAGCTCCTATAGAGACTGAACCAAATGGTATTGATAAAGTTGTGTTTTGTTCACACTCCTGAGCAGTTCCTATGCACAACAACAATCAAGATGTGAAATATATTAAGTTGTAGTGCACATTCTGGGAAAGTTTGTACACCTGTCAAATAAAGTCTGTTTATAAGCAGTACACCTGCTTAAATAAAGTCTTTTTATGTACTAAGTCTAAAATAATGCATTACAACATTATTTAATAATGAGAGAAGCTTACTTGGCAACAGAAAACTTGCTTTCAATTGCAAACTATTAATTTTTAGTCCCACCTTTGAAAGAATACTGTCAAATGGAAACACAAAGATTACAAATGTGATTGCTAGAGTGCTTTTAGAGTCATGTCAAATTGACAAGTTGCATGCTGGACTGTATGTAGGGAGTTTGAATTATTCCTTGAGATAACAGTGAAGAATTTGGATCAACCAATAGCTTGTAATAAGAATCCACACAATTACGCACAGCTGTTTTCAATTTAAACAACAATTAAGAGACAAGAAATAAAAATTAATCACACAGCTACAACTAAATTGATACCAGAAAGTAATTTTGGTAATATCCCTTGTAGTTTTATTTTCTCCTTCTCTATCTAGTCACTACAGCTAAATAATTCTTACACAGCTTTATATTGAATGGTAAGTAAAACAAAGGGATCCACTGATACCATTTCTGACAATTGATAGAAGCTGCCTACCTTGACATTTTCTGGGCAAAAAGACAAAGATTACACACATCACTGCAGAGATATACCGACCCACCATATTCTTCCACTATACCGCAGCTATTTCAACACTGGCTAAGCGCTGAGGAAATTGCGAGCTAAAAAATTGAGTGTAAATGTTTATGTACCCTTTACATAATAAGCGCAGACTAGCGGAAGAGCGGGGGAATCTATATATTTTTAGTCACTAGCTCCAAAAATTTTCAATTACGCGGTAGGTTCTTGATTTTTCACAGACGCTTAAACTCGCCGAAATCATTGGCGGGGTCCTTCCTGTTGGCATTTATTATCCTCCCCTGTGGCATTTAGAACCCTAGCTTGTGACATTTAATACCCCAGCTCACTCCACCTTCTTTATTGTTTGGAATAGCTACTTGACATTTTCTGACACATTTGTATAATATTCAAAATTTTAGGGATATAACAAAGAAATATTTTTATTTTATTATACTGATATTAAAATAAAGTGATGAGTAGCTAAAACTGATTAAATAAGTTACAACAGCTAATGATGATATTCCTATTTATTTGAGATAATATTCATAGTAACTGAGCATGATTGGAAGTTAAAAGTAAAAGGAGAAGTGAAAGTTGTGCTGGAAGATTGCAAAGTATTCATGCTATTAGCACCACACGAGTAACCAGAAGTTGCTGCAGTAACTCTCCGCTTTGTTTTCTTACTTCGAAGACGAAAAGGCACAATTTGGTGGACAATTCTTGGGTAAATATTTCTTTCAGGGGTGTAACTTCTCATCCGTACTCCGTAGAAATGTGTGCACACCATTGTTGCCATACATTGACACAGTATTTTGTGTCAGCCATGGTCTTAGAAGGTATAGCACTAAGCTTGGCCTTCATAACCTCATCCTCGTTTTTCCTGGGAGCAGCTCCAAGTTATAGTCATGAACAGAATGTTCCGCTGAATAGCTGGTTGACCAGTAACTAAGGTTTGTTCTCTATCAGACGTTTCCCCGTTTAAAAGGTCCATAATTTCTGGTGATAAAAAGTCCAGTAATGACTCCATAAGTTAGCCTGAGAAGTGGTGGAACAGGCTGTATCACCTAGCTAGCTTTTATTTTTATTTTTAGTGACTAAATCAGTTAGACAGAGGCACCAAGGAAACTACCGGATTTAGGAAACCCTCAGGCCCCTAGTAGCACCCTCGCTTCGCTCGGGATGCTACAGCTCAGGGCCTTCGGGATTTCTAAATCCGGTAGTTTCCTGGGTGCCTCTGTCTAACTTATATAAAGATTTGTTTTCGATTTAGCGTATGAAGTGAATTACCTAGTCTGTTTTATGGATAGGCGTAACTAGCACACTGTTTTAATTTGCTCCTTTGGAATTCCGTTTAGCCTCCAAGGGTCCATGGAGAGCCATTATTCTTGGGTCACACTAAAACTTCTAGCCAGGGTTGCCAGATCCTGCTTTTCATGGAGACACCAGTTATGTTCTGTATACATAGCTAAATGATTACATTTACTAAATTTTATAGCTAAATCCTCTTTTACATCTGTGATAATTTTAAACTTTCAGGCTCCAAAAAAACACTTCAGCTATAATAATAATGAGATATTTTTTAATACAATAGTCATTTTTTTAGATGGGTAGCTATGATATTATAGGATACCTATCTCAAAAATGATATTCATTTTTCTAACCATAGCTAACCATCAACCAGTATAAAGTATTTTTTTATTAATTAAACTCATCAAAAATCTAGCCAGAATGTATATACATTTTTTAAATAAAAGAACATGTTAATTGTATTTGTAGATGGCAGTTGCCCAATACACCAGAAATATCTAATATCACTTCATCCTGTTCCGAAATTGTAGTATTAAAAGTGCACATGAGTATTATTGAAGTTATTCAATTCAAAATTTTGGGAGGATACATGTGTACAAAATAATTAATTTGGGATAAGGATAATGATAAACTTGCAAACTTTCAATACATATTTCATATTATAATTACTAATCTGCACCTAAACCATAAATTAAGATACCGGTATAATATTAATGTATTCAATTCTCTCTTTTTCATATGATTCTTAAACAATACAGAAGTTTAAAAATGCTTGGCTGTTACGGGGTTTGAATGGTAAAGTTATAATAGAAGAGGAAAAAAGTCTAAGAATAAGAGGAATCTTCAAAAAATAAATTCCGTTAGTCTGTTGAGAGCAAGACTGTAGCAATGCAATAACCCTTAACCATATACACAGAATTATGCTGGTTGCCTGTCAGTTGTCGTAGCTCAGTGGTACGGCGCTTGTGTGTCAATGGATTTGAGCCCTGGTGACATTGTAACAGCTTTATAATTCGGTATTGTTTTTTTTTTAATAATGTGAAAGAGGGAATACCATCTACTGAGTAAAAGATGGCTGAGAAAAGACAATGTGAAGTAATATTAGTATATAGTATTAACTGAACATGTTCTAGAGGTAATGTCTTGACAACATACAAGACCTAATTTCAAGCAAATTATATTCATATTTTAAGTATAAAATGACTGCTGATGCCTTGCTTTTGAAAGCTATATTGCTCCCATTATTTATGCTGACAGCTATTCAGCTTTGAGCAGGATGTGTTAACTTTCTATTCAACTCAGAACTGGCTTTCAATTCCTCCATCTTCAAAATTACAAACCTGTAGCACATATTTACTAAATTTTATTATGCTGGGCTTTGTATACATGTGTCACAATGCTTGAAGGAAAAGAAGAGCTTTCCATTGATACAGATACACACTGAAAAGACAAGCAATGGAATATTTATGTGACCAACTGAACACCAAGTATTGCTGAAAATACAAAACAATGTTTTAGGATTGGGTTATACTGTGGTTAGATCTAATAGTTAATATACACCTTTTTCCATTCACACATAGATATATTTTGGTAATAATTATGAGGGTTTAAATAGTAGTCAATTTATTAAATGGCTGTGTGGGTTTTTGTACTGAATATCTCACTACCTAAACTTTTAGACCATACAGCTATATAGATCATTTATATGTTATTCATTAACTTTAACTAACCTTCACCTTTCCCTTCCTTCCCCTTTGGTTACTTTAAAATACAATGCTTTGTTCATTCAAATTTCTGTTTCATATGCACATCAAGCTGGTTGATTATATTAAATGGCCAACCTATCTTAGCTATAGTATGTACTGCAAGAATTATAAGATGCAGTCGTTGACTACTGGGAACTCCACCAAATTAATCTCATGACTGAAGAGAGCATAGTAGTTCACTCATGTGAACATCACATCACAGCAAGGATGCCATTATTTACTATTCTATATAGAGTAGCTAGTATAAGTCCTGGACACAATGGAATTTGACAAGTTAAATCTTCAAAATAAGTGACATTATCAGCAGTTTAGTCACTGCCATCTGATTAAAATATGTGTGAAAACTACATTTCAAAAGCAACTAGGAATTAAATGAGGTATTTGTCTTCCTTGGTTGTGCTGCGATCGAGTTATTTTAACTGCAGTATTCATCTGAATGATACATTACTCAAATGAATATGAATCATAGAAAGATACAAGTTTTTAAATAGATCTAGTGCTGTAGAATTACTCTCATGAATTGGCAGCCAAAGCATGTTCATATTGTACATTATTATGCTTGTTTGAGCTGTCTGCATAGTAGGGAGGGGTGAATCTTTCCAGCACACTAATTCTAGGATGGCAGCAAACTGAATTGAAGGTATTTCTAATGAGTAAAGTTAATCCTACAGGTAAAGCTAATAATAACACATGTTTGTGCTTATACCTGTTGAAATGGAATTTAATACAGTTTTAACTAGACTATTTGGTGTCCAATAACTTGTAAACAGGTGGATTTGTATATGCAAGTTTCTTGTTTTGTATACTGTAGTATCTTATCAAGCTTGTCCTTTGATCAAAATGTTTCATGTGGTTGAGTACAGGTCACTCTATTATATGATGTACAAAAATCTATGTTCACAACAAGTTCTACCTGAATAAGCGAATGCTGTAATTTATATTTGGCTATAGTGGGAAAGAATCAATTGGAAATTATTACTACAACTATCCAATTATTCAATTCAACGAATTTTCATTTTTGTCAGCGTGTAAACATATACAATAGACAGGACAAGCAAACAGCCATGAATACTGATACTTGGAATTATGTGATTACAATCTAGATCTTTATAATTACTTAGTTTAAAAGGTATTAGTATATTAGATGTTTTTGTCACAAGCATATCACATTGGGCAATGTACTCTGGGTATTTCTAATACTGATGGTGCTACTGGGATACTAAAATGATGTGGTATAGATATACACTGCCTGAAAAGTGTCCATTGACAACCAAAACAATCGTAAATTAGTGTATAATGTTTCATATTGATCATTTTTTTATTTTTTTGTATAGTTAAAACTTTTATAAAAATTACATTTTTGTGACAAATTTTTGGTGAATATATAATATATTGGAACTATGTGTGTCCAGTTTTAAATCCACATGATTCCTCAAATATTAATTTTCATATAAAAAGATTAAACACCATTAATTTAGATAACTTAATTCCAGGTGAGATAGCTACTGTTTTGGAATGAGTTTTTCATTTTCATATTTAGCTATTTGTTCTTGTTTTTATTGTAGAAATTTTTCTAATTTTTAGTTCTTTCATTAGCTACTTCTTCCTTTTTTCTTTGTTTTTCACTTCATTTGCAATACACACATTATTGCCCTTTAGTTTTACTGTATTCAACGTAGTATATGTATATTCAAGGATACTTTCCGTTAGTACCCACTCATGATGCACCATTGTTCGTTTGCATCTGTGTCCAGAACATTTCCCTCAACAAGAGCTGCTCCCTCACACACGTTCAGGGGGGGGGGGGCAATTGACAGCTATATGACCCTCCTTGCAGTTAAAACATTTGACTGGCCGCCTGTTTCTGTGCTGGGTGTGCTCATCTTGAGTAGTCCTTGACAGGTCCACTTGGCTTTCTCTTTCTTTGCCTGGAGCTTCCAACATTGCTTTCAAACCCACTTGACCTGGAATCTTACAGTTACTGCAATAGGTAGTAGGTCCCTTATAAGGAAATAATGCATCCTGTTTTTTAGGACTGGAGTCTTGTTAGTTGTAACAATACTTTCATTATTCATAAGCTCTTAGAAGTGTTTGCTCTGATTACACCTAGTGTAAACAGTTACTTCCTTCTGCTACAGTTGCTAAGTAGATAGCTAAATAATGGTGGGTTGTTATCTCTCTGTAGTTCTGTTACTGAATTTGCCATTATACCCAAACATTTTCAAGGTAAGTGCTCCGATCTAGCTAGCTATTTATAATTGTTATGGATCATTTTCGAGATTTGAAACTTACAATATTAAGTGAATTTCAAAACTTCTTTCTCGGCCTTATTTTACTCAATAGATGTATTCTCTCTCTTTCACAGGCTTTTTTAAACAGTACAGAATTAAAAATATGTAGTCGCCACTGTGAATCAAACTCAGAACTGCTTGCTTAATGCACAAGCGCTCTGCCACTGAGCTACGACATGGCAAACAGGCACTCCGATTCTGTATTTACACTGTCAAGGGGTACTGCTATGCTACATTCTCACTCTCAACTGACCAACAAAATCTTTCTTTTTCAAAGATTCTTTTGATCTGCTGAATTTTTTTACTCCACTATTTTATCACTTCATAATATCTTTTTCAGCCTTCTTTTACTCATTAGATGTATTCCCTCTCTTTAACAGTCTTTTTTAATTCTGTGTTGTTTAAAAAAGCCTATTAATATTGATTCTGTATAGGAATTGCTCTACATTGCGAACAGAATACAACTTTATCAACTCCTTTTGGTTCAGTATCTCTAGGGGTAGTCAACACTACAGCTCCATTTTGTTTTATATGTGGTGGCAATGTATCCACATTCAGATTAGCTGGAGTAATACTGACAAATATTAAAGATTATTTCATTAACAAGTCCATCAAAGCACTTGTGATAAATAATTGGACTAGTCTAGTGTTCAATTCACTCCAGTCAATCACTGTGGCATGTTTTAGTGTTGATACTGGTACCCATATTAGTTATAGTGGGACCTTCTTCTCAGTGCGTAAGTTATATTTTATTTACGGAGTATTAAGTTTAGAAATAAAGTTTGACATTATTGAGCATGAACTTTTCATTTGAGCTAAGGGGACAAAAAGGCAAATCAATGTGTAGATGTGTCAAGCCATACAATCATTGAAATGAGACTGAGTGGTTAAGTCATAATATAGGATAGAACTTCCTGTCACTACTGCCATCTCCGGCTCTTCTGGGCAGGGGGGGGGGGGGGGGGGGGCCAGTCCCTGACAGTGTTCAATGCAATCTATGTGCACTTCTTGAAGAAAGATAACAAAAAAAAATAAGGTAACTACATGTTTTTGATTTGACAATTTGGGAATTGTATTATTACTACAAACATTAAAAATATGGTATATACTATTCGTGTTTCTGCTAATGAATCAAGCTTTAACTATAAGCTACCTAGCAAATCATTTTATTTTATGAGTTTCAATGTCACTGAGGAAAGATCTCAGAGCCAAAATGTTTGACTTGTAATGGTTACAAAAAATGATGAGATAGTATTGATATAATTCAAATTTTATTTTATTTTTTGTGTCTTCTACACCTTGATACACCAGATATATATTTGTATTGAAAAACAGGTGTGCAAATGATATAAAATTATAAAGAACTTAATTAGCACCTAAAGGTCAGCAAAGGTTGACCAAAAAGGGATACTGTTCTGATAACAATTGCTTGGTGTGCAAATTGTATGTACAACAAATAGTATGTACATAAAGTGCACACACATACACAAATGCTTTGCAACTCATTTGATTAGGTAACTTGCAATTTGAAAATTTAGAAATTATGTACACAGCTATGCTGCTCTGCAGGAATCTTTATGGCTTCTACTGTATCGGAAAATGAATGTCATAGCATAATGTTTTTCACCGTTTTTCTGGATGAGGAGTATGAGAAACTGGAAGTTGTCAATAATGAGCTAAGCTGGAAGGAAATATTCCTTGTGGGAGTAGTAAAGTTTTTTTGCTGGAAGTGAGCAAAATACCATGAGTGTGATCTTGTAACTGAAAGGAATTACAATACATTGGTTTGAACATTGTATTATAATTATTCCATTATTAATAATATTAGAACATTTGTTCATTAGGTTACATGCACACAGTTTTATTGATTTTGATAAGCAAAAACTGTGAAACTGCCATTTAAATGACAGTTACAGTCTAAGAGATCTACTACCAAGTAAATTAGGGGCAAGGTACCAAAAGCTAAATTTCTTCACTTAAATGGATCAAACTCAGGCATACCAATAATAATAGCACTCGGTTCTTTAAATTAAACAGGTTAATTAATATTTCATTATTCAAATTAAAAAACATAAATTAAGTTAATCATGCTCATCATGCTTGTTATTCCAATGAGTTGAGTTCATATGCCTCTCTATTCTGCTGTAAGATGTTATTTTTAGGTTTCCCAAACAATTAACAAAAAAACTATAAAAAATCTCATATCTAACATGATTGAAATACATGTATATAAAAATTAATGTCAGCATGAAGTGGCAAATAAAATATACACTGTATAATATACTTATTCATATCTGTTGTTTGTGTTGTGCATAATTTGATGAATGTCTTGAATTCTATGAAATTTTAAAGCTTGAGGACAACTTAATATTTCACAAATGATGGCATTTAATGAAGATGTCTATCAGTCTATCTGTCTGTCTGTCATGCTCCGATTATGGAGGTTACTGACAATTAACCTTTGACTTAGGTATGAACTTACCCAGAACGACGATTTAAGACCTTTTATTGTCCATATTTAATTTCGAGCTGATTTTTGAGAAAATTCGAAGCTTCAGTATCAGCATCTGAGGGTAACAGAGGCTCCATTAATGTAGATTATTATGTTGCAATAAAATGTACGATATAAGTGTTAAGTCTAGTATAGAAGTATGCCACATGATATTTGATTGTACTCCTTCCCATAAACAAATAATTAATGTTCCTTTTAACATAAATTAGCCATAAATGTTTGTTTGTTTTACTGCAAAAGTAATTTTGCTCAGTTTATGACGCAGTGATATGAGGGGAAATAGTACAACAACTGAATAATGACTAAAACAGATAAATTTTAATTTATTAAAATTAATTAGCTGACTTGTGTATATAAAAATGTTTACTAATCCGGACATTGTACTACTAACACTATTTCGTTTGACCACATATCAAGCAGAATTAATTTAGTGGACATAGGAAGTTACATTTTTATCATTATGTTTGCAGCTCATTCCGGGGCAATACCAGCTTTTGCAATTATTGGAGCATTTATAATCATTATCATCTCTTATTCCATTGGACTTATAGCTAATTACAGATACTATCGTATGCTGTCAATAATGGAGGAATTCCACAAAGTAAGTATAATTAGAATCAAATACAATTAGATAAATGTATTAATAAAATGTATTAATTCCCCTAAACTTAACCTGCATACCTTGTAATTTGTCAAAATAAGTTACTCGGTGTTTTCGATAAAGCAAGGATTCAGCAGTATGTGCTCAGCATCGCATGGTGTACAACATAGAATTTCCACATTCTCTCACTATAGATAATGATTCCAGCAAATTTGCCAATTATGCTTGATGAATGTTACTAGTTTATAACATTAACTTGTTCCTTAGAAATAAAATTATATATTTTGTTCTAAACTACTTTAAGGAAAATTATGTTTATTACAATGTTGTATTAAATTATAACAATATGTAAATAATAGTATTAAAATATATATTCATGATTTTTATTTATTGCAGAAAATATAACTGATTGGGGAAGATATTTCATTATACTTTTTGGATTTATGATATATAATAGTTTGATTGTATCCATTCATTATTTATGAAGTTAAATAATTTGTAGTCTAATCATCTTGTAACTATTCCGATATTTTAACTTGCGTATCACCTCACTATGTTTATACTTTTACTGTATATTGCTGAATTCTTCAAGTTCCTTAATATAATTAAATTGTAACACATTTCTTTGTAAATACTACAATATAAAAACATTTTATTTTTTTAACAAGATGAAAATTGTAGTTAGAATCCCCATGACTATTATTTATATCATAATCAAAAATCAATAAATTACTGGACACTGAGCTCAAAAGCAAGACTGAGGCTTTGGTGCTAAAAACTCGGAATTCCAGATTTTGTTATTGTTACCTAGTAAATATTAAATAATTGTTAGCTAGAGTTGTATTTTAGATAATACAAACCGATTCTTTACAATTTTTTTTAATAGTTCCCTTGTAATTAACTACAGCGTTTGTATATTATTTGCTTGATAATTACTACATACCAAATAATTAGAAATTGAAGTACATGTATTTTTAATAATGACATCGAGTTTACTTATGAACAATTCGCATGTCCCTTGAGATAGTTAATAGTATTTTATAATGTACAGATCTCTTAGCCTCTATTTCTTTATGAGTATCTTGTACTGTGTGTTGGACTGTAAAACTATAATGCTAAGAACTAAGAAAGAGTGCGAGGAACGAGATTTCACGGATAGTACAACTATCCTGCTAAGATAAAAAAAAAAGTGTGTGAAAAGATATTGTGACGAACGATTATAAATGAAGATAAGAGAGTGATAACTGACTGCAAGGGAATCAGAAATGCCATGATAATTTTTCAAAACTGCAAGAGTGATCAGATTAGATATTGCATAAGGCTGTATCAGCTGAAAGCAAAATAATCTTCTAGTTACAAATTATTTTATAGCCTACACAAATATGATTTATAAGTAAATTTCCATTCATGTATATTAGATAACTTGGAAAGAGAGAACCACCAAGATATATGCCCTATTAGTACCAATCATTTTTATGCATTGTACTAAGTCATATCATGTCCAAGCAACTCTTCCGCACTACCCAATTGATTGGGACAACTTTAGGATAGCTGTAGTATACATAACTAAACTACTATAATGTAAAAATAAACTACAAATGGTTTTATGTTGTATTGTTCATATAATCCCAATATCTGTTTATTGTTATGCATTAAGTGTTATGGGCCATTAATCCCAAAATATATATTTTGTAAACATTACACCATAAGCCAAAAAAACAACAACATTTCTCCCAAAATTACGGCAGTATGTTGTTACTATTTCAGCGAGCCGAGCGAAGCGAGCGAAGCTGACTCTCAGTCGTGTTCAATTGAGATTTCAGATGTTATAGTTATAAACCAAAATTGAGGTTTGTATGCGATTTATAAACTCCGAGACACGAGGGCGCAGCCAGAGTGGCGAGGATTTATAAATTGAAATACAAACCTAATGATTTTGGTTTATAACTATTTTATAGCCCAAACATAAACAACGAGCAAAGTATAGCGTTAGCTATCTTAGTAATTGTATTTAAGTACCCAAACTCTTCATTATTCCATTTTGCTTTGATCTGCCTTCCACCATAATTATGGTTGCTAAGAACTATATCAGACTTTTCCCCGCTAATACATTTTCTTACGAGCATACCAGATTGTATCAGATTTATAGTTCTTAACGACAAGCGCGGTCGCTCGGGTAACGGGCTATAAATTTTATAGCCCGTTACCCGAGCAACCGTTGTAGGAAAAGTGATTTCACTTAGTATTTATTTTTATTTACTTAGTTGGTTTCAATTTGTATTTTGACTCCACTGATCTAGTAGCATTACCAAAACTTCAGCTGACTTCACAGGTAGTATTCACTATCTATTAAAATGCTGCAGATGATGCCACCATTATCATCAGCTATGAATCCACTTTTACTGACTATTTTCAAAGTGAGAGAAATCTGAATCTCTTTTAACTGACCAGAAACATAACTGACCTATATATTATGAAATTGTGCATAGCTAAACACTTTGTTTAAAGTAATGTGTATTAAAGTCCAAAATTGTGGTGTTGTTATTGTTGTAGTTTTAATTCTATAAAAGTTTGCACCTATATTCGATCCTCATCCTCATAATGGTGAATTTGTCGTGCGCATGAGGCATATCAATTATTATTATAGATCAAGCTTGAGTGCCAACTTTTCTATGCATGAAGGAATTTAGGCCACACCCCATTTAATTTTGAGTACATTCTCAGCAATTTTGACTGTACCTCCATAATTTGGACTGTTATGAAAGTCATTGTATATGTATGGACTATAATGCAAAAAAAACCATAACTTTATTCTTGAACATAATTAAAATGTGCGATAATTATGGCCACAAATTGACAATAATGTTATAGTTTTTATTCAAGTAGATATTTTCAGAAAATGACTGAACAATCTATGTAATTATATTTATGTCTAGATTAGCAGGCCAATTATTGTCCAGGACCATTAAGAGTGTTGTAAGGAACCCAGGAATGTGACTTTTACTTAAGCTTTTACATACTCAGCACCTCTTCCATACTAAGTTTACTCAAATAACTGGAATGATGAAATAGTGCAAACCCAAATAACTCTTATATAAACAAATTGAATACATACAGGTTGATGTGTGTTTTGTGAGTGTGTATGTGCTATGAGCCATGAATCCCCAAAAATTGTATTTTGTAAACATCACCATAATGATAAACAATTATCCTGAAGCACGGTTCAATCTAACAATAACCTAACAGTGACATTTTTCTTTGAAAGCAGATAACGAGATCTAAAAAAACAGCAATATTTTCTTTGAAATAAGGAATCATATCCAGGAGCAGATAAGGGTAAGAGAGTGATTTCAGTTCAGAATAAATTTCATGTATGGCTTCAAAACTAACTGTTTTAAGCTTTCGAGTAAAGAATTGAATTTGAGAATAATTTACTGCTATTTTCTTCATCTTTTTCTTCCTTAGTCCTTTTTTTTAATATTCTTCTCTTGCTTTCAATATAACCATAAGATTAATACAAGTACAACAACATCTGTTGAATACTATCAGTGATAAAATTAGATACAATAGTATTACAAATTAGACACTAGAATCAAACCCAGCATTTCCTTGCTATGTAGTGTTTATAAAACCCTTTAATGTAGCCCACTGACAATTAATTTACAAACTTGCAAGTAAATTGCAAACTCTAAGGATATTGGCATAATGTTTGTCAATTGAAAAGCATCTGATTGAAGTTTGTGAGGCATAAGAGAGGTAAAAAGGTCAATAAGGAGACAGAGTGAGGGTAAGTGATGGATTGGAAATGAAAGGGTAGTGGTGAAGAGTGTTAATTTAGAGTGAAGAGAGAGTGAGGAATGGAGTTGACAATAACAGGAAGTCTTGAGTGAGAAAATAAATGACGGAGAAATGGAAGTTTCAGATGTGTACTCTGACTTCTCAAAGTTAACGAGTTTACATGAAATACTCATTTCATATAAAAACAACCCTGAAAATAATTTCACTGAAGAAAAAAATGATAATGAGATCATCAGCTCTCCTCCAAATCAAGCATTGTATTGATATAACATTTCTAGTGATTCATGCAATAGCGAAATGGTATTAATGATTGTGAAAAAAATTCAATCGCTTAAGGAATTCACAATGTTTAATTTTAATTGTTGTAAGAAATAATAAAGGCACACTCACTAATTGTAGAACTTACACAAACTTTATACATACTACAAACTTTTAAATAATTAATGGAAAGCCTGCTTGCAATAGATTATGAAATATATGATCCTTCCAAAAACTTTAGTCTAAATTATAATACTACATTACTACCTTCAAAATGTTCATAATATGATTGTTTAAACTGTCTGTACAATACATGTGATCTAGAGAAATAAAAGGAATTGAATACTGATATTTGACCACTTATAACACTTTTGTAATGTAAACTTAACTATAACGAATCCTAGTATTCTATAGGCTTATACTCACCTCTAATGCTCTTTAAAAAGTTATTGTTTATCTTATTTATCTTTTTTTCCTTCATTTTTTTAAAATAAATGATGAAAAAGTAGAAAATTCAATCAAACGAAATTGGTATTAGTTGTTTGTTCTTCCTAGAATAAAAGTCACATGATGTCATGTTGTTTTTAGAATCAGAAAGATTTTGTAGTATTCATAATGAATTTTAAAGCTTAATTAGCTGACCCATTGAAAAGTAAAAACTTTAAAAGTTTATTTAAAATCTTAGTGAAAGTAACCAATAACACAACAACAGATGTCTGTATTTATGTAGTGACATAATAATAATTACACAATGCAGTATAATGGTAGGCAGGCCTAGGGTAACTCAATTTACTTAGAATAAAAATAACAATGAAAGTATACATGAAGAATTCGTTGGTTTCAAATAAATAAAATCAACCTAATAATTTCACGTTTCAACTCTATATAGCGCACGTTATAATGAATCCTACAACTAATATAGCGGTACCGTGGCGCTTAAAGCATTGACGGGTCTGTTGAAATAGATAAACACTCTCCGAACAAAATAAGAAAACAAAAAAGCAAGCTGGAGTCATAATTAAGGTTTAAATGAATTGAATTTCCAATTTCTATGTTCATTTAAAAAAAATGCAGGAAATTTCTTACATACACTATCCAAATCTACACAAATTATCAAAACTGTAGGACAATTTCCTTCTTAGTTCCCAGGATATACAAATTACACTGTCAAAATGCAGGAAAGATTCTTCATTATAGTCATTACAATATACAAGAATGAGAGTATTACAAGCAAAATGTAGGAAGGATCGCTCATAGAGTATATTCAATATAAAAATAAGTGCATCAAAATGTTGGATATTTCTCACATTGATACTCCAAATCTGAAAATGATAGCAGCCATGTCTTGAAAAATACTTACCATAATTTTCATAAAGTAAAAAGGGTTCTGCAAATGCCGACCATTTACCTCAATAAGATACCAAACTTAATGATAAAGTGAAAGAAATTATGATGAAGACAAAATACATAAAGGAGAGTATTAAAATGTAAGGAGTATCTCTGTCTGCTATTTGTTTGCAAGAAACCCACACATATGGTCACCATAAAACTTTTCATATTGGTTGTAGGAAATTTTCCTGCACCATGAAAGTTTGACGAAATATGTCCCTTTAGTTTTTGCAGGAAATTTTCCTGCACTCATTTTGCCAGAAAATTTCCCACATTATTTTTTTGCAGGAAATTTTCCTGCACTTATTTTGCCAGAAAATTTCCCACATTATCTTTTTGCAGTAAATTCTCCTGCACTTATTTTGCCAGAAAATTTCTTGCTTTTGTTTGCTAGAAATAAGCCATGGAAACACTTGAAGTGAGACAGCTTGAAAGAATACTTTCCTTGGAGAGCTTTTGAAGGGTTCCTCCAATCATCAATCTTTCTTTTTGGCCTTTTAACTTTCCCAACTCATATCTCCTTAAAACATCCTGCATTTTATGATAGACTGCAGCAGGCTGTAGTGCTATCTGTATGGCCTGCTCTATAATTGTTTGATTCTGTTAAAGATAGCAAAAAAAAATGACCTTACAATTTGGGAAGTTGCCAATAAAGCCAAACATTCTTGCTGAAATGCAATATATTTTTTTGAGTTATATCTCTCCTTGGGTAAGTCAGTTTTACCATCATCTGTCCATAGCAAAATGCACGAAATATAACTTTCAACAACATGCCGCTAGTTCTGCAAATCCAGTGGAACATTGAATACTGTTGAATTTGTTGTGCTGCTTTGCCAACATCATGGCCGCCATCCTTGGAATGTCATTTCCATATATTGCACATATCCTACTGGCTATGTTGCGCGTTCCCATAGTATTAATATTCCTTATGGCATGCCAACGCTGTACTCCTCTAATTACCTATTATGTTTATAATGTATACTTAACTTTAATAGCTTACTGAACGACTTTACCTCATAAGTATAATTATGTTCATTTTTACAGCCCTGAATTCATTGGCACTGCATGATGCAATCACAAGTAGGGAATCAGTTAGTCTTCATGGTCAGTCTCCTCTTCTTTTAATACGTTCACTAAATATTGTACAAACCATTCCTTTACCTCCCTGACTTGGTAGTAATCAGAAGGCTCCTTCAGCAAATAAAAAAAAAAATCGTACACACCTGCGATAAACAACAACAATCTGGCTACATGGTATTTCAGGGTAATAATAACGTCATGTAATTAGACATAAATGCTATGTTGTCGTGACAACTACTTTACACAAAATGTTAAAATGTTATTCAACAGTTCATAATATTATCCCGCAATCTCCTATAACAAACACACCATAATTATAAACTGAAATAAGATCAATCTTTGAAGGAACTTTCTCCCAGAGAATGTAGTTGGTTCTGTAAACCACCTTTTCAAAGTAATGATATTCACGAGTTTCAATATGTAGAAATTGAAGCCAGTCACATATTCTAAATTAGTTCAAGGGCATAATTAATTATATCCATGAGTGTTAGTACACAGTAATTAAAAGAAGTCACTTATAATTTACAAGTCTTGGAAAATTGAAGAAGCATAAAGGTCGTTGCCCTAATAAAAGCAACAACCTTGAATATTTGTGTATAAATATATATGACTGACTGGCCTCATAATCTTCTTAGAGTAGCGAAAGTTATTTAGCAACGATCAGATTGATCAAAACATTGAAATTAAAATGGACCTCAGTATTAGGTAGCTGATACAATAGCTTAGATTGTACACAATATTCGATCGGGGCAGTAGTGCTTCATAAAGATTGACAAATTGTTATAGCTACATATCATCTCAGCTTGAGAAAATACACCAATTAAAAGGGTTACGGCTCACTGTAGAGATATATTATTATACTGATGGAAATCTCCTTTCAACATTTCAGCACAGAAGTACACATGCATACACACTATATACAGCATGCATCATGTACGAACACATTTATATACATCTCCAGGTAGAACCACTACACTGGGACAGGGGCTGAAATTTTCAAGAGGTTACAACATAAAAAAATAATGACAACACATGCAAAGACTTTTTAATTGTAAAGACCTAATGACTGTTAGTTAATTAATTACCTGTGGCTAACATTCCATACCCAGCCAACCAGCTGTTCTAGCTTGCCCTCTATATACTCATTCAATTCCAAGCACCCACCAAGTGACTTCACTCTTTTGCTGAGACCACCCATACTCTCTCTATAAGCACACATTTGTAATTTAAGTTATTGTTGTCAGCCTCGTTGCGTGGTAAGAGGTTGAGACATCAGTTGTATGTCATGTATTTAATTTTTTTCATTTGACTACTACTTACTACTTTTGCCTTCATCATCAAGTTTGGCTTAAAGCTTTCCAATTGATTGAGTAATTTAAAACTCTGTAGTCCTGGCAAATCTTGGAAAAAGAATATGATATTGTTTTTAATGAGTGCATCACAGTCCAACCAGCTGCCAGGCACACATGAACTTTGTGGCTATTGTGGTTTATGAATTGGGTAAGCCTGAATACAACTTGTGGCTTGATAGCAAACCCTGGCAAAAAAAAAAAGTTTTTTCTCTTCCTTTTCTCCATTAGGCTTCTCTGACTGGTAGCTTAGGCCTGGCACCAATCAGCAAAGACCTCTGATTTCATTAATAATAGCTAATTGTGATGCAGGACAATTAGGAAACATCACAGAGAAATAGTTGCATAAGTACCCAGTGACTAGTTCAAACCCATGAAACCTCAAGTATCTGTGTCAATAGGAAGGTAACCCACAATGTGTAGTAGTTTCAGCAGCTTTGTTAAATTGGTACCAAAGAGTCAAAAGAATCTTCCTTATGCTTAGTATCACAGTATAAGACACAAACTGTTTACAAATTATTCCTCCCCCACTACACTCATTATTTCCTCCTTTCACAAATCTCCTCCAGCAAGATCAAATTTCAGTCGGCTCAACATGTACATAGTGTGGTATATAGCTATGTGCGTGTGTATGTGTATAAGAATGGGTATAGCATGTGTGCATGGATGTATATGTCAGTCTCCCAGAAGCCAGCCCGTGTATCTAGAGGATATCCAGCCCAGCAAAAAGGCAAGCAGTAGAAGTTAATGCTATGAGCACCAAAATAATAATTAAGTCCTAATTAATAAATGTGGTTTACTTGCATGGGGACACTACTTTAGCACAAATACACATCTATAACTATTCATTGTACACTATCCCAAGCACATGCAACCCAAACAAACATACATACACAATAGACCCACAATGGCTATAAAAAAAATTAGTATGATTAGGTTGTGATCATAAAGCTTATATCAATTATAATAATAATAATGCATTTCTAAAATGTAGGAAACACTTCTACATTTTTTTAAAATGTAGGAACAATTCAGCTTTTGACAACTGCAGAAACACATTTGAATAATGCTAGAAATATTCCTGCATTTCCAAAATGTAGGAAACATTTCTACATTTTTAAAATGTAGTAACAATTCAGCTTTTGACAACTGCAGAAACACATTTGAATAATGCTAGAAATATTCCTGCATTTCCAAAATGTAGGAAACATTGCTACATTTTTAAAATGTAGGAACAATTCAGCTTTTGACAACTGCAGAAACACATTTGAATAATGCTAGAAATATTCCTGCATCCAAAATGTACGAAACATTCCTGCATTTTTAAAATGCAGAAACAATTCAGCTTTTGGCCACTGCAGAAACACATTTGAAAAATGTAGGAAATTTCCTGCATTTCCAAAATGTAAGAAACATTTCTACATTTTTAAAATGTAGGAACAATTCAGCTTTTGACAACTGCAGAAACACATTTGTGACCGGTTTTGGGAAAATCGGCCTAAACGCGGCATCTAAAGTTTTCTAATTTATTCTACCAGTAGGCTGCACGGGGCCTTGGGATGCCGTCCTCCTAATTTGGAAGCTGTAGCACAAGCCGTCTTCGCCCTACGCACTACAACACTTCAGTATTTTTGCTAAACTTATTATTGCTGATTTCGAAAAAACGCCGGGTAAAGGCATTGCTAAGGTCAGGGGGCGTGCCTTGTGTCCGTATACCATTACTGCGTGTCTCCGGGACACTATGGAATAAACCGGTTACAGGCGGATTGAAAGAAGTCTAAAAGGCTTAATGCAGGGCTCCTTAAGAAACTATGACGGCGAGAATTGCGTGAGTACGTGAATTATGTAGAATAGTAAGTGAATTAGTTAGCTACAGTTTTTTCCCGGCTGTTAGTGAAAAGCCCGCCAATAATTTCTTAGCAACTCTCCGTACACGAGTCCAACCGGCTAATGTTTCTAGCCTCCTAGTGTGAGTTCTAGAGCACGCCAGAGTTACAACTGCGTCATAAGCTAGAGCTAGCTGGTGTCTATCCATTTCTGCCATAAAAATTTTTCGAAAAAAATCTACCCATAAGGCTTTACCCGGGGATAATGAAAAAAAATTGTTTGCCGCGTTTAGGCCGTTTTCCCAAAACCGGTCAATTTGAAAAAATGCTGGAAATATTCCTGCATTTCCAAAATGTAGGAAACACATTTTTAAAATGTAGGAACAATTCAGCTTTTGGCAACTGCAGAAACACATTTGAAAATGCTGGAAATATTCCTGCATTTCCAAAATGTAGGAAACATTTCTGCATTTTAAAATGTAGGAACAATTCAGCTTTTGACAACTGCAGAAACACATTTGAAAAATGCTGGAAATATTCCTGCATTTCCAAAATGTAGGAAACATTTCTGCATTTTTAAAATGCAGGAACAATTCAGCTTTTGGCAACTGCAGAAACACATTTGAAAAATGTAGGAAATTTCCTGCATTTCCAAAATGTAAGAAACATTTCTACATTTTTAAAATGTAGGAACAATTCAGCTTTTGACAACTGCAGAAACACATTTGAAAAATGCTAGAAATATTCCTGCATTTCCAAAATGTAGGAAACATTTCTACATTTTTAAAATGTAGGAACAATTCAGCTTTTGACAACTGCAGAAACACATTTGAATAATGCTAGAAATATTCCTGCATTTTCAAAATGTAGGAAACATTTCTACATTTTTAAAATGTAGTAACAATTCAGCTTTTGACAACTGCAGAAACACATTTGAAAAATGGTATAAATATTCCTGCATTTCCAAAATGTAGGAAACATTTCTACATTTTTAAAATGTAGGAACAATTCAGCTTTTGACAACTGCAGAAACACATTTGAAACTGCTGGAAATATTCCTACATTTAGCATCTTTTTTTCTTTTCTTATTTACTTCGGAGGATGTTGATATTATACAGTGGTGAACATTATGGCTAGATTTCTATATGTAGTGCGATTATTTTTCGTTCTGATCATTATGCCAGGACAGTTTCTGCGAGGTAAGCCTTTCTATGTAGCTAGATTAATTTTTTTCATTATTAAGAAGCAATAATAAGTACATAAAAGTTATAGTTTGCTATTAAAATGACAAGCAATTGACTTAAAGTGAGATAATTTAGAACCTTAACGTAAACACCTCACGAGGCCTTAACTTTAAAACACTATGTTTTACAAGAGGGCTGTAATATATACTACTTAAATTTCATTAACATACCTTTGAGACCATTTTGTTATTCAGCATAAATATAAAATTTAGCTAATATACAAGTCAATATTCATAATATATGGAAATATGCACAACACAAAATGATTTGAAAGGTCATCTTTCTTTTGTTTTATCATGTTACAGTCAAGAAAGGCTGAATATTTCAGTAGCTACAAGTTATAAGTTCTAAAACAAATTTAGATGCTATTGTGTCTTCTTCTCATTCAAAATTTTCTACATTTTTTGTGTATTTTTGTATGTAATGGTTGCACATCACAACTACCAAGGCCAATATTTATTGTGTGCAATTGGTTGCCAACTCATATATTACTAAAGTTTATGAGTGTACTAGAATAATTACTCAGAACTAGTTCCATTTAAGTGACTTGCATTGTTTATTTTTTCTGTGCTTCATATAATTGTTCATTAAAGGCACACGAGAACTTCACTTTCATTAACACTAATACACAATAAAGATGACTGAAAGTATTTTCCATTATAGAATTTTGTCAACTAGCATGTAAACTAAAGAAAACTTTACAAAATATACTATAAAGTATTTTGTTATTGTAGTCAGACATAACTGGCCCTAAAATGAAGGAAACACAAGGTGAAATTGTGTTTGGTTGCAGGTAGTAACATGACCATTCAAAAATGGATGCTTGAACAATATGTCAGATACTGAAACACTATAAAAAGTATATTGTTGCTTACAGATACTACAATGATGAATTTCATATTGTAGCTATTGTTTCCTTAAACATTATGTTTATACTCTGTCAGCAATTGTATTATGTGCAGGAACAGCTCAGCATTGTCAGGAGAATGCAACTTTGTCAATTCCATTTGGTTCAGTCTCTGTAGGAGTTGTCAACACTACAGCTCCATTTTGTTTTATATGTGGTGGTGATGTAGCCACATTCAGTCTAGCTGGAGTAATGCTGACAGATTCTGAAGATTATTTCATTGATATGTCTATTGATGCACTTGTGATAAACTATTGGACTAGTCTAATGTTTGATGCCAACAGAGCCATCAGTGTGGAATGTGTTAGTACTGCTGGTACTCCTATTACTTACAGTGGGACCTTCTTCTCAGAACGTGAGTTGAATATAATATTTTGTAGAATATTGAGTTTGTATATGAAGATATGTTAAACCGGTGAACATGAAAATTTCCATTGAGTGAATATTTTAATTCTATTTTATAGCTGCAGGATCACTTGCTATTTCACATTCAATGCCATTTAATGAAGATGCAAACGTATCAATAATTTGTGTAAATGAAAATCAAAATGAGAAATTTCGAGGCAGTCCTCAGTGGCGATCCCCCAATGGCAATAATGTTGGCACTAGAAATCAAGTAGTGGCAACTTTAGAGATAGCTAGAGTCACCAGACACCAGGCAGGAACATACACTTGCCATGTTCCAGGAGTACCGGAAATTTCTGCAGCAAAGTATCATTTGGTAATACATTGTAAGTTATATATCATATGTAAATAGTTGTATAATTAAAATTTTTAATGAAGTCAAAAGATTTCTTACACATTATTTTTACTTAAATTACAATATCTTCTAAGATTATTTTACACATTGCTGGGTGACAGTACCAAAGATGTAGATTATTTGCTGTTGCATTATAAAATGCAACAGTTCAAATTAATTCTGTCTCTATTACACTGAATGTTCTTTTATGTACACAAGTATCTAAACTAACTACAGCAATACCTCTGTATTTAGGTAAAATCATATAAAAAAGCTATCAAGTTTAATAGAATTATGTCCTCATTCAACTATAATCACGTAACTAGATAAAGTGACCATAAATTGATTAAACATAGCTACTCTTAAATGGTCATAATAATATTGTTTCATGATTTTATAGAACTACTGTAAAATAATACTAATATCTATGCAAAATGAAAAAGCTAATTTGCTAACATTGGTTGATTAAAAAAAAAAAAAGGGAATAATCGCAATATCCAGTATTGCAATTAGATCACTGTATCCCATTTAATACACTGATGTTATTAGTTCCGAATTTAATAGTTTGATATTTGATGATTAGATATTGAGGCAAAAAGTACTGCAAAACATGTTGAGACCACAAGGTGTGAAGTTCTGGCTTTGAACTGCAGTTACATTGGCTTTCCTTCACCCAATGTAACCTGGACTCTCAATGGAATCCCTCTCAATGCAACAGCTGATACTGGTCTTATGATCAATTCTTCAATGACTATTGAAGTCTATACATCCATGCTGATATGGTTAAATGTACCTGATAGAGCACAAGGAAACTATTCTTGCATACTCTCCAATACTGTTGGCTCCATCAATTTAGAATTTTATGTCACAGTAGAATGTAAGACATAGGTTGTATAATAAGTATGTATTATAATAATTATTGTACAATTATGCCTTACGATAAATGATATGCACATCTATTATTAAAAGACCAGCCTTATATAAATATGATCATGCATACATTTTAGGTGTCATAAGAGATTTTAGGATAGTATAGTAACTAACTTAACATCCTTTAATAACTAGAAGAAGGATAACTATTACAACTTACTTTATATGAACAAATAAGGAAGTTGACTAATCTGGTTTATGTTCCTCACTATATATATTTTAGTTAAAACACACGTACAGCAGATAATTAATTTATACACAAAATTATAGTTTGTTCCTCAATTTCTCTCATCTTTTCCTTCTTTTCTATCCCTCCTCACTTTTTACTCCAGCTCACTCGGGGGCATCACTTGCTTATGTGGTTATTGGAGGATCTATTCTAGCTATCATCTCTTATTCTATAGGACTTGTAGCTAATTATAGATACTTCCATAAGTTGTCAGAGATAAAGAAATTCCACAAAGTAAGTTCAATTCCATTGTATTACTATTTTAGAATTATCATTTCATTTAATCTTAACAATTTTCACACTACATTGTGGGAAAAATATATATTTATCTTTCATAATGGAAGGTTTCAGGAGTGTGCTTCACTACAGATTTGACACATTTTAAAAACATACTTTGTTCCCCACATTATTCTCCTTATAATGCCAATAATTATTCTTTAAATTCTACTTAAATGCTCAAATTTCAGCACCATGAAAGTATAAATGTTGATGACAATTATCTGAGATTGTTAATAAGTATTACTTTAAGATTTTATGCAATTGCAAGGGCCATTCATGTGAGTAATAGCATGGTAACCATGCTATTCGGGATTAGCATGAGTAACGGCGATTGAAATACCATGAGGCAAAGCCAGTGCTATTTCAATTGCTTTACGAGTGCTATTGATCCCTAATAGCACAGGTTACCCTTGCTATCAATCGCTAGTAGTAGGCCAGCTTTTAAAAAAGTCATTTGCAATTGTAGCTACGCTATGTCGTTCACTCACTATCTCCATATTTCAGGATTAGCTTCTGCTGGAACTTCGTTTTCAACGTACGGCTCCTCCTAATCAGTTGAAAAACATTTCGTCTAATACGGGTAGAGCTTCCGTGGTAAAGAATGACATTGTCTCCAACTAGAAACTGCTTGAACTGTATGTTTCTAAGGTTAACGCTGCACGCATGCGCACTTACCTGTACTATTTCACATAGTTATAGTGGTATTTCACTTAGTTACTGAGGTATTTTAATTAGTTACGTGCTATTTCACTTTCTCTGTGCGATTTCAATTGAACAGCGATTTTTCCCATACATTTTTGAATGGGAAACTTACGTGCCATACTATAATAATAAAAAAGAGTTGTTTAATTTAGTTTTGGAAAAATAACATTATTGCTCTGCAAAGTATGTCACCTTAGTTTTACTTTCTACATTAATATGGCACATTACATCATTAAAAATTGCACAAATGAATAAAACCAACATTATTGTTAGCTATATCATTTTGTGCAATTTTTTGATTTTTCCCTATATGCAATTATTTTAGTAATAATTGTTAAATTTAATGTTTGAATTATTATGGTGACTAAGTACATTGGTGCAAAATGCACTTTTTTCTTTTTTTCCAATAATTAGGACTCCAAAGTCTTTTGCATTTTGCTTGATATAAAACACTTCATTTATGGACCAGCCCATTTGAATACACTTTAATCACAATGAGCTAGCATTAACATTTTCATATTTTTTTACAAAAGAACTGCAGAAGATAATAGCATAATTTAAAAAATATATATTTATTTCAGGTATATAGCCTGTGGGTGAAGGTATTTGTTTAACATGTGTAGCTAGTGTAGAATTTGATGGTTTCCCATATATTATATGCTGTTGTCTGTTATCATTCTCATATTGTTTTGAAGATGTAGCTACAACTTCCTTATTATTTATTATATTCCTTTGTTTTCTCTTCTTAGGTCCCTTAAAATACTGCACCATTTACAGTTCATTTTTCATTACATTAGCATGTCATATGTTTGTTGCTATATTATTATTGTTCTAGTTTAGTATTAGCCACAAAATTTAATTTCTAAATTAAAAAAATTTCAATAATAATGAATTGTTCTACTTCATCTGATATAACTGCTTTGGACTACTAGTACCTCACAAGTAGTTCAAAAATGCAGATAAAATCACATAATACAAAATTTGTATAATATATACATTATTATAAATTTTCTATTCATGTATGTAAAGTAAAGCAAACACTTGGAGGCTAATTTGGATGCAATTGATTACGTTTTTAAACTATATACTGCCACTGTAACTTTTCCTGAGTGTATACTTTTACATTATGAACTTAAGAAACTGTTAAATTTTAAATTAATAAATAAAAATTTTAATTTTTGTCATCTCACACTTGATGTAGCTAAAACTCAATGTTTAAAGTCCAGGAGTTTTAACTCAAACAAGTGGTGTGATATTGCACAAGTGGGAGCATAACCAGTCTATGACCTACTCTAATTTAATCAAAATATGTCTCACGTGCAATTTCAAGATATTTAATTTCCATGAGTCTAATTAAAATAGATTTAAAAGGAATCTTTTTTGAATCCGAATCCATAAGCAGTAGCACTTCTCTTATCTGGGTACCTTGGTTTTTGAGATTGCCAGTAACTTAGAATACCTCTATCTCATAATAATATAGATGAAACCACATTATATGCATGTGCTAAAACATTATAAAGAAATACATTATAATACCTAATAATGGTAGTGGATGCACAAGAATAGGTTTTGCTAAGCAACTGTTCAGTAGTTTATGTACTTTACCCTGCTGGAAGATAACTTAAACAGGTGCCCCAATAGAAGGTGTGCATTTTATAGGTTGCATTATAATGATATGGTTCTAGTGTAGCCCTTATATTTTTTAGTTATCACTGCCTGAAAAAGTGTCCATTGACAACCAAAACAAAACCTCTACAGCCTTGTAAACTTTTTGTAAACTCTAATATCAAGCCAGTTTATGGATTTTGTTATGGTTATCAATGGACACTTTTCACCCTGTGTATCATCATTGTGTTGTGAAGCACTGCCTGAAAAGAGTCCATTGAGAACCATAGCAAAATACGTGAAGTGTGTTGATAAAGTTGACAAAGGATTGAAGACTGCAGAGGTTATCAAGCTAGTATTATCAACTGATTATACACTAATTTATGATTTGTTATGGCTGTCAATGGACACTTTTCGTGCAGGGAAGGATAGCGTAATTCATTAGCAATACTATAAACTTGAAGCATAGTCACCTGAACAGAAGTAGTGCTGTATTTATAATGATGTTTCACTGTTTGAATGACCAAGTTTTGAGTCACAAAAAAGCTGTTTCCACATAATACACTGCAATTATATTAAATCTGTCATTTATTGTTGGTTATTATTATGCTGAAGTAATAAAAGAAAACATTAAGCTGTTTGAACTTTGTCAATCCTATTATTGATAATGTTAACATTGTTCATTATGATTTGGGCTAGCTAGCTATTATGAGTGTGTGCATTATAATTAAAAAAAATAACTCATAATATTAATATCCCAGGATGGGGGAGTCACAATTTTAATGAAGAGAGAAGATTAAAGCAGATAGAGCTTAGATATGCAGTTTTAATAGTACCATGACACATTGAGTGTAGACTGTAGAGTTATTTTGATACAATTCAGGTGACAGTGTGCCTTCCTGGGAGTAGCCTTGACCAGCTTGAGTAATAAGGTATCATAACTGGGTGTTCTATCATACTGAAGGACAGACAAGACTGAGGAATCCTAGATAAACTCCCAGCTATTCCCTACTCCATGACACACCCTAATTAAAATGGTTTAACTAAGTACAGTACCAGTGCAGCATTAGCCTTAGAAATAATATACAGTTAAAGTATTTCCTAATTAGAAAATTAATGTCATTCGAAGTTATAGATGATATTAGTACAGATGTGGAGGCGCCATAGGAGGTTGAGAACGAAGTTAGACAGGAAGCTAATCCTGAAATCCTGAGATTATAGCTATTGAACAAGTGTAGATTAAAACAATAAGCTTACCTACTATTACCGAGTGGATAGCAAGGCTATCTGTACTAATCATAGTGCATGTATGTTGTCATGATTCAATGTATTGTATGCCTTTACTTTGTAGTAAACCTTATCAAGTAAATTAAAGTAACCCACTTTCATAAAATTAAAGCACCGAGTGAGAAAATTTTACTCATTTATTTTGTTATAAAAGGTGTACTTATTTTACTATAATTGAATATAATTTGTAACTATGACAAAAAGACCAAGAAATACTGTAATTAATGTCTGAAAAATCATTCCAAACTATAACGATAGCTGTCTTACAGAGTTTTGAAAAATTTCTTTGAATTTAGTGGCTTGATCAGCACTACTAAATTTTGCTATAAATCGTCTTTCTTTTGGCACTTCTTCGGAGTAGTCAGAAGTAGATTGCCACACTAATGTTCTGACATTATCTTGCACCATTATCTTCATATCTGGTGTAAAGTAATGATAACAACAGAGGTCTGAAGTTTGGCTATTCTTCATAAGAATGCCATGCCTTTCATCAGATATTTTTGAAAATATTTGAATTTTGCCTCTCCCATGTTCATTCCATTGCTTTTTAGGCTGATCAAATTGAAAAAGTTTGCACTTCTGCTCAAAAAGTACTATCCTGTCAATGTTTTCAACTTTTTTGTCAGAATCTGTGTGTGTTCTAAGTTCCTCTCGCATATTGTTATTCTTGCCCAACTCCTCACTGACTGATAAATGAATATCTTCAATCTTATAGACATTTTTCTCTTGGATGATATCTTTCTGTAGAGAAACAACTGGAGGACTCGAAGTAGAATTGTCACTTTCTTCAAAGCTACGCTTATTGCTGTCACCTTGACAAACAAATTGTTGGTTTACTTCAGATGGGATTTCTCTTTTAGTGCTCACTTCAATCGGTAGATCATCATCTGAAGCATCATGTGGCTTTTGAGTACTAGTAATTCTTGTTGCTTGTAATAATATATCATTCTCTTTATCATTTCTTTGGGGGAAAGAATCAAAGGTGTGAGAAAGAGACTCAGATTTAATCAAATCTGGTTTGTCACTAGTCTGATCATCATTACACTTTGCATGTTCCACTGTTGCAATAGAAGACGGCATTGATGAAATCACAGGTGAACTTCTAGCTTTGCGTTCATTATTCTCAATCTGAGTGCAATACCTGCCATTGTCTTTCCCTGAAAATTTGTCAACTTCATTTGTTGCTGAAGACTGACTATGTGTAGGTGAAATTTGATCTAGAATCTCGCCATTCTTCGAAGTAGATGTAATAGAGGACGTCGATTCCACTGGCAGTACTTTACAGTCTTCCACACATGCCTCATTAATCTCCCCTCTATCCTTAATCATGGTTGGCTTTGACAAAATACACACATAAGATTTATTCATTTCATCATGAATGTGAGTTGGCTCTGACGAGGAACACATGCCAGGTTTAGCATTACTGGAGATGTTGCTAATAGCGCACTTCAGAATCTCTAGCTGATTTGTAGTCGGAGATGCTTTGTCTGGCAAAAATTCCTCTTTTTCACTACTCACACATGAATCTGTACGAGTAGAAACCAGCTTTTGACCACAATCTGTGTCATTATCTTCACTACTGATCACAGCAACATCAGAAGCTAAACTTGTTTTGTTCTCACGAAATTCCTGTCTCTCATCACCAGTTGCAGATGTCACATCAATCTGTTTCCCAGTTGAAAGATTTACTGACAATGAGTGCCTAGAATTTTTAATGATACGTCTGACTGCTTTTTTTATAGATTTACATCGCGGTATTGGAGATGGTTTTATCGATAATTTGCTTTCAACTAATGTTGATGTAGGCAACATACAGTCTGAACAATATTTTTCACATTCATCATTGAAACTGTAACATGAACTACACTCCCAAAAATTGTGATTGTTCACTTTTACCATAAAATGATCCTTTTTGCAGGCATGTTTAATTTTTATAGGCAAAAGAGCACTTTTCTCTGCACAATCTCTAAATAAAAATTTAAGTGGCTCAGCAACACTCGTAGATTTAGACTGAATAGTACGTGAATAGCTTGATTTGTCAGTACAATCACCATTTTTTCCAATTTCTTTAAGTTTAGCCTAAAATAAACAAAAGCAAAACAAATATTGCAAGGGATTAAAAACAAAAAACAAATCAAAACTACAATAAGTAATTTATTTTAGTCTACTCCTGCATTAAATATTAAATATACCTCAAACATAATATATCCAAAGGATTAATTAAGAAAGAAGTTTTATAGCTGTAGGTGACTAATAATAGCAAAGAAAAAGTAAACACTATTATTAGTATTTACACTCTGATTGCAACAGTTGGCATGAGAAGGGTAAATACTGATATGCAATAGATAGTGGAGTAGGAATATATAGCTTTCACTAGTTGGCTAACCTGCAATAGTAAAAGATCCCTTGATATTGTCTCAATGCTTCTTGATCTTTCCATCAATACTTCACTAAGACAGTCCATACTATTGTTCTATCATGCAATCACATAAAACGAAATCATTTTTGAAGTACAAATTGAAATATTACACACCTCCTTAAAAAGAAACATTGAGTTATCTTCAGAGGGAGAAAAAGATAGGTGAACTGAAGTGTGTTGATTTTCCAAGGAGAGATACTCTATTCGAACAGTAATATCATAATACATTGGACATGTATATTACCTCTAAACTTTGTACCCGATGTTGGTCCACAAATTGTCAAATGTTTTCTGTTTTCTCTAGTTGGCAAGCCACTTTCATAGAGTATCTGTGCACAACATTATGTTGTCACACTAAATCAACAAATTAGGAATTCAAATACCATTTTAGAAGTTTTCATATGAGTAGAACTTGAAAGAATACTTGTGGCTTTCTTGAGATATTTGGATTGAGTAAATTCATTTGCACTACTCCAATCAGCAAGAAGAAAATAAATCTATAACAATAATTTATGTAATGAACACAGTTTTCTAAGACAATGCTACATAAATAAAAAGAATCAGCGCAACAACAATATTTTAAATGACATAAGTCATTGGTGACAAGAGCATCAACATTTCACACTTATTTCTTTCTCAACAGGCTTTTATCACAAGTAATATAACAGATAAAAAGGTTTTCATACGTACGTGTGACTGATTTAAAGCTGCTTGTTGAGCATTTCCTCCTGAAAAGTAATGGTGCACAGATTCTAGATCATTGCCACTAATAGCAACAAAACCTAATTCCATATTAGCTTCATGTAATATGCAATTAACATCTTCATCATTCGTATCAATAGTTGTTGATCCAAGAAGTGTAGTAAGAGCTGACCAGTAATGATGACTCCATTGCCTAAAACACTAATAACAAAGTGTACAAATAATATCAACTAATTTGATACACTGCAATAATAATCTGACTAGGTAAAAAATCACTCTCTTACAATGAAACCATAAAAAGTAATTATGTTCCCACCAGCTCTATCAGTTAATTATTAGTCATAACTTTTTAAAGGCAATTACATAATTCTATGCTACATGCTATACATACAATAACAGTATAGGTGAACTTTCATGACAAAACACTAAGTCATGTTTATTTACATTAAGTGAATGTTTTTTATAAGTGTATGTATCCTTGACAACTTAAATGTTAATAAATTACCATCTCTGATCAACTTTATGATTTAATTAGCTTCAATTTTCTTAAGGGAATTTGAAATATTATATAACACAAATATGAACATACATTTATTTTCAAACAATTGAGACAGTGATAATATACAACTAAACATGAAATACAATATACGTACAATATTCCGTAGCTAAGAGTGAAATTGATAATGTTTGACTATCGTCTATTAATTTAAAGTTGGGTAATACTGTTTTCAAGTAAGGGTTCACGTAAATCAGTTGTTACTAAAGTACACAGCTTTTTCTCTTCAGTGGTCTGCAAATCCTTTGCATTTGATTGGCCATGCTGCAAATGTTTCTTTGAGTAATAATACTGCCGTAGTTTCTTATAATACAAATCTAGCTTGAATTTTATACATAGATGAGTCACGATAATTATAATAAATGTTAGAAATGCTGCTGAAGTAGAAATATTAAACAGTATGAGCCTATAACTAACTTTTGCTCGTCTAATATGGTATGACACTATAGACAAAACAATTATGTTCAGAATAAATGATGCCTCAAAAATATTTGCCAAAATCTTGTCATAAATTTTTCCCCTTAGCCAAGGAAATATTGCAATTCCTAAGAATACTGATGATATAATTATTAATATGGTAGCTCTTTCATTGTTTTTGAGAATTGAGTAGCTAATGCTAATGAAAACACGTACAAAAAGCAGCAATCCAATCCAATATCGCGATGTTTTCGAGTAAGGTGCATAGTAGGTGTCCAATATGGGTTTAAATGTATTAATCCACCTGAGTCCTTTCTTTTGAGAAAAACTTTGCAAGCAATATCCAAACGTCAAGAGAAAGGTATAAGGTATAAGAAAAACAGTAACAACAACAATAGCAAACAAGGCTAGAGGAATGTGTTTTGTTCGAAAATATAAAATATTAGGATCTGTTCTCCATCTATACTCCTGCGATCCTTCAGAGTATAATACTTTAACATAGGAGAGTATTTCTTGTGAATTATAAAGCAGTTTACTGTATGATAGAAGAATTACTGTAGCAAGCACAGCAACAGGATTAGATCCCAATATTTTTACTGCTTTAGGTGAGAACTTACAGATAATTATAATGCATCCCACAAGGAACCACAGGTAGAAAGGAAACACAAACTGAAGCCAAATATATGAATATGAATCAAGCCCATCATAAAAGCAAGTAGATATACCAAAGTCTAAGTTCAACCATGAAAAAATTAATTTAAGTGGAATGGCATTTGCTCTGTCATTTGGAATGATAAGGTCGTGGCAAATATACAAAACATTAGCATAAAGAATTAAGCCATTCAGTGTTCCAGTTGCAATTGTAAGTCGAAAACTTAATAGTAGAATAATAATTGCGATGCCTGCTGCTATAAATAAAATAAGCAAACTCAAATACTTTTGGCCAGAGCATTTTGAACAACTCAAACTATTCAGAAGCAAACTGTTGTTGTATGAACAAGATCCACACACAATTCCCATACGATTCTCTTTGCACAGTACATCATCATTGAAGGAAGAAAAATTCAGCCAAATATCAGCAGTGGAAGTATTGCACAGTCTTGGAGGACAATCTGGAGACCACATCAGACCCATGTAGCTATTGTTACTGTTAAACAAAGGTTTCATCCAATCAAATTTAGGGCATTTTATGAGGCCTGTTATAGTATTGCATAAGTCTTTGTGTCCAGTTACTTGCAATATACTATTATCACACTCACACGCATTATTTTCCAATACAAATCCAGGCAAGCAATCCATTAAATTTAACTTAACAAATAATGAGGCAACTTCTAGATTGCATTGTGGAGTGTACACTGATAAAGTTTCTATGTTTCCTTTGCTTAATATCCTAAAGCCTAGATTTCGACAACCTTGTATCTTGGCATAATTGTAAGGTTCACTGAATAATTGTGAAGAATGCTCAGGAATGCTAGAACTCAATGAAAAAGCTGCTCTTTCTGCTACTGCAATGTCAAACTCCCCTAATACTATGACCGAAATATTAAATGTTTGACCTCTTTGGATACTAATGCTAACATGCCGGTCTTGCAAAAACCTGTCCTTATACTCTCCACAGTAACGTACTTCTATCGTTGAAGAACTTGCATACAAATTCTGAAAGTTATCATTAATTGTTCTAAATAATCTTTGAAGGATTTGAAATCCATTCATAGATGTTGGAGCTCTAGCAACTTTGCAGTACTGCAGTGCGCCACCATAAAATCCTGTACCAGAAGATGCCAAGTTATTTGTTAAATTTAATTGTGCAGAAACAAGAAACTCATATCTTAACTTAAAAAAACAAGGAATTACATACTCGTGGTATTTCAGATATTCACACAATCGGGTGTCAGTATAAATGTCATCAATGTACATTGCTCCCCCAGATCTCTTTGCTGAATTGTTAGTAAATTCAGTATACATTGGTATTTGAAAAAAAAAGCTATTCTTGATGTAGCCAGATTCAGAAGTGAACATCAATGAAATTGCTCCACCATTTTGTGCTTTATTAAATGCAAAATACATGGAACCAGAAATTGTTACATTACTCTTCTCTGCATGAATAGCTCCTCCCAGTTCTCCTGCTTTGTTAGAGCAAAACAATACTACAGCCTCATTGAAATTTCCAGAACATGCTTGCTGTAATGATATAGAGCTGTACAAGAGGTAGGTTGTTTGTATTATTAATGAGCTCTCTGAAGCAAAAATAGCCCCTCCACTGTGAATTGCAGTATTATTGATAAAAGTAATTTTCCGTGATATTATGAATCGTGAGCTTTCTAAAAAAAGTGCACCACCATACATATTTACATTATTCTCAAACAAAGTTTCCCCAATCATTATAAGTTCAGAGTAGTATGCAGCAATAGTTCCACCACGTCGATTTGGTGAAGAATAAAAATAATGTTCATTATCAATGAACTTAGTTAAGCCATTGAATGAAGTGTTTGTGCAAAAAGTGTAAATGGCCAAACCAGAAGACCAATTAGGAGTTACCTTGCCAGCCTTATTCCTTTCAAAGAAATTAGTTCCATTAAAATTTAATGTAGAATATCTACTATAAATGACTCCACCTTGGAGTGATGCCAAATTATATCTGAAAAAATTATTACTTAAAAAATTAACCCAACTTTTACTGATGGACATAGCTCCTCCCAAGCTATGATATCCATTTTTAAAAGAACAGCCTGTAATAGTTATTGTTGAATTTCTTTCTATTAGCAATGCCCTGGAACGATTCTGCCTATAAATTATCTCTCTTGTAAAAGAAACATTAATAAATAAAGTTAAATGTGAATTTTTAAAACTAATAGCAGAAAATTGTGAATTTTTGTCCGTCACACTAAAAAAAATATTCAGATGTCTTATGAACAGATGGAAAGTATTGGTCACAATTAAACTGCATCCAGTACCAAGAAAAATTTTGCTATCAGACCCAATAAAGGTCAAGTTGCTGCACATGTTAAGTGCAAGAGTTGTATTCAAGAAATGATTACCTTTCACGAAATTAAACACAGTATTAGATACGAAGTAAATTTCTGCATTATTGGCATATTCATTGAAGGTCATGCTGGTATTATCAGCATTCAAGTCATCAGTTCTCACGATTCTAGAAATTGATATAACCGTATGAGCTGAACACAGCAAAACTACAATAGCTGCACTGGTCATTTCAATTCAATCTAGGATAAGATTGTTGTATTGTATCCACAAAAATGGTTTAAATCAATCTATTTGATATAGACTTGGAGGTTCAAATGTTGGCTTTTATAGTCTATTCACTGTTTTTGTTATATATAATTCTTAATGGATGTTATTCATGATGGGTATAAGGTGTGTAAATGAACTGTTTACCTAAATATAGGCATAGAGTGTTTCAGTGGACCATTTACCTGAATGGAATTTTAAATGGACTGTTTACATAAATGTATTATTGCCGTTTTATTTTCTGAGAAGCCATTACGTGTTGTGATAACAGAATTGTAGATTAAAATATTGTTTAATAAACTCAGGATATCTGTAAGTTTCCCAAATTTACCTCAAAGGAAGAACCATCAGCATCACACTACACTAGTGACTACATAATTATTTCTCAGACCTATAGAATAATCTATGTAGCTAGCTGTTCAAAATCAGTAGACGTACTTAGAGAAGTTAACCTGCGAGGAATGCTCACCAGTTGATTCAACTCAAAATTCCAATTTCAGCACTTGTATGTACAGTAAAAACTACCCCTGTGGGCAGCAAAATATTATTTATTTACATGATGATGACATGACAATAGGACATTACGTACAAAAGCAACTGATGTAGAACTAACTGCTTCCATGTACAAAAAAAGGCCCGGAATTAATAAAGTAGAAAAATATAAATTTTAAATCGTCATTCTGATGCCTAATTCAACATCAATTGTAATTAATTTCGAAAATGAGAGTGACAGACAGACAAAATGACTATGCACACTAAGGGTTGATAAAAAAAAAGTAAATAGCACCGATCTTTTTAAATGAAGACTTCAGAAATAAATTTAAACATTGGGTTTAGCTCTATTTTAACTTTTATTGGCCTTAGAAACTGAGAATATTTACAAAATGAAGTACCAAAGGTGCAAACCCTCAGCGCTGCTATTAAACACTACCAAGCTTTACAATATGATCTCCTTCCAAAAGAACAAGCAATCTGTTAGCTATTTTAATGAGGAATCAATACAGCTCAAGCAATGAAAGTGGTGCATGGAAACGCTATCATTCACCGGTATACATTTTCAATGCGAAACTTTACTTCTTCCACTCCGTCAACTTCTCGAAGCATAAAGCAAACTACACTGTAGGCTGCAAGAAATTATTTGCTCATGTGATTATGACGTGATGCAGGGGGCGTTACACATAAACGCTGGTACCTACACGGAGCTGAAAGCTTCGCGTTTTCTCAACAATTTAGCCCAAAATAAAAAAAATGTAGCAGAATATAAGGTCCTAAATATTCTTTCTGAGTAAGTTCATACCTAAATCAATGGTTGTTAGTAATCTCCATATTCAGAGCATAACAGAGAAACAGACAAACACACAAGACCACTACTATAACCTTCCTGACAATGACTGAATGAATCACTGTAATTTTAAAATTAACAGATAATATGTCTACTTTTCTTCCTGCAACTACCAAATATATCATAACAGTTGTCACATAATTATACTGTAATAAGCTTTAAAAGAGTGAAACTGTGATCTGAAGAATAACCATAGCATGAGCAGTAACAAATTGTATTCATGGCAAAAGTGTATTAACTACTTTAGTTCCATTAGCATGTGGATAGGTGTCAATAGTACAGGCATATTGTTAAAACTGTCTCCTCAGAATTGTCAGGGAAATTAAAATGTTTTCAATCTTGACTGTCAATAGGGATTTCAGAATACAGTATAACTTTGTCCTCATCCAATTTTTTACAAAAGCTTTGTCTTCTAAAACTGTAATCAAACACATGGTTTCCTCCACAGAGCAACTCCCTCTTAGTTCATGTGAGGCCGGCCATCCCGAATGAGCAGAGAGAAGAAAAGTAGAGACAAGACATGAAGAGAGAAGATCGAGAAGAAAGACACTACAAAATTGTAAATGTGTGTGCATGTGTGCATATGTGAACTAGATGTGTGTGATTTTTAGAACTTCATGGTTGTGTCCATTATGTACACGTGTCAGGTTTGACGTTATTTGCTCTGAGCCCATTCTGGCGGCCTGCGCGTCATTGTTTCGTTAATCTATTATTTATACATTGCTATGTCATTTTAGTTCAGTTCGTTTTATGTTTCCATCTTGGTTAATATCAGGTCCCAGGCCACACCAGTGTATATCTTAATCAAATATTAACTTGATCGAGATATTTTTACCTGCGGGGAATCTTTGTATGCCACAAACTTTAATAGCAGCGAGTTAGTGTTAGCGAGTTGAGTAGCGTCACTCTCCCATACCCCACAGTTCAAATTTTCCGGTGTATTAGATTCATAGACTATAATGCTGAAATCGCTGTTAATCTATGTCTAAACAATAGACATCTCTGTTCCCATTTTGAAGTAAGCCAAAAGTCTGACCCCGAATGCGAACTCAGATAGAGTTCAAACTTCACTTAATAACTACTGAACTAACCTCTGTCTGGATGCTATATTGCAGAGGCGTTACTTCAATCCATTGTATGGTGATTATGGCAGTAAAAAGGCAGAAACAATTGAAGTGATGCAGAACAACAAGCATTAAAGTACTTTTTGTTATTAAACTGTTACTATACAATAGTTGACATAATATAGATGTGTTTGCTGTACATTACTATTCAAATTTTCAATCTTTTAACATAATAACCTATGAACTGAACTGGTTAGCTCATGTTGAACTTACTGAAGATGAAAAATGTCGTGCCAGCAGAAGCAACTGATTCAAAGTGAGTTGACAAGGACCACAACACCTGATTAAACTCAAATGGTCTTGAACTTCATTTCTAAGACTGTCTTGTAATCTGAGGAGCAAAACAGACAAGGAAGTTCCATCAAACTTGCCTATAACATCAAAGATGATTTACTCCTACAAAAAATCTTTCTTTTTATCTCAGTACTTAGTAAAACTTTTAGCTTTAAGTCATCCATGCCCATAAAAAAACTAATTTGTACACCAGCTTAACTACAGCAAAATTCCTTATTACCACTTTTAGTGCTTGGAGGCAGCTATGTAAAAGTGACTCCAGTGACAGAGAATAGTGACTTACACTAATACAAGTAACGAGGGCTAGTTAAATTACATAAGCATTTAAATAATGTGAATGCATACTCAAACTTCTCCATGGCAGCAGTCACTAAATTTGTCCATGTTTTAAGGCCTGACAATTCCACTTGAAGACAGCCTGGTGAAGATGACAATAGAACCTCATGCAGTGCTAGACCTTGTTGGAATGGCAACCCTGTCATATTTGATTCAACTTCATTGCACAGTAGAATAAATAAAGCCTACACACATGTTCACATCAAAAGTATCGTAATTCTCCTGATAAACAAAATATGTACGGAACTGAAAAAGAGTATATCAAACTCAATGAATTCAATTATGGCACAATAAATAGTGTTGTATTTTTCTGTATAACAGCGCCCATAATAATAATTTAAGAAGTGTAAAAGAGAAATGTGCACAATTATAAAAATAAGAATAAATTATATATCATTGACTTCATTCAATAATGAATTACGTTATACAACACAAAAGATTGTTGATGTTACATACTTCTTAATACTAACCTCAAGATCACATTGGGAAAGAGACCCTGAGCTGCATTGCGTCAAGTCATCTGTTGACAGTGGCAGATCACTAAAGAGAAGTGATATCCATTCTGAAACTGAAAATACAAACGAAAAATGTAAAAACAAATTAATAATATACGTCATAACTTACGTAGTGGTGCTTGTCCCAATGACTTCTGTACTAAATAAAGCCAAACTAAAGACTGGATATCTTTAACTCTATTGAGTAGAAAATCTAACAAGATGCAACAATATACAAAATTATTAGGGAATCTAGTTAGACTAAATAAGTATAACATGACAATACTGCAGTAAAAGACTGGAAGAGTCCTTAAAAGACTGCAAAGGCTTGGATAATACTGACAAACATTGAAAATGATTAAAGGCAGAGACTAAAAAAGACATAAGAGACTGACGACAATGGAAAGGACTAAAATAAACTGACTAATAACTATCAATATATTCATTAATTTAAAGATAGTAATGTAAATGAAATCAATAATCCAATAAAGCTATAAGAAATATATTTATCCTTGAGACTGCAAAAGATCAAACTTATACAAATGACTGGAAGTAGCATAAATATTTGAAGAAGCAACAGAAAAAGTGACCGCAAGAGACAAGAATTGACTAGGGGCTTGAATAGGCTACAAAAATTGAAGAAACAAGAGATGACAGGCTCAGAATTCAAGAAAATACAAGGTTAGAGAAACTAGCAAATGTTCTAAATAGAGGAGAAGCTGAAAGTAAATTTAAAAGACCAAAAATATAAAAATTTATGCATGTGAATCTCAAAATATCAACATTTAAAAAAAACTCTTAGTCACATTAAAACACATAATACATAGTAAGAAGGAAATATTCTACCCATGACTTTTCATTTACCTCTATCATAAACAGTAATATCATCCATTTCAAGTTCTGCACATTGGTCAAACCATTTCCTGTCAGCTACTAAAAATGACTGAAATACAAAATGACACCATATATACAAGTTGGCAGAATAAATTTGATGTGTTTAAAACAATATTAATGAATGTTCTGGTATCTAAATCAATATCATTACATTTGTACAGTTAACATTAGCTCTATTGAGCAGTGTGTAAATGGTAGCAAACTAACATTTACAAAAATAATTTCACATAAACCTATATTTAATACTCCGTCAAAATATACATTTTAAATTTATATTATTTACAAATGTATTTACTACTAGAAATTTATATGGATTATAAATATACTTAGCAAAAAAAAAAAGAATCATGCTCACCTTTAACCAGCCATGCAATAGGTAAACATTTGATGAGATATCCTATTTAGGGGTCAAATTATTACATTTAATATAATTATTTTAATACGTATGGCTTACTGATACACTTGATTGCAATCGTTTCAACAGAATAAAGACATCTCCCTTAAATAATAAAATATTGAAAAAAATATAAATATTTTGCATAAATAAAAATTCTATCAATTTTTCGCACTTATTGTTCTTGATGACCAAATTTCTCTCATCGACTATTGATTTGTTGCTTAAGACAATGATATAATTCAGCTGATTTTAATTGCATTATACATTCATTATTTGTAATGAACATAGAATAATGAAACTCACAAAGATATATCCTCCATACTGGTTACAGTAGCATGGTAATCACCCAAAATTATCAAAACATTTTTAAACACCGATTATTGGCCATAAGAAATACTTCAATTGAAGGAATTACGTTAATTAGTATATAATTAATATTCTATTCTGGCCTTCTCGTTGTAATTATGTAAGTAATGAGAAACCCTACAAGTATATAAGTTTACTTTTGTTTTTAAGTCTCAGTGTAGTTTTCGCTGCATTCCATCAAGTCTGTTCACTTATTGCAAGCTGAAGCAGAAGAAGGGTCTATTATTTGTGTACTCTAAAACTTTATAGACCACTCAGATACAGACTGCTCAAAACTAAACAAATGGTTGTAACCAATAAGATTTAGGCTTTTCATGTCAACAAAGTTAAATACATATACAGCATGCAACCAACATGACATTGTTTTCTCCAAATTATGCTTCTCTAAACTCTAAATTGTCCTATTTACTTGTTTAAGACAGCTACATACCACATAGAGAAAAAATGGAACTTTTTAAGGTACATTTAAACTCAATTTAATAATGTTAAAAATGGACTAATTGGTTGGTTTTAATCTAAAGTAACTAATATGTGCATTATAATTATTTATAGTCACTACATAAAAATCATGATTTATTTAGGTCTATATAGCAATAGCAAAAATAATGTGACTATATGATTATTATACTTAACTGTTAACATGTAGTTTTATAACATATGGGCCAAACTCGAACCTACCTTTTGCAGAACTTTATTAATGTAATCTTTGCCTTTATAATGAGAAATTAATAAAATTTTCCACCCTAAGAAATTATAAAGCTTAAATAATATTCAAAGCATCATCACAACACTACAAATAAATATAATGATGTTAATACTTACCTACTATGCATTGCCTAGCACAAATTATTCTGTATAAATTGTGCAGGTTTGCTTTTAAAAAAGTGAAATCCAATTTGGTGGGGACAATACTCAAAGAACGCATGAAACATAAATCTCCCAGCTCTACCTGAAATTGAGATATTACTAGTATGAAGTTATACAGTGTGCATATTTAATACCCATCTAAGAAATACAAAACACTCCAATAATTATATTTAGTATAATGTGCAATAACCCAAGTAATCTTAAGGTTGCTTTAAAAGTATGGAAATACAAAATTGAAAATATAATACATGAAAAATCTTCCAGTGCATTAATTAAAAAAAAAAGAGAACAAAAGTGCAAATATAACAATTTGCTAGCACACATGTATAATAGAGAGTCATAATCTGAGTTGAAAAATATTTGACCATATTAAGTCACTGAAAATTCTGATATTGAAAAAAGGCAGAATTTTTTTAAATAAATCATAACAGCATCACACCTTTAGCCCCACTCAATTTACCTTGAGCCAGTACTCAATCCACATATAAATGATAATTTTTATTATCGATAACTCAAATAGTGTCTTGTTCACTTTGTTCATTCAACCACAATAAAGACAAGATGTTTACTTGTTACTAAATAAGTGAACTCAGTTTCATCCACATATTCTAATTTTGTAAAATACCTATCCAATGTTTTGCTTATAAATGAGAAAAATATAAGACAGACAATCTGAACTACATCACATGAACTAAACTCTATTTTTTATGGATAACACTAAAGCTAAAGCAAGTTATTATATTATTAATAAAAATGATAGTAGAAATATAATGTTTTAAACAAGGATACTAATGTTTAAACGTAGAGGTCGCATCAATAATTCAATGTTATTCTCCGTACGTGAAATCTGTGGCCTTGTTTACCACATTCTCAATGCCTTCCAGAGGTCCGGGTATAAAAGGAAGAGTCGCCGGCATGCACTTTGACCTCTAGCTCCTTCTATTTGAAATAGTAGCTGTGCAAACAGAACCCGCCATTACAGCTCACTATCCTTTCTGGTCGATCCACACTATGTTTACAATGAGTGCCCTTACTAAAAAAACAACAGCTATATGTAATCATTTTTTGTGGGTAATACTTAAGTCCATCAATCAATGCCCTGTGTACATAACAAAGTATTTCTTGATTGAAGATGAACCCTCATATAGTATCTTGCAGAACTATGTTAGCATGCTGTATATCTTTTGCATTTGAATTTAGCTGCATCAATGGTGAACAGATCTTTTATTCATTCTCTATTTAGAGCCTGCAATTTGTTGATGTTGCTATTTTTTTCTTGTTTGTTTCTTGTTTTGCCTTCCGTTAAGATGCTCACGACTTATATATATGTGACATTGTTTCCAAGCTTTTGTGTGCGCTAAGTTGCTGTAAAGCTATTAAAATGGTATGGGGAAGTCAGTGACAAAAACAGTCAGCCGCCATTTTCCACTTATTGCGAAATATGTCCACGGCTACACCCTTTTATATGCAACCTTCATGTTTCACAAGGTTAGTAAAAAAAATCTGTGTTTTTTAATTCAATTAAATGGATTACTCTTATCACATAATTATATACAGACCTAAACTACCATTGAATGTAGGAATAAGTATACAATAGCATAATAATTACCATATCAGAAAATGAAGATTTAGAATTGTTGTTAAATACAGAGAGGTAGAAGTATTGAGCAATTATCAGGTAGAGCTGACCACATAGTTCAGAACACACCATTTGAAATGATTTATAATCGTCAAAAACTGACGTGGATAAAACAGAAGCCTCATACAAGCCTCTATCAAGCCTAAAGAATATATTGATATAATTAACAAAATGTATCACAATGTACCAAACTCTGTATTGTCAACAATACTTTACTGAATAAACCTCACATTAATTGTTCCAAGTGTAATTAATTGTTTTCTTGATCAGTCTCTTTAACTAAAATTGTGAGTATTTGGGAGAAAAAAATGCAAGAAATTTTGACATGATGCTTGTGTTAATCTAATATTAAAACAAGCTAATCTGTCTTGTTAAAAGAGATACAAAGTTTAGGTATAAACTGAGTATTATTAGTGAAAAGGAAAATGTGTTGTAGATATAATGCACAAGCTTACGTAGGATCACCTCTTCAAGCACCACCACATAACGAGGAATTAGAATTAATGACTTATGGTCATCTCAGATCGACTATATGTATAAAGCTTTTATTTATTTCTCATATCATCAGATAATTCTGATGAGTCATATCTCACATAATATTTTAATGCATTTAATGCTTGTGCCAATTTTATTGGTCTATTAAGATCATCTAGATATTCAATACATTCCTAGAAACAGATTTCTACACAAAGCCAAGAATGCTTAAGGTACATCATTATTCAGCTCAATTTTGATGTGAAGCACAATTCTTTAACCTTTCCTCAATGCTTTATCAACTTCATGAAGTTTAACTTTTAAGACCAACGGCTTTAGCAATCCATTGGGTTTATAAATTTACTAACTATTGCTAGTGATCCTAATACTTTTATGACATATGACTTCACAAAAAAAGCAATTGGTTATATGAAGCTGATATTGGCTGTAAAGATATGTACAGTGATATAGACTTTATCAAACAATAAACACATTCCGGCCTATAGCATATAGGCTCGATCTCTAAATGTGTGTTTAGCTAATTAGCTCTAAATTTGCTATCTGTACTGTTGTGCTTCCAACTATGTTTGAGAGAAAGCTAGCAAATAGACAGTTCGAATCATGACTGCTGAAATAGTAGAGTACTAAATGTTGAAGTGCCAATTATATTGATCTTCCACCAAACCAACAGGAATAATACTGAAACTCTAGCAAGGGCAATGAGGACAATAATTATTAAAGGCAGTCATATGAGTAAGACTATAATTAATATGTGTAATAAAACAGCTATTTATCTTCTGACATTACATATTATTTATAAAAAAATTCCCATTGTGTACTTAACCTACATGTGGGTATGCTACTACAATAGGTGTATATCGACTTACTTCATAATAATATCAAGAAGCTTTTCTTTGATGGTGAACACATTCAAATTATCCAGAGATTTTAGGTATAGTTTAAACTGCAAAACTCTATGCCACATCAGTGATAAAAAACCTTCATCTGTAACAACACAAAAATTAAGATTTTTTGCATAAACATTTCAAAAAACACAAAACTTTTACTGACCTATTACTGTTGTGTTACTGAAATCCTATTGGAAATACAACAAAAAAGGGAAGAAGTAAGATATTACAAAATATACCTGTACAGATTTTTTACACCATTAAAAGCAATTTATATCAATTGTTCAGTGGTTTTATTTTTGTTATTATCTATTATGGTTAAAATAACTATGTTATTTATTAGGTTGTGCTAACCGTAATGATAAGCTCATACACACAATTCATATTTTTATTTAATTTTTTTTAGTAAAATGCTATTATTTTAAGCTGATAACATGACAAAATAAATATACGATTACACGCTATGCCAATTATTACTGTTATTCAGCGTAATGTTAGTCAGACTTTCAATAGTCTTTGCAAATTTTAATTAAAGTGTCTCTCACTCTCTACATTACCTCAACTGTAGCTATGAAACATTCCAGCCAATCCATACTGTCAGTAAAATTATCGCTCTCACTAACTGCCATACACAACTGATATGCTTTAAATAATTTTCCTATGTACATAAAAAATTAGCATAAATAAGTAATAAAGACAAGCTTTGACAAATACTAACCTTGGCGGTTATATCTTTGCACTAGATCAATATAGTCAGTTGGATCTTGTACACATTTTTTCTACATGATTACCACAGACAATGGTGCAATCAGTATTTTTTATATCTGTTTTTATTGTACTTATCCTAATTCAGTTATAATCCATTCAGGCATGCTACTACAATAGGTATATCTTTTTCATTGTACTTATCCTAGTTCAATTATAATTCATTATTGATTTATATGAATACGATTACTAACATTGTTAAAAGTATGTATTAACACAACTGAGCGCCGCCTGAGGATAATGTAAGTCCTGTACCAACTGAATGGAGAGGTGCAACTGAACTGTACCATGTTCAGGCTATAGGAAACACATAAAAACTAATTTTTGATTGGATATTCACTTACTCAACTCTTAGGAGGCTGATATGAAATATATTCAATGCGAAAGACAAAGCCAGAGAGTTAAACATTTTTGCTATATCATCTGTGATGAGTGCAGTAAGCCAGTATATTCTACTTAAATCTTCACTGCAGTAGTTGATACTATAGTATGTCCACGTTGAGTTGGCACGACTGCAAGCAATGCACTTAGTAAAATAAATGATAGTAATATAGTCATGTGAATCTTATGGCACATAATGTATGATAAATCAACCTGCACTCAAAAGGGGTGATTAATTGGGTGTGCATTAATGCAGTTATAGTTCAGTAAAGTCTGTACAGCAGTTTTAATACAGTTATTTCTAAAGTCGGGCCCATGTAAAGCAGGAAAGCTGTGCTTTTTTCTGTTCCAATGGACTTTAGTATTGAGTTGGGAATAGCAATTTCCCACCAATTTGGAAGTATTATAGTGAGGGAATATTGAAAACTGCTTTGACACAAGCTTTCCATGATGCAAACTCAACAAATGTAGCGCCTTCTGTTCAAAATTTATTCAAGTTTTCTTGTGGCCAACACAACTTCGACATGCTATAAGATTGGTAACACAGCTTGTAAAGTAGGCTCTTAGTGCAAGTTTATTTGGGTTCCTTCAAACCTCTAGCAGATATTAGGGCAGCTCTTTTAATAAGGCTGGGCATTTTCTGTAGAGAACGCCTGCTCTTCTCACCCCCACCCCAAATCCCTTTAGCTTGAGATAACACCAAGAGATATCATGACTAATTCCCTGGTCACATCACAAATCTAAAAATACTATGAAGATATAAAATAATATAATGTATATATATATATATATCTATAAAAATGTCGAGATGTACTGTTAACTCTTAATATATAACAATAAAAAATAAAAATATACATGAGTTGTAATAATTTAGCCATTAATTGCTTAATAATGAGTAGTTAATAAATATTTAGCCAAGGATGTACTTAATCAATTAAAAAATGTTATCAAAATTTATACCAGTTGCAACTTGAGAAATTTCTCTCTTGCCGTAAGGTCCATAGGTTTACACAACATTTGGCCAATCTTTTCCTACATTGAATTAAAATAGTAGTGTACAACAGATATGACAAAGTGCCATATACATAGTCATTGCTATAAATGTATTATTATTAAAGCAATGACCAAGTACATGTACAATGTTACACATGTACTACAGCTATAATTATTCTAATAATTGCCCACTCTCTAAGATGTAATGAACATGTACAAAATGTATATGTTACTCCCAAGAGATTACATTAATTTAACCCTTTGCGTACGATCGTCACGAATTCGTGACCGCCGTAACTTAACTCGCGCGTACGATGGTCACGAATCTGTGACACACCGGGTGCGTCAAGAGAATACGGCTGTCACGAATTCGTGACAAGCTCTTTCCTGCTCTGTTATTACAGTTACAGAGTGCGTAGCGCGCTAAAACTTTCAGTAGCTTATATAGTATACATTTTGCAATCTCTATTCTACAAAATAAGTCTTATAAAATAAGTATAACTTATATCAAGTGCACCAACTAAATAAAAAAAAAAATTTTTTTCTACACTTTGTGTCTAGCTATTTTCAAATAGAACATCTACTGAGAAGTAAAGGCCTAAAGTAGCTAGAAATAAGCAAACTAAAACTAGAACTTACATTTGGGTGTGATTTCTCCTTTCATAAATATAAGCTAAAAAAATAGCTAACAAACTATGGCCTCCTCGATAATTCCAACTAAGTTTGTATTCAAAACAACTCTATAAACTATAAACTAACGAATTACCATAGCTACAACGCTAGAGGCCGATTATTTGAGGCCTAACACAAAAGAAACACTCGCCCGTTTTCTTTTTCCACGTGTCAAACTCCAACTGGTAAAACGCCGTCTCAGGCAACTAATTGGTTTTACGGCGTGCGCGTATTTAATTACATAATTGCTCGCCCGCGTTCGTCCGCAAAGGGTTAAAGAAAGATCAGTGTCAGCTTATTTCTATTTTGATGGTTCCATAGGAGTTGTTACTAAACATTTGATAGATTAAAAAAAAATCACTACAATTTACCAGTACATAAGCACTATACATTATAATGAAATGTATACTACCGTTAGAGTATATTAGTTGTGCAGGAAGCATTTGTTTCAAACTGATCGAGAAAATTTAATTAATATTACAAAAACAGCAAACTACTCCCAAATATTATTGTGGTAATAATGTTCTTTAACTTTATAAAGTGAAAATGTACCATTTTCAAATAGAATAAGGAGGATAAAAAAGAAGTACTAAATAGAATAAGGAGGATAAAAAATAAGCAGAAAAATAACTTACTTTGAGTAAAATAATGGCATGATCAGCACCTGGTGTGTGTTCAATTTGTGCCAAAAATTTCTAAAGACGAAAATTTTACAACATCATTAATCATTAAAAAGGACTGTTCACACATAAACTACCATTATGACACACATATGCTGGCTCATAATAGTATATTAATATTCTTGTGCTTACTAAAAGATAGTTTATGAATACAATTTTCTTATATTGGCTAAATATTTTTTTCATTGGAGATACAACTAAACTATCCCAACATATCAGAGAGTCCGGTTGTAATTGTCACAAATTTACTCCCAGCTACGAATTACCCTGTCACACTCTTTACGAAACTGTCAAATTCATAACACAATGAAAATTAAAAACAAATGGTATAAACAGATTAAAATGTTATGCGTATGCTGTGTTAACTGTTTCATTAAAAAATTCCATGAAATATTTCAAATGTGTGACTGAGCCTGTCACGGTGAAAATCGGGATAGTTATGTGTGCTAATAAAACTTAGAAAAGGACTAATACTATTCTCAATTGAATCACAAATGCAAAAACAATTGTGGCAAAAATTTCTTTTTAATAAAACAACTAAGCGCTACACATTTTTTGCAGCTTAATTTTTAGTTACCTTATCAATTAAATTTAACAACCTACATTACCTTTATTCTGTATAATGAAGGATACTTTTGTATCTTGTATAATTCTGCAACTATTATAATAAGTCTTCAAATAATATCAGACAGAGATGGTTTCAATTGCATAATTACCTTTTACCACAATGGGGTTCGAATCGCCTCGATAATATAAAAACCTGGATAATAGCATATATGAATGTGTCACATAAAATGTAACTAAGTTAATTTCAAATTAATCATAACAGAAAATTAAAACTTTGCACATTTATAAGTGCAAACCTTTCATAGTAATAAATAGCTCGGAAGTCATTTTTCATTGCTTCATACGATCTTGCCATCAATAAAATAGCCCTAAATAATGAAATGCAATAAATATATCTAGTTAAAAGTTATAAATAGCATACCTACTATCTGCTGGCTTCACTTGAAGATATCCCTTTAAATATCTGATAAAATAATACAAATATGCTGCATCAATTGAAAATAAAAAGCAGTTAATCATATTTACATTTGGGAAAAAGTTACAGACCATAAGAAGCTTTAATAAATAAAGTTTCTCAGAATAAAAATAGCAGAATAGTTTCAAGCAGTTTTTTTTTTTTATTATGACACCAGTACTTAAATAGCTTTGATATTTTTTATGCCTAAAATAAGAAAAAAAAATTTAAATCCAGAAATTCTCACCTAATAGCATTAACAAAGTCTTGTACTTGAAATGAGAGTTTTGCAAATTCATATCCACGAATTTTTAACTACGAAAATCAAACATAATTTGAAGTGGTCATATGAAATGAGAATAAGTGTTGCACTCGACCCATAACAGTTGTTCTAAACATTCCCAGGTAACCAACCAAACAAATTACACTCCTATCAACGTTTTAAATAATAGATAATTAGTGGAGAAAAATACATAAATATAGTACTTATTACATGAGTCAGAGTGTGATATGGCGAAATATTTCATGAGCAGGCTAATTTATTTTCAAGTGCCAGAGGTGAGTGAAAATATAGCCTGTGAGTGAAATATCTAGCCATATCACTCTGACAAGTGTAAAAATTGTTTTTTTTCCACACTTGATATCTTCACAATGATATCTTTAGGTACATGACCAGTGACCACCCTGTTATTTCAGCTGTACTGTGCAAGCTCATTACCCCTGTAGTTATAGCAACTGGCCAATTTTTTTTTTTTTTTCTTGGTTTTTACAGCTACTTTCCTCCAGTGTACCCTGCTCAACAGGGATAGAGTAGCTGCTAAAATATCAGCTAGGGGTGTGGGTAGCCCCTACAACCAACCTTACCCAGTGAGTTGCCCTTCTCTAGTACTAACTACCTTAGTAAAGATATCTAGTGTGGAATAAACCACTTATTACACTTGTCAGAGTGATATGGCTAGATATTTCACTCTCAGGCTTTATTTTAACTCTGCTATGGCTTCTTGAAAATAAATTAGCCTGCTCATGAAATTTTCACCATATTACACTCTGACTCATGTAATAAGTACTATATATATTATATATATATATTTATTGCAGCTTTGATATTTTTACTTGAATATTTCCGCATCACGCGAGCGTTCTGTATTCTCCCATATTGTACGGTTTATATTGTACGCTACTTGTAGCGCGCGCGTAGCGAGTAAAATCAATGAAAATTGTATTGTAACCGGTTGAGAAAAATTTCAAAGAAGCAATAAATCACTTATCACACTCGTCGTACAATATGGGAATGATATTTTACTCTCACGCCACATTTTCACTCGCCTTTGGCTCGTGAAAATATTTTATATTCATATTTATTTGCTATAAGTATATATACTTATAGCACGAGTCAGAGTACAATATGGGAAAATATTTTACGAGCACGCAAAATATTTTCACGAGCCAAAGGCGAGTGAAAATGTGGCGTGAGAGTAAAATATCATTCCCATATTGTACGACGAGTGTGATAAGTGATTTATTGCTGCCTTGATATTTTTTCTCAACCGGTTACAATTCAATTTTCATTGATTTTACTCGCTACGCGCATGCGTAGTGTACCGTACAATATAAACCGTACAATATGGGAGAATACAGAACGCTCGCGTGATGCGGAAATATTCAATTAAAAATATAAAAGGTGCAATAAATATATATATATATAATATATATATATTTAGCCATTCATGTCGGTTTAAGTTTTAATTGAACATATATTAGCCGTTAAAATTCAGAAAAAAAAGCTATATATATGTGTATATATAAGAGGGGATTAAGAGAGAGAAAGCAAGGAAAAGACAGTACGCATAAATACATGCTAGTGGTGTGCTCATAAACACCAAAGACACGGCGAGCTAATGCGTATTATGTCTAGAGAGAGAAATCGAATCTTATAAATGTTATCTATTAGGCACACTGTAGTGAGGACAACAATAATCATGCACCTGTGGAAAGTGTACTTAGAGACATCCACACAGTATCAGTATGGAATAGAGGCTTTAGAAGTGATATGCAAAGAACCCCAGACATTAGGCAATCTCCTATATTATACAACCTGCTTCCCTTCCCAAGAAATAATGACCATATCCAACTCTCTTACAACAATCCCACTTTTCACAAGAGAAGTGAGCTCTTTGATATACCTCTTTAACATCCGAAAGACTTTCTTTTATGCTATCAATATGACCCTTTACCAAGTCCTCGTTCAAACCCTCCTGTCGGAGCTGAGAGGATGATTTCAGAGGGTACTCGTCAGCCATTCTCAGGTTCGCGTCTGCTGGCCGTAAGTGTGTGTTTACCTGTTCATTTTGACCACGCCCCTATATATTTAATATTTGCTACGGTGTCGTCAAAGATAAAACCGCGTGTTGAACCCGAGATACATTATGTTAATCCATTAGGCGCGTTGACATATGGATTTTTGCAGAACATTCTGCATAGTGCCAACTGTCCCGAAAGCTACGGGACATTCCCAGATTTATCACCTGACTTAGCCACTATCCCGCAACGGACTTGTACTTTCTATTATTTGTCCTGGAAATTATAAATTTTGTATCTATGTATGATCTGCCAAACTACCGAATGCTTTAAAGTGTTTATTAGGGTGTGGTCTGGGGTGTGGCTTAATGTCCCTGAACTATGATTAGAAAAGTTGGCAACTATTCTACCCAGATAAAGGAAAAAGTCATATGACACTTTCCTATTTAATAAGAGTCCGTAAATCTATATTAAGCTACTGATCACGATGTTCTGAAATCAAGCATGACTTCGGTGGTTGGACAAGGAGTAGATAGTGGTACTTGACAATGCTTTTACAATACTGTAATAGCTAATGAAAAATACTTTAGTAGGGTTGTAAGTTCAAAGTGTGTGCATAGTTCCAACTGAAAATTAAAATGATTAGCTAAGTAAGCTTACTCACCCATGCATAAATAATAGTAGCTATCTATATTGGTGATCAGTCAGAGTACTCCTCAAAGAAACTGCTGGCAGTTAATTTTTTGTTTTATCATGCAGCCTACAGTTTGCTGAACCAAAAAGAAGTGTTAAAGCTTAATTTGGCTAAGGTGGTTTGAATACTTCGCTGAAAAAAATTGGGCTTCGGAATTAATTATGGATGTTGCAAGGCTAAGCTGGCTAAGCTTGTGTTTCAGGTCGTGGCTTAATTAAAAAAATGCTGTTTTTATTATAAACTGAGATCAATGCACAATATATATCGGTTTGGCTATACATATTCAGGAAACAAATTGTAGACAGATGCCACGACAATTATGTCAGCAACATAATGTAGATTTCCACAAACTTCACAACTTAGTTCCAAGAAATTTAAGGATTATGGCTCAATTTGTTGTGTCTAGGTATAAACATTGAGCAAACAGATATCTACATCACTGAATAGGAATTCAGAAAATCACATTTCCTGGTACACTTCCTACAATGAGACATCTTGCAGATATGAACCTTTTATCCTATGATGAAAATTAGTAAGTTTAAATATAATATAAGCGAAGTATAAATAAGAGAGCAAGTGGAGAATTTTCTGCAGCCTACACTCATCTGTTGTGGAAGGTATGTTAACCCTCAAGCTAGTTTTTCTTTTTTACAGTTAATACTCTTTATGAATTATAATATATGCTTGGTTTATAAGTTTCTGATATATCATGACTTAAAACACTGATATGGAAAATTATTTTAAATAGGTTTCATCATGTGCAACAATTATCCAACTATGAAATGGTGGATGCATATTCTGCTGGCTTCAGGATTGATTGTGATGACAAAAGGACAGTCAGGTTAGTTCAAATAGCTTGTAAGCTTTGTGTCTATGAAAAATTATATCGAAATTATTAAGATTTTTTTTCTTGTTATCTTTCAATAGGCATTATAATCCTGCTACATAATGAAATCTTAGAACATAGGGATTGTTTTAAATATAATCATGTGCTTACTTAATCTTCATGTTATGTTGCTTCATAATTCTATTCAAAGGAAGAGGAGGATAGTGTTATACAATAGTGATATAGGAGGTGGGATGTGGTTAGTTTAATAATGATTTTGCTCAGGTGATATGTTTTCAATTAACTATTATGAACTGCCTGAAAAATATACGTCATTTTTGAATAATAAGGTATTTTTAGTAAAATTTATAAATATACATTAAAAGTAAGTATAAAGTGAATTTGATAATACAATTTTTCCTAATGTTCCAGAGACATGTACCCAAGGTGACATCAGACTTCAGGGAGGAAATTCAACATTTGGGCGTGTTGAGATTTGCCACAACAACGTCTGGGGTACAGTTTGTGATGACTTGTGGGATGATGTGGATGCTCAAGTGGCCTGCAGACAACTTGGTTTCAGTGCTGAAGGTAAGAACAACGAGTTTATTTTTCATTTATGCATGGTTAACCGGCCAATTCAATGATATAAAGAATCAGTCTCATTTAAGTTAATAGTTTAAGAACTGATGTAATACAATAGTCTAGTAAAAAGATAGTTATACATAAAATCAAAATAATGATGACAAATGGGTTACATATTTTTGGTTCCTGTCCTATCTTATAAAACCAGTTTAATTATACTGTGCCGAATCATACAACTATTATAGTAATAACATCAGAATTATTTCTAGGTCTGTTTATTGGAGAATAATAAGATAGTACTTTGTTTTTGTATTTTCAGAATTTTTTCAGCATCAATACTAGTAACTAATTTGCTTAATTCTATTGCTTTATTATTTCATTATCCTAATGGCAGGGGCTACTGCTGTATTTACTGAATTTACTGATGGTACTGGTGCTATATTATTGGATGACGTCCAGTGTCAAGGTGAAGAGCCTAGACTGATAGACTGTACTGCCCGGCCTAATGGAACTAACAACTGTGGTCATGTTGAAGATGCTGGAGTATTTTGTCCAAGTGAGTTAGTAATAATATTACTTATGATGTCACAATTTATAGATTAGGAGTTGCCATGTTTTACTCATAATTATCATAAGACAATTAATTATAGCAATAATTATTAGACTAAACTATAGGAATATTAACAAAACATTCTTTATAATGACAAAATGGTTTCAAAACTATATTATAGCTGATTTTGCTAGAATTCTTTTTCTAAACTACCAATTCTTAAACCTATTGTACATATTTTGTCCAAAACTTATCTTATTTGAAAAAAATTTTTTTTTAATCTATAATTTTATGGTTAATCTAAAATTCCAAGGAATTGAGTACAAATAAGTTCATTTACTATATCAACAACTTATGAGATCTCTGTGAAAATGAAAGATAGAAAACTTGTTCATTATCAATACAAAAAAAAAGAAAAAATGTGTAATTGCAGTTATGATCAGATTTTATAGGATTTTCTTTAAATAATTTAACGTGTCATTTACTTAAGGTAGTATCATAAGGAAAGAAACTTTTAAGCTACATGGATAACAATGTTGTTACTCAAAAATTTATAGCTCACAAAGTTTCTCTGTATAATTATAAAAGAATTTCATATAGCATGTTTTGACAGTTAAAAAGTTGTACATGATAGATTATTATTTGTTAATTTGCTAGTTTTGCTTAATTATTGTAAAGTTACTAATTTCTGTCTGGAAATTTTAATTATTTTAATTGTTTTAATTTATTATTTTCTTTGTATTTTTTTTAACTTTTATTATAACTCTCATGTACAGACATCATACTCCTTTTAGTTTTACTTTGAAGTTTGTTATAATTTTTAAACCATCAATAAAGGTCATATAGTATGTTATGGTTTTACTTAAAATATATTCAATGATTGTTTATCCAATTATTTCTTATTGTCTAACTGAAAAATATACGTCATTTTTGAATAATAAGGTATTTTTAGTAAAATTTATAAATATACATTAAAAGTAAGTATAAAGTGAATTTGATAATAAAATTTTTCCTAATGTTCCAGAGACATGTACCCAAGGTGACATCAGACTTCAGGGAGGAAATTCAACATTTGGGCGTGTTGAGATTTGCCACAACAACGTCTGGGGTACAGTTTGTGATGACTTGTGGGATGATGTGGATGCTCAAGTGGCCTGCAGACAACTTGGTTTCAGTGCTGAAGGTAAGAACAACGAGTTTATTTTTCATTTATGCATGGTTAACCGGCCAATTCAATGATATAAAGAATCAGTCTCATTTAAGTTAATAGTTTAAGAACTGATGTAATACAATAGTCTAGTAAAAAGATAGTTATACATAAAATCAAAATAATGATGACAAATGGGTTACATATTTTTGGTTCCCGTCCTATCTTATAAAACCAGTTTAATTATACTGTGCCGAATCATACAACTATTATAGTAATAACATCAGAATTATTTCTAGGTCTGTTTACTGGAGAATAATAAGATATGTATTTTGTTTTTGTATTTTCAGAATTTTTTCAGCATCAATACTAGTAACTAATTTGCTTAATTCTATTGCTTTATTATTTCATTATCCTAATGGCAGGGGCTACTGCTGTATTTACTGAATTTACTGATGGTACTGGTGCTATATTATTGGATGACGTCCAGTGTCAAGGTGAAGAGCCTAGACTGATAGACTGTACTGCCCGGCCTAATGGAACTAACAACTGTGGTCATGTTGAAGATGCTGGAGTATTTTGTCCAAGTGAGTTAGTAATAATATTACTTATGATGTCACAATTTATAGATTAGGAGTTGCCATGTTTTACTCATAATTATCATAAGACAATTAATTATAGCAATAATTATTAGACTAAACTATAGGAATATTAACAAAACATTCTTTATAATGACAAAATGGTTTCAAAACTATATTATAGCTGATTTTGCTAGAATTCTTCTAAACTACCAATTCTTAAACCTATTGTACATATTTTGTCCAAAACTTATCTTATTTGAAAAAAAATTTTTTTTAATCTATAATTTTATGGTTAATCTAAAATTCCAAGGAATTGAGTACAAATAAGTTCATTTACTATATCAACAACTTATGAGATCTCTGTGAAAATGAAAGATAGAAAACTTGTTCATTATCAATACAAAAAAAAAGAAAAAATGTGTAATTGCAGTTATGATCAGATTTTATAGGATTTTCTTTAAATAATTTAACGTGTCATTTACTTAAGGTAGTATCATAAGGAAAGAAACTTTTAAGCTACATGGATAACAATGTTGTTACTCAAAAATTTATAGCTCACAAAGTTTCTCTGTATAATTATAAAAGAATTTCATATAGCATGTTTTGACAGTTAAAAAGTTGTACATGATAGATTATTATTTGTTAATTTGCTAGTTTTGCTTAATTATTGTAAAGTTACTAATTTCTGTCTGGAAATTTTAATTATTTTAATTGTTTTAATTTATTATTTTCTTTGTATTTTTTTTAACTTTTATTATAACTCTCATGTACAGACATCATACTCCTTTTAGTTTTACTTTGAAGTTTGTTATAATTTTTAAACCATCAATAAAGGTCATATAGTATGTTATGGTTTTACTTAAAATATATTCAATGATTGTTTATCCAATTATTTCTTATTGTCTAACTGAAAAATATACGTCATTTTTGAATAATAAGGTATTTTTAGTAAAATTTATAAATATACATTAAAAGTAAGTATAAAGTGAATTTGATAATAAAATTTTTCCTAATGTTCCAGAGACATGTACCCAAGGTGACATCAGACTTCAGGGAGGAAATTCAACATTTGGGCGTGTTGAGATTTGCCACAACAACGTCTGGGGTACAGTTTGTGATGACTTGTGGGATGATGTGGATGCTCAAGTGGCCTGCAGACAACTTGGTTTCAGTGCTGAAGGTAAGAACAACGAGTTTATTTTTCATTTATGCATGGTTAACCGGCCAATTCAATGATATAAAGAATCAGTCTCATTTAAGTTAATAGTTTAAGAACTGATGTAATACAATAGTCTAGTAAAAAGATAGTTATACATAAAATCAAAATAATGATGACAAATGGGTTACATATTTTTGGTTCCTGTCCTATCTTATAAAACCAGTTTAATTATACTGTGCCGAATCATACAACTATTATAGTAATAACATCAGAATTATTTCTAGGTCTGTTTATTGGAGAATAATAAGATATGTACTTTGTTTTTGTATTTTCAGAATTTTTTCAGCATCAATACTAGTAACTAATTTGCTTAATTCTATTGCTTTATTATTTCATTATCCTAATGGCAGGGGCTACTGCTGTATTTACTGAATTTACTGATGGTACTGGTGCTATATTATTGGATGACGTCCAGTGTCAAGGTGAAGAGCCTAGACTGATAGACTGTACTGCCCGGCCTAATGGAACTAACAACTGTGGTCATGTTGAAGATGCTGGAGTATTTTGTCCAAGTGAGTTAGTAATAATATTACTTATGATGTCACAATTTATAGATTAGGAGTTGCCATGTTTTACTCATAATTATCATAAGACAATTAATTATAGCAATAATTATTAGACTAAACTATAGGAATATTAACAAAACATTCTTTATAATGACAAAATGGTTTCAAAACTATATTATAGCTGATTTTGCTAGAATTCTTTTTCTAAACTACCAATTCTTAAACCTATTGTACATATTTTGTCCAAAACTTATCTTATTTGAAAAAAATTTTTTTTTAATCTATAATTTTATGGTTAATCTAAAATTCCAAGGAATTGAGTACAAATAAGTTCATTTACTATATCAACAACTTATGAGATCTCTGTGAAAATGAAAGATAGAAAACTTGTTCATTATCAATACAAAAAAAAAGAAAAAATGTGTAATTGCAGTTATGATCAGATTTTATAGGATTTTCTTTAAATAATTTAACGTGTCATTTACTTAAGGTAGTATCATAAGGAAAGAAACTTTTAAGCTACATGGATAACAATGTTGTTACTCAAAAATTTATAGCTCACAAAGTTTCTCTGTATAATTATAAAAGAATTTCATATAGCATGTTTTGACAGTTAAAAAGTTGTACATGATAGATTATTATTTGTTAATTTGCTAGTTTTGCTTAATTATTGTAAAGTTACTAATTTCTGTCCATTAAGGTGGAAATTTTAATTATTTTAATTGTTTTAATTTATTATTTTCTTTGTATTTTTTTAAACTTTTATTATAACTCTCATGTACAGACATCATACTCCTTTTAGTTTTACTTTGAAGTTTGTTATAATTTTTAAACCATCAATAAAGGTCATATAGTATGTTATGGTTTTACTTAAAATATATTCAATGATTGTTTATCCAATTATTTCTTATGTATCTGGTGTAATACTACAGCAACTTGCACCCAAGGAGATATCAGACTTGCAGGAGGTAACTCAAGTAGTGGACGTGTTGAGCTTTGCAACAACAATGTCTGGGGTACAGTCTGTGATGATGACTGGGACAATCTTGATGCTCAGGTAGTCTGTAGACAGCTTGGCTTCAACACAGAAGGTAAAAAATGTTTGTGAATATTATTGTAATTGTTAATTATTATTATTTGCTGTAATTTATGATGTAAATAAATCATATAATTTCATATATTCTGTCAACGAAAACATATCTCAGTGATAGGTAAAGTGAATGTAAAAAATGATGAAATAAGATTTGATTCCACAAATCCACAATAATACTTTTGTGTAGTCTATATTTACGAAATCGATGTTTTTGGAGTAAATCAGTTATAGTTTTGTATGTTTTCAATATTGTGCCAAACACACGATTTTTATAGCACAATAAATTTGATCTGAATTTCACATTACATTGTTTTGGGGTTGTTTTATCCTCTTTTGCCTTAGGTGCTATTGCCATATTTTCTGGGTTTACGAATGGCACCGGTGCTATTTTCTTGGATAATGTCCAGTGTGTTGGTAATGAAAGTACACTAATAAGTTGTACTGCCCAGCCTATTGGAACTCACAACTGCAATCATGCTGAAGATGCTGGAGTAACTTGTCCAAGTGAGTGTATGATAGAATCATTTTAATGAAGTAAAATAAGGAAAATTGTGATTTTAATCTAAAAAATATGTATCTAATAAAGGAATAAAAAACATTTTTTTGTACTTTTTCTGATTAATTTGTTTCTTTTAGTTTGCTATTTGTTTACCTAATTAGTTAGCTAACAAATTCCATACAGCTATATAGACTATGTTGGCATGATAATGTTTTCTTATTGTTAAATGTAATTAAAAATATTTTTGTTATACATTGGCGCTAACATTTCTAACTTTTTATTACTATTTGAAGGAAGTTTAATAACTATTGTCGTGGATTTTTTTATGTGATTACTAAAAATACTTAACAATGTTTTCTTTATTCATTTACTGCTTATGTATCTTGTGTAATAGCCATAGCAACTTGCACGCAAGGAGACATTAGACTTGCTGGAGGAAACTCAAGTAGTGGGCGTGTTGAGATTTGCCACAACAACGTCTGGGGTACAGTTTGTGATGACTTGTGGGATAATGTGGATGCTCAAGTGGCCTGCAGACAATTGGGTTTTAGCTCTCAAGGTAAAAAATAAATATAAACGTATATTAATTATTACATTATGTCTATACAGTATGATATGTTCTGTGACACTAGTAACTTAGAAATAATTGCTATATGTACATGTTTAGATTTTGCATGACTATTTAGTTGGTAATCTTGTTTAAATTATGTGTTCTCTTTACCCATAAGTACATATCCGTTCGTTAGCGGAAATGTTACCCCAACAACTGCTAACAGTATATTAAAATTTTATATGAATAAGCCATGAAAGTATTGAATATAGTCTAGACATGATGGTAATTTTTTTACAGATTGAATTTCTAATAATAATGAATTATTTTTTATTGAGAAGAAAGGAAACATAGGATTTACCTGAGTGAGCTAAATTCATTTACCATAAATGGCATTATCTAGCACATTAAAAGGTAGACTAAATGCTGTGCACTTAAACATATCTCAAGCAACAAACCTCATCAAAATTACTACTAGTACATGTACATAATCAATAATTTTTTAGATTACAATTTGCGATTCTCATTAATATTTTGAGGCGCATGTGTGATCAAGTACTAAAAGAAATGATGCAAGTATTATCTTACTCAGAATGTATTTGTACTACTCTGTCACTATTTGGCTTGTATCTTCATGCATTGACTAGTCTTATTTAATAATATAAACCATAAATTGAAATCTAGTTGGCACATTGTTATCATAATGGTATTCATAAAAAATAATATGTTCTTGTAGGAGCTGTTGCCATATTCTCAGGATTCACTGATGGCACTGGCACTATTTTGCTGGATGATGTCCGATGCATTGGGAATGAAAGCAGCCTCATCAGCTGCACTGCCAACACAATTGGAGTTCACAACTGCGCTCATGTTCAAGATGCTGGAGTCAGCTGCATGAGTATGGGTAAGTTTTCTTTTAATTCCGCTGAAGTCATTATAATTGGCAAAGGCAGAAAGTGTATAAAATTTTCTGATTAAAAATGTAAAGAAAATAATGATTTTAAGTGCATTGCTACATCTTTAAATGAGTTAGTGCAATGTCTAATGATAAGTAGTATCAAGTTTGACATAGTCAAAAAAATACTATAACTTGATGTAGCTATCTGAAATGGAGCTATTACATAGCTTTACATATCGTTTAAATTACTCATCTACAAGTATTTTTGGGTTAGAGAACATTAGCCCTTGCTAATAATAATAAATTTCACAATTAATAGTTACAGATTTTAATCATATTGATTTTAATAATAATAAATTATTCATTTAGCCCCCTATTCTCTTTTCTTCTTTATGTGGACCTTTTTAGAATTATGTACCCAAGGAGACATTAGACTACAAGGAGGAACATCAACGAGTGGTCGTGTTGAGATTTGCAACAACAATGAATGGGGCACTGTCTGTGACGACTCATGGGATGATGTTGATGCTCAAGTAGTTTGTCGACAGCTAAATATTAGTTTTCGAGGTAAAAAAATGTATACATAAGTTAATAAAAGTAAAAGATTAGATACTTCTAACCCATTTATTAACATTTAAACAAATTAATAGTTTTCAAAAAAATGTAGCGATATGTAAACAAATTTATTTCTGAATTCTAGCATAAAAAATCAAATTGTTACTAATGAAAACACTGTAAAAACCTCAAGCAATTGTAGTTACTGAGATAAATAATAAGCATTATGATGGAAAGGTATGATTAAAAATAAGAAATTGATTATATCAAAGTTGGTATTACAACTGGCAAAAATAATTAATTGCTCTTAAATTTGTGTAAACTATAAATATGTACATGATTATAAATATATTTTACAATGTGACCAAATAATGTAGCATTAGTTTCAGTTGATAACACAATATTTTTTTTCTACGAACACTAAAGAATTAGATGTGAAATTTCAAATACTATTCAAGCTTTTCCTAACTTCAGGTGCAACTGCTATAACTTCTGGGTTTACTGATGGAACTGGTTCCATATGGCTGGATGATGTTCAGTGTAGTGGAGATGAGGCCAGACTTGTTAATTGCAATGCTCAGCCAATTGGACAGCATAACTGTAGTCATATTGAAGATGCTGGAGTGAACTGTATTAGTGAGTAAACTAGAACATTTATAGATTTAATATCTTCAAAAAATGTCAACTACTTTAGATTTGGTACCATTATAATTAATTGACTCTTGTGATATTTCAAATTAACGTTGACTGGCCTTAGCAATCTATTATGAAAAGATTTCCAATCTGTTTATTTACTATAACGAAAAAAAGTGAGATAAGATATATCTACTCAGAGGGAGTTGAAACTTGCAGATTACAAATTCAAATAGGAGTGGCTAGAGTTAAAAATATTATTATTTGGTCTTTATGATAATGTAGAATTGTGTTTTAGTCAATAACTTTAACTCATTCTCCTGTCTAGAATTCATGGCATGTCTAAGTTTCCAATATTCTTTCATATTGAAATCACTCCAATTATATAAAGTTTGCTATAGCAGAAAATTGTGCACTAAACTCACTCTGCATGTGTATTAAATGTGTTGTACTTAGTGACTAAACTTAAAAGTTCCAAAATATTAACTATCAATTATTCAATCCACTTATAATTTAATCAATTCCATGTAGGTCCCTTGGACTTAAGGAGAACTTATCAAAGTTGCCCTACAGTTGAAGATATAAAGGAAATAAAGGCAGACATATACAACTTCCTTCATAGCTCCCATGGAATATCAATTCTAGGACTCATCAGAGAAAATCCTGCTCAATCATGCCATGAAATACGTCAAACTAATCCACTTAGCAGGAATGGACTCTATTGGATCAGGACAAATTCTGGAGTGGTACAACAAATGTGCTTCTTCTAATTGACATTTTCAAACTCCAATGAACAAATTCAATTAGAACTTGCTAGATTTGCTGATTATACTTTCTAATGCCGTAGTAAAACTATAACCTCAAGCTCCATTCACTTACATCAAGAGATATATTCATTTATCCTCATAGTTTTAGTTAAAATTGGTTAATTAGCAACAAATGACAGTGTGTTTCATGACGAGTAACTGTTGAAGGGGATTTCACCTTTGTACTGAATGTAGCTATAAGAATTAGAGCATTTAGCTTGCCCAATGAAAGGTATATATAACTTACCCAATGAAAGGGATATAATATAAGGTTGCGGAGAAAGGCTGTCATCTTTATTTGTATTTTTGCACTGAAAAGTTAATCTCTGGGCTTCAGTACTATAACTGAAGGAAAGCATGTTCAAGTAAAGGCTTATCTGATTCTTTAATACATGGCACAAATTAAATGTTACAATTTCTAACTTAATTAAGATAATTATTAAATAATATATTCTTTTATGTTCTTATTCACTGCTGCTACTAATGCTGAAACAGTAGCTGTGGAGAGATGTTACGACAGATAATGTTGAGTGAGCAAGCATTATTGATAAGTTTAGAAAAGCAGACACCAAAAAGTGATGGTTCAATGTTCTCCTTTTCATTCATTGATTGAACATCATTCCATGTCTTGATTATTATTGTTGAAACACATAGATAACCTCATTGAAAATACAGCTAAGAAAGGAATACTTATTTACAAGCATGATTAAGTGCATGCAAAACCTGTCTATGAATGACTGTGCACTGCTCAAATCTCCTAACTAATATTGACATTAAAATTAGTTATAGAGTATACGTTCATTACTACGCTGAGGAATGATAAATATGATATAGAATACTATTATTGAGCAATTATTTAATGTAGTTGACTTTTGAAACATAATATTTGGTGCCTCCTCCTCCTACAGCCATTTCACACTCACGTTAAGCATTAAAATTTGGATTAAAGTATTGTATTTTGCCAAGTTCATTACTTTTGATTACATTAAAAAAATGCTATGTAGTACAAATAAGTGGTAGTTTAAATTTTGCTGTATCAAACTCCAAAATTCCAACATTTGACATCATTGCATCTGTAGAAAATACAGCTAGAAAACTTAATAAAGAAGATGCACAGCAGCTACGCACTGGAGTGGCCAACATACTACAGAAAGAAAGATACCAAAAAGTAACTTAAGCCCATAAACTTAGCTTTAAAGAATCTCAAAAGAAATAATAGTATTGTCATCTTACCTGCTGATAAAGACAATGCAACTGTTCTAATGGACAAATGTGAATATAACATGAAAATGAAGAATTTATTAGAACATAAAACCACATAAAAAAAACTTTCTCAAAATCCAACCAACAAAATTGATAACAAAATAAACAAAAGTATGAAGAGAAGAATTATCTAACAAGAGATCAAAGACTTAAATTATCTCCACAGAATTCTATACCACCTCATATATATGGCCTACCCAAAATACATAAAGAGAATGTTCCATTAAGACCTATAGTATCAGCTATTGGATCACCAACTCACAATCTAGCAAAATTTAGTGTCAAAATAATTTCTTCAATCTCAGGTAATACAAAATTGTATGTAAAAAACTCTACACATTTTGTTGATATAATCAATGATCCTGAAATAAATCCAAATGATTTGATGTTAAGTTTTGATGTTGTAAGCTTATTTACAAAAGTCCCCATTGACCAAGCCATCAACATTCTGAGATCTCGCCTACAAGAAGACAACAAATTGGATGAGAGAACAATATTCTCTCCAAATGACTTGTGTGATCTCGTAGAATTATGTGTAAAATCCACCTATTTCTGTTACCATGACCAATTTTATGAGCAAATTGAAGGTGCTTCAATGGGTTCTCCTTTATCTCCAATTTTCTGGCAAATATATCCATGGAGAATCTTGAAGACAATGCAATCAGTACCTCCCCCTTTAAACCATCTCTCTGGTACAGGTACGTTGATGACGTTTTCGCTTTATGGCCTCATACACAACAACACCTCCTACATTTTAAGTCCCACCTGAATAAACAAAACATGTCAATACAATTTACTACAGAGGAAGAGAACAATAACAAATTATCATTCCTTGATGTTGAAATAGAGAGGGAGAATGGTCACTTCATCACATCAATCTACAGAAAGAAAACACACACTGATCGCTATCTGAATTACAAATCGAATCACCACCCTAGAATTGTGTAAGGAGTAGTCAAGTGTTTGAGTTCTAGAGCAACATCAATTTGCAACTCTGCAATACTAGACAAGGAATTAGCTCATCTCAACACAACCTTCCTAGCAAATGGCTATCCTTTACCAGTTATAAATAGAAACATCAACCATTGCAGAAGATCAAAAAGTATGAATTCCAACAGAGAAAATGAATCAAAACTTTTGGTTTTACCATATTATATCAAAGGCATTAGCGAGAAAATTGAGCGAATTTGCAGTCCCCAGAACATAGAAAATTACTTGTACATGTTAAACAAGCAACACCCATGGAGAAAAATAAAGGAGTTGTTTACAGCATACCATGCATGGACTGCAATTCAGTGTATGTGGGTGAAACTGGCAGGAATCTAGAAAAAAGATTGAAAGAACATCAATATGCAGTGAAAAGAATGGATAACATAAATGGCGTCTCAGTACATGCATGGAAGAAATCATACAGAGTAAACTGGGATGAATCAAGATTTCTGAAAATTATACCAAATTACTTCACTTCCATAGGAGGCTAACGGAAGCATTAATTATTCAGAGCAGTAACACCACCTCAAATTTAGACAAAGGCCTCCAGCTCAACTCTACGTGGACTCCGTTCCTACAAGAACTCTAGCGTCAATTGACCCACGGCTACGTGCATTTTTATCGTTGACAATTTTGTTTGTTGTATTTTATTTTAAATGGTCATACCCCTCACCTCACAACTGGAGAAGGCTTACTGAGCCGAAATGTTTTTTGAATATTACATAAAATTTTTAATGCTACTAGCTAAGCTAAAAATATTGAATTACTTGGATATTCTTCCTTTAGTATTTCCTTCAATTCTCTAATTGAATGCTGCATATTGAACTAGTGTTTAGAAAACGCATTCACATTTGATGTACAATAACCAATTTGTTACACTCATCATAGATTGTGGGGGTTACATTTCACTCTCACTCTTGTATTTTCACTCACCTTCAGCTCAAGAGAATATTGCCGTGTTGTGTGAGGACTAGTGCAAATGTAATAATATCTAATCATATTTTGAGTTGATAATCATGAAAGAGTCTCATTTGTTTTGGCAGTTTCACAGTCTTCACATAGTGTTTCTAATAAACAATAACCCAGCTAGTGGTGTTGTATTACAAACTGGGTGACTTTTACAATAGCAAAATATTTTTGAAAATACATTTAGCTTGAAAAGCATGTACTATATCTTTCTCTTGTTATTGAAAATCTATTACATATCAGTGTACTTATTTACCCTCAGTGCACATGCGCGAGAGGGTTATAGTAGTCATTGTATCTGTTTGTCTGACTGCCACACTCTGATTTGGAGATTACTGACAATTGACTGTCGATTAAGGTATGAACTAACTCAGAACAATGATTTAAGACCTTTATTGTGATATTTTTTTAAATTTCAGGCTGGTTATTGAGAAAATTGAAGCTATCAGCTCCGTTTAGGTACTGACTTTTGTGGGCTATAGTCATGTTGTAATCACGTAGGCAATTAATTTCTTGCTGCCCGTAGTATTTGCTCCGTACACAAGGAAAGTTAATAGAGTGGTGAAAATGAAGTCGCGTGTTGAATTTATATATCGGTGAATGTATCTGGCCTGTTTATATAATCATTGCTCGAGCTACATTTGTACAAGATATTAATAGCCAACAAATTATTCTTTTGATCTGAGATGATATTGTAAAAACTAGCTAGTGTATAATAGCTTTGGTGCTATATTAAAACATGATTCCGATGATAATTTTGTGTAAAGATTTATGACAATGATACAGTTCAATGGCCGATCCGCCAGTCTGGCTGGTATGGCCAAACCATCAATAGTGGGCACATGCTCCTCTTGTATGAAATTCTTTACCTTACTGTGATAATTCGCTCGCGCTTTTTCCACGTTTTGTAGACTGTACGCAGCTTTTTCTGGCGTGGCTTTCTTCCTTCTGTGCGGGACCATCCAGATCTTGTCCCGATGAAGTTGAGTATACCAGTTAGCAAGTAGCTAATGTCACATCCCTTGAAATATAGATTCACTAGCGAGTAAAGATTAATACCAACAGGTGGCAGTGTACAGAGTAACTGACATTAATATTGGAATATTGGTAACTAACAAAAATGATGCTTTGTTTACTGTTATAAACAAAAGAGGAATGACATCGACGATCGACGACATCGAGGACTAACGCCGAGGACATCGACGAGGTTAAAACTGAGTGTGTGCGTACGAGTGAGTATGCACTTATGAGTGAGTATGTAACAGAGTGAAGCTAGCTAATAAGTTATGAAGATAAGTCTTGTGGAGGGCTAGAACCCGAACACCTTCAGTTTTCCGACTGAGATCTTTGACATGAAGAGTAGTTTATTACTAATACAATCGAGTTTGTTTGCTAATTGGAAACAGTAATTGCGCCACCATACGTTTTATATGGCTATCTATAGGGCTTTCAAATTGGAAATATGCCACTATTACTTTTTGAATGCATATACAAGAGTGCTTGTCACAAGATACACCAGTACCAGTACCTGATGCTATGTACAGTCATTTGGCATGCCACACCTCTAACCACACCCACTTCCAGGCCTGGCCATTTTACAAATGTCTGAGCAGCCCCTGTAGCTTACTTTAAAATATCATGCATTGTTTTAATTGCTTTTTGTGCCCATGGTTTTATATTGAATTACGCTATTAGCTGTTAGATAGAATATAAAAAGTCATATTAATTTGTGTAACAAGGAAGTCAAAGTATACAAGTTAGTTTCCTTTTAAAACTGATTTAGAGACGTGTGGGGTGATTAAAGTGTCATGTGTAGGGATCTCATCCTTCATGACTGCACACTCCTCCCCAAAGTTGTAGTGAGCTTGGAAACAAAGCTGTATTGCTAACTGTCCGCCCAAGGTAAAGTGCAATCAGAGTTCTTCTTAGTAGCTAGCCGCAGTACACCCTAAGGTAATGCTTGCCTCAATAAGTTTTAGTATAATAATAAATTAAGAACAAGCAAGAGTAAAGGTAATGTACATACGACTGGACAAGGTAAGAACTGAACAAATGATACAAAACTAAGAATATATAACTTGCCATCCATCCAGGCTGGGAAAGTGTAACTGATAATCACTTAATGAAAAGAAATAATAAGAATAGACCATTGACACAAAATGTCGTAATCCTATTGACATAATTGACAAGTACAAGGTGTGTGCATGATAATGTCATTCCAAAGTCATTGAATTGTCATTGACAGGAGGAGGTCCCACAGGAGGAGGGTGGTCCCACAGGAGACTAACATTTTCTAGTATATCTTACACATAATACATGTTCTTTTCTGGTAAGCCTGCCACATGAGTATAAAGCTTTTTTCAAGAGGAGATGATGTAAGAAGAAGCCGAAAAAAATATTAACACATGCAGCAAACAATTAAAGTATAGCGGTGATTTGGAATAACTGTTTTATGTGTGTTCTGTTTATATAATCACTGTTTCTAGAATTACCGCATATATTTTGTCTTCTGATCTGTAGCGGAAAGTTATAAGTGAATATCATGAATATGTAGTGAAAGTTCTAGGTATTTTATTGATATAATGTATGGGGACCTGTTTAAGTGAAAAGATGATGAAGCCCAGTAATGTCCGGAGAAATTTAAAAAATAATTTATTTTACTAACTCTTGCTCTGTTTATTGTGCGGTTACCTGCTTCACAGCAAGCATTAGTAATAGAAATAGGCGAGGATATTGGTTATTATTTTCAACTTAATGTGGCATTTTTGTAAATTTGCTCATATCAATGGCTATTATGAATAAAATAGATTATTTTAAGAAAATTCATTTTGTTATTAAAAGTACAATTATAATTTAAAATTTGCATAGCAAAGCTGTAATCACATAGCGTTAATTTTACAAAATGTTTAAGTTGAACTTTGAATATGCCTTTCATTTTTCTTAGATTATGGAGAATACTAGACCTACAATGATTTGTGGATGGTTAACTATTATGATCCTGGTGGTTTCAGAGTTAATTACTTCAGGTGAAACTGAACTTATATAATTATTGCTTATGACTAAGGTCATATTTTTGTCAGCCAGATAATACAACACATCATAAACAGTGCAATACAGCACATCGTAAACAAAATTAGTTGTTAACTAAAGTTTATCAAATGTTATGATCGAGATTGTAATTGCTATTAATGCACTTTACGTTACCAATTAACATCACTCAACAATTATTCTGTTTAATGTTTTGGCAGGTATAGCTCAACAGTGTGCAAGGAACTTGACAATTTCGTCAGCTGAAAGTATTGCATATGTCAATACCTCAGCACCTTTTTGTTTCATATGCCCTGGTTCTCCACTAAACTCATTCACACTTAATGGAATGATTTTATTCGATTCTCCTCCATACTATATTCTAGAGGAGTCCCAGAGTGCACTAATAATATCTAATTGGAGTACGTTGATAGTCTATCCAGTAATTTCAAATTATTTAACTTGTAATTCTGGAGGAATGGATGGAACTACTTACATTAACTTATTTCATTCGTTGAGTAAGTATTTTTATTATTGTCTTATTATGCAATCGATGTACTTCATTTGTGTATGTCCTTCCATGTCAATGTATGTTATTTTTACTAATGAGCAAAGCTTGGAAGCTACAGCTAACATTTGAAGAATTAAAATCCATTTTTTATAAATGATTGTAGTTTTTAGGATTCAGCTGACCCTGTCTCTTCGTTGTCGTTGTTTTATTTTCACATAGAGAAACGTCTTACTCTTTAGGAATGTTAAGTTTAAGTTTAGTTAAAGGCTCAGTCTATCAGGCAGAATTAAATAACTAGTGGTGTGCTTGAGCACAAATGGTGAGCGAGCCTGCTAGTTAGGTAACATATTAGGCATGAAGAGTTAACAATAACAGAATTACCTGAATAAACTTCGAAAGCAGTGGCAAAGAAGCGCAGCTTGACAAAGACTTCACAATTGTTTCAAGAAGAGAGTAGCTATAAACTTTTTGGTTAAAGCAAAGTTGGTAAAGCATAATTAGATGCGTGGGCGAACTTTTTTGACGTACGCATACATACCTAATCTGAAATCTCAATTGAACACGACTGAGAGTCAGCTTCGCTCGCTCCCTAAATTATATTTGTGCTGTCCACACCTGCCACTGTAGCAGAATCAAGTAATCCTGTTCATTTAAACTATACCAATACATTACATTAGTGCCAGATAAAATACTATAGAATTTAGAAAAAAGACTTTGCATAAAATTATAGCCACTCATTATTTTTATTAATTGAATTTTAATGCTGAAATCTATTACCTTAATGAAAACTCTATGAGTATTGCCACAAATTGTCAGTTTATTGCTATTTCAACTCGCCGTGTCTTAAATAAAACTTTGTGATTCTCTGCAAATTTCAATATAATCTTCCTGTTTGAAGACATTTTTAAACTCGTAAATTGGTCATAAAATGTTATAGAGGAAGCATAATTCTACATCAACTTCCTTGCTTAACTTTGTTTCCCCCTTCTCTCCCCATTTTTTTCATCACTATTATTTTATCTTCATAATAATTTCCTCATTCTCGCACCTTTCTCCTCATCAAGTCTTCATATCTACAAATGCTACTTACAGTTAAGTTTTACAATGCAATACCAAAGCCTAAATTTATTACAAAAAAAAAATATATAATTATGTTCAATATTATAAGCGTAAATTGGTAGTATTTTATATAATTATATCACAAACTTCTACAGTCTTAATTGACCACTGCTATTTTTTAGTATGTACTCAGGGAGACATCAGACTTGAGGGGAATAACTTCACAGCAAGCGGTCGAGTAGAAATTTGCCACAACAATGCATGGGGTACAGTCTGTAATGATGACTGGGATAATGTGGATGCTCAAGTGGTCTGCAGACAACTTGGTTTTAGCACTCAAGGTATAGATGTTGTACAGTTATACATTCATATGCTGGAGAGTTTACAAGGCCTACAGATTTATAACATAACATTTTTTATTCAGTTATAATGGTAATTTATTCATAATTGGGTCTGCGAATTTTGATGCTGTACTGAATTATTATTCAGCAGTAAGCTGGAATGTGTGATAAAATTGGTGGAATGTGATGGTACTAGTCATTTAGACAACTAGTAACTTTCATTAATAACGGTGAAGAATTCATAATAATACATCATACATGGATAAATTAGAATTATTTATAAACATTGTTGACACATAATTGCATGATCAGCATGACTACTGAGTAATTATACTCATGTTGCAAATTTAAATGAAGAGTAGTCAAAATGTTTTAAATAAAGGCATTAAAGGCTTTCTTAATATACATATCAAATTAATACTTTGTGCCATTTCTATACAAATCATACTAAAATACTATAACAAAAATTTGACCTACTGACAGTGCATTTCTGACTGATTTTACTGCATAAGTTTTGCACTATGGGTAACACACTCCGTATTACCATTGTCATGCATGCTTAATTAAACAATTTCTTGACTAGTAATTTATTTACGTCTAACTACATTGAGTGCTGCAATTGGAGTTACATGCTACACAGAAAGTGCTGGCTAGTTGGCTGACCTTGTAGCCTATGACAGCTAAAAATTTAAAACTACTGTTAAATATCCATTCGCTTATTCTGAGAAGACTACATATACATCTACCATTTTATATAATACAGTTGTGATAGGGTTAATACTTAAAGTGTTTATAATCTAAATCCCGGATTAAATTGTGTGATACTTATGCCACATTTTTGTATCTATGCATTTACTTTCTGTCTGCACTCATTTTCTATATTATTTAATCACTCTTTGACTGTACTGTTGAAATCATGCACACATGCAGGAGCTACAGCTATATTTAATGGATTTTCTGAAGGAGCTAGTTCTATCTGGCTAGACAATGTACAGTGTAATGGCAATGAGTCTAATCTCATTGACTGTCCTGCTAATCAAATAGGAAGACACAATTGTGATCACAGTGAAGATGCAGGAGTTAACTGCTCCAGTAGGTGTATACTGTGTAATATATTTAAATATATTTGTGTGTGGTATAGTTTGTGCAGATGGAGACATCAGACTTCAGGGTGGAAATTCTGTCAGTGGTAGGGTGGAGATCTGCAACAGAAATGTGTGGGGAACAGTTTGTGATGATTTCTGGGGTGTTTTAGATGCACAAATAGCTTGTGTTCAGCTTGGTTTCAATTCTCAAGGTGAGTGAATTGCAGAACATTTAGGAACAACAGGAGACTGTTTTAAAGGGAGACTGCGATGGCTTAAAATTTTTTTCTTCTTGAAAACAGGCTGGTTCTGAGCCAATTGTGTCTATTTTCTTCATTGATTTGATATCCCTGCGGCAAATTCATTCCCAAGCACAAGTAGTGAACTTAATTTAAACAATGGCCACATTGACACTTGCACCAAGGGGGAATATAATTTTATGCTGTTGTATGTAAGATATCGCTATGCTCGATAAACTTATGTTTCTGTGCTAGTTTGATTGTTAGATGTCTCTTATTGTCCTGAGAAGCTCATCATCATCAGGAGTGTCATTTAAGGATTCATTGTAACTTGCAAACACCAAAATTCATGTTTTCTTGACTAGGTTTAGTAGCAGAATATGATAATAGGTGGACTCAAAAATGATATCTAAGCTATTATGGCTTCACCGCCGTAGACTCACTACTGTCACTAGTACTATTGTTATCATATCGGATCATGAACAAATTAGACGTTGCATGTTTTCAATAACTAGACTAACCAGCTAATAACCAGAGTAACTAACTGTTCTAAGCATTAAGGATTTTGTGTTCTCTAATTTTAATTGCAACAATTACAAAATTTTATATCGATATTCCAAGAGATATTGCGAACATACTAAGTGTTAAATGTGTATAGATGTAAGAGTAACTCAAATGTTTTCTGTTATAAGGTGCTACTTCAATAACGTCTGGATTTACTAATGGAGTTGGTCAGATATGGCTAGATAATGTACAGTGTCAGGGTAATGAAAATAGACTTATAGACTGTCCTTCTAATCCAATTGGAACTCATAATTGCGGTCATGTTGAAGATGCTGGAGTGATCTGTCAAGGTACTTTAAAAAAGTCAAATAATTGAAAAAGTTTGTTATGTTTTATATATTGATGGCATATAGCTTACATACATGTAATAAATAATGCATCATTTTGTGATAAGAAAATTTATAGAGTTATTAAAAAAAAGTACTCATAGCTAATTCTTACTTGAATAGTATAGTTTCACTGTTAGTAACTAATTTTTACACAACAAAGTCTACATTTAAATTTGTCTCACTCATATTACATCACATTAATTCTGTAAGCCAAATAAAAATATTTCACTGAAATCACAATACAAATTAATATTAATACTCTCTACTCTTTGGTGATGCCATTTGCATGAATTCAAGCTATCATTCTGAAGTCTGTAAAGCTATTGTAACTATGCTAACTCAATTAATATGTTATCTGAGCCAGTAAATTATGTGCCATCCAGCAATAGTTGCCTAAAGTTAAATAATTTACAATACTATTAATTTATTAGGTACTGAACAGAGCCTGATAACTGTTGCCACATAGAAAATGCATTAAACTAAACAGGATGTGGCTTAGGGCAATATTTTTCCATATCACCTGTGTTCATAGTTATTACGTTGGGTTATTACGTCCCCCTAGGTAAATTTCTTGTTACCAAGGTATTGCCATGAGCAGTACCTAATAAATTTATTATCCATTGGATACCCGAGAATATCACTCGTCTGATTGGCGGTATTTACGCTCGTGCCTGCGGCACTCGCGTAAATACTAAGCCAACAGACTCGTGATATTCTCCTGTATCAAATGAATAATATATATGTATTACAGTACGGTTTAAATAACAATAATCAATTATAACAACAATGCTTTAAATGTTTTTGCTATTGTGTAGCGTGTACCTATGGAGACATCAGACTTGTGGGAGGAAACTCTACTACCAGGGGTCGAGTCGAGATTTGCAATAACAATATTTGGGGCACAGTTTGTGATAACTTTTGGGGGCTTCAAGATGCTGTAGTGGTTTGTAGACAGCTAGGTTATAGATCCACAGGTAATTTTTCACTCACTAAATTTGTACCATTGGCCTACTAGAATGAAGTAGATTGAAACTTTCTCACCCAAAGGGGTCAGGAAAAAAGCTAAGGAAAAATGTGAAAAAATCTTAGTTGTTACTGGGGAATAGAACCCAGGACCACTGGTTTTAGCCACCAGTGCTCTAACCACTGTGCTACGACAACCCACGACTTCCAAGACTCTCACATTTTTCCTTTGCTTTTTTCCAGACCACTTAGGTAAGAAAGTTTCCATCTAGTTTTAATGAATGGTCAGAACTTGATAATTAAGAATGAAATAACATATCCTTAGGCCCCTGAGAATGAATCACACGTAGCTACTTATGTGAATGGGCTTGATTTTTATGCACATTTCTTCACTGTTGTATTTGAGGTTTGGTAGACTAATAATCAGTGTTGCACAAATTTATATCTTATTTATTTTATTGGCTTTTTTTTATTTAGAGGCATAAGTGGATATTATTGGCGTTTCTACTGGTTTGCTACATACTCTCTGTTAATTTATTCACTAGAGTAAAACTTTACCCAACAGCTCACTTTAATACTGCTGGTTATGATAACACAATCTTAGCTTCCTTCTATAAGTACTCAACTTCTAAAAATAGATTCAGTTGTATAACTACCAAGCTATGTTATTTTTATTTTATAGAGTTGATATTTTGTGATTATAATAAAGTGCAGGATTTTAGAAAATAACAGAATTAGAGGTAGTTACTTTTTAAAATAATAATTGTAATTTCAAAAAGTTGCATCATTATAAAGGGGCTTATATATTCTTCAATGTCATGGGAATTACTGAGAGGGTGAAATATTTATCCTTTAAATCAGAGTTTCCAAAAGAAATATCAAGCTAACTAGTATGTTCCAACATGTCTTCTTGTACATCTTCTCTCTTAACCGATATGGCTATATGAACATGAATAAACAGTTGTTGTTGTTTTTGCCAAGTTCAATTATTTTCTTTCATCAAATGCTATAGGTGCTACTTTTATAACGGCTGGATTTACTAATGGAGTCGGTCAGATATGGCTGGACAATGTACAGTGTCATGGTAATGAAACTAGACTAGCAGACTGCCCTTCTAATCCAATTGGAACTCATGACTGTGTTCATAGTCAAGATGCAGGGGTTACATGTCAAGGTAAAAAAATGAGGTTCATAGAATGTTATGCTTTGATTAGCATTATTTGTATAATATAAATATATATAAAATATCAGGACTATTACAGGTAGTGAAGCACAATCAAATTGTTATTATAAGAATTGGTACTACCTCTTACCGCTAGGAATTTATCATGAGTACAGCTGAATTGGTAGAGCATCATCACTAACTATATGGGTTTAGGTATCATAAAATTCAGTACATTATAAAGAACAGAGACATTGTGAGGCAGTGGTTGAAACGACTCAGAATTAATGCAATTTTTTTCCTGAATATGGACATTTAGCATAACTAAGCCAAGGGGAAAGTGGGCCAGTTAATTCTTTGCACATTTACTCCCTAAGGTAAATAGTCATGTTGGTTCAAAATCTTCCATTCTTTTTTACTTTAATTTCCACAAAATACCCCAGCGCTGTTAACTAGCTTAATAATTTTAATATAATATCATATATTTGTATGCATCATTTGAAAACAATGTATGTTACAGAGAGCTTTTCATTGTCTGCTCTTTCCTGAAGAGAATTATATATTCTCGTTGTAATGAATTTATTATTAATAATTATCAAACTACATTAGTGGTAGTGGTACTATTGGTGTATTAGAGCACACTTATATAGTGATCATCATAATTTGTTTAAAGATACTAGTTTTATCAAATTTGTTGTGATATTACACATAGTGTGCACCTACAACGACATCAGACTTGTGGGAGGAAATTCTACCAGTGGCCGAGTCGAAGTTTGCAATAGCAACGTGTGGGGCACAGTTTGTGATGATTTATGGGGAGCTCTAGATGCTCAAGTTGTTTGTAGACAACTTGGTTTTAGCTCCAGAGGTAAGTAGTATGATATAATATGCCATCATATTTGATAATTAGTGACATGTTTGAGCATATACATTGAAGCTAGCTTAGCAATCTATGTACTCAAATTTGATTGAGCTCAAGTAAATTTTAGAATTATGCATTTTGCAATGTATCAACTACTCAGAGTTTAAGATCATTTCCCCAATATCAATGTCTTTTAGTAGGAAAATGGAAATAGAAATAATTATGAGCCAGCATAATAGCAATCTAATTGGAACATAAGTTAACTCATATGTTAATATATTATTTTCTTGTAGTCACTTTCTCTAACAATATAAAATTTCAATTATTCCAATAATTCTTAAGTAAGCACAACGCCAAGCTCTGGTATATTCTTTCATCAAACTGTGCAGGTGCTACTGCTATAATGACTGGATTTACTAATGGAGTCGGTCAGATATGGCTGGACAATGTACAGTGTCATGGTAATGAGACTAGACTTACAGACTGTCCTTCTAATCCAATTGGAAACCATAACTGTGTTCATGTTGAAGATGCTGGAGTGATTTGTCAAGGTAAAATAAATATATTCCTGAAAAGAGTCCATTAAATACAGTGACAAAAACATAAACTGTACTGAAATTGGAGTTGATAAAGAATGTCGACGTTAACAAGCTAGTTTAATACCATATTAAGTTACTATGTTATTGGTGTCAATACTCATTTTCCAGCAGCCTGCAATAAAACCAATGAGTCTATAATATATTTGTACTCCTAATTAGATGCACATATAATTGCCCTTTTGTATAATGTGGCACATGGCTGATATTGTATTATCATGATTTTATAGTAGTACTTGTGCATTTTTGTCTGTATAAGCTACTTAGCTAATGTGACTGTAACATTTCTAAAAAACTATAAAACAATTGTTATTACACAATTTAGTGCAACTATTATTATAGCTAGTAATCTCTTGTTTCAGCGAGGTGAATAGCCATGCCTTCTAACATTAGCCAATGCACCTATTTCACTTCTATAACTAATGTTTTATCAAGTTCTGACCGTTCATAAAAACTAGATTGAAATTTTCTCAACTAAAGGGGTCTAGAGAGGAGCAAAGGCAAAATGTGAAAAAAATCTTAGTTGCCGCCAGGGAATCGATCCCAGGAACCCTGGTTTTAGCCACCAGTGCTCTAACCACTGAGCTACAACATCCCATGACTTCCAAGACCCTCACATTTTACCTATATACTATTGAGTAGTACCACTTGCTGCAGTCTCTTACTCAACAGACCACCAGTTATGTGCTATCAGAACATCTTTTCCGTGTCGACCGGAAACAGCTCTTCTCTGGAGTGGAGCCATAGTGGATTGAAAAGGCTTTATCATTACAATTATCAAGTACTGACCCTTCATAAAAACTAGCTATATTGAAACTTTCTTACTAGAGCACTATGATGGCTATAGTGGTGTGATGAGGTGTGTAAGAGACTGCCAAAGGTAGGTTACTGCCACCAGAGCTGCCTGAGTTTCACGTTTTAAGGTGATCAATCCTGCAGGTGTTTAATCTGCTGGACCAAGCAAGAAATTACTAGGCCTTCCTCAACCATGGGTTCAATTTGGAAGAGTTCTCAGAATTCAGAGATTGAAAGATTTATAATTTTAGCAGCACTCAATACAGACAACTGAGAAAACTAAAAATGAACAGACTATTAAAATGAACTAGCTAGATGTGTTGAACGTGTGAAACAGAAATATGTACACGGGAATTACATAACCACAGAGTGTGAGGTAGGGAAGGTGAATGGAGTCAATAGAACAAAGGAAAGTTGAGAAAGGGTACTAATGGAGTTACAAGTTAAATTAAGGAAGTAGTAAGTAAGTAATTAAAAATAGTTCTATAGTATTCACCACACCTAAACTCATGGATCCTGGGTTTTATTCCCCAGAGACAACTAAGATTATTTCACATTTTTCCTTTGGTTCTCTCTAGACCAATGTAAGTGAGAAAGCTTCAATCTAACTAATGTTTTGTATAAAGTAAGCAGTATTAATAATAATTAAAAAAATTTGTTCACCTATTAGATTTTCTAAAAATGTTTTAATTGCTTTAAAATGATAAATCACGTCATATAAAGGATAAAACTGATTTATGACATTTTCTTAAATTATATAACACCATTCATTAATTGAAGGTTATAAGTTTTCCACTTTGTATAAATTAATCTGCAATTATCTTGCAACGAACCTGTTCTTCTTATTATATCCTATTATATTAAACAAGGAAATGCATATAGCTGTCAGTGTACCCATTGGCTACTTGCATTTTCTTGTATACATCTTTTTTAACGGTCATTTGTATTTACCTCACAACTAATGAAGGCTCACGAACCAAAGTGTTTTGTGATTTTTTTTACCAATTTAATGCTACTTAAAGCTAATAACAAGTAATTACTAAAGAAGTTATTAAACGGTTGGGATTAGATATTTCAAAGTTCTATAGTCACTGCATTCTTTTTCTTTGTCTCTAGGGTTTAATAATCTTTGTTTTTTATGAATAAATATTGTGTAGGTACTTCAACACAACCTTCAGCAGAAACTGTAGGCGAGGCTCCTTGGCATTGCCATAGTATTTGTAGTATATGGACTGAATTATGCTAATATAAGAATTATTTAATACAAAATTAAATGAAAAGATGAGTTAAACCAAAAACAACTTTACCAGATAATTAATCAGGACAATTATGCTACTATCCTATCAGGATTCTATCTGCAAACTTTATTAGGGAAAAAATTGACCAATTCCATTAAAAAATAGCAATGATATTTCTCGATAAATCAGTCAAAGTGATAGCAAGAAATCATTTAGAGCTAAATGCAGTCATTTCAGTGCTCAGCTTATCAGAGTACTCCACATATCATGCAAATTTTAGGGGAGAATTGAGAATATTGGGGGGAGGTGGAAACAGGTAAGTTTAGGGGATTTCCTTTCATCCCATACCAGTCCTGCCTACATATGAGTACCATAAAATCTGCTAATCAAAATAAGCGACACAGTACTTGCTTGTGAGAAAGGTTGAAGGATCGCTGATGCCTTGTTGTCGTTTACAAACAGCTATGAAGCATTAGCTGCTTCATATAATTCAAAATAATATGCAAATAATATGCAACACTTCTGCCTATCTTGCAGCTTTTTTTCCAGGGCTATTACATTAATAATATTATAACCTACATGGAATATTATTATTACTTATTTTCAACCCTTTCTTGTGCATAATTGATTTTTAGATTCATTGATTGGAGTTAGGATGTACGACAATTGTCCATCTATTGAAGAAAAAGGGAATTTGACAGCAGACATTTACAACTTTCTTTCATCCAATTTTAATGTGTCAGTATTGGGACTCATCAAACAGATTCCAGCTGAGTCTTGTGGTGCTATACATCAAAATAATCCACTTAGTAAAAGTGGGTTATACTGGATTGGAACTGATTCAGAAGTGCAGCAACAGATTTGCCATTTTGAATAACTAAAACTAATTATAACAAATGTTAACTTACTTTCATACTGTAGTTAATCCCACATAAATACTTTCTGCTGAACATTATTGTATTAATTGTGTATAATGAGTTAGTCCTTGAATTACATTTTGTTGTTGTTGTTGTTGTTGTTTTTTATCTACATTATGCTTATTGATAATTATTTCAATGTGCCACATACTTGGTGCAGTTTTTATAATATTCTGGTTAAAACAGTAGAGGCCTAAACCGTCAGATAAAATTTATATACACATATTTTTTTTAAGTTTGTATATCTAATTTCAAGCCATGGCACACATTTTACCTTAAGAATAAGCTATTTATAGAAGTAAGCATAATAAGGCGTGGCTTATTGCAGAAACTTTAGTTAATAGAATGAAGCACCAAATGTGCGAACCCTCAGCGCTATGCTATTATACGCTACCTAGCTATTACAATTTATAATCTCCTTCCAAAAGAACAAGAAATCTGTTAGCTATTTTAATGAAGCATCAAAATAACTCAATCAATGAAAATGGTATATGGAAACACTGTCTTCATAAGAGAAGAAGCTAAACAAGCCAGAAACACTCACCGATATACATTTTCAACTTGAAACTTCACTTGAACTCCGTATAAAGCAAACTATAAAATATTTGTTCACTTGATTATAACGTGACACTAGGGGGGTTTCCCAAAAAAGCTGGTCTACCTACGTACTGGGAGCTGAAAGCTTGGCGTTTACTTAACGATGAGCTCGAAATAAAAAAAGTTGCCATATAAAACTAAAGGTCTTAAATCTGATTAAGTTCATACTGTTAATTGTCAGTAATCTCCAAAATCAAGAGTGTGACAGACAGACAGAAGGACGACTACTAACCCTCTCGGCATGCGCATTGCGAGTTAATTAATTTTTTTTTTCTTTCTCTTTCTTATAATATCACAAAGGCAAAGCAAGAAAGGGTACAAAAATAAATAAAAATACAAGGGGCTACACTACCCCATCTCGGGAAGGAGGGAGGGTGGGGAACCGGTTAAGCTAGTATTTGCATTCAATTCACATATACTGTGCATCACAGAACTAAGTAGAATTTCTATCTTAGAATTTTGCTACATAATTTTTAACTCGTAAAAGTCTATGGGCCACACTGGCTCTATAAGAGTGTCAGCTTAGTCTATGGGAGAGAACCCATTGCTACATAAGGGTATTGGTACATAAGTGTATTAATATAATTAAATTGGAGCACCATATAAGCCATTTGAATGCTACATATATAAGAACCCACACACACTGACTTGTAGGAAGCGTGTCTCGTCCTATTTAACTAAACTAATGAAGGGTGGACAATCTTAGCACATATAAGTAGATCATACCTTAGCTAATACTACTATCACTCATTTCTGGCTAAGGTAAACATCTTTGCAATTTAACCATCATCATTATAGAAGTAAGTCAAATTGTACTTTTGTGTAGTAAGTAATAGTTAGAGCATAAGCGCTTGGGTACTGGTGCATTTAGTGCACTGAAGCCCAAGGGCCGTAGGCCTGAGGGCTTTGTGCACTAAATCCACCAGTTACCTAAGCGCATGCTCTAACTATTTTAAATCCCGTTTACCCAGGCCGGCCCAGTTACCACTAGCAACTTTGTTTATCAGCATTTTCGGTGTCAAGCGAATTCTTCCGTGTTTCCGAGCCCAAAATTAAAATTCAATTAAAATTCAATTGAAGCACACCCTCAAGTTTACTTTAGCAAGTTTACTGTAGCTGCCAGCTGTTATCTCCAGATCTAACTCTACCTGGGCTGCTCTGCAGTAAGCAGTAAAGCAGCTAGCTATGGTAAATTCCTGCTGGTTTTATGGTAGGGCTGGTCCCATATAGGTGGATATGAGAGAATAGTAGACCCTGGCATATCCGGCCTCACATAACCTGCTCCCTGCTTTATCCAGCCTATTCTATTAAACTAAAACTCAAAAATAGCAATACCCCAAGGGTGGTTAGTATGCACAGTTCATATACCTAAAGGCAAAAAATAGTGCACACTTACTAAGTTAGTACACCTAGTAACAATATAGCAACGGGATCTAATAGAATATAGAAAATGTGTAGCAGTGCTTCCAAAAGGATAAATTATATGAGCTTGATCAATAAACAAAAAATCTGAGTGATTGTTTCCTGCGAATTATCACTCATTTAATTTTTCTGAGAATTCGACATGTCTAATTACTATTCTATGTACTTCAATTTTTTTTGCTTGTTTAGCTGTTGTGTTTGCAAATAATGGCTACTAAGTCATCTCCAATCACCTGTGTGATTATTCTGATGCTTGGGTGTACTGTTGGATTGATGCAATCAAGTGAGGCTTACAAATACATAGCCTATTATAGCATAGGCTAAGCATGCAATATGTACTTTTTTAATTGGAGAATTAGACTCAAGATAAATACTTGCTCACTTAACTGAATATTGTGCATTATTTAATGAAAGTGCATGATGAGAAATCATATTGTATTTGATAAACTTATCTTAATAGCCAAAGGTTGCATATTATTTGACTTAAGTGCAAGTGTCAATAAAGAAGTATAGGTTCTATAATAATATTGATGAGTGTGATGAAAATATATTTTACATTGCAGTAAGAATTATTTTTGGCGCTTGCAATTATTATTATGATTATCATTATTTTTACTGGATAATATTTACATGCTTTAATTCCTATAATTTTTCACAGTTCATTCTCAGCGGTGTGAACACAACGCCACATTGTCAGTACCATTTGGTCAAGTCTCTATAGGAATTGTCAACACAACAGCTCCATTTTGTTTTATATGTGGTGGTAATGTAGCCACATTCAGTCTAGCTGGAGTAATGCTGACTAATACTCAAGATTATTTCATTAACACGTCCATCAATGCACTTGTGATAAATAATTGGACTAGTCTGAGGTTCAATCCACTCCAGTCAATCACTGTGGCATGTGATAGTGTTGAAATTGGTAATCCTTTTTATACTGGGACCTTCTTCTCTGTGCGTAAGTTACTATTCAAATTATTGTAGATTGCAGAGTGAAATAGGTAAATAAAGAAGACATTTGTAGTAAAAAGTTTCTAATTATAGCGTAGAATTTAGTGAAACTTGTAGTTTATACCTTTGGCAGATGTACTATGACTATTGCACTAATTATTATACTTAATACATAAATCCAACAGAAGTGTCATAAAGTACTCATAACTGTTCATAAGACACAGGCTATCTACAAAATGTACTTGTATTGTTTATACTTTATTTTCTATCTGCATTTCTATCAGCATTCACCTCACATGGCACAAGTGAAATTTCCTATTGTCAAGTATTTAGGAAGTTTTATAATAATTATCATCTTGAGACTACATGATGTTAAAATCTTCTAGCTGTACTTTTTGTATAAACTAAAGTTTAAATAGAACTATAATTTACTCTCAAATTAAATGAGTACATTCATTGCTTATACTGTAAGGCAATTCAAGCAAAATATGTCAGGAATACCTTTATATAGATTGCAAATTAATTATGCAAATTGGGAAGATTAGCAAAGCTTAATGAGTTCTTTATCTTTCACTTAAACAAGACTTTGCTGCTATGACTGCTAACAGTGTACTGTTCTGTTGTATGATACTATGATAAGGTCTATCAACAAACTCTAAGAATTTTTCAAGTATTATATCTTTATATGGCTACTTTTTCTCACTATTTGAACTTCAAGACCCAAAATGTAATAACCAAGACTCTAAGTGATACATTAAGTCTACATCTTAAAAAAAATAGAAAAAATACACGAGCTCGATAAAGGATAGTGCAGTAGCACTAATTTATGGGGTGTACCTAAAATATTTCCATTCTTTCAGTTGTTCTTCTGCTTCATTATTTAGTATTTCCCAACAAATTTTAAACAATGATCATTATCCTAACTAAATTATGCAATACAGGCCTTAAGTAAAAAATATGAAGTAGATGTATTTTTATGAGTATATTAATAATTTATCTGTAGAAGTAAGTTGCAAACCATACGATATATGAATTCCCTGACATATACATACTATTACTCTATCCATGAATGTAGTTTTAATTCGTTATCTGTACAAATTATTGTTATTTTGTTGTGCAATTATTCTGTCTGCATTATTATTTTATATTTCAGGACCAAATAATTTTAGAGGAAAATCAATGTAAGTTTTATGTATGATTACTCATACATGTACATAATTTAATTAATTTAATCTGATTCTAGAATTCTTAGTGGTCACTTATTTATAGCATATTATTCAACTGGAAAGATGCCAATATTGATTTTGAACACATAAAAATGAGTGATTGTCATAAGCTAGCCATGATGAACCAGCAGCAGCATCTACTAGCATTATATGCTATTTGCAGTGGTTTACACCCACTTCCTGTCCAACTGTTTTAGAAATTCCAGAGCAGCCCCTGAGTAAGTCCCATGGTCTTTTACTCTGTATTTTGTGATACGATTATAATTGGCTAGTTTATTGAATAGAAGAGATACTTTTTCTTTTCAAAACTTTTATATGCACACATTGACAGCCTCGACAGCATACTCAGAACTACCTCAAAATACACAGCCAGAATGTGGACATTTTGAAAAAGCAGATGTGTAGATTGTATCCTTCATTCATGGGTTGTGAGGCAACAAACTAGGTTTTAAAACTCTGAATAATCAGGTTCAGTGACAATATTTTCAAAAAATTGAATATTAATTGACGATAACAGGATATGGTTTGGGTGAGGTAAGATATGAATATCACTAAGTGTAGTGATTAGGTGAAAATAAGAGAGTAAGTGTTTCTAAATGGCCGGATTTGATTTTCTTGAGTCCTGTCTTCCTCAGCAGGTTAGAGATCCTCCAGAGAGCATTTTATATATCCTGAACACATTAATTTGTATTTAGTACACAATATTCACAGTTTTTTTAATATGATTTAATAAGTTCAGCAAGGCCTTTGCTACTGCTTTAGCATTTAATTTTTATTAAACTATTGTCTAAATTCCTATTAGTTAAGTTTATTAAATGATATTTCACAGCCGCTACTGATGATATTTTATTAAAAATACATGACTCACATAAAGTTTTGATCACAATACTGTGTCTGTCTGATATAGCTATGATAAAACTTTCCATTAATGTTGTTAGGCTATGATGTAGTCCATCAATCTACATCAGCTACAGCTTCTAATCATACAATGATCACAAATCAGGTTAGAAGTGAATTTAAAATAACTATCAATTCAAGTCAACCCCTCTATGTGGTGCAGAGAATGGACATTCATATCCAAAGACCCTCTTGAACAACACAGCATGCAGACAGAATAAGATATGTGACCACCTATTGTAACTAAAGATGTTGCTTTGCTTAAACATTTTCACTTATATTTTTAGCTATTTAGTGTTTATAACAAAATATATAATGATGGCACATATTTGTTGTAGTTACATGTGTATTTAGCAGTTATCACTATAGAATAGGAAATTTGTGGCTCTTCACTGGTTACACTCCACTCCTTCTACATAATTATAGTCAATTTTATCTTCGTTGGTGTTGATCATATACAATGTTATATGCACTTGTGTGTTATCGCTTGCTATAATGGTCATAGCTGCTACATAACTTAAAAATCATGTTTTAAAGTTGTTAAGAATAAAGCAGAAGTGTTCATTGACTTTTAACATGTTCACTAACCCTATACTTAGAAATAGTTCTGATCAAGTCTCACCCTTTGCAAATAATTGTAGGAACCATTAATTTGCTTCATTAGGCAGTTGGAATTTGTCTGACAACTACAAACTGTTTATGGAAATAATCACTGAATATATTAGATAATAAACACAATGGCCTAGCTATTTGATTGCATAATCTACATACATAACCACTAGCATTACTAACTATTGAGCTATTTCTCTACATAATTTTTGCTAATTTAATTCTGGTTGACTTTAATGAGTAAGATGAAGCAGACTTTTAATCTTCAGTTAAGATGTGATGATTATTTATTTATAATTATTAATATTTATTAAATAAAAGTTCTAATTCCATTATTTTTTAATGATTAATTTGATCACTAAAATTAATGTAACAATTATAACTTAAAAGTATCAATAATCACTCTAAATCTTTTTATTGAGAATAAAAAAAGAACACAACAAAAACAAAATGCATCTTAAATAATATAAGTTTTAGCTTTCAATTATATTAAATGCATTATTATATGCTACATTTTGCACTCCCAATGTACCAGTCTGTAGTTCTGGATGACAATTTAAAAAAGTGCAGGAAGTGTTTACTATGGAATTGAATGCCTTTACCATGTAATACGTAATTTAAAAACTTGACGATATTTTAGTAGCCGAAGTATTAGAACGTGTAATCAATAGTTTAACAATAGTAGTGTAGTTTTAGGCTCACTCACCATTTGTGCTCAAGCACACCACTAGTATTTTCCCAAATACTCATGCTCATGAAACATCTTCCAATACAAATTAATCTGATATTATTTTATAAAATTCTATCTCATCACGTAATGCATGTTAAAAGAATACCATAAATAGACAATTTAAACTTAATATAATATAGGAGCTTTTTACAAAAAGTTTTTGTACATGACTTAACTTTGATTTCCAACTCAAACTGAATACAAGAGCCTGTTGGAATTGCCCAATTTACTCATCTTGAAACACAGATCATTTTACCGTGGACCACAAGATAAAGTCTCTGCTATAAAAAGCCATCATTATTTCAGCACAAGGAAATATCTCATGTGTTAAGCTCATTGAATTCGGGTCATGTTTTTCGCATAAATGGTTAAAAAAAATCAATGATCAAGATATGCAGGCTTATGTTTATCAATATAGGTTACTCAAATTAAAAGTTGGTAGATAAATTAGGCTTCATTTGATAATCTTATTGGGTTATAAACTGGACCGTACTACATGTTTGAAGTTTTCCATTTCAAATTTCATAATACGTCATTTGCCCATCAGCCTGAGACTATAATCCAGGAAGATCCATACTAACATTAGCGGTCAATTGCTTGAAATGCATAATTTTGTCATAAGAAAGATACCCAATATCATTGAATGCTCTAAGTTCATTTGAACCACCACTGAGTGACACAATGCTGAGTAGGTAAGATTAATTACCACTGATTTAATACATTATTTATCAACAAAGAAGGTAAAAACTGTTGTAACTTCTGGATGACATTGGACAATACTTCCACAGTCAGCATGACGGCAATTAATTTTGTTCCTATGAGCTACAATGGTGACCATCTCAGCTTTAGCCCTCTTGGCTACCCTTTTAATCGCCTATATTATGTCATCAGTATCGTCAGGAATCACATAGAATAATTTAATTGTACTTGATTCGAAGCTATTAGTAAAGAATACCCTAGAGATAATAAGGTAACATTTAAAATTTTTAGTTAACATTTTTCATATTAGAAATCTCCTGGAAACTCATAATATTCATATAAAAATTAGCATCATTGAACATGGTATTTTATAGAGTGCAACACCAGCCTTTAATCAGGGAGACATGAAAGTTGCTTTGTAATAACTTACATTTGCTTTATGCAAGTCAGAAAAAAATCCTCCCATTTTTGCACCCCATAAACTGTTGCATTAATAATTAGAATGACTTTCTCAGCTAATACAACTTATCTTTTGATACACTGGGAATAATGACAAAATTTAAATTATGCTTTCCAAAAATTTTAAAGTATGGTTCTCATCTCCAAAATTTTGTTCAATAAAGCAAGTATAAGTTCAGATATTGATTTTTAGCCAAAATCAATAGACAAAAAGAATAAAATATACACCTAGCAATTATAGAAAACCTTAACTCACGTTTTATTGATTACACTACTTGTCACAAATGGCTCAAGCTTCTTTATCGAAATTATGATTTTTCATTTCTATGTGCTCTTTAAGAACTTTTATTGTCTGAATCTGTGTTATTTTTTAATGAGTTCTATTTTGTCACCTATCTGGCTTTGCTGTTTCTACAAATATTCTTTAGCCACCATCCATTACAAGAAAATAGTAATGTTATCTTATGGACCCCTGATGTATTACTAGACACTGTTTTCATTATAATGTTAGTAAGCTTGTCAGGGTAGAATTTATATTGAACAAGCCTAACAGGTACACTGGATGGTGAGAAACTAATAGGGATGTTTATTTTGTACCCCAGTATGTGTGGCTTAGTTCCTAACTACTTGAGTCTATCTGCTAAGTAATAGTTAGAGCATACGCGCTTAGGTACTGGTGGATTTAGTGCACTGAAGCCCAAGGGCCGTAGGCCCTAGGGCTTTGTGCACTAAATCCACCAGTACCTGAGCGCATGCTCTAACTATTTTAGAACCCGTTTACCCAAAGCCCGCCCAGTTTCCACTAGCAACTTGGTTTATCGGTGTCAAGCGAATTTCCGCCCAAAATTAAAATTCAATTAAAATTCAATTGAAGCGAGCCTGGCAGGTTTACTTTAGCGTTGTAGCTGCCTGCTGTTATCTCCAGATCTAACTCTAACTCTACACCCTGGGCTGCTCTGCTCTGCGGTAAACAGTTAAGCAGCTAGCTGTGGTAAATTCCTGTATATGAGCGGTCAGCAGGAGGGAACTAGGGCTGGTCCTGTATAGGTGGGATATGAGAGGGTAGTAGACCCTCACATATCATATCCAGGCCTCACACAGCTTTATCCGGCCTATTCTATTAAACTCAAACTAAAAAATAACAATACCCCAAGGGTGGTTAGTATGCACAGTTTATATACCTAAAGGCAAAAAATAGTGCACACTTACCAAGTTAGTACACCTAGTAACAATATAGCAACGGTTCTAAGTGCTGTTATCACATGAATTTTTTGAATAAAATAAAGCTGGGTAAGCTTTCTCACCATTTGTACTAAAGCACATAAGTAAACACTTGAAGATTTTCATAAATACATGCAACAGTCTATGAGTTTCTAACTACATATGTTAGAACTCAAGCAGAATATGCATTGTAAGCTATATAACATGTAAAGGTATGCACACTATTAATATTAATAATTTTTTTGCAATATTACTAAAAATAATGATGTATTAATAGTAGGTGAGGTAACAGTGGATGTGACAGTATTGTAACAGAAAACTAATGAAAGTCTTCGTAAAGAAAGTGAGCATAACAATGACATAAGTAATAGTTAGAGCATACGCGCTTAGGTACTGGTGGATTTAGTGCACTGAAGCCCAAGGGCCATAGGCCCGAGGGCTTTGTGCACTAAATCCACCAGTACCTGAGCGCATGCTCTAACTATTTTAGAACCCGTTTACCCGCCAGTTTCCACTAGCAACTTGGTTTATCAGCATTTTCGCACAAATATGGCTTTCCGGCCCAAAATTAAAATTCAATTAAAATTCAATTGAAGCACACCTAGCAGGTTTACTTTAGCATTGTAGCTGCCAGCTGTTATCTCCAGATCTAACTCTACCCTGGGCTGCTCTGCTCTGTGGTAAACAGTTAAGCAGCTAGCTATGGTAAATTCCTGAGGTATGAGTGTCAGCAGGAGAGTTGTCCGAACTAGGGCTGCTGGAGAGTTGTGAACTAGGGCTGGTCCCCGTATAGGTCGGATATGAGAGGGTAGTAGACCCTCACATATCATATCCAGGCCTCACACAGCTTTATCCAGCCTATTCTATTAAACTAAAACTCAAAAATAGCAATACCCCAAGGGTGGTTAGTATGCACAGTTTATATACCTAAAGGCAAAAAATAGTGCACACTTACCAAGTTAGTACACCTAGTAACAATATAGCAACGGGTTCTAAAGAAGTCTGAGAACACTATCTGAGAATACATTATGGTATAGCTGCCAAAGAGGGGAAAAAAGTGGGACAAATCTAGATTTTTTTCTTTTATTTAAATGATCACAACTATCGTGCTTGCCAAGCAATGAGGCGAGGCTAGCTTGCTTACCATTTGTGTTAACTCACATGTAATAAGTATATCCAAAGGTAAAGGTTAGGATCTAGCTAAATAATAAATTGCTGTGTTTAGGCTATCTGTTTAGCAAAATTATGGATAAGTTTAGAAAATTTAACTTAATTGGACTGTTTGACATGGGACCAGTATTTAGTGGCAGCACATTAAATCATGCAATCAAATATTATTTCCTATCTATTTAGCAGTCATTCACCCATTCTACACATTCACATGACTCTAGCTCCCATGATATCTAAAACATAACTTTCTTTCATCTTCATTTGTAAATGATTTAATGAATATTCTCAATAATGATTAACATAATGTAATAAATTTAAATAATTAAATAAGTATTGCTTTATTTATTATCAAACATATGGGTATATATTCGATCAGATAAGATCAGCTTCTCTGTAGCATGTACCATCTATATTGTCAATGCATTGTATCAGTGCCAACATCTGGTCAACAGATAAACTCTCAACCAGCATTTCAAAAAATGTGCTTGCAAAAACACTCCCATATGTTTTGAATTCACAATGGATATATAATAATGCCAGTAAGTTCACTTCCAAATGCAGATACTGACTTAAGTTTCTATATATTTTTATATTCCCCTGTACCAACTTGCTGGTGCTTAAAGTTATGATTCCACTTGAACTAAATAAACTATAAACAATAACTTTCTGTTTATAGAGCTAGCGCACCTACACTATAAACACATTCTTTCAATGAGAAACACTGCATAACATAAATGGTAAGAAAGAGAAAATCGAGGTCCTAGAAAATTTCCTATAGCTACTTGTATATATTCACTTTTATATTAAAACATTATAAGTAATTATAATTCCAATATAATTACTGCTTATTCTGATACATTTTATCCAGTGAATTTTTATAGAGAAGATTCTAAAAATTGCAATTCTCACTATTTGTAGCTATTGTATTATCTCTGTTTAAGGTTACTTATCAGTACTAATTTGTAGAGACATAAAATAGATAAGGACTAGATCTGCTTTAGACAGCCACAATTTGAATTTGGTCAGTATCAAATTATATTTAAAACAGATGGCAATTTCGAATGCAAATTTAAAATGGTTGTAGCCATACAATAAAACAATTATACACTAGCCGTTTTGGGTTGTGCCAACTCACCCATTGACTTACAATTGACATTATTATTATTATATTATTGTTATTATTATTATTATTATTATTATTATTATTAAGCCGTTTTGGGTTGTGCCAACTCACCCATTGACTTATAATTGACATTATTATTATTATTATATTATTATTATTATTATTATTATTATTATTATTATTATTATTATTATTACATGTACTATTATTATTACATGTAGCTACTATTATTATTACATGTACTATTATTATTATTATTATTATTGTTATAATAATTATTATTGTCTGTGTATCGAACTACATTCTGTTTAGCTTCACTGATATAATAAAGTTTTGATTCATATACTTGTAAAAAATTGCTTGTTTAATTTATTTAATGTGCCATGCATAAGCTGTGAAGAAATTAAATAAATGAGAATGAATGAATGAGAATAAATAAATGAGAATGAAAATAAATAAAACAAATGTATGTATTATATATAGCCAAACCATACATGACAGAAAGTCTACATCTTTGATAAAAACAATTGTGAATGAATTTTTTATGCAGTGCATAGTTACATCCTGCATTTTACATTTTTAAACTCCAAATATTAGTTGTATACTATCTGTAAGCTTACCACTTCAGTAAACTCCACCAGATGCCTAGTATACCTCAGGTGTCACTTAGTCTACTGTGTTTGTACACTTTGCTTGGTAAAGCAATTGTAAACAATAAACATTAAATTAAATTTCAGGTTCACAAAGCTTTTTAAGTCTCTTCTTGTGTATGGTAATCTCAAAAGATACTAGTATTTGCATTGGAATATCTTACATTATTATATTTAAGCTATTTTAAGTTAGCAGAGAGCTAGCAGGAACACTCCCTGAATTCAGTACTTAATGATTTAATTAAAACAAAGTGATAGTGTGAAAAGCATCATTTAGTTGCTATTATACACGTCGGGCGAAAATATTGGACTTGAGCATCATTTAGTATACACACCTGGTTAAAACATTGGACTTGAGAATCATTTAGTATACACACCAGGATAAAATATTGGACTTGAGCATCATTTAGTATACACACAAGGATAAAACATAGAAAAATAGTAGTAGCAAACTACTGCATCTCTATGTAACAGATTCTGTATGAAAAACTTGGAGAAAGGTATTTATTAAACAGAATAATCATTCATGCCTTAAATTCAGAACAGGAGTAGTGCATAAAGAAACGGGAGTGCTGTAGCTTATTATAGACTCCATAGGATGTTGTACAAGACTTCAGCTAATTAGGTACTTTTTGAAACATGAGAGTCAGTGTGAGAGATTCCAACAATTGACAGCACAATAAGGCACTGTTTAAGAATAATGTACTGAATATGATGTAAAACACTACTATGAATATAAACATACTAGATTAGATAATAAAGCAGAATATTAAAGTATAGATACATTGTTTTATGTGTAGTCATGTTATTGTTGTTTTTGTCTGTTTCACTTTGGTAGAATTCTGTATTTCTTTTATACTCTTGCAGTACACATTCTGTGGTAGTTCACTTCGAATGTATCTAACTTTATACTTCACAATTTAACAATTTTTTTTCGTCTTAGCCAAACAAGACAAATAAGATCCAACACGGTGATAGACCAGTATCAGTACTGATTGCGCATATCGAGGAAGAAAGGGTGTGGTCACATAGGTCCAAAATACGCACGGAACAACCCTCCCTGCGAAGGGTGTGCAGTGGTGGTAGTAGACTGCCATGTTTAGTGCTCACTTCCGCTTGAAAAATCGAGCGATATAACAGTTACCTGGCTGACTGTCTTCTGTGCTGTCGAATGAAAAATAGATCTTGGTATTCTAATCGCGTGTTGAGTGGGACTTCTTTCAGTTATCTTGTAGTTACCCTAGGAATAGCTTATGAACGGTGCTGCAGCTACATATTGGATCTCTGAATTTGGTGAGCTATAAGCATTTATATAGACAGGTAACATTGAGTCATTTGTATACAGAATAGTCCAATTCTAATTTAGGTTAGTACAACAAAATTTTACATTTTTGCAGCTAAATAAAGTTAAGGCATATTGAAATGTAACTAAGGTCACTTCTATAAAAATATTATGGCAAATTATGACAGATCATATATACTTCTTGTCTTGCTTAGCTCAAGCCTTTATCTACCGATAATCTGGAGGAAAGTTCTGGTGTCATTAGTACATAGTACAGTAGTACCTCATAGATCCGAACATCAGACAGCTGAATTAACCGGTTAGCTGAACAGCGAAGAGACATTGCGATGGGTATGGGGTCGTCATCGCATGGTTTTTTTAATTTTTTTATTGGAACTGCAGCAAAATGGCAAAAGAGTTTCAATCAGAAGTAGTTTAATATGGAAGAGTACTTGAATAAGTGAACAAGGGATATTTTTAGCTGGAGTTGTTCAGGAGTTTGGCTTAGGAAAGTCCACAATTTCAGACTTCTAAAGAGACAGGAAGAATATCGAAAAGTTTTCAGCATAATCAGCTGACCCTAGTGGCCTAAAGAAGAGGTGCATTATCGGAAGAGATAATGATTATTATAATGTCGTGCATTCCGGTTTACTCAGAAAAAAAACAAATGACCTATAAGAAAGGCTCGTTGTTATGTGAAACACTGCATCTTAACTTCTTGACTCGTGGTCACCACCATAGTTACCAAGCATACTTAGAAGCATAATGATATTCATTCATTCGAAGAAAACCTTAGACTGAATAATAGCTCTATATGGGCATGACTTTATTCAGCAATGTCACTTCGTGAATTAGTTAATTCCACATGATTTATAAATTGCCTATAAGCTGACAAATGAGAATATGTGTATATGCATTATCAGTGACGTAAGATGTTAGGATTTGTGGGTGGAAAGCTCCATGGGATAATGTATTTTGTGGATTAATATAGTTCACGTTAGACATCACCACTTTATAGTGTGCCTCAAAATTATGGGATGGGAAAGGAACTTCAACTTCGCAGCCCACTAACCGATGGCATTATACATATTATATGTGTTACATAATTTAATGGAATTTGCATGTCTCTGAGCACCAATACACATGCATTTATATTGATAAAGTGATTAATACCAATTAGATTTAAAAAAAAACAATCAGACATCAGAAGAACAATGAATTCTGATATTAGCTAACAGATTTATAGCTATACAAACAGTGGCAGCTCTAATTCTATTAATGAAGATGTGTCTGTGTAGCTATTTGACTAAGAAGGAGGTAATTTGAGTGAACTACATGCTCCTGTGTCTTCACAAGCATATCTATTACATACTCCTCCAGTTTCCTGGCTATATCAGATTTTCATTCCCATTACTTTGAGGTAAGTCTCCATAAATTCAATAATAACAACTGCTTGTGGTGATTTATAAAAACTATGGTTATTACTTGCTACTCTATGAGTAACACTCAACCACAAAGGGTTCACTTGACTCCAACTTTATTTGTATTGAATCTCATATAACATCAACTGTAGTTAATATGCTGGTCTGAATAACCAAGCTAACAATACACAATAACTGTATAGTAATCGTTATATGATGTAATAATAGGATTTCTTTTACTTCTTTAGTAGTAAGGGTGTAAGAGTAGGCTGCTAGTTAGGATTGTGCATATTACAATTATAAGAATCTAGCTATTTAACTGTTGCCGGGTTTTTTCATTGCTATTATAAATAGAACTCATGTATTCTAAATGCACGCTGAATGAGACGTCATCTAGTTATCTTTAGGTCCCCATGAATAATTTATGAGTGCATGATGCTGCTGCTGCTATTGTACTGAATGTTTGAATTTGGTGAGCTATGACAATCCCTTACATTATATTGATGAGGAAGTGGTACACATTTAGTTATTAGTTGATGTGGAATACTAATACATCAAAAGTATGCCTTTTTTCAGCTAAATAAGTATTAGTAATTTCTGAGATGTTAACTGATGTTACTCCAATAAAAATATTATTCCTTCTTATTATGACATAGTACTTCTAGTTGTGCATATATCTTGAACCTATACCTACTGCAGTGCTGTTCGCAGTTCCACTAGATAAAATCTCTCCAGAACTCAGGGTGGTACTGGACATGGTTGTCAATATACTTTAGCTTACCACATCCTCTCAATTTGTGCAGCTGTGTTGCAAAAGTAACTATGACACAAACCTCAAAATTTTAGCCATCAGTACGATCTTGAGAGCTTAAGGCCCATGGTTCTATTTTAAGAAAAGTATGTATCCTATAGTTGAAAGATGTAGGATTTACGCTGCAAGTGTTTGTTTTCAGGTTTTGTTACAGATTATTAATTACACTAATTAAAAATAAATAATTAAAAAAACAAGCAAGACTATTGCTACAAAAAAAAGAGAATACGATGAGTCAGCACTGATTGCTGGATGACATGTAAAGTGTGTAATAATGTCTGACAAGAATATGGCAAGGTATGTTGTCACCTCATGGCTAATCTGGCAGTGGTTGCAGAGTGCTCAGTCTGTATTGACTCCATTGTTTCGTAGGTCTGTTCTCATCTGATGGCTAATCCGGCAGTGGTTGAAAGGACAAAATGTATTGTACTTTTGCAGCTATTGCAATATGAGGACTAGTTCTATTTTAGTTTTTTTATTAAAACAACATGTATAGTAATTACTAATGCAGTTACATATTGTAAAAGTTAATACATAATAATAATTAATGATGTGTATTAAACAACAACAATGAAAATACTCTCACATTTTACTAAAGAATCAAATTATGAAAAAAGTTCACTTAATATTTGAAATACATTTGCTGAGATATATGTTGTAACTACAAATAAACAAATACATAAGTAACAAAAAAATTTGACGTTTTGAAAACAAACAAAAATTGCATTTGGTTGTTATTTTTCTCATAAAAATGAGAATTAGCAGAACTATTGGCCATCTCTGATGTATTAAATTATTGTATCAATAAAATTGTTAAATATTAGATAATATTTTGACATTAGTTTGCCATCCAGTCACAGCCTAGAGGACATCAGTGTTCTAAATACAATTTTTGGCCAGGTAGGGATATTTTATAGCAAAGGTGACAATATTAACTGACATGCTGCAGTTCACCTTGCAGTAGCTGGTGCAGTGAAGTAACAGTTTCCAAGTAGCTAGCCAAGTTATATGTTGTTTCTTTTTCCTATTACTGAGATTAACAGGTCCTTTAATATAGCAGTAAAATATCTACACCATACACAAAATAAGTACTCAAATATACACTTTTTATGGCATGATTAATCAAAATTGTGTCTTGATAAAGCCAACAGCAAGTGTACCTATCAAGGAATATTCTGAGTTGCAATAGTCTGCTGACATTATTCATTGCATTATTACTTCAACTGTATGTGTGTTGCTCATATTGAAATCAACTGGTGATTACAATACTAAATTCATTTGCCTAATCTTTAGCAAGTTGAGGAGGAATAACAAAGAGATAGCAACAACATGTGTTTTAAGAATTGTTCAAATGGCAAATTTTTCTAGTCTCAAACATGCTGACAGACAGTGTGTATACAATTATGTATTTCTTTATAATATTGATGAACAATAACTACTGAGTCGTTACAACTAAAACCTTCAGGCAAATGAGAGAATAGTTGGTCAGTTACTTGGAGGCTATTGAAGATAATAATTTTAATGGTGTGGGGGAAATCATCTTCAGGGTGGTGGGAGGGTGGGGTGGGTGAGTGGGGGGGAGGCAAAAAGCCCTACTTAAAGGCCTACAACATCCCATTACATACATTACTTTAATACTTACTCGTCCATGATCTGGCCTTTATTTGAGACCACCCACAAATTTAAGTGGATTGTAGCACATGTTCAAAACAATTCATTGTGAGCGTGGCTACTTCGAAAATTTCACAAGAGTTAAAAGATATTCACAGCTCAAATTTCTCACAAAAAGGACTTAAGTAAGCTCTCCATAATCGATTTAAACAAGTTAGTCAAAGTAAACGGACATTCTAGCGAATTTAAACGGAAAATTTCTGCAGACTTAAAGTAGATCAAGATTAAATACAATCATGGGTCATAGAACTTTCTATTGATTTCATTTCAACAGGTCTGGGAAATACAGAGGCTGTTGCCTGACCCTCTTCTCCTCCCCAAAAGTGATAGTGAGACTGAGATAGCTATGATGATTCACAAGCTAGACTACAAAGTATTTTCTCAATAATAGTTTTCTCCAGAAAGTTTGTTGGATGGTGATATGAGATCAGTAAAGTAGATTGATTATAAATACTCAATACTTTTAATCTTAGTCACATTTTATTAGTAGTACACTTCAAGCATTAAGTAATCAGAAAATCCTTAAAGGCTTGTGAGCATGAAGTTTAGTTTAGAGTAATATCCAGCTACTTTATCATTCCATGCCATGTTCAAATAATAAAAATGCTGTAAGTATTTATGCAAATAAATTTTATTTATTATTGTGGTGTCTAGATAAAGCCAACAGCAAATATACCTATCAAGAAATATTCTGAGTTGCAATACAGTTTGGTGGGCATTGTTCATTGTGTTATCCCTTCAAGTGTGGGTGTGTCTCATATTGGAATCAACTGGTAATTAAAATACTTAATATACTTGATTACTCTCTATCTCGTTAAGAATAGTGTGTTACGAAGTGATGGCGGCAACATTATATTGTAAAAAGTGTTCAACTGATCAGATGTTTCACGTGTCTCCACTTATATCGATGTATATAATGTATAATTCACATAATATATGAGAATTATGAGCATCTATAACTATGAACCGTAGATGCCAGTGTTACATGAAATTTGGTCCATGCAGTTTTTGGTCCGACATAACCAAATCTGATAGCGGTAATAGTCCGGGAGACTAAATATGCTAGCAGATTTGTTCCCCCCAGGCCAAAAGCGCTAGCAAATTTGGTCTGCCCTAATGTTTGTTATTTTAAAGAAATGTATAGGTCAGATATTATTGTCATGTTGTCTATTTTCAGCCAAAGGGAATTTTCTAGCTTCTGGCATGTAGCTAAGTCAGCTGTAATAGTTAGAAGAAGAGTAACCTACCTAGATACAGTGAACTAATTTTATAGTTCTGTATCATTTCTGATCTTTTAAGGCCTTTAAAAAAATTTCAGCAGCCTAGTTTTCTTAGTCTCACATAGTGTATTCAACTCTTGCATTTTCTTATACTCTCTTGTTTGAGACTTACTAACAGTCTTTCAGAGTCTCTTGCAGTCTCTGAGCTGAACTTAGCTGCCTCATAACCAATGACTATTAGTCTCCCTGTTTTGATTCCTAATGCTTCAAATAGGAATAATTATATGAGCTTGATCAATAAATAAAGAATCTTGAGTGATAGTTTCCTGTGAATTATCACTTATTTAATTTTTTCTGAGAACTAGATATGTCTAATTAATTTTCTATGTACTTCAAATTTCTTTTACTTGTTTAGCTGTTGCGTTTGCAAATAATGGCTACTAAGTCATCTCCAATCACATGTGTGATTATTCTGATGCTTGAGTGTACTGTTGGATTGATGCAATCAAGTGAGGCTTACAAATACATAGAATAATATTATAGCCTAGTCTAAGCATATGATGTGTACTTATTTAATTACGAGAATTAGATTAAAAAATAAATATTTGCTCACTTAGTCGAATATTGTGCATTATTTAATGAAAGTTCATGATGAGAAATCATATTGTATTTGATAAACTTATCATAATAGCCATAAAATTGCATATTATTTGACATAAGTGCAAGTGTCAATAAATAAGTATAGGTTCTATAATAATAGATTAGTGTGATGAAAATACATATATTTTACATTGCAGTGAGAATTATTTTTGGTGCTTGCAATTATTATGATAATTATCATTATTTTATTGGATAATATTTACATGCTTTAATTCCTATAATTTTTCACAGTTCATTCTCAGCAGTGTGAACACAACTCCACATTGTCAGTACCATTTGGTTCAGTTTCTATAGGAGTTGTCAACACAACAGCTCCATTTTGTTTTATATGTGGTGGTAATGTAGCCGCATTCAGTCTAGCTGGAGTAATGCTGACAAATACTCAAGATTATTTCATTAACACGTCCATCAATACACTTGTGATAAACAATTGGGCTAGTCTGATGTTCGATCCACGCCAGTCAATCACTGTGACATGTGTTAGTGTTGAAGTTGGTAGTCCTACTTATAGTGGGACCTTCTTCTCTGTGCGTAAGTTATTATTCAAATTATTGTAGATTGCAGAGTGAAATAGGTAAATAAAGAAGCCATTTGTAGTATTGCTGATTTGAGATAGCTTAAATTTGTTCATGAAAATAACTGAGTTCAAGTTATGTCAAATGGGTAGTGATTGGCACTTGAGGTGTATAGATTTTTTGTAATGCCTTTAAAACTTTGAGTTTATCAATATATAAATAAGTTAGATATGTACCCTTAATGTTCAATTGTTTTGTTAGTGTTGTTTGCAAGTTGTCATTATTATTATGTTTATACAATATTTTTGTACATTGTGTAGCTGGAGGACCACTAGTAGTAGTATCACCATTGACATCATATCATAATGAAAGTTCTGTCGTTTCAGTATCTTGCGTAAATCAAAATCAGATTTTTCAAGGCAGTCCTCAGTGGAATGCTCCAGATGGCAGTAACATTAATAACACTAGAACTCTAGTATTAGCATTTTTTATGATTCCTAATGTCACCAGACACCAGGCGGGAACCTACACTTGTTATGTTCCAGGAGTACCTGAAGTTCCTGTCACATACTTTGAGTTGATAGTAAACTGTAAGTTCAAAACAGTTCTATTTGTCATGCATATAAACTAAATGAGTACATATATATATATATGTAATATAATTATGTAATATGTATATATATACGTAGTACATGAGTCAGAGTGTGATATGGCAAAATATTTTAATGAATAGGCTAATTTATTTTCACAAGCTGGAGGTGAGCGAAAATAAAACTTGAGAGTGAAATATTTTGCCATATCACTGTGAAGAATTTAATAAGTGGTTTATTCTACACAAGATATTTTCACTGCTGTAGTTCGTATTATATAGAACAGTAAATAAGGGTGTAAAGTTGGCTATAGGGGCTCTTTAAACCCCCATCTGTTATTTTAACAGCTGCTCTAACCCAGTTGGACAGGCTACAGCAAAGGAAAATAGCTGTAAAAACCTAGAAAAAAAACTTGTAAGCTTAGCCAGTTGCTATAACTACCATAGTATGTCCAAGTTGAGTTGGCAGTATAAAAACTGTTAATAACTATGAATGGAAGCAGCTACTCATCAGGGGAATTGCACCATTAGAAAGCTCACACCAAAGTGATCCAAAAACTTTCCACAAAAATGTGTTGAGCAGTCTGGAAAGTGCCATTCCAAATCTCAATACAGAAGTCTATGGCAATAAAAAAAAATCATAGCTTTCCCGCTGTACATGCACCTAAATTTAGTTACGCGCCCACCCCGAGTCTGTCTTGTGTTTATCCGTTGCTACATGAGATGGCAAGGAGAAAACAAAGAAGTGCCTCATTTTCTTCTAGATTTTTTACGTTGTTTTGCTACTGATATTAAGTGTGCAGTAGTCTTGCTGGTTGGATTTGAACTACATTAGCCTACGGAAGAGGTAAGTGTGTAGTCAGAACTTGGCATATAGCTTGATATGATCAACTAGCTTATATAGTTTATGCGGTACATAAATAGCGTAGGTAGAGTCTTAAAGCTGTGTGCGGTATATTTTAAGCTTATTTATTTAGCAGAGTCCTAAAGGTGTGTGCAGTTTACTTTATTTAGCAATACGATAATAGCATGTGATTGTATGAGCCAAACACTCTCTATAGTAAACTAGAGGGTAGGTAATAGAAAAGTTAATACAAAATTAATATTAAATAGCTATTTCAATGATAAAGAAATTCCAGTTATGTCATTCCATTTAGTTTTTCCTATGATTTACTTCCTTTTTTCTACTCTTAAACAAGTTGCAGTGGGTAAGGATCCCCTTTCAGAATGCCAACTGCACCATAGCTATGCTCAAGACCGGTTTATAAACATCATTCCTGTTTTTCTAACTTGTATATGTTGTTAATTGTATATATTACGTAAAAAAATATTTTTTAATATTACAATTTTTTAAATCATAATGTACACGTAAAAGTTGCTTACATGTACACACAATATAATATGTTCACAAGCAGCGGTAATTATTTACTCACAAGCCATCTACCAGTATGGTATAGCCAGTTGGCTGTTTCACCATCACAATGCTTGATCAATATTGAAGGACAGAGAGGAGAGTTCAGTCTGAATCTTCTGAATCATCCGAAGATAGGTCATCTTCATCTGAACTCTTCCACAAGGTCCAGTTGTAGTCCATCAACATCCCAGTAGTGGTCTTCAGTCTTTGTTTGTACGTGGGCTATGAGTGACTTCCAACGCATTGGTGTGACTACATCAAAATCTGCATGAGTCAGCCGTTCCATTTCAGATAGAGTAAACAGTGTGTTATGAGTTCTGATATATTCTTTAATTTGCGACCATGCCATTTCAATAGGATTAAGTTCACAGTGGGAAACTGGGAGGCATACAACTTAGTGGCCAGCAGATTTAGCTAATTGATCCACTGAATATTCAGGATGAGGTGGTCGACTTCTCTTGACAATAGTCCAGACATCCTTTTTAGACATTATGTTTTTTTGGTTAAACCATTCCACCATCGTCTTCTTTGTCCAACCTTTGACTGGATATTTGCTTCGACGGCAGTGATATGAAGCATTGCCCATGACAATAAAGCTATTTTTTGGAATGTTGGGAAGTAGTAGTTCATTATACCACTTCTCAAAACAATTAGATGTCTAGTTTTACTTCTTGCCATCTATTTTTTTAATTTAAATCCCATGTCTTTGAATAGTTTTGCAAGTGATGATCGGCCAGCAAGAAAGAGGTCATCTTCCTTTAGAATTTCATGAATGACATTCAGTGATAGATGCTTCTTTTGTTCATACAGGTGATGAATTTTACGACTAACAGCATACCGATCATCCACTAAGATTCTTAGTGTTGATTCTACATATTGTTTTTGTGGAGATGCAAATGAAGGTGTGGTACTTGCAAGATTTTTTAGATACTAATCGTTGCACAGTGCGTCTTGATATACCTGAAATTTTTGTTTGACATCATCATTTAAATTATATGTGAGGGGGAATAAAATATCCATGCTTATTAAACACTTCTGAAGTTAAAAAAATACGAATTTAACTTCAAAAAAATATAATTGAATGGCTTACTGGTGGCTACTGAGGTTCTCTACAAAGCTGAGCTAGAACAGCCATATCCTGTATTCGTCTTGCAATCCATCTTGTCGAAATAGCGGTGGACGCACATCACGTTTTTCGTCTGGCTCCATAGTCGCTTCCCCTTCAGCATATCTACAGCACAACAAATCACAAAAAGGAGAGAAAAAACTATAAAAAAATACATTTGTTTAAGAGCAATAACTAAGCCTCAGAAAAACTCAGAAAAACTCACAACTCAAGGAATGAGCTAATGAACTCTGCGTGTAATTACAGCTGCTTTTCCATGCGCTTTTTTTTTGTCTGCATGAGCGGTAACACAAGTAAACATCACATGACTTAATTGCTTTCGGTTTTAACTTATTGTTATTCTGCTTTTCCCTGCAATTGTGGTCTCACCAACTCAACGTGGACATACTATAGTAGTGTAATGAGCTTGCTCAGTATAGCTTCCAGAGGAAGGTAACTGTAAAAACCAAGAAAATTGAAAAGTTTGGCTGGTTGCTATAACTACAAGGGTAATGAGCTGCTAAAAATGATTTAGTGGTTGTATTTAACCTGACTGAAATTAATAATAATTTCAAATCCAAGAAAGGTTTGTGGAGATAGTACATCTATAAATTGATGAATTGAATACATAGTAAGTAAGATTATTTTGAAGCACTGAGAACCGACAGCTAACAAGATTTGCTATGCTAACTGGAATGACTTTTTCTTATGAGCCATAATCAAAATATTTAAATGTATATAATGTACAAGTTTGTGTATAGTACACAAATGTATGTAAAATAATTTTACAGTGAAAATCCCGCCAATAATTTCTTAGCAACTCTCCATACACGAGTCCAACCGGCTAGTGTTTCTAGCCTCCTAGTGTGAGTTCTAGAGCACGCCATAGTTTACAACTGCGTCGTAAGCTAGAGCTAACTGGTGTCCATCCATTTCTGCCATAAAAAATTTTTCGAAAAAAATCGACCCATAAGGCTTTACCCGGTGATACTGAAAAACATTGTTTGCCGCCTATAGGCGGATTTTCCCAAATCCGGTCACAATTAATGATCAGTTGTTATAACAAACTAGCTTAAAGTTTATGGAATGAAGGGAACACATGGGTGGTATTGTGTCAGTAAGAACTCAACCCACAAGCTATAAATAGTAATTCATTCCCATGATTTCCTACTCACACCATGTTGTGCTCCAGGAATGTCTTAAGTAAAAAAATTTTTTAAATATTCAGATTTTTGTTATTTGAAGTTTAAATAGTTCCCTAAGAATGAAGACCTACCAGCAAAGCCCACATGCACAGGCAGCACTTTAGTTCACTGTGTTTTTTTCCTTCAAAATATAGCATAATAAGGCATTTCTGTGTGCTTTTCTCTGATATTCAAGTTAAACTAATACAAGGGAAAGTAATGATAGGAAAAAATGTTGTAATATTGTCAAATATAGCTTGCTCTATTAATACAGGGAATAATTTATTGTCACAATACTGCATGTGCCAGTTATGATGAAATACCTACCATCAAGTTTAGCATTGTATCCAATTTTTTTTTTTTGTGCAGCAATGTTATCTAGACATTCACTATTAACACAATCATTATATCTATATTCCCTAGCCGTATATGCCCCTAGCCTCAAGTGGGTAATGGGGAAATAATGCTTATTGCTAATCTGTTTCTTTCTTGTAGACTTAGACGTAGACAGTACTACTGAATCAGTAACAGTCACCATTAGTCAACATCTTCAATTGAACTGCAGATACATGGGTGTCCCCTTACCTCATGTGATTTGGACATTCAATGGAACACTTATTAATTCTAGTACAAATTCTAATATTATGAATATTAACTCTTCGTTGGCTGGTAGTGTCTATACATCTATATTGACTTGGAGGAACATATCACATGGTGCTGAAGGACAGTATTTGTGCTCAGTTAGTAATATTGCTGGCAACATGGATAAACTATTCAATGTTCAAGTGAATAATTGTAAGGCTTCTTTTATATAAATCCTATCTTAATTGTTACTTAGTCATGTAAGGAAAAGTGTCTTTGCTATGGTTTGTAATTCAATATGGCTAAAAATTGTAGAACTGCTATTAATCATTTTAATTGCCAACACTTCTTCATTGGATTCTCGAGTTAAATTTAAACACATAATGACATAAGGACACTACTTTATATATTAGAAATTAAAGATATAAATGGCATATTATATAGGTATCTTTACATGATACAATTAATACATTAACATTATATAAAATATATGCGGCATGTTAACTTATAATATAGCAAAATGAAGTTGAATGATTTGATATACAAGGACATGTCGCTGAAACAGAGACACTTCCACAAAAAGATGTGTAGTAATTGCCAGACTAGTTCAAATATACCTAATGGAGCAATTCAGCACTTCTTACAAATACTGAATTAATCACTTAAGAAAGATGAGACTTCAACCAAAGTTTATTTAATTATTGTGTTAGCTAAAGTAGTAACCCTTTACAATCCAAGCTACTCTAAATATTTCTTGACCAATGATGATGAGATCTTCATCAATAAATATTTTATAGTAGTTGTAACGCACAATACTTTCACACAACTGAACATACCTACGCAAGACTTACCTTCGTGGTTCGTCTAGTGAACAATGAATTGTTAAGTAAATGCTGTTGAGTAGTGCTTATAACTGTGACAAATAGTGTATTAACTTACCACCGCCACTAACTCAAATAGAAATGGAGCTCCCAGCACACGCAAAACAATTCAAAGCGGAAAACAATTCAATTTTTAGGGTGATACGGGTAATGGTCGCTACACCAGAGGATTCTGTTTAGTGAAGTTTGGGACGGGGTCAAACGCGGAGCGAACACAAAAATATGGATGGGTCAAAGTACAAAATGACATACATACGTCCATACATATCTAAATAAATAAACAAACATCCCCGATTTTCAATTGTGTTACCCCTGTTTTATCAAGTACTGACCCTTCATAAAAACTAGCTAGATCGAAACTTTCTTACTAGAGCACTATGATGGCTATGTAAGAGACTGCCTGAGGTGTGTAACAGACTGCCAAAGATAGGTTACCGC
>WLWD01001709.1_pt1 | contig 124656 bp, 72 predicted proteins | sample 6712731 | NCBI WGS metagenome assembly WLWD01 (sample SAMN12718690, study PRJNA576275) | sponge metagenome | isolation source: marine sponge | host: Mycale hentscheli | place: New Zealand: South Island, Marlborough, Capsize Point | collected 2014-11-01 | reverse complement strand
ACGGTTGTGACTCCTACTGTTAAATATAGTTATACAATGTTGAACTAAAACTTTGTGTCATAACATAATAAGTAATCACATAGCTTGGAGTTTGGGTTCGCCTCTTGCGATTATTTATGCATTTATTAATTATTTATTGCTGCTTAAGCCGGAGACCTGGGTTCAAATCCCAGCGATGACTGAGATATTTGACATATCATTTCTTTGCTTTACCTTCAACCCGGTTGTTTGTACGATTTTTTTTATGAAGGGTTAGAACTTTGTGAGTATTAACATTATTTTCATCCCAAAACCAGTCATTATTGTGTTATTGTTTTTTTTGTTTGTTTGTTTGTTGTTGTTGTATTGTGTGTGTGTGTTGTGTTTGGAGTGCTTTCATTAATTCCTAGTGAAGTCCTTGAATTGTTGATGTACAAAGTCAACCACCTGCGTATTTATTGTCAATTGTGCGTATGAATAGTAATAACATTGTCAACCGTGGTTATTGTTGTGATTGGAAACTAATAATGATTAATAATTATGATAAAATTGGTACTTGAGACCACACACTGTTTTGCTTGTACCGGTGCATGTTATTATATAAAATGTGCTTTCTTTTTTCTGCATGCAAATTTTAGATCTCAAAGGAAAGAGTTTGGCTGACAAATCCAAACTAATGGCAGAGCATTGGCGAAGTTTGTCAGAGGAAGACAAAGCCAAGTATCGCTCATCAATGGGGTCTGACAATGAAGACAGTGATGCAGAACTCTCCCTAACTGATAAGAAAAGGGTGGCTGTAAGGGCTGCAAAGCGACATCAGGGTGATGTAAGTTATCTTGTTATTATCTTGTATAGCAGTGATATGAATTTTTTTTAATGATAATTAAGGCTAACATGCTGCAGTCAGTAGGCTGTGAAGTTGCCACTATGATGTTTGTGGATGGACAAGTCATCACAGTTATAGGGACTCCTAATAGTACAGTCAAGATATTACAAATAGAGGGTCAACCTCAAACAAATTGCAACAAAAGGTTTCTTGACTGTTTCCTATACAGAAAAATGTGCTCTATAACATACTAAAAGTCCCCCAAAATCTAACCATGGGAAACCACAAAAATTTGATCAAACAACGCTAAAATATTAAAAAAAAATTAGCAAAAATTACCACTTATCAAAAGTGAGACTTTCTCAACAGTTTCCTATACAGAAAAATGTGCTCTATAACATACTAAAAGTCCCCCAAAATCTAACAAGGGGAAAGCACAAAAATTTAGCTAAACATTTTTCTTAAAATCTAAAAATTAGATAAAATTTAACAACACAGCAACTTATCAATCACAACCTTTTTTTAAATGTTTCCTGCAGTGCTCTATAACCTAATAAAGGTTTTTGATGATTTAATGCGAAGAAAAGCACTATTTAATGAAAAAGCATGGCAATTTTAATTCAATTTCATACAGGTGTACATGCACATTCTAAAGTCAATGTATTAGACAAGGCTGAAGTAGTAGGAAGAGCTATATTGGATGACATGGAGGGGGAAAATGTGGATGAGTACGTGTTCAAGAGAGCCAATCAAGCTGTTACAATGAACTGTAAATGTTCAGTTAAAGTTGATGGTGATATCATTCAGATTGACCCACAACTACTCTTTCAGCGACTCATTCTGGTTGCAAAATCCAGAGATGATCTTGAAGATATTTTCAAGTTCGAATTGTGTAGCTACCCGCCAGCTCTCTTCAGTGGTCTTCAGTTTCTTCGTGAGGCTAACAAGCCTATTTTAGCTAATGCCATTTGGTCTCTTCTACCTGATCAAAAAATTTCTGGACTGGCTGGCCATGAGGCAGTTCAGTATGTGTTAGACGGTGGGGCTTTGCTTCAGCGCATTCCGTGGGCAAAAGGTGCTACGTTCAATGAGATTTGCTCTGTATACACTGAATATGTGACAAGGAAGTATGGAAATGCAATAGTTGTATTTGATGGCTACCAAAGCAAGTCTACAAAGGACATGACCCACCAGAGGCGAACCAAGGGGCAAGCAGGAGCAACTGTAACATTTACAGAAAGCATGCACCTTACTATGAAAAAGGCTCAATTTCTTATAAACAAAGAAAACAAGCAAAGATTCATCAATATGCTTTCTACAAAGCTGGTGGAGAAAAATTGCAAGACCTATCATTCTTCCGGAGATGCCGATCTTTTAATAGTGCAGAAAGCAGTTGAATCAGCTTCAAGAGTCAACACTGTATTGATTGGAGATGATACTGACCTGTTAATATTGCTGATCTATCATGCAAGCTTGGATTCTCACCATTTGTTTTTTAAGCCAGAGCCAAAGAAAAGTGCCAAGAATTCTCGTGTATGGAATATACTTGATGTGAAAAGGCAGCTAGGCCCTGAGATTTGCAAGCACATCTTATTCTTACATGCGTTACTTGGATGTGATACAACATCACAACCTCATGGGATCGGGAAAGGGAACTCGCTAAAGAGGTTCAGAGAATCAAATTACTTTCGTACCTTAGCTAAAGCCTTTGATTCACCATTAGCTACTGATGAAGGCATCACAATTGCAGGTGAGCATATTCTCGTTTGCATGTACAATGGTAAACCCGGAGAGAGCATTAACTCTGTTCGATACAAGCGATTTTGCGAAAGAGTTGCTAAGAATACATCACACATCCAACCGCAGACTCTACCACCAACATCAAGTGCAGCTAAGTTTCATAGCCTCCGTGTCTATTACCAAGTACAGCAGTGGAAGGGAAAAGGAGACAGCCTTAAGCCAGAAGAATGGGGATGGAGGGAGAGTGAAACAGTCACCACTGATGTGTTGCCTGCTCCAGATGATCTTTTACATATCATCCGATGCAATTGTCAGGCCAATTGTAGTTCTATGAGATGTACCTGCAGAAAGCACGGGATAGCATGCACCATAGTGTGTGGCAACTGTAAAGGGTCTGGCTGTATGAACTCAGCAAGTATTGAAGGCAACTGTGATGATGATGTTGATGATCCAGATACTGAGGAACAAAACTAAACTAAAAAGTAGTCTCTTGTCTTGTCAAGCAGTTGGCCATGAATTTGATAATTTTTTAATGAATGTACAGGTTTTCTCTGGTTAGATAGTGCATATGGGTTAAAAACTGTTATTATATGTGATATTTTCGCCAAATTTTTGCATTTCTTTCAGATTGATGACCAAATTTCTGCATTTTTATCAATGCAAACTTTAGGAGCTTTTAGTATGTTATAGAGCACACTTTTCTGGGTAGGAAACTGTTGAGAAAGTCTCACTTTTGATAAGTGGTAATTTTTTGCTAATTTTTTTGGAATATTTTAGCGTTGTTTGATCAAATTTTTGTGGTTTCCCATGGTTAGATTTTGGGGGACTTTTAGTATGTTATAGAGCACATTTTTCTGTATAGGAAACAGTCAAGAAACCTTTTGTTGCAATTTGTTTGAGGTCCAACAATAAATTGACTGTACTATATAGTTTATAACAAAACGTAATCAATCAAATCCAAAAAAAGCACCCATTACATAGGTTACCTGCATATCGCGCCTTGGTTGACAGTAAGTATTTTCGTTTCCGAGCTACCAGCAGTATATCTTGAAACTGTTTATGGCGCTGTCTGTAGCCTATAATTAACACATTAACACCAAACATCAATTATTGTAATAACAGGGTGGTCTAGGACTGCCACGGACTGTCCCAGTCCTGAGAATATTTTAGGACACATTAGGACGTCTCAAGATGTCCTAATAGGAATCCTATCTTGAAGATTCCAAAAATTACTAGGTATAGTTAAGAGTTAAAAATCCCAGTCCCAAAAGTCCCAAGAAGTCCTGGGACTACTAGGGACATCCCAGGATATCCCACAAGGTGAGAGCTAAAAATCCCAGTCTCAAAAGTCCCAAAAGTCCTGGGACTACTAGGGACATCCCAGGATATCCCACAAGGTGAGAGCTAAAAATCCCAGTTCCAAAAGTCCCAAAAGTCCTGGGACTACTAGGGACATCCCAGGATATCCCACAAGGTGAGAGCTAAAAATCCCAGTCTCAAAAGTCCCAAGTAGTCTTGGGACTACTAGGGTCATCCCGGGATGTCCCACAAGGTGAGAGCTAAAAGTCCCAGTCCCAAAGGTCCCAAGAAGTCCTGGGACTACTAAGAACGTCCTGGGATACCCCACAAGGTGAGAGCTAAAAATCCCAGTCCCAAAGGTCCCAAGAAGTACTGGGACTACTAGGGATGTCCCGGGATATCCCACAAGGTGAGAGCTAAAAATCCCAGTCCCAAGAAGTCCTGGGACTACTAGGGACGTCCCGGGATATCCCACAAGGTGAGAGCTAAAAATCCCAGTCCCAAAAGTCCCAAGAAGTCCTGGGACTACTAGGGACATCCCACAAGGTGAGAGCTAAAAATCCCAGTCTCAAAAGTCCCCAAAAGTCTTGGGACTACTAGGGTCATCCCAGGATGTCCCACAAGGTTAGAGCTAAAAGTCCCAGTCCCAAAGGTCCCAAGAAGTCCTGGGACTACTAGGGATGTCCCGGGATATCCCACAAAGTGAGAGCTAAAAGTTCCAGTCCCAAAGCTCCCAAGAAGTCCTTTGACTACTAGGGACGTCCCGGGATATCCCACAAGGTGAGAGCTAAAAATCCCAGGCTCAAAAGTCCCAAGAAGTCTTGGGACTACTAGGGTCATCCCGGGATGTCCCACAAGGTGAGAGCTAAAAGTCCCAGTCCCAAAGGTCCCAAGAAGTGCTGGGACTACTAGGGACATCCCAGGATGTCCCACAAGGTAAGAGCTAAAAATCCCAGTCCCAAAGGACCCAAGAAGTCCTGGGACTACTAGGGACGTCCCGGGATATCTTGCAAGGTGAGAGCTAAAAATCCCAGTCTCAAAAGTCCCAAGATGTCATGGGACTACTAGGGTCATCCCGGGATGTCCCACAAGGTGAGAGCTAAAAGTCCCAGTCCCAAAGGTCCCAAGAAGTGCTGGGCATACTAGGGACATCCCAGGATGTCCCACTAGGTAAGAGCTAAAAATCCCAGTCCCAAAGGTCCCAAGAAGTGCTGGGACTACTAGGGACGTCCCGGGATATCCCACAAGGTGAGAGCTAAAAGTCCCAGTCCTAAAGGTCCCAAGAAGTCCTGGGACTACTAGGGACGTCCCGGGATATCCCACAAGGTGAGAGCTAAAAATCCCAGTCTCAAAAGTCCCAAGAAGTCTTGGGACTAATAGGGACATCCCGGGATGTCCCACAAGGTAAGAGCTAAAAATCCCAGTCCCAAAGGTCCCAAGAAATTCTGGGACTACTAGAAACATCCCGGGATGTCCCACAAGGTAAGAGTTAAAAATCCCGGTCCCAAAGGTCCCAAGAAGTGCTGGGACTACTAGGGACGTCCCGGGATATCCCACCAGGTGAGAGCTAAAAATCCCATTCCCAAACGTCCCAAGAAGTCCTGGGACTACTAGGGACGTCCCGGGATATCCCACAAGGTGAGAGCTAAAAGTCCTAGTCCCAAAGGTCCTAAGAAGTCCTTGGACTACTAGGGACGTCCCGGGATATCCCACAAGGTGAGAGCTAAAAATCCCAGTCCCAAAGGTCCCAAGAAGTCCTGGGACTACTAGGGACATCCCGGGATATCCCACAAAGTGAGAGCTAAAAATCCCAGTCCCAAAAGTCTCAAGAAGCCCTGAGACTACTAGGGACATCCTGGGATGTCCCACAAGATGAGAGCTAAAATTCCTAGTCCCAAAAGTCCCAACAAGTCCTGGGACTACTAGGGAAATCCCGGGATGTCCCACAAGGTAAGAGCTAAAATTCCCAGTCTCAAAAGTCCCAAGAAGTCCTGGGACTATAGGGAGCATTTCAGACAATTGTCCAAAAAATAAATTTCATTCAATTCTGCGTAATACAAGGACAAGTTTAGGTGAGATATGTAAATTCTGTGAAAAATGCAGGAGTAGCATATTTTGCAATTTAGTGGATTCAGAATTGTAAGGGCATCACAGACCTGTTATTGCCTCAAACTTCCACTGGCTTCGGAGCCAGTTGTCCCTCTAAGAAGTCGGCCGCCATTCTGGAATGGCGGGACTAGTTAGCAGGTTAAGGTCTCGTTCGTTAACGGAATTAACCAGACAAATCACTCCACCAACTATGTACATCTAGCCATATTACTAAATTTAATGCTCCGAACTGCAAATATTCACCTCAAAACCAAACATATTAGACTACTGCTTGTGTAGTCAGGTAAAATTTAATGTTGGTATGTGGATGATATGTCAAGAGTTACTCAGTACTAATGTGATATACAAGATAAATTGTATTTTAGGCATGAAAATATGCTGCGGTACTTATAATGTGTTGATGTGCATGGTATGCATTACGTCAAATAATATTAGCATTAAATGATACATATAAGTTACATGAAACGTGATCTTCTGAGTTTATCCTTCTCTCTTTGATTGTGTTTGTCACACATATATATCAAGAAGAACATAAATGTACTTCGCTTCATTTTTCTGGTCATTTTTGAGTATCTTGACAACCAAGAAAAAGTTTGTTCACAGACTTCCGTATCAACCTAAAGACAAATTAAGTAATAATTACAGCACATTTGTATATTTTAGCTTCTATTCTCAATTGTTCTAAACAATACTTTCAGTTATGGTTCACTTCGCTCGATTGTGTACTGAGAAATGAACAGCATTTCTCTTATTGTATGAAGGCTACCACAGAAAAGATGTTCAAAGCACACTCAGCCTTCATGGTAGAATACATTTAATGTATAATAGTAGAATTCAAATGGATATCAAGGAAAATTATTTTTTAAAAACGCTTACATTGTCCAGGTCATGGAATAGGTGTGGGTCACAGTTGGCAATACACCACTTATCAACGTGTCCAGCCATATGTAGCTTATCAACAACAATTTGTATTGACGCAAGCTTCTTTGAAGTGCGACTAACATCTCTTCTTATTTCATTTTGGGCATATTTCCAAAGATGGCAGCCATCATCATAACATATGTATTCTGGCAAAATAAAGAAAATCAAATCAAATTATAATTGTAGTATATATATGTCAAGTTCTTCTAATTGTACCAATAGTCTCTGAAACTTGAGGATGTTCTTTGAGAAATTGATGAGGACTGGCATATACTTGTGCTTTTGACTCTGACGTGAACAATTCCGATAACAGTACGATTATTCCACACAGGCGTATTCCAGCCAGTATACCTACAATGTACACATAGAACCAGCACTGATAAAGCTCTTTTATTAAACATTGCCCTTGACCTGATGTTCTATGGCGAAGTCTGCCCTTGTCTTTTTCTGTGTTGCACACTAATTCCAAACTGGTTTCTGAAAATACACTATAATCAGGAAAAAAATCCAGTAACAAGAGTGAAGCAGGGGTGCCATGAGCATTCTCTTATCAATAATTAAAAAAAATTTAAGTCAGTTTTACTACTGATTGTTTTGGTGTTATTATCACAGAAAACATTCTTCTTTGCCTCAAATATTCTAAACAACATATCTGCAAAACCCTGACAGTAATTACCCAGAATCAAGAGTTATCTTGGGAGATTTTAGAGGGGGTGGCTCTATACAATCATTTGCCTTCACAACCAATGTATGACTGATCAACTTGTACTCTTGAGCAGTATGAACAGAAATCTCTCTACTTTGTTGATCTTCAAATTCACCGATAAGTGAGGGCGGCAAAGCTGATTCCGGCTCCCACGAAAGCTTTTCTTGTGTTGAAAGCCATGCGACCTAACACACACACACACACACATGTATCTTCTTTTTCAACATAGTATTCGGCACCACAAAGTCCATTCAGCTAGTATTGAGTCAATTGACAACTCACTACTTGAATTCATCTGACCAAATATACACCAAACACCACTCCTTCCTCTCAATGCTGGCACTGGACGTCCAGAATGCAAGATTAAATACCTCCAACATTCAGTTTCTTTATTCTTACATCTATAACAAGAACCAACCATATAGCTTCTTGTGCTCAATTAACTAAATAAATAGCGGAATGATTATAGCAGAACTTCGACATAAAAGCAGGAGTTTCAGGACAGCCAGTCTTAATAGCTCCAGGTAGCTCGCTACTCAATGTATCCTGCTTCTGTAGCAGCACATATGTCTCGATGGTTTTTCATATTTCCATCAATTACCAACACTTGACGACACCCTGGGTAGGAGCAGGAATGGCCTGAGGCAAATAGATATGACATTTAATTAAAGAAATTTGTTTGTGGCACTACTTACAAGCATATTCTGTGGTGAAAGCATCATAGAATATTGGTGTGACCACGTCCAATGTTTGCTGTACACTAGTATAGACCTTCTTCTCTTCAAACTTGCTCGGATAATGCCAGAAAACATCTAATATAGAGAAGATTAAATGTGCTTCTTCAAGTCTTCTCCGATCTAGTGACATGCGGTTACCAGTAGTTGGTTCTTCTTGACTGAATTTTAAAATATAACAAAATTTATTATACTATAATGCTCATGCCGCATTAATACGAATAGAATTAAAATGAAAAAATCCTCGTAAAACAAACAACAAACACATTACTGGTTCATTAAAGATAAAATTAATGTAGCTACAGAAAACACAACTAATATCATATCAAATACATTTTACCAAGTTAGGGCTATCTTTATACGCTTTTCAAAACTAGCCGTCAAACGGATATTAACCTCAAAATGTCCAGTACGATGAAATATAGCAACAGTAGAAACTCTCTTATCCAGGCCCCTTAGTTATGACCACCTCAATTAATCAATCACAGGAGCAGCAAAAACGGGACTAAATTAAATAAATGAATGTGGATCAGTGTTGTGGTAATTGCAATTGGTAATTGTAATTAGCTGTAATCATTACACCATCTGCAGTAATTGTAATTGTAATTGTAATTGCTTACCTGTAATTGGCAAGTAGTTGGGGTCAAAGACCACTTTGGTAAAGGGTCAGTTCTAAAGCACATGGCTGCTAGCAAGAAAATGAATTCTCAGTTTTTATAATTTTTAATGTAGATAGAAATAACTTTTCTCTTTTAAGAAGAATAGATGAATTAAAACAAAATTACAAACTTTGTGGGCCCTATTACATGACCACTTATCCTGAGGAGGCGATGTGATGTAATTGTATGTAATTGCTAACAGATTTGTTGTAATTAGTTCTTAAAGGTGTAATTGGTAATTGAAATTGTAATTGAGAAGCAAACATTTTAAGTAATTGTAATTGTAATTGATTACTTTACTCCTGTAATTGCCACAACCCTGATGTGGATCAGCCTTTATTGACATTATGGACACAACAAGCTGGATAATGTTATTTGTTAGTTACAGGCACTTGCATTGGGCCCTCTCTGTTGTCCCCGGGCACCCAGATAAGAGAGATTCTGCTGTGGTCTCTAGTAATAAAGTTACCTGTAATCTTCATAGTGTGAAGTTTGAATTGGGCCTTGTTTAGTGCTGGAGTCATAACCATGGCAGTAGTTATAGATATCTGACTTCTGCCGGTACGTCAACTGTCCCAATAGAATTTCGGCATTCAAGGACTGCAACATTTTAGTTTAAAAAACAGTCATATTAGTTGACATAAAAAAAGGTAGATCGATGTAATCATCATCATAAAAAATTTCAGTGCTATTTCCCTTTTGATGAAATCCAGTGTTGAGTGAATGGACATCCCTTCCAATTCTGACTACAACACTTTCTGAAATGAGTACCACTAGTAGTCCCATCTGTAGAATAAATCATGGGAAAGCTTGGTCGATCTTCTCTGACTAGCAAATGCTCTCCGCAAAGGCCACATATTTTCTTTGGGGACACGAGAACTATTCCCAGAGGATTTCCTTGAAATCCTTCAAAATGATTAAGTTCATGTAAAAGAACTTTATCTGTATCAAAGGCTTGCTGGTCAATAAAATCGATGTTCTCCAACAGCAACTTCACCTCGTTCACTTTAAAATCATTTTTTGAAAACTTGAAACCAAAGTCAGACACAAAGTTCCAATACTTTGGCATATCTTTGGAGAGGTTAGAAGCTGCAAAGATTAGCCTTCTTAGAACTGAAGGGTCGTTGCTGATACAACTTGCTTCTTCCAACATGTTCAACAATGCAAGAATCTGGTAAACATGATTGGGCTTCTTCATTTACAGCTACCACTTCCTACCACCCTATTCACACCTTAATTGAACTAAACCATAATTTTTTCAACAGCCCCACAAGCTGGCAGTGAGCCAAAACCTTGCCCCTCCTCCCTCCCAGTAAACAATGGTCTTCATTGAATGGAGCATACCCAGCCCACTACACCTACCCCTGAATGTTCTATACACACTTCTATAGAGTAAATCCAGCTCATTCATAATAGCTCCACCTTCCCTCCTCCCCTCCTTTCACAAGCTGCCAGCTCTGGCAAGTAAAATGATGAAGAAGATCCTTCCTGGGTATTTGATGATGGCTCCTTTGAGAAGATGGGTGCACTTATGCATTCCAATTCAGCCAGACTACTTGGATTTTATGATGAGATGTCTGCCTTCTTGTCTCAAATAAATCTATATAGAGGTAAGGGTCTTTATGACTCCCATGAACTGGCTCTCTTCTTGCAATTGTATAATGGGCATCCATGGAGACGAGATACAGGTTAGCCAGTTTTGTGTACTTGTTCTATTGTAGTAAGTGGTGAAGCTAATTTTGCAATGAAGTCAACTAATCTGACTATTGGGGGTTTGACGCAACCCAGTGTGGCAAGGTCACTTATTGACATTCCTTCCAATTCTGAGAAAGGGCTTTCACATCGCTTTATCTGGTTGTTTCCGGTTCCTGTATTAAAGGAGTTTGATACCCTCACTGAAGTAAATCAAGACTTTGTTGAAATGTTAAGTAAGTTCTTTAAGCAAACATAAGTAACCTAGATTGACTGATTTCAGCTTTTCTGATAAGTACTTGCAATGTTATAGCTGGTGTTAATTGCTTTAATTTTCAGCTGAGCTATTAGCAAGACAATGGCTGCCACCGTCCAGCAGTAGAACAGAAATACAGCCGAGAGTCTTTCATATTATGAATAGGTCTCCACTTTCGAAAGTTATTACAATGAAATACAGCAGGGACTAAAGTCTATGGCTGGGTTGGATGAATACTTGCAAGGCAAGTGCTGTAAAACCAATTGCACTTTATAACTTTCTAAAATTACATCTTTGTTTTTTATTATTATTGTACTGTTTAATTGATTTCTGATCACAATAATAATGTGTATAGGCCTACTAAGTAAAAGCAGAGGTCATGTACTAAGGATAGCTGCAGTTATTCACATCCTGGGGTTTATTGAATCACCAGATAATGTACCCATGGAAATTTCAGAAAATGCTGTGAAAGCAGCAATTAATATTGTGAAGCATTCTTGCCAGCAAACAGCTTTTATTGCTGGGAGGCAGAATTTAGAAGAAGAAATAGCCAATAATCATCTAGGTGAGAATGTTTCATTCAAAATATAATATCACTACATTGCTAACTGTTAATAAACTAGGAGTTACTTTGGGTGAACCTGGTCCCTCTGAATCCAGTGAAGAAACCGCAGCAGAATATTGCCTAAATCTACCTGGAAAAACCCTTTATTTGACTCATCTTTTAGCTCTAAAGAAGTTTAGGAAAAGGGGCAATAAAGATGGAGCTCTTAGGGCTTTCCAGAGTTTGGATAAAGAAGGCTTGGGAAAATTAGTTCAAGTGGGCAGTAGTAAAGGCAGTCATAGTAGTACTACTGTTAGTTGCCACACAACAAGTAGTTGATTTTTTCTTATTACTCAGCATTTTGAATTCATCAAGGAAGCAATTCCAGAAACAACGGAAGAAAAAACAGCTTTTGCCAAAAAATTATCTAAGTTTAACCTGTCCCCTGTCAAGGTATCGCGACATTTTAATGCAAAAAGAACTGAAGCCGTAAGTTTAATAAAATCAATTTAATATTAATTTTGTTTACCAACCTCACTCTCAGCTTAATGTCACGTTACTTTAAAATTATTGTGACTTATAAAATTTATAAAAAAAATCCCTTTAGGTGAATAATATCCTAAATTTTATTTTTAATATTTATTTCCAGAGTTCTTGGAAAGAGAGCAGGACAAGCAATCGCAACCCCAACTAGAAAATCTCCGAGAAAACACTCTACAACTAATTTTTCCCCTCGTGACTTAAACAAATCATTTTAATAACATTGTTATTTCGTATGTCAGATACATATAAATTTGAATATTAATAATAAATATTCTATTTTGTGACAAAATAAATGGTGAATCACAGTTAGTTAATGAAAAATAATATAATTAACTAAGCAGCAAAGTTATAAAATAATTTTAGAATAATAAGTCCAATTGTAATTTTTTAAAAATTTGTATGAGGTGAACTTCTATTTGTTTTTGGTTAAAACATCATCAGGACTGGAATAAATTTAGCTCTAGCCTAATTAAATATCCAGGAATGTTCTTAGTACTCCCACACTTTGTTCTGCGTAATTTAGAAGCAATTGTTGAAGATACAAAGCCAAATTCTTTTCTACTGCAAGCGTTTCTACATGAAATTACAACATGATTTTTTTAAATATCTGTATTTACATTCTATTTGCAAAAATAATATCTATCAAAAATTAAATTGAAAGTAAATACAGATATAAAAATCATATTATAATTCGGTGAAGAAGCATGTTAACTCAAGTCAGACAAAAAAAAAAGTATCGTATCTCTCATCATGTGGGATATCCCGGGACGTCCCTAGTAGTCCCAGGACTTCTTGGGACTTCTTGGGACTGGGATTTTTAGCTCTCATCTTGTGGGACATCCAGGGACATCCCAAGTAGTCCCAGGACTTCTTGTTAGCTCTCACCTTGTGGGACATCCCGGGATGACCCTAGTAGTCCCAGGACTTCTTGGGACTTTTGAGACTGGGATTTTTAGCTCTCACCTTGTGGGACATCCCGGGATGACTCTAGTAGTCCCAGGACTTCTTGGGACATTTGGGACTTATGTGGGACATTTGGGACTTATGTGGGACATCCAGGGATGTCCCTAGTAGCCCCAGGACTTCTTGGGACTGGGATTTTTAGCTCTTACCTTGTGGAACTTCCAGGGACATCCCTAGTAGATCCAGGGACATCCCTAGTAGTCCCAGGACTTCTTGGGACTTTTGGGAATGGGATTTTTAGCTCTCATCTTGTGGGACATCCCGGAATGTCCCTAGTAGTCCCAGGAATTCTTGGGACTTTTGAGACTGGGATTTTTAGCTCTCACCTTGTGGGACATCCCGGGATGACCCTAGTAGTCCCAGGACTTCTTGGGACTTTTGGGACTTATGTGGGACATCCCAGGATCAGTGGAGTAGGAAGATGAAAAATATTGGGGGGGCAAAATGGTAGGTCTGCTGTGCGATATGAAAAAACAATAATTGAAGCTTTATTAGTTATTTTATTAGTCTATTAGCCACAATAAATTATTCTAAATTCCAAAATTTTAAACTTTTTGGCACACTATACAATGCTTTAATCAGTAGAAATGATTAAAAAAAAGGTATAATAGAAGCACTAAACAGCTTTTGATAACAGTATTTTATAAATTCTTGCCAGAATTATATTTACTGTTAGTATTACAAATTAGTGCCAGAATTATTGGGGGGTAAAACCCTCATTTACCCCCCACTAAAAATATTGGGGGGTCCTGTGCCCCCCCTACCCCCCCTGTTCCTACTCCCCTGAGGATGTCCCTAGTAGTCCCAGGACTTCTTGGGACTTTTGGGACTGGGATTTTTAGCTCTCATCTTGTGGGACATCCCGGAACGTCCCTAGTAGTCCCAGGACTTCTTGGGACTTTTGGGACTTATGTGGGACATCCAGGGATGTCCCTAGTAGTCCTGGACTTCTTGGGACTGGGATTTTTAGCTCTTACCTTGTGGGACATCCAGGGACATCTCTAGTAGATCCAGGGACATCCCTAGTAGTCCCAGGACTTCTTGAGACGTTTAGGACTGGGATTTTTAGCTCTTACCTTGTGGGACATCATGGGATGTCCCTAATAGTCCCAGGACTTCTTGGGACTTCCTGGGACTTCTGAGACTGAAGTCCCTACACTTTGAGATCAATGGAATATCTTGGATTTCCGTAATAGTCCTAAGAATTTGGAGATTTATCCTTACCGTTTCAGGATATCTTAAAAATTCTGAGGAAGTCCTAAGAAATTTAAAGGACTGGGACTGTCCGTGGCAGTCCTAGACATGAATGAGAATTGGAGCATTTAATGAAAGCTCATCTAGAACTTTTCTCCAAATGAACTTTTTCATATCAGCTATATCTTGGCTACTTAAAATAGACTTCGTTTTGTGAGAAGACATTACAGTAAGCTCTTGTCGTAGCATTATTCTAATCTTCTTCAAAAAGTAATTGCGACTCCCTGGGTTGTTCATGAGATCAGATAAAATGGCATACGTACTTCTTATTGCTAAAGACTTGCCCAAATGTTTGCGATTTGGAGTTAATGTAAAACTTTTCAGTCCACTTTTATACTCAATATTGACCTGTAGGAAGAGCACAGAAACGGCCACGAACCACTTCACAAGATGCTTGCACGACTCCAGCAAAGAAAGCGAAGAGAGTATTAGCTTTGTCTGAGCAGCATCCTCCTCCTGTAAGTACTTCATCTCCCATTCCAACAACGGATTCGCCAAATGTTTCAGTACGTTTTATATGGTTTATCAAGTTAAATATAATAAAGCATGGCTTCATGTTATACTCCTCTAGAGGTAATCTTGGCAACAACCTTGCTGGTGTTTGATATGATTGTCTAAAACAGATAGAACAACAGATAAATGGTCACATCATAAGTGAATGTGAGAGTAAAAAATATATTATTTTTTTAAAATAAACAAAACACAGACGCAATAGAGTAGCTTGAAAATAACAAATATTTTATTACTATTTGTGCCATTATACTTTTTATAGTAAGATGCAACACTCCAAATAGACACAAGGCTATTATTTCAAGCAAGTAACATTGTAGAAAAATTTTTTTTAAGTCTTTCCATAGCTTTGCTTAAGAATGTAATACAGATAGCTACAATTAATTCCTATCTTGTTTGCTCAGAATATAAATTGCACTTATTAGCCACTTAATACACTCAACATGAACTAACAGGCCTACCTCTTCGGCCAGCAGCAATTTATCATAGGCATAGAAGCATTTTCACGTTAAGGGTGCCCTGCCACCGGAAACCGAGGCGCGTAACCGCGAATTGACTGTTTTTGCTATGTCTTTATATTTCTTTTTCTGTGTACTGTGGGCTTACTTTGTTGTTACAGATGGAATGAGCACCAATAAAGGACTCCAGCAAGCCAAATTTGAAGAATGAAGACCCGTCTGGGCCGGCGATACAGCTCTGCACACCTGCTACTATTTGGTGTTATTTCGAAGCGGCCGAAGGAAGTAGAGTGCTCATTTTTTTTCCAGAGGTAGCTAGCGGGCTTCTTCGCAACATTACAGAGCCATATTTCTAATATCTATATTCTTTTTTTGTAAATAGTAAAATTTTCGTGCCGTTTTACTACTGCGTTATTCTAAAAAAATCTCTCTGTAACTTTATTCTAAGGGGGGTATGCTGCTTGTGCGCAAAATTTGGATTCAATTCAATGATACAATTCCACGAAATATCGATTTATATTTTCAAGTTGACTACTGATTCGCTATTTTACCCCGCCCCCCATACGCAGCCAAGTCTGAATACAAGGTTGGTGGAATAGTAGGAGCTGGTACCAGTCAGGATGGAGTTGGTCACCGTTGAGACAGAGTTTTAAGCTTCTCCAATGGCTTCACAAGTACAACCTCATTCCGTACCCTGAAAGTATAATAGAAGGATGTTATTTGAGGTGACTGTTTCAGACTAGTACACTACAGTTATACAGGTATAGCTCGGGACCCGTTTGTCCTCCTGCTTCGCGGTATTAACCGGTAGATTTTTTTGGCGCCAAAGTTAATTGATCCGCGTAGAAATTCAGAGCTGGCCTCGCGTGAATAGATTGCATGCGGGGGTTGGGTTACGGGCGGTTCTGCGGTATTATACTGAATGATTAAACGACCACAGGTCCCGGTGGCCGTCCTCCCCCGCCCACCAATAACGGAAGGTTACGCCCAGACTATGACTTCCGGGAAATGGAGCTGTGTATTTTTGGAAAGGGGGCGTAGGTTGTTGTTGAGGTGGTCCTCTGAGTGAGGAGCGAGTAGAGGAGGTCGCGATGTCGGTTTACGGGCAGGTACTGCGAAAGCGTCAAGCTGTCCTCGCCTCAGGGTTAGTAAATGCTGATCTGAATAGATTATCGAAAGTCTTGGAGAAAGAGGGAATATTGTTTAAAGGTGCCTGTGCCAAATTTGCGTCCCTCGATTCCTACCATCTTAAAGATGACGTTAAGGTTAGGTACTTAATCCAGCAAGTTTGTGAGGGTGTTGGAGATAATGCTAGTGCTTATGACAAGCTAGTTCATGTACTCATTGAGCATATAGATGCCAATTGTGTGTATGAGGCTATGGGGAAAGATATTGCTCATAAAGGTGTTTATGAAATCGGAGAAAGTGATGTGTTACATCTACTTGACATATTAGCTCCAATTAGCTTCAAGTGGGAAAATATTGGTATAGGGTTAAACCTACCTTATGATGTGATTAGTGGGTGCACTAAAGCTGGTGGTAACATTGTAAAATTACAGAGTATTATCATTGCATGGATATCAGGCCTATATAGTCCTACCACACTAAGTCACCTAAAACAAGTATTGTCTAGTCCATTAGTAAGTGGATCTACTGTGGCACAAAGGTTGGATTCGTTTGCTATATCTCGTTACTTTAAACTTTTGCCAAATATGCAATCTGCTTATGAGGCTATAGGTCAAAAGGTCAAAGGCGATGATGTAATCCTTACAAATAGAGATGTACCACTCTTAGTAGAGCTGCTGAGTGGGTTTAGCTTTAAGTGGGAAGAAATTGGTATAGCACTAGCTCTACCACAAAAAGTGATAAAAGATTGCGGAGAAGCAGATACCAATTTGTTAAGGCTTCAGCGTGTTCTTATTGCACGGATGTCACTCTCAGGGATTCTTACCACATTGAAAGTCCTCAAGGCACTATTATCTAGTGAACTGGTCGGAATACATCCACATATTCTTGACACTTTTGTTTCCACTCAATTTGAAGGTGTGCCTCATATAAAATCTCAGTCCTGCAATATTAAAGTGGCCGAGAATTTATCTACACTTCTTGAGGTACAAGTAAGTGATAATGTACAAGAAAAATACCAATGGAATAAAGATGGTCAGCCTTTAGCTGAGGGAGCTGATTTCTCTGGTGTGTGTAGTAACATACTGTATATCAACAGAGCCAGCCAGGTCACAGAAGGCAAGTATACTTGTCATGTGACACTAGACAATGGCACTGTATTACATGCAGATGATATTAGTCTGATGGTCTCTGGTATTCCAGAAAAAACTGAGTTATTGAAGATATATTCCTGTAGAGCAGAAAAAAATACTTTATTAGAGCTTTATAGTAGATCCAGGCAAGTACCTGCTAATTCCTGGCCCCCTATAAGCAACTCTAAATGTATTGATTTAACTCTAATTAATCAGAATATCGGAAAACTTGAATATGAGACGGTTAAGGGATACATGGATGACATTCTAGAGGGCAAGAAAGTAGCACAATATTATGAGGTGTTTAGAGAGTATAAAGAAAGAGCATTAGTGGTACTAGAAGGCCGCCCTGGTTGTGGAAAATCAACTCTAGTTCACAAGTTAACTAGAGATTGGGCTAACGGTTTGAAAGTGTTACAGGGAGCTCAACTGGTATTTCTCGTAAAACTCAAATCACGGAACATCTCTAGCAGAGATCTTAGTTTACTAGATCTGCTTGGGATGTTTTTTCATAGTACAGTTCAAACTAAGAAAATTGCAGATTACTTAGAGGAATTTAATGGCAAAGGGGCGTGCTTTATTTTGGATGATTTAGATGATTACAATATTGAGCCGAGGGAAGATTCAATAATTTATAATTTGATTTCCAAAAAATATCTTCCTCTCTCAATGATTGTAGTAGCATCTTGTCCTATGGCTGCTACTCAGCTCAAATCTGAAAGTGATACGTGTATTGAAGTAGTTGGGTTTTCAAGGAATCAAATTTATAGCTATGTAGAATCTTTCCCTTTCAGTAAGCACAATAGGGTAGGTGAAGTGAAGGAATACCTAGATCACCATCCCAACATTCTACAAGTATGTTATCTCCCACTCCACTTAGCCTTAATATGCTTCTTTTTTAATCAACTAGACACCGTCTCCCACAGGGAAACTCCCCTATATGAGAAATTAGTACAGAGTATTTTATTACGATATTTAAAGACATACAAAAATACATCACAGTTGAGTTCATTGGATGATTTGAGTGGCGATAAGAAAGAACGTTTCTATTCCATTTGTAAGTTGGCATTTGATAGGATTTGTAACTCTCCGCAACTAACTGCTGAACCTCAAGATTTATGGTTTGCTGACTCAGCTCTTGGCTTGGTTACAGTAGATCAAATTGCTACACTTGTTGACTTTAAAAATGTATACAGTTTCAGTCATATTACTATTCAAGAATTTTTAGCAGCTTTTTATATTCATACATCTCAGTTACCTAGTGAGGAATTTATGAATAAGAAAAGTTTGCATAGTATTTGGAGATTTTACTCAGGCTTGGTACAGTCAGCCTCAAGTATATCTATGATTAAAACTTTTTTTGACAACTCTAGCTTTGATTATTTTAGTTTAGTTCGATGTGCCTATGAGTCCCAGAATGTGGAACTGTGTGACTGTTTAATAAAAGATGGAGTTTTAATAATCAAGAAAGAAGATTTATCTTCAATTGATTGCATTGCTCTGGGCTATGTTATATCTAACAGTACCAACCCAGTTGAAAAAATGGTGTTAGAAAACTGTAAGTGGACCGAAAAAAAAATGATGTTATTAGCATCGGAAATTTCAAGTTTTAGACTAGAATTTGTTAAAAGTCTCACAATTATGATTGCAAAAGAAGAAAGAAGAAAGTCCTTAAAAGGTCTATTAGTCCACTTACAACCGTATTTAGAGGAGTTAAAATTGACAAAAATCAGAGTTGAAGTTTCTGTCCTTCAGTATTGTAACCAGTTAGTTACTCTGAGAATAACTAGAAGCCTTATCGATTCTGACTGGATAGGAACTTTATCTGATGCCATGACAACAGGTTTCACTGTTCATTTCTTGGATCTTTCTTCCAACAATATTGGTTCATATGGTGCGGGTGTGCTTGCTAAAGGATTGAAGTTCACTAATGAACTAAAGAGTCTGAACTTAAATTCCAATGGCATTGGCTCACATGGGGCTATAGCTTTAGCATCGGCTCTTCAGTCTTGTTCACAGTTAGAGTCACTTTCACTAAATGATAATTGTATAGGTGAAACAGAATGCTGGACACTAAAGGAAAAGTTAAGCTTTTGTAAGATGCTAGACCTGAACCATCAGAAGCCATGCAATTACATTGACGTAGGAAGGAAAGTCGTCATTTACAATGGTCAGTCTAAAGAAATATTGTGGGATAAATACGGATTCAGTATTAGCTTAGGGAGTTCCAATATATCTGCAGCCAGTGAGGTTGTTATTACTGCAATAGCTAATGCAGAATGTACTCTTCCGTCCGATTCAAAGCTAGTCAGTGGTATATTTCACATTGAAAGCTCAGGGACAATCAATTCAACCTCTACAATTCGAATCCAACACTGCTGTCCTCAGTCAAAAGATTTGACATTTGTTCATTGTTCTGATGAGACTCTGGAATTTACAACTCTTCCAGAAGAAGCTTTTACTGACACTTATGGTGAAATCACAGTCAATAGCTTTTCTTATTATGCAATAGTATCTGATGATCGTGGGAAAAAAGAATACTTGTCTTCTCTGTATTTCAGTCGGCAGCCTAATAAGCAGCATGAAGGTCAAGTGTACTGTAGTTGGGACATGCACATTTCAGTGGTAAGGAACTGCAGTGTCTATGAAAGACTTTTAGAGCTTTATTACTTTCATGAGGAAAAGGAATTTGAGCTACACCATAGCTTTGTTGCTGAATTTGATTGCGACAGAACTGAAGTAAAACTTTCTATTCCACATTCTGAAATTCAAAGTGGGTGGCATATAAAGAATATCAATCAGGAAACTATATTTAGAACAGATATAGATTCTTGTAATTGTGGATTTCCTTCACAAATCACTTGTCAACTGTTATTGTATATTCAGCAAGATGTGAGCAATTTAAATTGTTATCTCAGTATGGATGGTTTAAAACAGCCAAACAATTCCTTCAAAATTCTCAAAGTCCTTCCTGATGGTAAGTAGAATACATTGGTATAGTAGTTAAATTTTTTGATGCACATGCAATTACTATACTAATAATTATTTTACAATGTTATAACAAAAGTATAATTACTTACATTGCTGTGATATCAATTCAAATGTTGTAAGCTGTAGAGAAATGGAATTAAGTTATTATATAAAGTAATAACTATAGAAATATGTTCAAAAATTTACTGATAACTTTGAATGAATCTACACAATATGTTAAATAGTTAAGAATGTATTGTATATCAAGAAACCATTAATGCTATGACTATGTAAGTATTAATTATTATTATTATATTTTTAGATAAAATTCAGTTGTTGAAGGCATGTGATGAAATGATTAAAGTGGAGAAACACACAATGGATTGTCTTTATGCTAAGATAATATTCTTAGGTCCACCTGAACGTGGTAAAACCGTGACACGGAAACGAATGGTTAATGAAATTGTTAACATACAACAAGAGCAGTGTAAAGAACCAAGTACACCAGTTATTAAAGAACATACGTACTTCATTAAAGATATACATCGTTCAACGGTATTAGTTGGAAAGAAAAATTGGGTTGCTCTGAATGATCCCTCACAGGAAGGGAGTGTTATTTTTAATCTGTTTCGACAACTGCTACCTGTTCCTAACTCTAAGAGTCTTTTTGTCAAGGCTTGTGATGAAGAAGAAAACGATAGCATTCAAGATAAGGTATATTCTACTAGTTCTTCAGTGGGTTCTCAGTCTTTACTTGCTAACGAAGAAAATAGTGAAGGTGTGGTTGTTCAACAACGGAGGGAAGAAAAGCGTTTTCTTGTTGATAGTTCACATTCAAATTTCCATGTACCATTAGATGAGCGGCCACCACATGAGCTCTCATCAGAATTGGATTTAAAGCTAGAGATGGACAATATTTGGGAATTATTAAAGCAAACCATAGAAGAAGGCAAGTGGGATCAAGTCAGTGAAGACCTACAGAACATGGCACTGTTGTACTTCCATGATACTGGAGGTCAGTCCGAGTTACTAGAGATGCTTCCAGCACTTACCATTGGATCTGCTCTTTATTTTTTCTTTTATCGCCTTACCGATGATTTGGATGACAAGTTCACTTTATGTTATCGTCAAGAAAAGGGTAAAACCAGCATACCAGTTATATCTACAGCAACAGTTGGTGAAAATCTCATTTCGACACTTTCAAGTATTTATTGTATGAGTACAAACGATAGAGAGACAAGTGCTTGCAAGTCATTGGTGAGCAAGGATGAGTGTTCCAAACAGGAACTCCATTCAGAATTATTGAATTCTAAGGCTGCTGTGTACATTATGGGAACTTATAAAGATGAATTACGTGACCTTTGTCATACTGAGGCAGAATTAGAGGAGAAGATACTTGAGGTAGACGAAAAGCTAAAATCTCTTATAATTCCAACAGATTTTTATAAAAAGAAGATAGTGCACTATCAAACTGATCACAGGCTCATCTATCCGATTGATAACAAAAAAGCAAATAAAAATGATGCCTTACAGCTTCAGCAGTTCGTGCAAGATAAATTGCACAAGAATTTCAAGAAATTAAGAATTCCAGCACGTTGGTTAGCATTTAGCCTGACTTTGCGTAGCTTAAAGAAAAGTGTCTTGTCTCTGAAGAGTTGTATTGATCTAGGAAGATTACACAACATGAGTGCTGAAGATACTAAAATGGCACTTTCTTTTTTCCATCTTAGAGCTGGTATTTTGATGTATTTTCAGGAAATTCCAGAATTACAAGATATTGTAATAGTAGATGTTCAGCTGGTCTTTGACATTGTCACTAAACTGATAGTTAATTGCTTGGAACTAGAAGAAGATGAAGGTTCTTTTAAGGCAGATCAATCTCGCAGCACTGGTCTATTCGATGTGTCACACATTCATGCAGTTTGTAGGACGAAACAGTTTCCTCAAAAATTATTGATAATTGTATTGACTAAACTGAATATTATTTCTTCACTACCTCATAATTCAGAGCAATATTTGATGCCTTGCCTTTTGAGTAGTTTAACAGATGAAGAATTGACTGCAATGAAATCTGAATATAGAAATGATTCCATAGCTTCTCTTCTCATATGTTTCAACTGTGGTTTTGTACCCATTGGAATATTTCCTTCACTTATTGCTAGGTTATTTGGTCTACATCAGTCAAAGGTAAGTTTATTTCTTAAAGTTGGGAGCAAATGCACTTTTATTACAGTGTAATTACTAATTGGTGCATAATAAGTATTCAGACTGCAGTCTATATTATGGGAACTTATAATATGGTTTTTATGAATTAAAAATTCTCAACGGAGCTTTTTCACGAGATGCTTCAAAAGTCATGGTACATGTATGATCAAAATATACAGAAGGAACTTGCTTAGTGCATGCGTTAGCTGCGGGTGGGTCTTAGTTATTTTACTTCTTATCTTGATTTGAAAGAACCCTAGCAGATAAAAAATTATTTTAGAATTATTTCGAAATTTATAGTGGCTCAAACAAACACTTTTATCCATTTCCACTTGCGTGGGTGAATTTTTCAGCCGTGATTTTCGAAGATAGCTAGCTGTTCTCTTTTTGCTTAACATTTGCATTTTGGTCTTTTTGAACCTTTTTAATCAAAAAAGTATTTGTATGTAATGGCTAATGATGTGTAAAAGTGTTTATTTAGATTTTGAAGATAGTGCTATTTCTATTTTGTGCAGGAGAAATCATTTGAGATTAATAATGAAGTAGTACGCAAAAATTGGATAGAGTTTTTTGTTGGAGTGGACCAGGATACTATCAGTTTTGTGTGCAATACACAATTCTATGAAATTTTATTCAAGCCAGAGGAGTATAATGAAGAGAGGGCAAGACCGTTTCATGAGGTTTGCAGAGATGTGAAAGACATTATTGTTGAGTCACTAGAGGAAGTGCTATCTCGTACTTTTGTTTCTTTTAAAGAAAGTTATCAATTTGGATTTATTACGGAATCTAAGAAATGCTGCTGTTCAACAGATAAAACTCATGTTTGTGTTGTGAATTACAATGAAGCAAAACAGAATATCGCAAGAAAGATGGCTTGTAAGATCAGCAAGAAAAGAGTCACAATGGAGTCTAGACATCTGGTATGGTTTAATAAGGTAGGTGGTTGTAATGAAGTATGCTCCTACTGAAAATGATTGGTGTTCTGTACTATTTTGCATAGTGAAACGAGCCATTAGACTGGCTTATGAAGTTTGAGTGTAAAATCAGCCATGTACTCTCGTGTCACTATAATAAGCATGCCAAACTTGAATCTGTGTTACCAGAGTTTCTGTTGAGATCACCCGTCACAAGTTCTCTGGTTTAATAAAAACTCTTAGTAGTTTTCAATTTATCCCAGCAATGAAGAAATAGTACAATAAATTTTATATTTTACTACCATAACAATTATGTACGAGTTTTTTAAGCATGTGAACTTAAACATTCAACTTAAAAAGAGTAGAATTCACTGAGACAAGTTAATGCACTGCCGGATTTCACTGGAATGGTTGATCTATTGGAAGCCACTGGAGTACTTGATTAATGTTTATGGTGTTTTGGACACTACACATAAGAATAGAATAAATGGAGTACTTGTACAAATGTGTTGTTTTTTTATTTGCATAATGAAGCTAATATTTTGAAGGAATTGACCAACTTAAAATACTATGAAGTACTGCCACACAAATAGCAACAGATGAATGTTGACTCATTCTGTGGAAATATACATATATCTGTTACTATTCACATTCATTGAAGATTAGGTTCTCTGAGTCTTGCAGTTGGCAAGAATTGGTCACGCTAAATTTTAATAAACGGTTGCAAATGATATATTTATTTGTTGATATTTTGTATACATCTGGCTCAATAAGATCTCATATTATTCAATTGTGTTTGTTGTTGTTTTTCTATAGCCACTTCAATGTCAACAAGGTATGCTGTTAAGAATTTAATATTGACATTAACTTAGTTTAGGTTGTGATATGTAAGTGTCTGTAATATTTCATATTTGCTATAAAATACCTCAACTGAATCTTTTTAAATACACTTACTGTCTATGTGTAAAATAGTAAAAACCACTTTTTTATTACATAGTCTAGGATTTAGCAAGTTATTTTGAGCAACACCATTATTAACCCTCAGTGTGCATGCAGAGCTAGCTAGAATTCACTAGAGCTGAGGATACCTTGGTACTTTGTTTAATTGTAAATGCTTCCTCCAAAACTTACAAAGATTGTTCGATTAAATAATGTTGATTGTATTTAAATTGCCATCTAGAGCTATATTATACTAGAAAAGGTTTAATAATTTCTATGTGTAGTGGGTAGTCTATAGGTTTATTTTATCATGTATGCTTGACATTTATTTGTATAGAAATGAATGAATTGCAATTCATAGAACAAGATGCTGGACCAACTCAGTTGGCTAAAGGGAAGCAAAAGAAAAATTGGGAAGGCACCACTACCCCATCTAAAGCAGGGAGGTATGCAGATATGTCTTCTGTCAGTGAATCCAATATTCCAGGTATGTTTTTGTTCCCCTCACTTTGTATTAGTCATTGCAAACATATTCGTTCTAAGATAGATCAATAGCATAAGCAGCCGTCCATATATTAACCACAATCAATAGACTATTCACTCCGGTGTTGTATGGGATCGCTATTCATTTGCGAGGTATATACCATTGTATCTATTACAGCAAGCTGCTGATATGAATGGTGTATAGTACTCATGTTCTGGTGAAACAGTGGATTGTTGTTAGGGCTGCCTAAACTTGAAACACTTTACAATACTGTAAGCTTCTGTCCTTTAATTGTAAAGTGATGACAAGCAAGCCAGAGCTGGAGGCAATTCAAAGAATTCATTCTTCATGGCTTTGATTTTTCGTGGGCCATTTACTGATCTTAATTTAATCATTACTTTGAAAGATTTAACTTGAGCATTTCTGGTATTTATAAGGCCGATACACGAACTTACAAAAAATAATTTTAACTTATTATTGGGCATCAAAGGTATTAATTCATTTGTAGTGCTAAAATATTACAATGGTATAATAAAATAATTTTCCTAGGCAGTGAAGATTTTCATGATACCATTATGATTATACTCCTAATTATATATTCTTGGTAATATTCCACTGTTTCTCTCTATCTGGGGAATTTATTTTGTATGAATGATTGACGTTTTTTTTTTACAAGATTTTTAATCCTTTACTTTTCATTCATAATTGGTTGATTTTGGTTCATGCAAGTAAGACACTATAATACAGGTATACAAATTTTAACCCTTAAATAAAGTTTTGGCAGGACATTGTTTTGTTCATTGGCTCTATCTGTCACAAGCAGATCTCAATGAAAGTAGCCTACAATAGTTTGTATGGATATCAAACTAATGTTCCATAATTTAAGAAGGACGTGACTCTTGGCAAACTGGACAAATTTTGACACGGTCTTCAATGGCTGCATCCATGCCTGGCCACCAAACATAGGACCAAGCTAGGGCCTTCATTCAATTGACTCCAGGATATGTCTCGTGGAGTTCCTGTAAAATTAACTCTCATCCAGGAGATGGGATAATGACACGAGATGCCCATAAGAGACATCTATCTATCATGCTGAGTTCATTCTTCCTTGCAACATATGGTTGATATTCCTTATCCAGTTGCTGGTCTGGCCAACCCGATTTTAAAAATCTAACGATAGATGCCAGCCGGGGTCCTTAATTGTCCACTCTTTGATACTGGAAGCATTAACTGATGTGCCTGAAAGGTGGTCAATAACCATCACGAGGTCTTCTGGAACACTAACATGAGGTAAAGTTGTAGCACTTGGGAGACGACTGAGAGCATCAGCGTTGCCTAGGTCTCATCCTGGCTTATACCTCATGGTGTAGTTGTAGGCTGACAACGTTATCGCCCATTGCTGAATGCTAGAGGAAGCCATCTGAGGAATTCTCTTCTCATCAAACAAAACTTCAATGGTCGATGATCTGATTCAATTGTAAAATGACGCCCAAGCCAGGTAACGAAAAAAAATTTTTTACTGCAGAGACAGTTGCAAGGGCCTCTTTCTCTAGCTGTGAATAATGCTTTTCTGCAGCTGTGAGTGAGCGAGAAATGTAAGTGATGGGTCGTTCTTGATTCTCGTCAACAAGGTGGGACAAAACAGCTCCTATGCCATAATCAGAGGCATCACATGCCAATATCATGGGTTTTGACGGGCCGTAATGGACCAAAAGAGAATCTGCCAGCAAAGCATCTTTTGCTTTCTGGAATGCTGCTTCTTGTGTTGATTCCCACTTCCATTTCTGTCCTTTGTTTAGGAGAGCATATAGGGGAGTGAGTGTTGATGAGGGGTTGGGCAAAAATTTGCTATAATAATTGGCATAAAAGGCAAGCGATTATACTGAAATAGTCCCTTGTGGGTTTTGATTGTGACGTACTGTTCAGATTCTTGATTAAGTGGCAACTGAAAGTATGCATTGGCAAGGTCTAATTTGGAAAATTACTCTCCCCCTGATAGGTTGGAAAATAACTCGTCAATATGAGGAAGGGGATATGTTTCAACAAGTGAGGCCTGATTAATAGTCAACTGTAATCCCCACATAGTCTAACTTTCCCATTTTTCTTTAGGACTGGATTATATAGGTGCTGCCCATGGTGAAAATAGAACAGGTGTAATGATGCCTTGCTTTTGTAAATTGTCAAGTTCTTCACTAACTTTTTCTTTGTAAACTAATGGCACTGGTCTAGGCTTGTAAAATTTGGGCTTGGCATCGTTATGAACACTTAATTTAATTTCAGCACCTTTGAGACAACCCAAATCTGATCCAAATACAGTAGCATACTTGTTCAATAGGGATGTGATTGGAGTATCCGGATTAACAACATGGATGTCCTTGAAATCAATGTTAATTTGAGCGAGCCAGTCCCTGCCCATCAGGTTAGGTCCATTCCCTTTTACTACGTGCACTGCTATACATGCATTTTGGGTTTGTATCTGACCTGTAATTGAGTGACGCCCAAAACTTCAATGGACTGCCCAGTATAGGTGCAAAGTTTGCTGGTTGAAGACTGCAAAGAAGGAGGGGTGATTATGGAGACTGCAGCACCATGCACCAGTGTCCAGCTCCATGGCCATGGGAATGCCATTCAATTCTACTTCCACTGTGTAGGGTTTGGTGCTTTGATCCTGTAAGGTAAGAATGTCATATTCAGTTTCTGGCATCAATTCTTCTGAATCTTCTTCTACTTGGTGGGTAGATTTTGAAATTTTCTTTCGATGTCGTATCTTTGCTGGTGTTGAGTGTTGCTGCTGTGACAGCTTCTTTCTGCACACCCTTTCGAAATGGCCTTTCTTGTTGCACTAGTTGCAAATTACTTCAGTGTGCTTGCACTTGTTGGCCAAATGCGGAACTCCACAATGGTAACACGAAATAGTAGTTGTCTATTCTTTCGAATTCTTGAAGGGCGTAGTGTAATTTAAGATTTTGGCAGTCACAGGGCCTCCCGTAGAGCCATGGTGTTATTTAAGCACCGCATTTTAACAGTGAAGTTAGTAGTATTGTCCAAGATCCCGTTGGCTGTAAAAAAGAACTGAAGTTTTTCTTGGTATATTGTCCAATCGTCCACTAAGGGTTGAAGGGTTTAATTTTCCCAAAGGTAGCCATTAGCACAGTACGGTTTTATCCTTGTCGCCAGAAATGTAGTAACTTGGCTTAGCACGCGAAGCGGCGCAAGAACCAACTTTTTATGAATCCCAAAGAATGACTGAAGTTACAGAAAGAATAGATTAATATATGGTGTACTTAAAACCATGTGTTTATGCATTAATTAGCTATGAAAGAGTTGTTAATTGGTGTGAAGTGGTACATGAATGGAAGTAACAAGAAGTGTTACAGTTGATATGTCTCTGAAGTTCCTTAGCCATTACCACAGGTACGTAATTAAATTTCATCTAATGATATGGGTAAGGATTGACAAACCAAAGGTTTCTGTTTCTAGTCGCCTTTCCAAAGTTGACTCCATTGAAAATGCTCTCTATTGTACCAGGGCTCTAGTAAACAACACTTTTGCTACATAGCTTGACTATTGGGCAATGAATTTTCATGTGAGTATCAATTCTGTTATCACCGCCACTAATGGAAATGAAAATGAACTCCGTTAAGTTTGCAAGATCTAACTGCAAACATCTCTCCTATTCTTTCTCTTAGCTCATTCCTGTTGTTTTTTTTTTTGTTTTTTTTGTTTTTTGTAGTTGTTTTTTTTTTTTGTATTTTATGTTTTTCTGGCATTATTTTGAAGTCGTTCTTTTATCCTAAAGTTCTTGCGCCCACGCTAATGTTTACGTTTTTATGTAGCTTCCCGGGTTGGACACACATTGATTTCTTTGAACTTTTTCCATATTTATAGCCCGTTACCTGAGAGACTGCACTTGTTGTCGAGTACTATAAATCTGATGTACTCCCCGGTATTCCCGTATGAAAATGTATGTAAACTTAGTGATGTTATTATCATTTTGCAGGAAAAAATGGTGGCACATTACGTACAGGTAAGCACTACAAACAAAATTGACTAGCTTGCTATAGGTTCATTAATGCCAATTTATAGCTCGTCCAAGGAACGATGCTCAAAACTCCACCCAGACCACAGCCAACGCTGCCACAGGAGGAGGGTCTTCACAACCCAGCAGTGATCCTATCAACCGTTTGCTCCAAGAACTACTGACGCACACCAGCATCGACATCAGCAAACTGAAACAATCACCTGATCACAGCAAGCTCCATAAAATAGCCCGTGAACAAGGCCAGGAGTGGGAAGTATGTGCACTAAGTTTCGGACTCAAACAAAATGAAATAGACGACATCAAATTGAACAAAGTCGGAGACGTGCAGAAACAGAGGTATGACGCCCTGAAGCTGTGGAAGCAGAGACGCTCTTTCAAGGCTACTTATCAGGTTTTGATGGAGGTATTCATAGCAGAAGACAGAATGGACATTGCTGAATTTATCTGTGAGCTGCTGAAATAAACTAAAGTGTTTAGCATGTAATTGGTTGTGTTATGGTTTTTTGTTTTTTGTTGTTCTAATATTTTTATTCCTTTATTTTTATGTTATTTATATACTATGAACATATTTTATAGCTTGTTAGAAATAATGCAAGATTGACTGGACAAGCATTTGTTATCATATCTAACAACCACTTTGGTGGATAAAATTAATTCCTACGCAATAGACTAGCCACACCCCCAATCTGAACCATACAGACAGACACACATGCTCCATGCACACTCCATCCTGCTACATACTAACAAAGCTTAAATCACCTCACATTTCTCTATAGCCCCCCCCTCCCCCTCCCCCCCCACACCTCACCCCCAATCTGGCTGTAGATATGCCCCACCCTCCCATTACACTCTGCCCACACTTACCTGTATCAACTTTATCAGGCTTCATACTGAACTTTAGCACACAGCACCAGCAAGACAAACCAAAGAATTCTAAACATGAAAGACTGTAATGATCAAGTATACTCTAATGTGATAATACTACATGTACAGAGGTTGAAATGCTGCGATTTTTAAGATCTATAGTGAGACACTAACCCAATAAAGACAAAAGTTAAAACACCCTTTGCTATACTTAAATTATGCAGAAAGTATGCTAATTTCAAATGTTGTAATAGTCAACTGAACGTTGAAAGATCTAGCCATGCTTAAATACTACAAAGGTATGCTAATTTCATACATTCTTGTATAGTCAATTAAATTGAAGAATTCCTAGGGAGGCAAGACTTCAACTGAGCATGACCAATACAATCTAATCAACAACCACTTCTAGCTCTATCTAAAGTTTCCAAACAAGGCCCATCTAGTAAACAGAGCAACTTCCCGATTCTGCTGCCATGGACAACATGGAGTACCAAGCTATGATACACAGTGCAGAGAAACTCAATGATGTCATAGCAGCTAGTGATCCCAAGTCTATAGCATTATATTTATATTCAGCTGAACTACTACTAACTCCTGGTGTGTATCAAGAAGTGGCATTTCTCGATATTACTCCCGCAGCTAGGGCCAATAAATCGTGAACGCTCTCACTCTGAAAGTAAAATCTCAGCCCTCACTCTTTGAGAAAATGATAGCCATTTTCACACACAACGGACAGAATCACTTGGTGGCATTCCTTCAAGAGAAGCTTCGTAAGTTCTGAGTGTGTACTACCTCATGTGCATGCACAGCCACTACATCAATATTCTGTATCTTTTGTAAAGGATAGGGTGACATTTCAGATCTAGCAAGAAGCGCCATCCATTGCAGAAAAAAATATGAAAAAGTTGAAATTTCCTTCTGTAGTGAAAATTCAAATATCGATTTTGGCGTAACTGATGCTAACCTAAATATAAATATTATCTTGCATCAAGTCCAGAATGCAATCACATTTAATATTCACAAACCCACGCCACTTGGGCTTCGCCTTCGTGTCTCGGGATTTCTAAATCGCATACAAACCTCAATTTTGGTTTATAACTACAGTCTAACCTCCCTACAACGGGACTCCGAGAAGCGGTCAGACTCTCAACAACGGTCAGACCGTTGGGAACGGAGTATTTTCTGCATGTATGTAATGGATTTTTTGACTCCAAGTAACGGTTGACTCTCTACTCCGGACAACGGCCAAGTTGTGTGCCCCAAAATGTAATGTCTTGTACAAAATTTACTTCTTGGGACGGCCAGTTAGCCACACCCAACTTATTGATGCCGCCATTTTGCCTAGCCTTTCAATTTTAGCTTGCCACGCCTAACTAATTTATGACTTGTGTGCCTTTCAAGACATTAAACTAAATGAATGCTAATACTAATTGTACATTCATTACAGATGTCCCTCTATTAACTAGTTCTTTCATTCGGCAGACATAAACAGGTGGGCCGAACACGCGGTAGATACAGGGCACTTCCAGCCGCCATAACCGGCGCCTTTGTTCACTCTCTCTGGACCACAGCATGTGCTATCTACTGGATCCACGTCAACATGCGAATCAGAGCATAGTTGCCAACTTTTCAAATCGAACTTCAGGGACACTATGCCACACCCAAACCACACCCATTAATTAATAATTAATCGTCCAATGATAAATAATTTTAATAACAAAGTCTATTTCCCCAAGTGAGTACTGGTAGCTTTAACAGTTCAAACTGCACTTCGACATGGCAACAGCCATCACAATTAAACTTCAGTGACATCAATGCTACTAGCTACTATCACAGGGGTGGCTCGGGCTCTAAAAAATTAGTCAGGCCAGGAAATGGGTGTGACTAATAACAGGAAGTGGGTGTGGTCCGGAAGTGACTGTAATTACTAATTAACATGTATTTATAACAGTAAGCCTAAAACTGAGACAGGCACCTTTAGTATTGACATTATTTTATTATTATTATTAATATTTCAAAATGAATGATTTCACATAATGATACTATGGATTCAATGTTGTAGGTAATATTTATGATTCAGTCTGAAACTTTCCATACACATGGAGACGGCGATCACTAATTTGTACAAACTCATTTGCAACATCTTTCATGTTTAAGTTGTCTGTAAGCTCCTTATGAACATGAATAACCATCAAACTGTTAAGTCGTTCCTGTAACATAGTTGATCTCAGGTATGTCTTGATACGTCTCATAGCACTAAAGGATCTTTCACTGCTGCTGTTAGTTGCAGGCATAACTAAAATTAATTTTGCTAAGATAATTATTTGATTCAAAAATTCTTTTTTTGATGCTGGAAGGTCCTTGATGAAATGAAGTATTTCAAAAATTGTTTTTATTTCTGCAGGTACAGTAGAAGAAAGAATTTGGAGCTGAGCTTTTAAATTGTGTAAATCAAAATCATCACCATATATTTTGATAACATCTTCCAAATTTTTTGAGTAGTCTTTTTTGTTAACAGTGTTTATCAGTAAATTCTGTAAGGAACAATAAACCTGATATCCCGGTTGATCAAATCTAGTGTTTATTGATTGAATAAGGAGATCAAGTGCTTCAAAATACAAGCGCCTATACATATTTTCAGGTGATTCATCATATTCAGGCTGAGCTTCTCCTTCTTCAAACCTTCTTGGTCGCTTCCTTCTTCGTGGCAACCTTGGCTCACCGATATCATTTTTGGCTGCCATTGCTTTAACTTTCTCCCAAAAAGCCGCAAAACATTCATCAGTTCGAATACTTTGGAGGGTAGAAACTGTCATTTTCGCAATCACTTGACCTTCACTCGCTGAAATATCCTTTTTCTGTAAGGTCCTGCTCAAATTGTCAGAATGGCGAAAAAGACATTCACCAAGAAGCAGTCCAAAAAAAAACTCAAAAGTTTCCATTTGTGCACGAACACCTCCTATTCTTGCAATTACTTCTGTATCATGCACTACAGATACCGCTTTCTCCCATAACTCTTCTAGTACACTATAATTATCAATAATACTCCTCATTGAGTCAGCTTTTACAGTCCATCTTGTAGGACAAAGAACTCTTATTCCTGGACACCCTGGTGCAATATCTTGCTTAAGCTTCTCAAAAATAGCTTGCCTTCGAGGAGAGTATTTTACCAATTTTGTAATTTCATTAACAGTATCCAACATTTTTTTCAGTATAGGACATGCCTTAACCATATCTGAAGTTGCTAAACTTAAGCAGTGACCATAGCAGTGAGTAAAGTAGGCCTTAGGTTGTTCAGCACACAATAGTGCTGCTACACCCTGCCTAATGCCACTCATATTTGAAGCCCCATCGAAGCATTGCCCCCGAATTTTACTCAAAGAAATGTTAAAACGAATTAAGCAATCTTTCAAGACTCTAACTAGTGTGGCCGCTTCAATATTATCAACTTTATAGAGCCCTACAAATTCCTCATGCACTATCAGTGAACAGTCCACCCATCTTAACACTAGCACCACCTATGAGGAAGAAAAACTAAATTAAAAACACTTATATCCTATTACATTAATTTTAATACAATATGATTGGTTACCTGTTCATGATTCATTGAATCTGTACATTCATCCATCATAACAGTAACAAACTCAGTTGATTGAAGGTTGCTTGCAATCTTTCTCAAAACATGTTGTGACATTATTTTGAGCATTTCATTCTGATTCTCATGACTTAGATACTTCTCATTTTTCTTCTCCAACCATTCACGACACTATAGTTTAGATACTATCTGAAACACAAATTATATTATGACAGTAATGACCATTATTACCTGGAGATCATCTTGACTCATGAGCTTCATCAGCTGCTGTAAATTTCCGTCATCTTCTTTAGCTCTACGTATTGCACATCCTTGTCTCGCCAAGTACCTTAAACTGCTTAAAATTTTCAATAAACAATGCCTGCTATTAGCCTGACTTTTAGCTAAAGAAGTACACAGCATTTCACCAATATTTGAAGTAGTTCTAGGCAAAGTTATAAGCTTTTCCACTGCAATTTTATGACACTTTCTAGTTTCATGTGACCGAAAAGATTGGGTAGCTTCCTTCCAGTTGCTGAACCCCCTAAGAAGCTAAATTAAACAATTTTTTGTCATATACATAAAAAAATGAAATTAAGTACTTAAATGGCAAACTCACAAATGCAGGATCACTTCCAGAGCTTAATGTCAAATGCTTAAACTTCAAAGCCTTCAAGCATAAATGACAATGAACTGAGTCCTCAGCTTCATTGTAATGAAGCCAAGACCACGTCTTAAACCACTGAGGCTGACATGATCGCTCCACTACAGTTTTTTTTCCAATTTTTTTTTTAGGAAATGAAAACGATTCAGGTTGGTTAGCTGTTTCCGTTAGCTCCTCAAGTACCATAGGCATGATAAAAATCGACCACAACTCACAACCTCAGACAGGGTAAAGGATTGAACCGCGTGCAGCGTGCTCGAAGAATGACAGAGTAAGGCTAAATCCAAGTCGCACCGTACCGAGTATGCTGGACACGCCCACACCAATTAGATGCTTACTTTACCAAATAAAGATGACGAGAAAAAGGTCCGGCCATGGTCGGACTGGTCGGACTATCGACGCCACCCCTGTATCACCTGTATTAAATTAAAATTAGAAACTTATAATTCTGTGTAGTTAATCATGATACCTTTGTGGTATCCCTTTACAGTCCACTTTGGATCAAAGTGGGAAACTCTCTTCCTCTTAGTGTGGTGGAGAAGCCATACAATAATACAACAACGTGCGGAGGAAAATAGGTAAAGATCGCCAATAACTAATTGTGGCGAAAATTCACTTATGCATGAATTAATTTATTAAATAAAAATGCATGCATACTCGAGCCGTTCAGTAAGTTTATAGGATGTGGAGAGATCCTCTGCTTTGCCTAAATTCATGGATGTAAAAGTAAGTGTAGTGGGAGCAAATTCCTCTGAAGCTTCAGGGACACACAATAGACAGTTCACACTTCCGTTACGGGACGGGACAGAGCGGATAATTCCGGGACTGTCCCGGACGTTTCGGGACGGTTGGCAACTATGTTCAGAGGAAACTTGAATTGAATTCTGGACATTGAGTGAAAAAGAGGAGCCCTGGACTGATCCATAGACAGATCCATTTAAAAGAAGCTTGTTGCTTTTACCTTTAATGTCCTTTGGGTTTGCCCCAGAGGAAATCAAAGACTTTCTCTCCTTTAAGAGAATACTCTCAGAGTTTCTCTTTGAAGGGGTCATACAAGGTTTTATATACACCTTTGATTTGCTCAATTTACTTCGGTTGGATAGGATTACAGACACTTCAGTTGTTCTCAACAACTTCACAAGTAGAGGTCGAGGCCTTACATGAGAGGGGCTATATTTACCCATTCTCGTGCAATCTCTAACAGAAAGCTTAGAGATATCAGGCATGAGTGAAGATAATACTGATATCACTTGCTTTTGATCACTGTCTAACCTAACCTGATGTGAAGTGCCTTGAAGACATTCATCAATATCGTATATCACTAAGCTAAACTTACGTTCCCATATATTTACAAATTCTGCGCATCTTCACTTGCACATACAGTTTCTCTTCTCTTTACTGTCATTATGGAATCTCATTCCATTCCAGCTGACTGGAAGGTACACAAATTATTTCCTCTCCACAAGAAAGGAAGTGTATCTGAAGTTAGCAACTACAGGCCTATTTCTCTCCTAAACATTCTTCATAAAGTACTAGAATTAATAGTCTACTCTAAGATAATAGATTTTATATATCCAAAAATTTCAAAGACACAATTTGGTTTTATCAGAAATAGATCCACTCTTCAACAACTTCTTCTATCATAGCTATACTTCAGTTTTCAATTCTGTGGAGTCAAAGCGACACACAGAAATTGTGTTTCTTGATTTTGCCAAAGCCTTTGATTCAGTCCCCCACAATGAACTTCTGTATAAACTTTGGCTAACTGGCATTACTGGTCCTCTTTGGTTACTTTTCAAAGATTACTAACAAAATAGAAAGCATTTTGTTGAGGTTGAAGGGTGTAAATCTGACTTACTTCCTGTCAAATCAGGTTTACCTCAAGGTAGTGTACTTGGACCTCTGCTTTTTCTTATTTATGTTAACGACATACCGTCTCTCTGCTCTTTTTCGTCTGTGTTTTTATTTGCTGATGATGCAAAACTTATTGCCTCTCTAAACTCTGCAAGTGAGAATTTAGCTCTTCAAAAGGATCTTGACAATTTATTGTCATGGTGTCAATCTTGAAAACTTTCTTTAAATACTTCTAAATGTGCATACATGAACGTCTCCCTATCATCATCTACAAACAAGGCCAAAGGGTTCGTCCCCATGCATGGCTGTTGTTCGGAGGTTCGACTGTATTACATATACACTAAAATCTCAATTGAGACTCGTTAGTGAGAGTCTTGCTTCACTCGCACAATTACTTACACTTGCAGCCACAAACATAGTTGACTTTGCATGTGCATACTAAACTATTGATAATAGTCCCTATAGGTTGTAGTAATAGAGCTGTAATGGGCTTAAAAAAAGCTCACATAGTCTGATAGTTTGAATTTCAATGCATCACTTACCCACCAGCTACCAATGCATTTGAATTATTTTGAACAACAATATTATTCAAGTTTTATTTGATTAAATGTAAGGTATTAAGTTATTGGGTTCTGATATTTTTAGTATGTATTTATTACTTTGTTTTTAGATATTGTATTTCAAACAGATTACCAAGTTAAGGCGACTGAAATTAGTGATGAACAAAAAGATAAGGTCATAGTAAGGCAGATGGATTTGCTTGACGACAAAATAAACAAGGTAAAGGGAGAAGGAACAAGTATTGCCATACTTGATATGGTCGGCACCAAAGGAACAGACGTAGGTTTTCATACTTTACATGGGGCATTCAAGGGTAATATATATTCCAAAGATGTTTCATGTGTTCGAAGCAGTAGTGCTGATAAAGATGACACGAATCATGCGACAGTATGTGCTGGAATAGCTGTTGGGAAGCCCTTTGATGGATATTTCATAAGAAATGGAAAAACTGTTCCCATGAAATATGAGGGAGGTGTGGCTCCAGAAGCTAAAGCAAAAATATTCTTGATGCACAATACTGATAGTTTTCTTCAAGCATTGAGCAAAATTGGTGAAGAAGAATTTGATGTAGTATCTATATCGTTGGGATGTGAAACAAAAACAAGTGATTTACCAAATGTTCTTACTCAGCAATTTGCTCAGCTCAGTAAGTCAAAACTAGTCGTTGTTTCTGCTGGAAACTATGGCTCTGTTGAAGGTGTTCTTTTTCCAGCAAATTTAGACGAAGTTATTTCTGTTGGCTGCTTAGATGAATTTGGTGACCCGGTTAATTACGCACCCAAATGTGTTGACATCTCTTGTTATGGTGAAGTGAATGCTCCGGCATCAGATAGCAATGATGGTTTGTTGCAATGGGCTACTGGTACATCCATGGCAGCACCTGCCATAGCTGGTCTCATCTGCCTGTTCATTCAATGTGCTAAAGAAGGGACATACTTATCAGAAGAGGACAAAGCAGATGTTTTGCAGTGTCTCCAACCTTACGGATCCATCCGTAATTCTTACTGAAATGCTCCTCAAGTTACGGACTACGGAGATGGCGCTCTAATTACGGTTTAATCGTTGCATGCACTAGCTGGTTAGGTAAAGGATCTCGCGCTCTAGACTTAGCAAGAGTTGAGCGGTATGTCTGACTCTGAAGGAGAGACTGTCACTAACACGTAGCATTAAGCGCACTTTACAAATGTGGGAGCCCTTATACTTTCTTATTTCACCAGCCATCCAGATGTAGAAAAGACTGGCAACGTAAAATCAATATTTATGATCATATTTCCAGACAAGTAAAGCAGCAACAATTCATAAACTTCATACAGAAAGTGAACGCTTGCTTAAAACTGTGCTATCTTTCTTTGTTAAATCTTCTGGTGATGAAACAACAGCATTTCTTCTTGATCTTGCTGATAATGAGGGAATTCCATCAACTAATTTTTATGGGCATGTGAGATCATTTTATGTAGTTCATTTAAACTCATCATTTCAATGTTGTGAACAATCTGATTATGATTCATCTTTCCTTGATACTGCAAAATCATGTACCCATGCAATGAACCGTAGTTACAAAGATCATTGATTTTTTTTAAATAATTACAAATAATGTTGTTGAACGTTAACAATGGTTTGAGCATAATATGGCTTGGGTATAGCTCAAATTACTGAAATGACCCATGAAATTACTGAAATGTTTGATCTGAAATACTGAAATAGCTATGCTCAGGTTGGAGACACTGGTTTTGTATCGTATAAAGCAAAAGAAAAATATGGTGTGTATTCTTGACAAGACAACAAAAAATAAAGAAAAGCAAGTCAAGCCAGCAGCCTTGTTAGAAGAAGCTTCCAAGGCTGAAAACTTTAAGAAATGGTTTGATGACATATTGAAAGGTAAAAATTTTACACTTAATATTTAATATTAGTTATAGAATTCTGAACTTTCCAATATGTTTTTGCGCATTGAATAAGGCAGGCTAAATTAGCCTATTTTATATGTTAGATCCTTTTGTTTGTTGGTGTATAAAATTAGCATAAGTACAATAATATGTTCCAATATACAGTCGAACTTCCGAATAAAGGACAAAATGGGAACACCAGTTTTGTCCATTGTTGAGAAGCTGTCCCTTCCCGGAAACCATCACTTTTGACTGTTTATCTAATATTTGATTGTACAAAGTGTATTAGATTATATGAATTGAGTGAAAAATAAACAAATAAAATAATAGAACATGCATAGTATACTGGCTTTCCTTGAACAAAAAAAGCACATCAATTAGTCTGTTTTTACAAGGAAAAAATTTTAAGTTCACAATACTGTTTATAGTTGGTCCCTGGCTTCTTTTATGTGGTCATGATGCTCCAAATATGAGCTTACATTTTCCAATTGCTTCTTTGAAGCTCTTTAACTTTGGTGAAGGAGAAAACAAATGCCATATCATCTTCTCCTCCTGTTGATTAAAAAGCTGGATACCCTATCTCAGTCATTTAAAGGTACAAAGTACATGAATAACTGAATTTCATTCAGGATGTTATAGAGCAAGGGGTCGCTAAAATATCACACTGAGTATGTTGTACAAGCACAACTTGTCCTAGGTCCACCCCTTTCCCGCTTTAGCTATTGGTAAAGGTCTGGCTACGCATGACTGGGATGCGGGTTAGAAATACACTTCATCTACCGCCTCTGTGGACCCCAGATAGAACTTGTTGTTTCATTAAAATTGTCTGAACTGTATTAAAATTTGATATGTGTCAATGAATGTCCATTAAGTGAAGCACTTTTTGTATAGTGTAGCAATAGTGGGAATTCTGTTCTGTCCGTTGTCCGGAACTCGGAAGGTCCGCATCTCGGAAGCTCCTAATATACAATTTTCAATAGGAAATCCATCCGCAGTTTTGTGTTTGTCCGCTGTATCGTGGTAGTCCGTTTTTCGGAAGGTCCATTGAATGAGGTCCGACAGTAGATTATTTTCTTTGTAAATGTATCAGCAGACACTACTGTTGTTGTTGTTGTTTGGTTTGGTTTGTTGTTGTTTATTAGTTTACACAGCATAATTATAATTAATGCATATATTCTATTCTAAAGCTGAAGAATCAGTTTAAATATGCAAGTGTTTATAAATAGGGATATATGTTGTGTATATTATGTGTGTGTGTGTATGGATGTTAGCTACATGGTCCCTTATAGGCTCATGTTGTTACCTTTTTGACATACTTTTTAAGCAGTCTCCCCACTTTCTTCTAATATTAAAGCAATAAACAAGTCTTACATAAAAGTTTGGTACCAAAGTCTGCAATACGTTCATAGAAATGCTCTTTCAAGTCATAAAACGTTTGGTTAGTGGATATTATTGTATTGAAACCTATACCAGACCTAATTGTTAAAACTCAGGGATTTGTTGCAGCATAGGGCTTTTTAGTAGCACAGGGTTTTTTTTTTTTAGTAGCACAGAGTAGCACAGGGTTTTTTTTGTAACACAGGGTTTTTAATCATGAGCTACTGGTAATTAAATGGTCAGAAGGACTTAACTCAGAACAGAAGCTACTATCGCTGATGTAAGTAATCCTGTATTTCTTAGCTAAGTACTTTATTTTAAAAAGCTGGTCTTTTTTATAACTGAGTGCTTACTGTCAAAGTTACTGGTAATTCATATAGTCATATTAAATACTATTGAAGCTTCCGCTGCTGAGGAAAATTGAGGTAAGAAGGTAATTCTGTAATTTTTTTTAATTTATGAGCAGCTGCAGTCAGCTAAAATTGGTACGGTACCTTAGTTTGGTAGAAGTAATGAAACTGCAGTCAGAAGTTTGATCAAGATGAGATCTTTGCTTTCACTTTCTTGAATTTTAACGATCATAGTATTTAGCTGTAGCTGAAGATAAAAATTTCTCCCACAGGACCAGTTGTATAGTGGTTTGGCATGCAAATGACATCCAATATTAGCCAAAAAAATGTGCAAAATATAGCTGCCAAACGTGTTTTTCTGTTTGCAAAGAGTTATATTGAGACCTAAATGTCATCACTGAAAAGATTACTTTGAATCTTCCATAATTATTAAATACATGGTAGTGACAAAGTGAGAACTGACTCATCCACTTATTTCATGACACGTCAACATGCTATGAATAAATTTAAAAATTTTACTTATTGTATAGTATAGTGTGGTATAAATCCACAACTCTCAACATGTTACTAGAGCACATATGGTGAGCAAGCCTGCCTGTTACATAAAACTATACAGTGTAGTTACACGATGTATTTTATGTAAAGTAGCATCTATTATCATACTTCAGGATGTGGTTTATATTTTTAGAAGTATAGTATATTACTGATAGCTCTAACTCCTTACTAAATATCATTTGCTTGCTTCACACTTGCCTTATCATAGTTTGTAAGTTGATTTCGAGCAAGGAAATCAGAAATGTGTACCTTTGTTATTCTCTTATTACCATTTCAGCTTTGCAGCTTCATGTCTGTTATTATAGAAAATATTATAACTAGCAGGGCCTACTCTTGAGGCGTCAGCTGAAGTCTCCTGCCTAGCTCGTTTATACGTAGGCTCACAGCTTAAACTTGAAAGGAGATCAGCTCTCAATTTAGGATTACATTCAGGCATTGAGTGATTGAGTATGCCATGTGACTGTTTTAAAGTATAATACTAGAATAATAATTTTAACCAGTTTCTTGCGAGCTTTCTATTGGTGCAAGCCCTGGGAACATGTAACTGCTTCTATTCAGATGTTTTTTAAGTTTTATGCACCAACAACGCAACTGAGACAGATTGTAGCTCAAGGAAGGTTTCAAGGACTCTTGGTACTGTGCAGGAGTGTAAGAATGTGAAAATGATTGGGGAGCCGAAACTTTGTGGCCACTTTGTAATACAGTGATTACATAATAATACACCTGTGTGTCAGTAACAACGATGACAGTGTGTTTTCATGAGCTGATCAGAGTTGGTAAAGCATTGTCAAGACCTGAATGGGATAAACCTTTGACAAGGCAAAAACACAATAGGAGGGAAAAATCGACCTCGTCGTGGTTAAAACCTGCAGTTGTCGATTGTGGAGTGTGGCACACAAACCACTAAACTGTCAGGACCTAACAGCTTGGAGTGGAGTGTATATCTGATCACCTTTATCATTTTCAATTCAGGGAGAGGATATATCAGAAAGAATTGAATGATAAAGGTGACTAGTACATCTGGCAGTCAGAACGCAGGGAAGTTACAACGCACGTATCAAGGTCATCAATTAAACTCCAATTAACGCCAAACGGAGTATCTTGAAGTGCCTTATTAACCTATTGTATCCTATAAAACTGAACACTGGGTCGCTGAACTGAGTTAAGAGTGTTCATCTACAGTAGCTAATCATTATGGGTATATGAGATGCAGAGAAGCAGGGGAATGCAAAGGTCAATTACTTCAATGAAGAAGTGAAAGAAAATAAACAGAAAGGAAAGAGACACTGGGGAGCAGGAGAGGTAGACAAAGGAGGAGAAGGGAATCCACGAGTTGAAAGAAAATAAACAAAAAGGAAAGAGACACTGGGGAGCAGGAGAGGTAGACAAAGGAGGAGAAAGGAATCCACGAGTTGAAAAGAGGAATAAGAAAAACAGGGCCGGGATGGCTACTGAAAAATGGGATCAGGAGAGGGAAGCCTTGGATAAACTACCTTATGCTACTGTACTCCTAATCAGGGGCGGCGGAACCGGTCCGGCTGCTCCGGTTTTGGCCGGACCACTTTTTGTGATGAGCAAATAACCGCGTGACGACCCTTTACCCGTTCGCGTGTTCCGTATTAGTGTTAGCTATGGCTTCCAGCTCTTTCTCTCTGCCTGACATCCCTAAACAACCGCATCAACCTCAAAACTTCAAGTTTCCCAAGAGGAAGTTTGGAAAAAAGAATGTTGTGGAAAGGAGTTGTCGTTGTGATTGGTTCAAGTCCTGGACTTGGTTACATTACCATGAGGAGTTGGATGTAGTGTTTTGTCATATCTGTGTGACAGCTCTGAAAGAGAAAAAGATTATGCAACAGAATTGTGATGCTTCATTTGTAAGTTACATTTGTAAGTTACAGATGTAGCTATTTACATTCAATGAAAATGTGCATATCGTAGGTTTCTAAAGGTTTTTCTAATTGGAAAGATGCCACATTAAGTTTCAGGAATCATGCCAGTTCCCATTTTCATAAAGAAGCTTACGGCCAAGTTTTTACTCTACCAGCTACTACTGGAAATATTGCAGAGTTACTATCTACTCAACATGCAGCAGAGAAGGCACAAAATCGACACTGTTTGTTAAAAATTCTTGCTGTCCTTAAATTCTTGTCCAGACAGGGATGTGCTTTGAGAGGATCTGGGGATGAAGTCGATGGAAATTTTCATCAGTTGCTAAAATTACAGTGCAAGGATGACTTAAAGGTATTTAGTATTAATATTAAAAGTAATTAAAGGTTGATTCATGCAAATATTGTTGTAGTTAGAGCAATGGCTAACAAAAAAGAAGGACAGGTACTGCAGTCACGACATGCAAAATGAATTATTGCAATGCATGTCTCTACAAGTTCAACAACAAATTCTACAAAAAGTACATAATTCTCCATTTTTCAGCATTATGGTAGATGAATGCACAGATGTCAGCAACAAAGAACAGGTAGCTATACATATTACTCTTTCATATTTGCTCATGTTACTAATTGATTTATCCTAATATTTTTGCAGGCTGTGTTTGTAGTCAGATGGGTGGATGATGATTTGCAGTCAAATGAAGAGTTTTTGGGGTTATACCAATTACCAAATATTGAGGCATCTACTCTTATCTCCATGGTCAAGGATTGTTTGATACGTTTCAATCTGTCAATTGCAAAAATCCGTGGACAGTGTTATGATGGAGCGAGCAACATGTCAGGAAAGAGAACAGGAGTGGCAAAGAAAATTAGTGATGAAGAGCCTAGGGCGTTATTTATGCATTGTTACGGCCACTCACTGAGTCTAGCTGCAGCTGACACAATTAAAAAATGCCGTTTGTTAAAATCAGTTTTGGAAACTTCTTATGAAATTATAAAATTGGTGAAATTTTCTCCACGAAGAGAAGCACTGTTGGATAGAATCAAAAGTCGATTTCCAGACAGTAGCCCTGGAATTCGTGTTCTATGTCCTACACGATGGACAGTGCAGGCAAAATCTTTAGAAAGTATTTTTAAAAACTACAAATCTCTTCAGACACTGTGGGAAGAAGCAGTAAGCACATCACGTGACACTGAAATGATAGCTCGTATGAGAGGAGTTGCTGCTCAAATGAACAAGTTTCAGTTTCTTTTTGGACTTGTGTTATGTGAGTTGCTACTGAGTCACACAGACAACCTCAGCAGAAGCCTTCAGAGCAAGACTTGCTCAGCAGCTGAAGGGCAACTGATTGCTGACATGACAAAAAAGACTATTGGCAAGATTAGGAATGACAATGATTTTGAACTGTTTTGGAAGAAGGTTGAAAAAAGTATGGATGAAATTTGTGTTGATGAACCTGAACTTCCTCGAAAACGTAAAACTCCAGCACGTTATGATGTGGGCTCAGCTCCTGCTGAATTTCATGCAACTCCTAAATTATATTTCCGTCAAATATATTTTGAAGCCATTGATCTTTTGGTCGAAGCTATTGGTGACCGATTTGACCAACCTGGGTATAGAACATATATTCATCTAGAAGCACTACTTCTAAAAGCTTTGAAAAAAGAAGACTATCAGTACGAGTTGGATTTTATCATCGATTTTTATGGTACTGATTTGAACAAGTCCCTATTGGATGTTCAGCTAAAAATTTTGGGACAGAATTTGGATGAAAAGGCTACTATTTTAGATATCAGAAACTATTTTGCTACTTGTTCTTCTGCTGAACGAGAATTACTGTGTGAAGTGCATACAGCAATGAAACTGATTACAGTAATGCCTGCTACTAACTCAAGTAGCGAAAGGTCTTTCAGTGCAATGCGACGGGTGAAGACATACTTACGTTCCACAATGACACAGGAGAGACTAAATCACTTAATGATGTTGCACATACACAAAGATATGACAGATTGTATTGATCTTGCAAGTGTAGCCAATGACTTTGTATGTAATAATGAGCATAGGTTGAACATATTTGGTAATTTTTGATCATTTTTGTGAAAATTGAAATGCAATATTTTTAATTAAATTTGTTGGCCTGACCACTTTTCTGGAGCTTCCGCCGCCCCTGTAAGGGACTTCCATTTCTATTCGAGTTAGTGGCGGTGGTAAGTCAATGCGCTCTTTGTCATGGTTATAAGCCGTGCGCAACAGTATTTACTTGAAAATACATTGTCCACTAGACTACTGCGAAGGTAAGTCTGTGTAGGTGCAAGTCCAGTTGTGTCAAAGCACTGTGTGTTACAACCACTACTTAGCTAAAGAATATCACAAAGAAAACTTTTAAATAACGTGTATTGTTTTGTTGTTGTTTTTTTCCTTCAATTCAAGCAGTTGCAGAGAGTTGTTACTATGGCACTGAAATCCCTTTACCCTGTATGCTAAATTTAAAAACTGGACCTTATTTTCAGTAGCTTCAGTGTTAGAAGTCAAAATCATTCATATAAAAATAGTATAGTCTTTAGGCTCGCTCGCCATTTGTGCTCAAGCACATCACTAGTATATATGTATGTATGTATGGATTGTACGTATGCTCTTTAAACGCGCGAGCGGGGAACTTTTTCTCCTAAAAAAAACACGGCTATTTAGGCTTGACTCCAGTTTATTCTGAAACTACAGCATTAAGCAAACCTTACTTTATACTTAAGCTCCAAAGTATGAGAAAATTCCTGCTAAAACGCTTGTTTTCAAGACACAAAAAGTTGATTCGACCGGTTACTATGGCATTGAAGACCCTTTTCCAGACTTAATTTCAAAACTTCGCCGTTTTATGGGGGGATACGAGTGCCGGTTGTTGGTTTTTCCAAGAGCCGTTGGTAGTCAGAATGCCGTAGTATTAATGCTAAGGAAGCTACTACTTCTCGGGGAAGCGAGATAAGTACGCAATTCCATATTTGTTAGCTAAATATGCAAAATTAACTCTGGCCTTTCTTTTTTGTAGCTAATAGCTTGTCAACAGTGACTGGTAAATTCAAATAGTCAGATTGGCTCAAATTGGTACTACAAAAGTTACCAGTGCTCAAGAAAATGAGGTAATAAAGTAATTGTGTATTTGTGTGCTAAAATTGATTGTCTTTTGTTTTTGTAGGTGAGAGCTTGTTGTCAAGAATTCAAGGTAATTCAGATGGTAAAAGTAACTTCAATTTGATACTACAGAAGTTATCAATACTCAAGAATGATGTAAGTAGTAATTCCATATTTGTTGGCTAAAATTACAAATAACACTGGTTTATTTTTTATCGCTGAGAGCTTGTTCAAGAGTTACTGGTGATTGAGATTATCAGAAAGGTTGATGTTTGATACTACAAAAGTTACCATCAGGTAAGAGAGTGATTTTGTATTTGTTTGCTGAAATCAAATGTCATAACTGCTATTATAGTGTTTGCATGAAGTAAGCTAAAACATAGTAACATTTTATGTTACCTAACTATCAGGCTCGCTCGCCATTTGTGCTCAAGCACACCACTAGTTTGTATATATGTTTGGACGTACGTATGTCATTTTGTACTTTGACCCTCGCATTTTTGTGTTAGTTATGTGGTCGACCCCATCCCAAATTACACTAAACAGAATCCTCTGGTTTATCGATCAGTACCCGTATCATACTAGAAATTGAATTGCGTTTTGAATTCTTTTGCGGCTACAGTTAAAACTTGAAAACTTAAGGGACTTCCATTTCTATTCGAGTTAGTGGCGGTGGTAAGTCAATGCGCTCTTTGTCATGGTTATAAGCCGTGCGCAACAGTATTTACTTGAAAATACATTGTCCACTAGACTACTGCGAAGGTAAGTCTGTGGTAGGTGCATGTCCAGTTGTGTCAAAGCATTGTGTGTTACAACCACTACTTAGCTAAAGAATATCACAAAGAAAACTTTTAAATAACGTGTATTGTTTAGTTGTTGTTTTTTTCCTTCAATTCAAGCAGTTGCAGAGAGTTAGTTGTTACTATGGCACTGAAATCCCTTTACCCTGTATGCTAAATAAACAAACTGGACCTTATTTTCAGTAGCTTCAGTGTTAGAAGTCAAAATCATTCATATAAAAATATTATAGTCTTTAGGCTCGCTCGCCATTTGTGCTCAAGCACATCACTAGTTCTAGGTCACGGAAAGCCGCACCTCTACATAAGTAATACACGGAAAGTATGGTTCCCCATGAATCCAGGGGAATGATACGAAACGATGTATATACAAGTTTCTTCCAGACCCTCTTTCCCTTCCCTGTGCGAGTGGATAATAAAAGGGAAAGGGGTCGGCCACGCGAGACTATGGATAACATAGGCCTAGCACGATGAGGCAGATAGCGATTGCCTCACCCAGATTTACAAAAAACCACACCCACTATTAAACGGTGTGCTCTCGGTTTCCAATTTTGTCATCAAACATTAATGAGAGCGTAAGTTATGCCTACCCTTCTCCTACTGCTAGGGTAAGGATTGCAGCTTAGGTATAAGCTGAACAGACCTCATGAAATCAGAGGCAGATCTAGGATTTTTTTATTGGGGGGCTCTTTTCAAGAAGGGGTGACATACATAGCTATAAATAAACCAGGGAAAAATTTGAATAACTACTAAATTCTGTCAGGAATTAATGTTATACTTACTCAGCTTTGGTATACTAAGAGCTTGGTTTGCTATATTATAAAAGGACGACGAATAGCAAAAATCCTGACTCAACATATCCATAAGTAGGTGTGCGCTCGTTATACGATCGCGATTATTGGAGGTGGAAAACAACAGCGGACAAAAGTTGAGGGTATTATACTTTCATCGGTAAGAAATAGACTAGCTACAAAAATGAGGGCTTTTTCTGAAAAAAGGGGGGCTCGTACGACACCAGTCCAGACACCCCTAAATCTGGCCCTGGAAATGACTAGTGATTATGAGGCCTGATGCCTAGGCAAGTCACATTTCACACAAGGTTACATGCTGATAATCAACAATAATAATTCAGAAGCTTTAGCTGCATAAATTTTTGAAAACCTAACTCATCTCAAAAATGTTATTTTACTTTGTGCATTCTTCATGATAAATAATATATATAGTAGTTTATAAAGAAATTGTGAAATGGCAGGAAGACAATTTATGTAGTATACAGCAACAAATGCTAAACAGCTAATACGAAATATCTTGTAATAGCAAGACATGCGATGGAGATGGAGTCATTAGTCTGGATAGCACTCCCATTACATAATAAACTGGGAGCTTGCCATCCATTTACTCTCATTATATAACAAATTGGGAGCTTGCCATCACTTTAAAGCAACTTACAAAGAGTATGTAGGACAAATTCTTGGCATTTGGCTTACCCATAATCACATAGTCATTTGGCTAGAGCCCTGTGCCGCCAAATAGGCCATGGTTGCTAGGGTGCGTTAAACTTACTTCTGCTTTTCCCCGAGTTATTTTATTTATACAGACAACAAGCAAGTACTACTAGGAGAAAGCACCTACCGGGAATGAAGACTGGGAAGTCGATCGCATCTCAAGAAATATCCCCGTCACCATTTTGGACTTCACGGTAGTACTGCACGGCTACCGCCGTAGTTTAGAAGCCGATATTTTGTATATCATTTTCTTAACCTTGCATGTATGCCATAACATTGAGTTTTTGTTGAATTCTATTTTACTTTTCTATTTACTCACCTTACCTGTGAACTATTGTCGATTATTTCTATAAAATTCCGTATGTTAAAAATATCTCAATGTTGTAGGGTCGACCCCTTGTGGCCCTAAACCCTGGCAAAGTTTGAACCATAGACGTTCGTCCATTCCTGAGCAGTAGGGAGAGAAGATTCTGGATCCATTACTTTAGAACGCGAAGATTTTTTTATTGTAAGTTGACTCCGCGCCCTGCCCTATCTGTACGTGCGTAGTGGTGAGTGAAGCCCAGTTGCATTTCACGGGCACTAATTTGTTACAAAGCGGGGCGTGACTTTGTGGTAGACAATGCGCGACTATTCAGCTGGAGTGCGCTACTAAAGGCGCCCAGGCGTTGCTATGTGCCACCACCCTTGAATTGATTTTTACTTCTAGTCTAACAAACATCAATTCAATATACACTACCAATAATAGCAACAATGACATGACTACAACAATATTATTGTTGTTCTTGTTGTTGTTGTTGCTATTGTTGTTATTGTTATTATTATTATCATTATTATTATTATTATCATTATATTTTTATTATTATTATGGTGACACACTCTCTGATAAAGGATGTCTGCTATGAGTTCCAAAGACAGGCCTTGCTAACTAGTGAATAGTATATTCCACATTGGCTGATCAATAATAGCTGCGCAGTTAAATTAAAGAAAATAATGTACCTAATACGCAGTAGGCTTGTTGGTGAAATAAACAAAGAATCTACAAGTACACAGGGACTATAGCTAATTATATAATTATTAGACTGGATAGCTATGGGGTATAGATGGGCCACATGGTATAATATTTATAAGAATAAGGCATGACTAATGAATACAATTAGCATGAGCTAGTATTTTATAAAAGTGACGATCTTACATTTACGATTAGCTTGTGAGTTTAGCTAAGCTACTAATGATGTCAACATTAGATACTTGGACTGATATCAGGGTACATAGCACTAGAAGTGGGTGGGTTTATCTAAAGCAAAATCATAGAAAGCCACAGGCTGGTCAAGGCTTGCAATTGGTTTTATGTGCATGCTCAGATAAGTGTATGGAGCACAATGGATGGTTTTACTTATATATCTACACATTAATTTCATATGATGACTCTATATTATACATCACTGTAGAAGTTCTTTCTTTTTTTTTAACCTCTAGAGTGGAGACACTTTCTCGTTTACTAGTATTCTTATAAGTAAATTAGACACTCTGCCTGTCAAGATGTGTTGTTGTTTTTTATAAAAGAGTAACTAGCTAAATGAATTATCTTTGTCAGATTTTCAATAGCGGTACATTTTAGCTAGCTACCTGCCAGATCTTACAACAGGAATTTCTAGCTATCAATTATTTTAATTACTAGATACCTTCATGGGGTCTATGATTTTGAAATGGCTATCGTCTCTGCTATACAATCTCATAATATCAAACTGTAGCTGTAATATTATATGTGTTTTTGTTACCATGTGTGTTTGAAGTAGGGGCAGTCAGCAAAATTGATTTTTAATAATATAACTTAGCTATTTCTGCACCACATTTATCTACTTTGATAAGGATGTGCTGCCACTGGAGATACAAATTTCTGTATAAAAAAATTACTAGAATAGCTGAGGGAATTGTTTGAGGTGGTATTTGCAACCAACCGTCTTTATTTTTGGTAGCTAACCGGGTGATTTTTCCTAGTACCACTTCCTGTCCTGTCGATATTGTTTCTTGCACTTTTTTTCAGATTAAGATTAAAATAGAATCATCAAACTTTATGTAGCGAAGACCTTATGTTCCAGACGAAATTAGTTACTGTAGAAGTAGTGTTATGCTATTTTTATTTATTTGCAATTAGCTTACGCGTGACCGTAATCTCTCTTGGTGTGGTCTTTGGTCGCTGATAGAGGGGTGAATGTATTTTTTTAGCAAGATGGGGCCAAGAAATTGGTCGCTGGTGGGAATAAGATGTGGTTGCTTCTCGGAGGTTCTAAATGCACTATATTTATTGTATATGCAATCAGGGGTGCATGATTTGGTCTCTCCAGAGAGGTCGGTCGCTTCTCGGAGAGGTCAACAGAAGTTTTACTGTATATGGCTAATTATAGAGAAGTTGTGTACTTGGGCTTGTCATACAACCAGATACTGGAAATGGCAAGAAAAAATTATATCGGTATGCATCTTATGATCTTCACATCTCCTGCTTTTAAAGCATGAATTAAGAATGTACTTGGTCATAGCTATATCTATGTGCTAATCATCTTCGAAGTATTAAATTTTATAGAGGGTTTGGGCTGACTTTCGTCAAGGACACACTATTGTTCAACTTTTGCAGGTCACGCTAGATTGGATGTTTCATTATGACCTGTATTTTAAGTGTAAAATTGTTGAAATAATTGGCAAGAGAGCATAGCAAGTGAGACACTTACAGGGGTAACAAATTGGGAACCGAGGATGTTTGTTTTGTTTGTCATTGAGCAAGTGAGAAGTGAGCGAGATACTGTTAGGTGTGGACAATTGAAAATAGGGCAATGTTCAATATATAATACTTATTACATGACTCAGAGTGTGATGTGGTGAAATATTTCATGAGCAGGGAGTCAGAGGCCAGTGAAAATAAAGCATGAGAGTGAAATATCTTGCCTTATTATTACGTTGCCAAAGTGTTATAAGCGGTTGGTTTATTCTACCTTAGATATCTTCACTCTTGTACTTTGTACTAGGACATAACTCACAGGTGTGAAGTTGGCTGTAGTGGTTCCCAAGCCCTCAGATGTTATTTTAGCAGCTGCTCTAACCCAGGTTGAGTAGGCTACACCTGAGGAGGGTGGCCCTCCCATAATCAGCTGGAAAAGTGATGAGCTGGGCCAGTTGCTATAACTATTAGGGTAATGAGCTTACACAATACAGTGTGAATAATAGTCCAGTCAATTTATGAAAAAAAAAAACCCTAACCCCCCAAAAATTGCTACAAAAGGTTTTTTGATGGTTTTTAGTCCTATTCAATATCACGTGCAACATACTAAAAATCTAATAAAATCTGAGTACTGGAAAGGTGTTATTAAGGGTGTATGTGTTCATAAGCTCATTAATATTCTTGAGATATACATATATGGCCATAACTTTGGTTTCTTGCATTTATGACAAGATATATTGATAACATTAGATTCTTCAGCATAAAAGCTCTCCAATGATATATAAAACTACAGGTTTTAGGAGTCATAAGTAGAAATTAATAATTTCATAACTATAACCATTTCAAAATTCCTCTCTCTCCCTATAGTTATGTCTCCCATGTAGCCCACACATGTTCAAATGTGACCACTGGAAGGCTATGTCTACCAATGCACTAAAATAATGGAAGTTTAATGCCCTTTAGCTGTCAAATACCATTCAAGAATAATCAAACAACAAGAATCATCAAGCAACAACAAAAACAAAAATCCAATAAATATTTTTTCTTCAGTTAATCATCGTCATCTTCGCTGTCATGTTGGTTATATGGATTACTGCATAGTTCCACTTGGCATTGTCCACAGACTGTATGACACGGTAGGCCATATCACCTACAGCTACAACGAAGTGTTGTGCAACCTGTTGTACAGTTGCAGTGTATCATTTTTAACAGGTTATCCGGGGCAACATTTGTTTCTGACATTATTGGCACTAATACATTTTCTTCCACTCTCCATCCCCAATTTGCCGCATCCATGTTACCTCCCTGTTCAGTCCAGACCATGATCTGGTAGTACACTCTCTGACAGTGAAATTTGGTTGAGGATGCAGTAGGGGGCAGATGTTCTGGTGTCACAAATGATTTTGCTGAAGATAGTTTCTTTACAAACATTTTGTAGCGTAAAGATGGTAATGGTTCTGTGCACTTTGCCCCAAACAAAGCAGCCATTGCTTTGCTACCAAGGTCTTCAATGGTAGCTGTTGTCTTATTTGGAGTAATAAACTCATTTGAACAGGACTGTAGTAATTGATCACCTTTTACAAGCTTCTGGAAGGCTGCCTTCTTGCCAACACCGAAAATTCTGGAGGTCGTATCGCAGCCAGTAATGGCATGAACAAAAAGCAGTTGTGAACACAAATGATCGCAGATACAGATCCTTGCATTCTGTATGGGCATGGTAGAGGAGTAAAATAAACAGGTCGGTGTCTTCCCCAATCAAAGTGGTGGAGTGCAGACGAGAGGTTTCGACAGCAGCTTTAACAACGTCTACATCGGCATCCCCAGAAGCTTGGATGACGTTACAACCACATTTCCTGAGTCTATCACTAATCAGAAAAATCAGTTCTTGCTTATTGATATTGTGGGACAAAAAATCACCTTTCTTGCCTGAAAACTCTGTTTCTTCAGCAAAAATAACAACTGGGTGGATGTTGTGTCCTCGTCTTTGATGAGTAGAGTCTTTAATGGATGGACCTCCACAATATCCATCAAAAACCACAGTTGCCATTCCATAATGTCGACAAGTAAAATCAACATATAATTGTGCTATTGCACCATATGTATCTCCCAACTTCCATGGTAAGCGATATAGCAACGAACCCCCATCAAGGACATACCGTTCAGTTTCAGGAGTAATGTCAATGATGGCATCACCTGACACTTTGCTACAATAATCAATGATGGCATGAGATAACTGTGGCTTATCAGCCTTAAGGAGAACATCTTTGGCCTCAAAAAGAGCAGGAGGGAATGGACTAAGCTCATAGCTTATTACATCTTCCAACGAAAGGTCTCCCGTTTTGGACACAACAAGAAACCGTTGGAAAAACAAAGCTGGATCAATCGTTTGTTCAGGAGCCACCCTGACAGCAGCAGCATCTCCAAGAGTCTTGGCTGTGTCTTTCCGTTTGAATGAGACAGTGAAAGCAGGTTGTCCAATCATTTTGTCCATAATTTTTCTTCCAACAAACTCATAATCATGCACATTTATCGCGTGGTTTTAGCGATTCAATTTATAGGTTTACAAATACCAAATAAACTCGGAATATTGACAATACAAAACTCAGTGAGAAAGTGATACACGTGACGACTGCAATATTACCAGACTGACAGTTCAAGGTTCAGTGTTTGGTAAAGGGTCGATGTCCATTCGAGCTCCACCACATTACTCCCCCTCCAGCGATATACTAGAGAGCGAAGAAATCAGATAGATGAACTGGCCAGTGCACGCGACGACCCGAACGTGTACTGTGAGTAAGTTGTGGCATCTCTGTACTGGGCAGTGGTTGGTTTGAAGTGAGTGGGAGAGATGGAGGAGCAGAAGAGTTTGGCGTATGTGACTGAGGAACTTCCATGAAAGCTGGCTTTAGCCTGTCGACGGAGACGGTATCCCGACGTCCATTAATGTCCACTGTATAATATTTAGCAGATCGATCCAGGACCTGGAATGGGCCGTCATATGGAGGTTGGAGTGGCTTGCGGACAGCATCACGACGAATGAAAACATGAGAAGAGTTTTGAAGAGTGCTGGTAGTACTGTCGACAGGGTGTGCGGTAGTACTGTCGACAGGGTGTGCAGCAGCACGAGGAGGAGTTGCTGTAAGACGCTGCATCCTGTTCCGGAGTGCTGTCACATAGGTGGTTGGATCCGGGATAGAGTCCTCTGAGTGCAGTGAGAAGAATGCGCCTGGTAGACGTAACATTGTGCCATACACTAGCTCAGCGGCGCTGCACCCTCTGTCTTCCTTCAAGGCCGACCGAACCCCAAGGAGAATGAGAGGGACAACATCTGACCAATGTTCCTGGTTGGGATGACCTTTGAGTGCTCCTTTCAGCTGTCGGTGGAAACGTTCCACTAGGCCGTTGGCACAAGGATGATATGCCGTGGTGCGCATGTGTTTGGTCCCCAAGAGACGTGTGAATGCTTGCCATAAGTGAGACTCAAACTGACCACCCCGATCTGTGGTGACTGTGCTTGGCGTGCCGAAACGAGATATCCATGACGTGATGAATGCTTGCGCCACTGTCTCAGCTGTGCAATCTGCGATTGGGGTTGCTTCAGGCCAACGAGTAAAACGATCTACACATGTGAGGAGGTATGTACATCCGCGAGACGAGGGCAGGGGTCCGACGAGGTCTATGTGTACATGGTCAAACCGTGCGTCTGGCGTAGAGAATGTGCCTGGTGAAGATCGAGTGTGCCGATGAACTTTGGCTTTCTGGCACTGCACACAGGAACGAGCCCAACGCCTGACGTCGCTGTTGATACCTGGCCAGACAAAATGTCGGGTTACTAGGCGTTGTGTTTCTCTTATCCCCGGGTGAGATTGACAGTGCAGACAATCGAACACGTGGCGGCGGAAGCTTTCCGGCACCACTGGTCGTGGAATTCCAGTTGAAACATCACAGAGTAGAGAGACACCATCGGACATCGCTATCGGAACTTGCTGGAGATGAAGTGAAGAGTCTGCTTGCAATGTGGAAAGAGTAGGATCCTCGAGCTGAGCGGCAGCCATGGCCTGGAAATCTATGATCGTTGTGGTATTTCCAGTGTGAAGAGCATTCACAGGTAAACGAGACAAGGCATCTGCTACTGCGTTGTCAGAGCCACGAATGTCTGACGTGAACTGACTGATGTAGTCGAGGTGTCTAGACTGTCGAGGAAAATAGCGATCCGGTTTGCTGAACATTGCAAAGGTGAGGGGCTTGTGGTCTGTGAGTATGAAGAACTGTCGACCTTCCACAAAGTGTCTGAAATGTTTGACTGCTAGGTACACAGCAAGAAGTTCTCTATCAAACGCACTATAACGTGTCTCGGCTGGCTTGAGACTCTTGGAGAAGAATGCAAGTGGCTGCCATTGTCCGTGGATAAATTGCTGGAGGACTGCGCCTGCTGCCGAGTCTGAGGCATCCATCATAATGCAGGTTGGTGCTCCCAATTGCGGATGAGATAGCAGCGTGGCGTTGGCTAGAGCCGTCTTTACAGCAGTAAAGGCTGTCGTAGCATCTTCACTCCATACCAAAACTTTAGGAGAAGCTCCAGAAAGAAGACGGTTGAGCGGATGCAGCAGGTTGGCTGCATTGGGAATAAATCGTCGGTAAAAATTTACTAAACCAAGGAACTCTCGTAACTTGCGCTTGGATGTTGGCCGAGGAAATTCACGAACAGCTTGGATTTTATTCTCCAGTGGACGAATACCTGTGGAATCCACGTGGTAACCCAAGAAGTCGAGTGACGGAACTCCAAACACGCTCTTGTGAATGTTGATAAGAATGCCATGATCGTCTAGACGTTGCAGCACACAGCGGAGGTGTTCCATATGTTCCTCTCGAGAAGAACTGGCGATCAAGAGGTCGTCTATGTATGGATAGCAGAAGGGCAAGCCGTGCAGCACCTGGTCGATGAACCTTTGGAATGTTTGTGCCGCGTTCCGCAATCCAAAGGGCATGCGTAAAAATTCAAAAAGACCAAAAGGTGTGGTAACAGCGGTTTTAGGTACATCCTCAGGAGCCACCGGAATTTGGTGGTATGCTCGGACTAAGTCTATGTGAGTGAAGATGACTGTTCCTTGTAGATTGGCAGTGAAGTCATGTAAGTGAGGTATCGGGTATCGGTCAGGCACGGTAAGTTTATTGAGTGCACGATAGTCTCCACATGGGCGCCAATCTCCTGGCGTGCGCTTCGGCACCATGTGGAGTGGAGATGACCAACTACTGGAAGAAGGCTGGATGATGCCTAACTGCAGCATGTGGTCGAACTCCTGCTTAGCCACCTGTAAGCGCTCTGGAGCCAGCCGTCTCGTACGTCCAAAGACAGCAGGGCCAGTCGTGTCGATGTGATGAGTCACAGTGTGCTTGATTGGGCGATCAGTGGAGCATGGCTGCGTGACTGACGAGAATTCGAACAAAAGTTTGAGAAATGGGTTGGTGTTGTCCTGTGGAGTAACAGTGAAACCGGAGAATAAGTGATCTCGACAAGTAACTTCTTGAACTCGTAACTGTGTAGTAGAATCGGAGAGTATGCAATGGCGCATGTCAACCAGTAGACCAAAGTGGTAGAGGAAATCGGCACCAAGCACTGGTTGAGGTACGTTGGCGATGATAAAAACCCATCTAAACGCTCGGCGTAAACCTAAGTCAAGAGTGAGTGAACGCAACCCAAAAGTTGGTATGTTTGAACCGTTGATGGCTTGAAGGCGTAGTTCTCCTGGTCCGGCAGAACGTTCAGCAGAGGACGGAGGGATGATGCTTACTTGTGCGCCTGTATCAACCAGAAAACGGAGAGCTGTAGATTTGTCATAAACGTAGAATAGGCGACCTTTCGGGGATGGGCCGGTGACACTGGTCGCCGCTAGCGACCGGCCTGGAAGTTTAACTTCTGCGAACAGGGTGATCGGCATCTTTTTGCTTGTCTGCCAAACTTGCGATGATACCAACACAGGGTTTCCTGATCATCAGATGAGTCGGATGTTTCAGCTGAGTCGGCAGGGGGTGTAGAGGGGCGACGCGAAGGACGGTTGGACGAGCGAGAAGAAGATCTGGTGCGAGACAGGTTGTGAACCAGCTTGCTCAAGCGTGAAACTTGTTCACGAAGCTGATCCACTTCTGTAGCTAAGGGGGGAGGCGTGGAGACACTTGCAATGGCGGTTGGAGGGGCGGCAACCTCCATTACTTTGTCAGCGAGATCAGCCTGTTGCTCTAAACCAGTATCATCTGGCGTGGATGCCAGAACCATCCTCACATTTGGTGGGAGGCGTTGTATAAACAGCTCTCTGAGGAAAGAATCATCAGTCAAGCCAGGGCGATCACCAAGAAGCTGCCTCATGCGACGTAGTAACTGAGTAGGCTTCCTGTCACCTAGCTCCTCAGCAGTGAAGAGCATCTGAAGCTTTCGTTGCTCAGAAGCGGTGGTGCGCTTCGTTAGTTGAGCCTTGAGAGTCTTGTAGGGGTCGACTGCAGGGGGTCTGATCAGTAAATCTCTCACCTCGACGGCAAACTCGGGGGCTAAGGAGGACACTATGTAGTCGAACTTCGACCGTTCGGAAGTTATACGGCGGCAAGCAAACTGGGCTTCGACTTGAGCGAACCATAACTCTGGGTCCGCGGGCCAGAATGGCGGTAGCTTCAACGCCACGGAAACAGCTGCGATGCCGGGGGTGGAGTCGCCACCGGATGTTGGAACGGGGTCGTCATGGGATGAAGTTCTGGCAGGACTAGGCGGGTATTCTCTAGTACTCTCTCGAACCGGGCTGCTTCCTCCAGACATGGCTCGTCGGGGTCACCAATATCGCGTGGTTTTAGCGATTCAATTTATAGGTTTACAAATACCAAATAAACTCGGAATATTGACAATACAAAACTCAGTGAGAAAGTGATACACATGACGACTGCAATATTACCAGACTGACAGTTCAAAGTTCAGTGTTTGGTAAAGGGTCGATGTCCATTCGAGCTCCACCACACATTCACATCAGACTTAGCCACTACACCATTAACAATATTTCTCAAGGAAGGCTCTTCAGAGAATGGTGTGCACACAATTAGTTTTGAACTAATCTTTGACAAGTCAGATGAATCCCTCTGGATCCTTGCTTCAGTGGATTCTTTGTGCTGCTCACTGGTGGTATACAAAAGATGGTTGAATTCTTGCATAGCATTGTTATATGTGGCGGTTACTGGTATAGACATCGTCCATAGTGATCGCTGTGCTTCATTCATTCCACTTCCACGTGTCAAACCTCCAGTGCTCTTCAATGATCTCATCAAGGTCTGTTCAATGACTAGATCAGAGCTAAGACCTGCCCAGAACATTACTGCGACGTATTACATGGAACCCATTTGTAAATTTTTTAAACACATCTGGGTGTTTAATCTCAAGTCCACTCATTTCTTGAACATAATAATATGCTGACCTCAAATAGTTGTAATCACCAGCTGCAGCAAATATTGGTAAACAGTCAGCAACTGCGCTTAAGTGCATAAGCCAAGAACCAGTACGATCTGCCTTGATCAGTGATCTGGCAATTTGTAACATTTTCTGGTAGTTAATCCACAACTGACTTGTCTTTGACCTGTTGTAAAGTTTAGCTTTCATTTGGTCAAGTTCTAGCTTTATGGTAGTCACTGTATCAGATGTGAGAATGCTCTCCAGAGTCATCTCACCTGCCAACAATGAATAATACATTTCCTCAGATTTATCCACCAGTTCGGCTAACTTGGGATTAAGCTTCACCATATCTGATACTATCATGTAGTTTAGGCATTTGTCTACCAGCAGATGGCCACGGAATGATCTTTGAACAGATTTTCCAGTCATCATATGCACCACAGTATTTTCACCATAAACAACTTCCAAAATTCTTTGAAGTCCTGTACCCTTCATTAGTGTACCAATCGCTCCGAGCAAATTCATGAAAGTGTGGAAACAACCTAGCATCAAGACGATTTCTTTCAGGTTATTGTTTGGTGAATTGATGATAAGTTCAGCAGCTTTCCAATAGAGGGGCTGGTCAAAAGTTATTATAGGAACAACATGATGTTTCATTGCAAGATTGGAAAGGAACTCCAATGTAGAAAGAATGCAAGTTTTATCCCCAGAATACATATCTATAATAATATAGGCAAATACAAAACAGATGACTGACCTGGATGCTCACTCCCCCGATGAACAGTGTGCATCATGCCTTGCCAGTTAGGGGTTGCCCGTTTGAAGTTGAAGGAGAGCTCCCATAAAAGATCAATTCTCCTATCACAAACGTGTTTTGGAAGTTCTTGAAATTTGACCGTACGATGCGCATGGCCGGAAAATCGATGCTCAATTATCTCAACTTTTGTCTTGTCTACGATATTCACTTCTGAAATATTTCTCCTGGGAACAATACGCTTTGTACTCTGCCCTGGTGTCATGGCAGCTATCATGCCCATCCCATGAAATGTTCCTTTGCCATCAATGGTTAGAACATTATGGTCAACATTGTCTGCAGCAAACCAATGTAGCATCTTTCATATCAATATCCTCACCAAACATGTCTGGAGCAACACAATCTGCAGCATTCTTTTCAAATCGTAGCACTTCTCCATACGATGAACAAAATCCCATCTCACATAGTGTATCCACAATAAACTTTGAGCGATACAAATGATGAGTCTGTACAGCAAGACCGATTTGCAATGGTGCAAGGACAGCCCGTGGGCGAACAGCCTGAATGATAGCCTGCCCAATACTAGCAACCTTCCTTAGAATATCTTTCCCCGTGAACAGTGAATTTAGGAAAGAACTCAGTGTATCAGGAATGAAGGCTAGAGCAGAATCAAGTCTTAGTGCATCAGTACTTGGGTATTCCTTGGTGTTAGATGGAACATTTATCTTGATGTCACTTTTTATGAGCCTAGCTGCGGTTTCAAGGATTGCCCTTTTCTGTGATTCTTCATCACCATCTTGATTGGTGCATTTGAAGTACGACTGAAGTATCTGAGATGTCTTTTCTCTCATTGTCACTATATCATCAAGACCTTCACCTTCTGCTATATAAATAGATTCTCCGTATTGTTCCTTCAGCTTCACTTTGAGGTAACAATTGCCATATGGATGAGAATCTTTATCAGTTAAAAACTCATTCATTTTACCTCTGAGGTCTGAAATGGTAAGCTTTTCTTCATCATGATTTTCCAAGAAATGACACATTTTAAAAAATGCTTGATTTTGATCATGATTTCTGGGTCGTCCAAGTTTCCTACGCTTGTTTTCTGGACCATCTCGAAATTGGAGGGGTATATCAAGGCCAGACCTAAAATTCCCACTACAGGAATGGTGATACAGGCAGTCTGCAGCATGCAGATCACCACGGTAGTACTCAATGCGACCTTTCACAACAAGAGACCAATTGTCAAAACGACTGTCACAGCATCCCAATATTGTGTTTACAACAGTATCAGTTCTTACACAACTGTAATCTGAACATCCTGGTACTACAGTAATCCCACAAAACAAGCAATCACTCTTGCTGTTGAAAGGAGCTACAGATGTTCTGGAACTTCTTTTAAGTGGTGGTATGGAGGGTTGCTCTGTTTTACTCTGTTGAGTCGTTATTTCAATTGGGTTTGTGTAATGTTTACGACAGTTCAAGTGCACTTTACTACCAGCCTTAACGACAATGGTGTTACCTCTCTGAAGACTTGCAGTATTAATACCATCTGCACCTTTTTGACGAATTTGACATACAGCTGCTCCATCTTCCAATTTCTCCTTACACAAGGGACAAATTTCACAGTCAGCACTTCCACTCATTGTGTAATGTCTTGTAGCCTTTTCAAGTTCAAATAGTCAACCATGTGCTTGTACAAAACAGAAGCAACTGACTTGTGTGTCAGCTCATGTGATATTATAACAACCTTGAAATAATGTGAAATAACAACCTTGAATTGAAATTAGGTATGTGACCTTGAAGTCATTTCAAGGTCATATACCTAATAATATCATTGTCAAGATATTTAGGGTGGAATAAATATATATACATATATATATATGGATTATGCATATGCCCCTATCCTAAAAACATGGTTTTTTTTAGGCTTGACCCCTGTTTGCTCTGATACTACAGCATTAGGAAAGTCTTCCTTCACAGTTAGGCTCCAAATTCTGAGGTAACCCCAGCGAAACACTTGTTTTTCAAGACACAAAAAGTTACTGCAACTGGTTACTATGGCATTGAAGACCGTTTACCAGACGTACTTTCAAAACCTCGCCGTTTTTGGTGGGCTGCTAGTGCCACTTATTAGTTGTCAAGAGCCACTGGTAGTGAGAATGGCTTCTAAAAGTAGTAATTCCATATTTGTTGGCTAAAAGTTCAAAAATAACTTCTAGCGTATTTTTTTTGTAGCTGAGAGCTTGTTCAAAAGTTACTGGTTGTTGGGGTAGTCAGAATGGCTAAGTTTGACACTACAGAAGTACCAATACTCAGGTATGAGAGTAATTCTGTATTGCTTAAATTAATGGTCAACTGCAGTGAGTTTTATCTTACCTAACTAGGCAGGCTCGCTCAATATTTGTGCTCAAGCACATATGTTTGGACGTACGACGTCTTTGTGTTTGCTTGGTGGTCGACCCCTCCACTAAACGGAATCCTTGCAGTTATGTCTTACAAACTTAGGAGTTCATTTTTATTCGAATTATCAACGGTGGTAAGTTATCATAGTTTTAGCCCTGCACAACAGTATTGTTCTTACTTGAAAATCTATTGTCCAATAGTCAAAGCACAAAGTCTTGTGTTGATATATCCAGTGAACCAATGTGTGTGAAAGTGTGTGAGTGCTACAGCTACTGCTTGCTAAAGAATAGCACAACTACCAAATAAGCATATCATAGCTGCCTTTACACAGTTTTTTCGGGCTACTGCTGTAGTAAGCAAGCTACCATTTTGGGTATGACTATAAACTGTGAAGTGATATCTAGAAATTCATGTTTTATTAATAATTTTGTTCTCTCAAGTCAAATAGTTGCTGCAAAAGTTTATTATGGCATTGAAACCCCTTACCATACGTCATTTAAAAACTCTGCCATTTTTTAAGTAGCTAGATTGCCTTTTGTCGAACACAGGTCATTTAGATGAAGCTATCACTACTATAGTCAATGGCTACATAGCTACTTGTAATTACTTTTAGAACTAAATAGACTGAATGGTGCCTTCTAAAACTAGGTGAACATGATGTAAGACAATCTAAATGAATGTAGCCTTATTGCTACTTTTGTAATCAACTTTTATCAGATTCTACCTTGTGTGAAATACTTGTGGGCAATGGCTCACTCGCTATTTGTGCTAAAGCACATCACTAATAGTGCTGAGTATATGCATTATATACTTTCATGTCAGTATACGCATAGTACTAGAGTATTTTTTGTAAGTATATACTCAGCTTCTCTTATAGGACTTGATTAGCTAATTATTATTATAATATTTTAGTATGGACTGGAAAAATAAGCCATTATTTCCTCAGTGGCTAACTATTGCAAAAATAGAGATTTTTAGGGCACCATAAATGTAAGTAGCTAATCATTCTGCTCCTTCTCACTACAAATCCTATTCTTTCTATCAGTATGAACTAGTATACAAAAAAAAAAGGAAGAGATGCTTAGAAAGTCTATTTTTTATATAAGTTTATTTCATATCAGATAGCTATCCATTGTAAACACAATCTTAGGATTTTAGGTTTAATGCCAAATAATTGTGGATGTGATTGTCTTCAAACTTTGATGAACATCCTAAGAACAATTAAAAACCACAATGCAGATTGGAACACCAGCGGTTGATAAAGCATGCAATCTTTAAGAAGTGGAATGTATAAATATAGAGCAATCCAGCTGCTACAAGTACAATAGGTGAAGCTTCAGTGCAATTTGGTGTTTGTAAGAATTCCTGGATCTTTGATTTCTACTAAAAAGACCAAAAAGAAACTGATAAGTCACCTGTAGGCACAAGCCTACATGACAACTGAACATTATCATTATGTTTGTGTGCATGTATGTGTATGGGAAACTTGTAGCCTACATGACAACTGAACATTATCATTATGTTTGTATGCATGTATGTGTATGGGAAACTTATAGTTGTAAATTAGGTTTATTGTTTTTTGTAATTTGCAAGTTCTATTCATCTTTTGGCTCTTTGTGAAGGGCTGGCTATATAAAGCTGAGTTGTGTTCTTCCTGTCTTCTTTCTGAATGTTGAGATTCTTTTAAATTATATTTAAATCCTGAACAATTCCTTTGAGGAGAGGACTTAGCAGTAGCTAAGAGAATCTAAGAGGAAGAACTGGTGGCAGCGACTACTACGTGTGGGAAATAGTATACGTACGTGACATCCATCGACCTTGTAGCCATAGCCCAACATCACCTTTATGGATGTTCAATATTATTCATTAATAGCTTAGTCCCTGCACAACAACAAGTCACAGTCCTATTGTCAACTCTAAGCTGATATCACAAAGTGTACCAGCCATGAGTAAATTGTTGGTAAACTTTTATCAGCCAGAATATTTTTAGCAATGATAATACCTTCACCTTATTAGTTTAAGTGAGTTTTTTAGGGGGGGTAGAGGGCTGAAGGGGGAATTTATAATGATATTTAATTTTATAGGGATAATTTAAAGCTAGCAAAATTGTGACTTATATTATTGTGTATGCATATATTTCATTTTGGTGGTGGCAGTCCAGTAACACTCGAGCCTTGGTCACAAGTTTATAGCATAAAGCTAATTTTTTTTGCTCAACATTAACTTCACGTAACTTCACACAGATTATACATGTAAATGCCATTATGCTGATAATGAAAGCATGACAGAGTGTTTTTTTCTGCTGGCTTCATATATTTTCATTACTAGTTTATTAAATGCACAAATTAAAGTGTCACAGGAGAAAAAAAAATTAGCTAGCCCAATTTTTTAGATTAAATGCATGGGACTAACACACTTCAATATTTCTGTACAAAAAGGATTATAATTACGTCATTTTAAAATAACTTCAGAAGTGATTGATATTACAAATGATGACAGATTTTTCTGAGGTAGAAATACTCATATAAGTATTAAAACAAGTAGAGTACTTTAATTTAAAAAAAATTAAGTTCACAGTAGCTACCAGCTGGTGAATTATACATGTTATGTGATCAATTAGTACTTCTGAAAATGGCAGCAATGGATTATTGCCAAATATTTTAGTGTAGCTATAATTAAGTTACAAACAGCCGTCCAAGAGTTGCTCACAAGTGGCAAAGGCTACCAATTTGTTATGTACTAATGGCTACTTCTAAAGCTACTTACACACTCCTCCATCCTCCCACTTAGTCACCCCTAGCAAATAGCATACCATGGATGAAGCTGTTGGAAAATTGTATTGAGGTGAAAAAATTAGCTAGAAGGCTTGACAAACATGCTTGGGCATCAGGATGCTTACAGTAGTGTAGGAAGATGTTTCGGTAAAGGGGTACTCCAAGGGCATGTTTTTTTGTGGTTTAAAATTTGTGAGAAATCACCTCATTAGATTGTGCCCCAAAATTATGGGGGAGAGGTAAGAGTTGTAGAAAGTGCCACTCAGATGACAGCACAGCAAAAAACAGTACTGAGAAATGGCTTAATTTTATCATCATCATCATCATCATCATTATTATTATAATTATTTATTTATTTATTAAGGGTTGGCTGCAGGGTTGGCAGGGTTATTGGGGAATAATATAACTGCAAATATGTGCTTTATGCTGTGTATATATTTATATACATAATATAATATTATATATAATGCATAATTCACACAGATATATATGTACAAACAAAGTGGAAAAAACACATGAGAGTTGCATATGAAATGTTGTATGTGACAAAGCCAGTAACGTATGTTAAATTTTCTACTTCTTTCAAGTTTAAAATATTTACTGTACAAGCAGTTTAAATTTAGATAATACAAAAAGTACATGATTTTTTCCAGATTGTATTGATTAGTTCAGAATTCACTATTTCAAAATACCTGATAACTGAACCCCACCTATTAGAGCCACAATTCCTCTCTGAGTGGATGCAGTTACTTGCCCTTTTATAGCTGCCTCTGTGCTACTCCTACAAAGTTACTTAGTGCACCATAAGGAATGTTGCTCTAGCTCATGCATACTACTTTACACCTTATTGAAATGACTATTTTTTGAACCTGTGTATTTCGCAGTCACATAGTTATTAGGATTCATTTAATATTTCAATAAGATTGCCTTAAAAGTGGATACTCGGTAAACCTAACTTTTCACTAATCTGAACACCCTTCTGTACCTTTAGTGTATTACTATAGAACCAATGAGATCCAAACTTAAGAAAACCGAATTAACAGGTTAACTGAACGGCGAAGGGTCAGCAGGATTTTTTTTTGGTGGAATTGCAGTAAAAATGGCAAAAGAGTTACTAACAGAAGAATTACTAACAGAAGAATTTTAGCTGAGATGCTCAGGAGTTTGGCTTAGGAAAGTCCACAATTTCAGACTTATAAAGAAACAGGAAGAATAAATAGAAAAGTTTTCAGCAGAATCAGGTGACAATAGTGGCCTGAAGAAGAGGTGCTTGTCAGGAGAGATAATGATAAAGATTTTATAGTGCATTGTATTCTGGTTTACTCGGGAAAAAAACCTCCAGGGTACACCATTAAATGGCTGAAATGGCTTGTGCATAGCATTTTAGTCATTTAAATATTTTAGTACAAAGTTAAATATGTTATATTGACGTTCTAAAGTTTAAATTTAGATAATACAAAAAGTACATGATTTTTTTCCAGATTGTATTGATTAGTTCAGAATTCACTATTTCAAAAATACCTGATAACTGAACCCCACCTATTAGAGCCACAATTCCTCCCACCTGAGTGGATACAGTTTAGCTACTTGCCCTTTTACAGCTGCCTCAGGATTGTTTTTTCGTGGAATTGCAGTAAAATGGAAAAAGAGGGATTCAGGCACAGAACATACACCAATCTCTTTGAAAAATAATGTTGATATATAAATGTAATATTAGAATCAACCCAACCTACAATCCTTAATGTAAGTATGAGTTCACACTGAATTTGGTGTGTACTTCACACCAAAACGATGAAGTGTGCACTTCACGCCATGACTATTGTTACAAGTGATTCACACTTAAGTCTGCATCATACTTTTAAGTGTTGCTTTGAACTTAGACTTTCGTCTCCTCCAGGTAAATCCTATATACTAAATTTGGAAGCCTGCTATAGTTCCCAGCCGTCCGATTTGGCCAGGGCCACTCACGATATTCTTGCGTCCGGAAAAAACAACAACTAAGACTTGCGCCGTTTGTAACAAAAATCCCTACACTAGCTAGCTAGTGATGTGCTTGAGTAGTAAGTTATTTCGGCCCGATGTAACTTATTTTGGCCCTATGTAACGGTAGGCTTACAGGGGGTCCCTTCTAACTTACAGGGGTCCTTTCTAACTTACATTTGTAACTGGTCATTGCGTTGAAACGCGCGTAGGAATGTCGGAGGACTATTCAGACGTACCTTGACTTGCTTTGTCAACAAAATATTTTCACTTCTTCTCTATTTGTTTGCATAGATTGAATATGTGTTTATGTCTACTGCAATTGCTATACAGCAACTATCAACTAATGACAATTATAGCTCCATATGTGTAGCTAACAAAACATTTTAGTAGCAAGCTAGCTAGCAACTGAAACTAAATCCAGAACATGTTGTGACTTCTATCTTAGTTATCACACTCTTACTATGCTATTATGCTTCACACTAATTATAATCTTGTTACTATGTATATTCACCATCCATTGAACTATGTGTAGCTATGCTATCTGGTAATGACTACTATGCTCCAAAATTTTCTTGACATGAGCTATCATTTAGCTATATTCTCATTAGTTTTTTTTTTGTTTTAACTAGTTGTAGTTACCTAAATCTAAAACCAAAACCCTTACTTTTGGGGTATTTTACTGGTAAGGAAAAAAAACAACTATACATATAGCTATACACGATCATATATCTTTCTCACTCAATTATCTTTTCTTTTGAACTGTTGTGAATACACCATAAACCACACTCCTTTTGCACCTGCAATGTTCCGTGATGACTAGTACTTTAATAATAATGTAAAAAATTATCTAGCTACCTGTTTTACTATCGATTGACTAAGTTTGTGTTGCTTACTAGCTAGCTTCCCCCTCACCCTAAAAAACAATAAAAAAAATTAAAAACAAACAAACATGGAACAGAATATATGAAATTTTCGGAATAAAAGTGAAGTAGCTACTATATTATATATATTTTTTATCTATAGCTGGTTTAGAAAATGGTTAGCTATTTTAGTTAATTGAATTTGCTGTCTTCTAAAGCAATTTGCCAGTTTTAGTCTTTTCATGCTATTTATATACAGCTTAGTCTTAGTTTTTTTCTTACCACTAAAAAACTAATGATAATATAGCTATACGATAGCTCATGTCCAGAAAATTTTGGAGCATAGCAGATATTACCAGATAGTATAGCTACACATAGTTTAATGAATGGTAAATATACATAATAACAAGTTTATAATTAATGGGAAGCATAATAGCATAGTATAAGAGTGTGACATCTGTAGATAGAATCACAACATGTTAGTTTCAGTTGCCTGATAGCTTGCTACTAAAAAGCCTTGTAGTAGCTACACATATGGAGCTATAATTGTCATTAGTTGATAGTTGCTGTATAGCAATTGCAGTAGACATAAACTCTAAATAAGTAGAGAAGAAGTTAAAATATTTTGTTGACAAGCAAGTAGAGGTGCATATGAAAAGTCCTCCTACTTCATACCCGTTTCAACGCAATGACCAGTTTCAAAGGACCCCTGTATGAAGTAATAGAGCTTAATTAGTCTGGGGGTGGGGGGGGGGGGGGGGTAGCTCACGTAGCCAGACCCTTTACCAACCGTTAACCATGTAAGAGTTGTGTTTGCTCTGTCAGCATACTGGGTGATTGTGGTCAAGTTTCCCTCCGCTACGGTATTACATCACTCTAGTTGACCACTCAACCCACGTGTTACCGCCCCTCCATTGTCTGTTCTATTGTTCTTCTCAGCCCAATTAGCGAGGGGAAGCTGCACAACTCGAACCAGACCAAAGGGTCTGGCTACGCGAGACTAGGGGGGGGGGGGCGGACACTCACGCCCCTCCGTACCCGTCTGCTCATCGTACTTCCAGGGTCTGGTGGAATGCAATCAGTGAAGAATCCACGTGACCTGTAGGCGTGAAGAATTTAATCGAGGCCTAATCATACCCTCAAAATTAATTTAATCCAAACCACCACCTGTGGGTAGCTTGATCGAATATCTATGTCCGCTTTAGAAGAGCTTCTAAAACTGATTGTAAAAGCGTGAACTTGCTGCTTGGGAAAAGTTTTGTGGATCAGATGGTAAATGAGCTTGAAGGGCACATTTGCATAGATGTGCTCTCTGCCTATCACTGTTGCCTCTCGCTTCTAAACGAGGGAAACTGTATGGATTGTAGTCTAGTATTGTCCTGCTGTTGTTACAAACTGAGACAAACAGATTAGGAGCGAGTGAGATAATTCCTCCAAGGCATTCAGGTTTTCAAGGTCCTCTTTTATTTCAATTAGCAATAAATGAAATAGTTTGAGGTTGGTCATGCAATTAGTGCAATCTGATTGGCTCTATATACATTCCTGTATAGAACCTGAATACCCTACGTCAGTCCCCGGATCATTTCCCAGCGAACAGGTATGGTAAAGGGTCTGGCTTGCGAGACTAGAGCTTAATTTGGAAAGGACCCGTGTAAGTTAGGAAGGACCTACATAGGGCTTAAATAAGTAATAAAATTGGGCCGAAATAACTTATATTATAGGGCCTACATAAGTTAAGGATTTTTGTTACTAAAGGTGTGCCATAATAAGCCCTAGCCCTAGCCCTAGCCCTAGCCCTTATTAATGAAATAGTTTGAGGTTGGTCATGCAATTAGTGCAATCTGATTGGCTCTACTACATTCCTGTATAGAACCTGAATACCCTACGTCAGTCACCATTTCCCAGCGAACAGGTATGGTAAAGGGTCTGGCTTGCGAGACTAGAGCTTAATTTGGAAAGGACCCGTGTAAGTTAGGAAGGACCCCTGTAAGTTAGAAAGGACCCCTGTAAGTGAAAAAGGTCCCCTGTAAGCCTAAGGTTACATAGGGCTTAAATAAGTAATAAAATTGGGCCGAAATAACTTATATAGGGCCTACATAAGTTAAGGGTTTTTGTTACAAAGGGTGTGCCATAATAAGTGGCATAATTAACTGGAGTTAACTGTCCCCACAAATAAATTGCAACTGAGAAAACATTTTTGGGAACATTTTAATGTTATTTTGAGCCTGATAATTTATGTACTTATCACTACCTATGTCCAAGATCTAAATGCATCAAGTATTGATTTTTTTTCTTTAAAGAGGTTTCTTTATTGGTTTCAGACTCTCAGTAGCCTAATATATCCACCATGTTTACCACCCCATTCTGTCCAAGGTCACTGAAAAGCAAATTTAATAATAATAATAATAATAATAATGGGCATGACCTGGATATACGTGATGTCATCATGCAAGTCCTCCTCTTGATAAAGAATAAACTTCATGGCCGTAGGCGTTCAACAAGTACGCACTTCCCACCACGTCACCGTCTGACAACTTTTAATTAACAGCACCGGAACCCACAGTATTTCCGGTTCAGACATACCTAATTTAGTGGTGTCCGATAAAAGTTATAGCGCTCTAGTAGTTGTTCTTTAATTCTATTCTCTCTGAAAAGACACAGCAGAAAGACTGCCACCCTTCGCTTATTGTAGCTATAGTATATACCTTCCCTACTGTGGGCGTGGTGTAGAGAAGCTGGTGCATATTGTGAAACAGCACCTTAATTGATCGCTTTAATGAATAATTGTAGCTGTAGTAATGCGAGTTCTGACTTTGTGACTACAGAATGCTGGACAATACAAGATAGAGTGGACATTGTGGATGGATCTATAACTGCTTCTGTGCTACTGGTCTTAATATTGGTCGGGTTGCCCTGGAATGCTCTTGTTTTGGTGACTATAATCAAAGAAAAGCTCTACCAGCAACCTTCTGTGAACCTCCTCTTAAACCTCATTGTCACTGACATAGCTTTCTTAGTTCTGGTGGTGCCTTTACTAATAGTTACTGGCTTTGCAGGAGAATTTATACTAGGCGATTCAGACAAGACGAGGTGTCAGACTTGCCGATTGGACTTCATGACGTTTACGCTGCTTTACAACTCTCTCTTTACTATTGGTCTCATGTCATTGGACAGATTCTTCTACATCTACAAGCCATTGCAGTATGATCGAATTGTATCAAAAAAGTGGATGATAGTGCCAATATTATTGGCATGGATTTTTAGTTTAACAATCGGGGCTACTTTTCTGTTTATCCCTGGCATCGAGAATAACAAGTTCCAAGCAGTATTTCTATCCTGTGTTTCCGACATAAATTATATTTTCGTTGTGGTTATTATAGTAATTGGATTTGCAGTCCTGGTGGTTATTTTTATCACAAATGTCTTGATTATTCGCATAGTTTTAAAGAATCTGAAGCTTATCTACTTGAAGAGAAAGTCAACTATAGGCACAACAGCAGAGGATTTAACACGAAGAGAAATTAGAACACGAATCAACAAAACTCGCCATGCAAAGCAGTTGCATTTGTTTCGAGTATTTGGAGCATTAATGCTGTCATACATCTTTACTTGGCTGCCATACATATCTGCGCTAGTGGCACTTATTGTTAAAAATTTAGAAACTGTTCCTCATACCTACATCACTGTGAGCTTCATACTATTTTATAGTCAAGCTGTCATTCATCCCGTGTTGCAGACCGTCTTTATTGCAGATGTTCGACGACCTTTGAAGAAGTTAATCAAGAATTCTATTTTTTGCTTGAAGACATCACATAATAGCTCAGATTTAGAAGATAGCCATGACACTCACTGCTGTAAAAGTTGTTTCTTTTGTATGGCCATTAGTGAAGCTTTGCTGCCTCAAAGAAGTGAAAACTAAGGAAGGCAAAACAAAACAAAACAGAAATCACAACTCTATAAATTTGAAATTTTAAACATGTAATATGAGTCATACTCAGGTATATGTATTGTATTTGGTGTAACTTTAGAAATCACAAAATTACAGTAAGGTCATTGCACAAGTTATATTTTCAGAATAAGTAAATTTGATCTGTTAGTGCTAAATATTGTAAAGACGCTCTAATCATGTTGGACTGTCAGCTAGCTACGGTAGGACTCGTTCGTTATGTGAACAAGTTGGGACCAAGAGGTGGTAAGTAACTGAAATGTTCTGTATCTGTGTTCATGATTCAACTGTTTACCATGATTACACTATTGTCTAACCTCATCTCACACAATGGTTTTTTGGTCCACATGAACAGGTCAAACCAGTTACTATTCTAGTTGTCAGTCACTCTTTTTCTCTTGCTATGTAGTTTGAATGATTAATAATAGTTAGTCTTCATTTGACTCTTTGTTTTGAGTAAAGTACTTAGCTAGCTAGTTACTTTGAGTATGTCAGGGATAAGTTAAGCAATTATAGACTTGGATTTTGGTATCCTGGAGACGTTCCTCTCTACCTACAAACTATTGACAGGAAAGAACTCTACAAACTGAAGATAGAAAATGTATTAGAAAGCACTAATGAAGGGGTGTGGTTTAACAATTGTTCGTGTATGCAAAACCTACTATTTGATTTTGGGTGTTTGGTTAATAAAGTGTTTAGATAATTGAAGTTCAGATAACTGGAGTTCTACTGTACTTCATTCTTCACTTTCATTCTGTGAAGAAGATTACTTTTAACACACTAGCTACAATTCAAGTTCAATAGTAGTATAAGGAGGTACCATTGTATAGTTTAAATTTTTCAAAATGATTTTGTAGCATTCCTTGTTCATTTATAATTAAAAAGTTCAAGCAGAATAGGATGATGATTATTTTTATTGTATAGAGATTTCAAATAGCTTCTTTATAACTGTAAACTACACACTCATTTACTTACAACAATATTGTATCAAATCACATCACATAATTCTATAATAAATAGTAAATAATGACATGTCATTAGGTATGTAGCTATTGATTACGAGTTAGTTATATATTTAGGAACTTGCTAAGACTTGCATAAGGGAAATTAAGCTTTGAACTTTACTTCTATCCATTACCTGCTGTTAGCAGCAAGAAGTGTAGTTTCAGTTGACTCGCAAAGTGATATCTGAACTAGGAGATAAATATATTAATTCATTACTCAAACTTCCATTGCTGTAATGCATCTTATCAGTGTTATTACATCATATCCTTCTTGACATTAACAAATTCTGGTTATCTTCTTTTCAGTTTAGTATTAGAAAAATCAGTAATTTTTAAGCAGCAGTAATAACTCTATAAAAGGCCAGTGAGCTCATTTGCATGTGCTTATTAGTCATTAGAACATCCCAAACAAGCTTGGGCTTCTTTAATATTACTACTCAAGTATTTCATTTGCTAAGTAATTAACTGAAATCTTACTATTGACAATGAAGCCACATAGAAGTGCCATCAGAACCCTTGCTAAAACTCCTAACTTGGGTTGTTGAACAGGGCTGCCTGCTAACAAAAAAATATTGTCTACACAGTTGAGTGCTGTGACATAGCTAGCAACCAAGCAAACAGAAGTGGATAGTCAGTCATCATCTATTGGCACACATGCCACGTAGCTTTTGAATGTATGATTAGATTTTAAACCAGGACAACAAAATCAGCGATGATAGCTAGATCATTAAATCCTGAAATTAACTACTAAATTAAGCATTTTGTAACCACAAGATCAGTGATAGGAAAGGAGTTGTCAAAAGTGTATAGAAATCTGTATCAAGCTTTTAAGTTTTGCTTTGCACTTAGACTTCAGTCACCTCCTACATACTAAATTTCCTGTGTTTGTGTTCTGTCTGCGCGTCCTGTAACCGTAGGCGCCGTAAAAGTAAAGTAATTAGATAAACACTACCACATTCCTAGAATAGCCCTGGTGCACGATTGTCCCTAGACCGGTACTCCGCGTAGTGGTTCGGTAAAGGGTCTGGCTACGCCTGACTTAGCCACGTGGTACAAGCCCAATGCATTTGTCCGCCCTATTACTAACTGAGCTTTTTAAATAAATGCCCAGTAAGCAAACATTTCGTGGTTTTAAACGTAATCAAGCCTCCCCCCCCCCCCTGTGGGGATTTAAATGAGAGTAATTTTTTTTCCCTGATAGATGGCTGAACTTCCTAGGGCTTTGTGACCGCAAGCGTGTAGCAGAATTTGATGGAACTACAGCAGCCAGCTCTAAAAGTAGGTAAATAAAGCCTAGGATGTATTTAGATAGATATGAAGCTGCCTAGTTATTTAGTATACAATTATTGTAATTGTAGGAATAACTTATGCAAAATGATGTTCCTTTTTGTGGGTCTGACTTACTGGTGTCCCATGGTGGAGAAAGACATGACATCACTGTGGGGCCGCCCTCCAAGGAAGATGGAAGAGGAGAGAGACAGACTTCGAGAGAAGACAAGGAGTCATAAAATAGAACGTTTAGAGTAGTTGGTGTATCATTCAGTTGTGTGTCATGTCAGAGTTTAGTTCAATGTATCAGAAGTATGTATTGTATCAGCCGTGCCCGGTGGGTAAAGTACTCCCCGGAAGCGGGTTCTTGAACGTGCGCAGTTCTGGACTTAAAAGAGCTGCGTAGCGTACATTACGTCAGTCTAGTCTTAGTTTAAGAATTAATCATTTTTAAGAGTGAATTGAGTGTCTGTTAAGGATCGGCTTAGCTGTACCCTGGACCTCGGTGAGCTACTGGACTCTGGTGGCAGTGATACCATCCCTTAGCCGGACGGGTCTCGATTCGTGGAGTGTCTGCGTTTCCCTTCGAGCTTTCGGGATAACCCTTTCTGTCTGCCTACAGCGGAACGTTCGGGATTAAAACCCCGAGCAACCCCACACTTGGCGGCAGCGGTGTTGGAGACTTCTGTTCATCTACGCCGTCGGAAGGCTACTAACTGTTCTGTGTTGTATTGTTTGTTTTTTTCTAATTGTTACCCGCTACACGTGGCTGTTGTATTATTTTTGTTTTTTGTTTTCTGTTCTCTACAGGTCTCAGAAGTCTTTCTGTGTCTCTGGACTGGAGTGGATGTCTAGGAGAGCACGGTTGGAGAGAGCTTGTAAGAGAAAGGCAGCTTCTGGAATATCAGAGGAGCGTGAGTTGGGTAGTTCGGTTTTTGAGGATTCTTTGGTGAGTCAGGCGGTTCCTGCTGCGGTAGGAAGTGAGAGTAGTATATTGGCTGGTGATTCAGGGTTTGGATTGAGTAGGAAGAGAATGGCAGACGGGAGTGAGACCACGATTAGTGTGTTGCGTGAAGAAATGGAGGGTACGGAGGATCGAGAGGAGAGATCTCCTGAACTTTCTGAAATTGTAGATGAGGATGAGGGTGAGAGTGAGGCTAGTACGAGAGAGCTCATGAAACTTTTTCATGGTTTCATGAAGAACATGAGCAGGGCCAGTGCGTCGAGTGATACGTTGCTGGACAAAGGGAGAATGGTGGACGGTATACCGCCATATAAGGACGGTGCCGAGATTAGTAAGTATGTGAAGACGCTGGAGACAGAACTAAGAGAGATAGGGGTTAGTAAGGGTCAGCATAAGAGAATACTGTTGTCCAAACTGACGTCCAAAGTGAGGGAGAAAATGGCAGATGTCATAGACGAGCCTACATGCACGTACGAGAGGCTAAAAACGAAGTTGTTGGAAAGGATAGGGTTGAGCAGAAGAGATCTGGAGATTAAGATGTTTAATGATTTGGAGGAAGATTGCAGAGGCATGGATAGAGAGGCTAGGTACAAGCATATAAAGGTCTTGATAGACAGGATAATGATGATGGCGAAGGACAAGTACGAGTTTGCGTTGTTTGTGGCAAAAGGTTTATTCAGAGTTGGGTTGCCTATTTCAGAGCAAGGGCTCATTGATGGTAGGTCAATTAGTTCCTTTTCGGATTTGGCGGATGTGTCTACGTCTCTAAAGGCTGCTAATTCGCGGTCTAAAGAGCAAGTTAGGGCCGCACGGAAAGATTGTGGAAGTGGCGTTAGATGCTTCCGGTGTCACGGAATAGGTCATAGATCCTTCGAATGCAGGAGTAGGGGAGATAACAATGTGTCTAGGGTTGTCTGCTATACTTGCAACCAGCCAGGGCACAAAAGCCCAGAATGCACGAACAAGTCAGAAAGGAATAATGCTGCAGACACCACTAGGGGGAAAGAGGTTCAGAGGAAGGGGCTGGGAGTAAAACCTGACCCCAAACCTAAGAACGCCAACTGGGTGGCAGTTGATGCAGGATGCCCTGTTGTGAAGGGAATGGTTAATGGGATGGCATGCGACTTTGCTCCAGACACGGGGGCAGAGATTACCGTGGTGCCTGGATGTTTGGTCTATGAGAGCCAGATGCTCCCGGATTGCATACAGGTCCGTGGTGCTACTGGGGGACCAGTGACATTGTGTACCGCCAAGGTTAGGTTCACGGTGAACGAGAAAACCTTTGAGCAGGTTGTTGCTGTTGCACGGCAGGGGATGCTAAACAACAAGGTGTTATTTTCGGTGCCCATGGATGATTCCATGGCTATGAGGCTTCTTTTGGGTGCTGTCGATCCTTCCTCTATATGTGAAGGTGAGGCAGGGCACTCCGGTGATACCCCGGACACCCAATCGTCCGATAACAAGGACGCAGTTGGCTCTCAACACGATGGGGAGGCGGGTGTAACAACCAGCTCCCTGGAGGCAGCCGAGATGCCGACACAGTTGAACGTAGTGACGAGAGCAGGCCAGCGGATGCACTCCCTGGCTCAGGAAACGGAGAAGAAGAGAGACAGTGAGGTAGAACCACTTTCTAGCCCTGTTCCAGATGGTACAGATCTCCCTAGTACTGGTGAGGCAGAAAAGTCAGTGGCTGAGGTGCAGGACGAAGTGCTGTTGGTTGCTGGTGAAGAGGATTTTAATGATGAGTCCATTGAAGACTCAAGTTTGGGTTGTCCTGAGAGTAGAGACAGTGCAGACGTCGAGAAGCTAAGAGCCGATATGGTGGAAGACGAATCCCTGAAGCATTGCTGGGAGCTGGCGAGAGCTGACAAGATGGGATATTCCACTGAGAATGAGTTGCTGCATCACAGCGTGGTTGATGGTGAGGGGAATGTAAGAGATAGATTGGTATTGCCGAAGTGCAGGAGACGATTGGCATTGGAGTTGGCCCATGACAAGACTGGTCATGTGGGAAGTAAGAGAATGAGGGAATTGCTGAATTTCAGGTTCACTTGGCCTGGAATTGGGAAAGATGTTCAAGAGTTTTGTAAATCATGTGATGTGTGTTTGAGGTATAATAAGGCAGGGAACAAGACTGTTCAGATGGTGGAAAGGCCGATTGTAACTGAGCCCTTCGAGAGTGTGGCGGTGGACGTTGTGGGTCCACTTCCCAAAGGCAAGGGAGGGTGCAAGTATGTATTGTCCTTCATTTGCATGGCAACTAGATGGCCAGAAGCAGTACCCACCAGGACGGTTACCTCGTCCGAGGTGGCTGAGGGTTTGGTAACCATTTTTATGAGAACAGGTTTGCCCTTGAAGATCCTGAGCGACAGAGGCAGTGTTTTCATGGGCCGGGTGATGAAGAAGTGTTGTGAGACGTTGGGGATTGACGCTGTTTGTACATCTCCCTACCGCCCACAAGGGAATGGGGTGGTTGAGCGTTTTCATGGCACGCTGAAGCCTATGTTGGCTAAGGCTGTAGAGAATGGAGTTGACTGGGTGACATTTCTACCGATGGCTCTGTTTGCAGTGAGGCAGGTGGCTTGTAGAGACACTGGGTTTTCGCCTCATGAGTTGGTTTTTGGGAAGAAGATGAGGGGTCCGCTTGATTTGCTGTATGCTGGTTGGGTGGATGAGTGTTATGAGGGTATGGATGTTAGCAAATGGGTGGTTAACTTGCAGGATCGGTTGAAGACGCTGCATGAAGTAGCTGTGGCCAATGCAAGTTTGGCTACCGATAGCAGGATGAGGGCGTTCAATAAGAACAAGTCTCTGAGAGAGTTGGAAGTCGGCAGTAAGATTCTGATGAGAATCCCGGGGTTACAGGGTTCTTTGGAAGCTTCCTGGGAAGGTCCCTACGAGGTTGTGGAGAAGCTGTCCCGGGTAAATTACAAGGTCCGCAGGGAAGGTGGAGATAAGAAGAGGTTGGTTCACATCAACAACACCAAGAGGTACGTCCAGAGACCTGTCAGCGTAAATGCTGTCTGTGTCGTTGCTGAAGAGGACAAGGAGATGCATGAGAGATGGAATAAGAAGAGTGTGTTGGAAGATGAGAAGAGTGATGGCTATGATGAAGAAGGTTTGCGTAAAGCCCTTAGTAAGCTGGAAGATTATTTCAGTGATAGTCCAGGGTTGTGTGTGGTCGGGAAGTGTAGTATTGTGGTCAGAGAAGGTTGTGAGGTTGTAAACATGCCCCTTCGGCAAGTTCCGGTGAACATTAGGAGTGCGGTGAATGAAGAAATCAGGAAGTTGTTGGATGGTGGTATTATTGTAGAGAGTAGTGCTGAGTGGTGTAGTCCGGTTGTCCCTGTTCGGAAGAAGGATGGAGGCATCAGATTGTGTGTTGACTACCGCGAGCTCAACAAGGTTACTCCTCTTAGGAGGTTTTGGATGCCCTCTTTGTCCGAAATACTGGACAAGGTTGGAGCGAGTACTGTACTGTCAAAGTTAGATCTCACTTCTGGGTTTCATCAGATCCAGATGGACGACGAGAGTCAGGACCTGACTTCGTTCGTGTGCCCGGCGGGTAGGTTCAAGTTCGTTCGGATGCCCTTTGGGTTGAAGAACGCCCCGGCAGTCTTTCAGTCGGTGCTGGAAGAAGTGCTGAGGCCGGTATCTGAGGTTTGCAGTAACTACATTGACGATGTGGTGGTGTTCAGTGCTGGTTGGGAGGAACATTTAGTGGATTTGGTTAGAGTTATAGAGTGTTTGGGGAAAGCAGGGTTGAAGGTGAAGCGGAGAAAGTGTGAGTTTGGGAGGAAGTATATGTCATACCTGGGCCACCAGGTGGGTTGTGGCAAAGTTGCTGTGCCAGAAGCAAGGGTGTCGGCTATGAAGGAGTACGGCAGGCCGATCACCAAGAAACAGTTGAGATCCTTCTTGGGATCAGTTGGGTATTATAGGTCGTTCGTGGATGGGTTTGCTGCTCTTTCAGTCAAGCTCACTCCTTCCGTGGCTCTCTCTGCTCCTCAGAAGGTTCAGTGGACTCGGGAGATGGACGAGGCCTTTAGAAATTTGCGTGAGTCTTTATGTAGTCGTGTTGTATTATTTGTGCCTGTCGTGTCTGATTCGTTTGTGTTGTATACCGATGCGTCGGGTGGAGGAGTTGGTGCGTGCTTACATGTAGTGCGTGGTGAAGACGAGTTCCCGGTGGCCTTCTTCAGCAGACAGCTAAGAGGAGCCGAGAAGAATTATAGTGTGACAGAACTCGAGACGCTTGCCATCGTGGCAGCCATGTTGCACTTTGACTTCTACTTGTATGGGTCGTCAGTGGTCATCTACACGGACCATAGAGCATGTGTGTCCCTGTTATCCAGTCGTCAGCTGAACAGACGGTTGACAAGGCTGGCTCTCAAACTGCAAGATCGAGACATCGAAATCCGATATCGTCCTGGTCGTGACAATGGGAACGCCGATGGACTGAGTCGTCAGGACTTCGTTGACGAAGACAGCCTGAAGGACATGGAGGTCGTCCGTGGTTCTCAGACTTGCCAGCGTGGCAAGGTCTTTGCGGGGGGACCTGTGGGGCCGCCCTCCAAGGAAGATGGAAGAGGAGAGAGACAGACTTCGAGAGAAGACAAGGAGTCATAAAATAGAACGTTTAGAGTAGTTGGTGTATCATTCAGTTGTGTGTCATGTCAGAGTTTAGTTCAATGTATCAGAAGTATGTATTGTATCAGCCGTGCCCGGTGGGTAAAGTACTCCCCGGAAGCGGGTTCTTGAACGTGCGCAGTTCTGGACTTAAAAGAGCTGCGTAGCGTACATTACGTCAGTCTAGTCTTAGTTTAAGAATTAATCATTTTTAAGAGTGAATTGAGTGTCTGTTAAGGATCGGCTTAGCTGTACCCTGGACCTCGGTGAGCTACTGGACTCTGGTGGCAGTGATACCATCCCTTAGCCGGACGGGTCTCGATTCGTGGAGTGTCTGCGTTTCCCTTCGAGCTTTCGGGATAACCCTTTCTGTCTGCCTACAGCGGAACGTTCGGGATTAAAACCCCGAGCAACCCCACAATCACCAAGCATGTAACTTTTAAGCGTCACCTGGAAATGGTGAAATCAGCTTCTTCATCTAAGTCCATTGCCAGTTATTTTAAGCCTTGTGTCAGTCAGAGTGCTATTGAAGTGGAATTCGTTAGTAAAATCTTGCATTTTTTACTATTGACCACCAACCCAGTTTTTTTTTCTAACATCTTCAAGGACTATGTAATTGCGAAGATGTTATCTTGTGCTCTGACAAAACGTGCACCAATTGCTACTGATGCTCTGGCTCCTGATTATACAACAACAAAAATAATAAAAAATATATTTAATCCTTTTTTGTAGTGATTGACAAGTCTATGAAGACAGATAAATCTTGTACAATCCAAGTCAGAGTGTTTGATTCTTAAGTTGGTGACACTCACATTAGATTTTTAGATATGCTAGTTGTAGCTAAATATTGGTAGAGCTGATAATATTTTAGTTCTTTGAAGGAATCATTGCATATAATTATAGTACGGTGTCATCTTTAGTCAGGGCTGTAGCTAAAAAAAAAAAACTCCTGGGAGGACCAATGTTTAATGTAAGTGGTGTATACACAGGCAAACTTTTATAACTAATAATGTGCTTGAGCACAAATGGTGAGCGAGCCTGTGCACAAATGAAACACTTCAGAAGAACTTATCAGGTCATTTCTAGTATTAGTACGTAGCCGTTGTAACCTTTCTTACCTCAATTTCCCAAGTATGGGTATTATCTGTAGTCTCTAATATCGCATTTTGACTATTTGAGTTACGGTAGCTTTTGACAATAAGCACTCACAGCTACTATAAATGGCAGACTTTATTTTAATTACATCCTATAAAGGGTCTTAATACCAACCTTTCACCATTAACATTTTGTAACTTGAAAAAACAAAAAGTTCTAAAGAATTACTGCATAGTGTTGAGTCAAACAGTAAGTTTTTAAGACGTCTTGTGGCATTTAGAAACAATTTAATACAAAGGAGTAAAACATTAAATTCCCTTGAATGATACGGGATTGCTTAACTGAAAGATTCAGTTTGGTGGAGGTATGGGAAAGGGTAGACCACGAAGCAAACACAAAAACGTGAGGGTCAAAGTACAAAATGACATTCGTACGTCCACACATAATATATAAACAAACAAATATCCCCGATTTTCAATTGAATTACCCCTGAGAGTGTCTCGCTTTCTTCGCTCGCTCGGCAATAAACTACATAATAATATTTCATATTATACATATATATATAACTAATAACAGTTGCCTGTTAATGATTAGCATGGTTTTATTAAACCTAGCAAAAAGGGTATATTTAATTTTTCATAGATCCTAGTTTTTTTATCCAAGCCACTGTATTGGAATAGAAAGTAAGAGTAATACATTAGGAGAGCTTTGGCGGTGGTATGAATTTTGATTTAATGATTATGTTTTTACTTAACTGTCCCTTTTTCTTACAGCTATTACTCTAAATGCACCACATCTACCCAAAATGCTATATAAATAAATTAGCAGTGAAGACTAATGTCCGCTTTGCCCCCTCAATATACAGACCTACTTTAGTACAGCTGTTTCATACATGTTGGACACAATAAATGTGATGAAAGGAGCAAGGTCTGGTGTAAAAAAAACGTTAATAAAGATAAGAATCCTTGCATGAAGTTGGATGTATCCAAAAATCATATCAAAATACTGCCTGCCAGCTTTTGTTAAAATGAACAATCTGAAATTTGTTAGAAAGAGAACATTTGGGCATTGGTACAGAAACATGGGCAGTATTTGGCCATTTTTTAAATGCAATATTAACTTATGTGTCACATATGTTAAGAAGATGATACAGACATTTCCCTTTAGTGGTAGTCTTTTTAGGATTTAGAAATTTTGTAGCCTTCTAAGTTAACAACAGCTGCCATAAATATTGCTATCAAGTTAGCTAAGCGTTTTTCACAACTGGGAATATCAGATGCAATGGTAGACTGGCTCAAATTAGAGCTCTGATTGGTATGGATTTTTCATAACATACAAAATCCTTGCTCGGCATCAGCATTGGAAGATGGAACCGTCACGAGTCCAATCATTACCTTATACAGCAAAGGAAATCTAGGCTGATCACGTAATGGCAACATTGACTAACCTTTCTCCAATATCGTCTTTCCCATAGCCTTTCAATATCATCAGCTGATGTAAACAGTTCTGGTGTAGAGAGATCTGCCGCTGAAAGAGTATACAGTCTAGACATTCTTCTCAAAGATTATCCAGAGCAGTGTACCGCTTTGATGTCTATAAAATTGAACTGTACTAGACAATCTATTACAAGATGGCAAGAAAGCCACATGAAAAGTAGTATTAAACAACAAACAGTAGACCTTAGACAGTTGGACCTGCTATTGTTTTTTTAGTCATGTCATTACTTTCTTATATAAATGTAGGTATTAAAATGCTTTGTGTTAACTTTTGACAACTTAACTCAAGGATAATTTAATGATTCAACAAGAAGTTCCTCTCACAATAAGAATGAAGAGAATGGTGAAGAAGAGGTAAGGGAAAGGGGATTCATTGCTCTGGCATGTATAGTTTAAAACTCACATGATACCAGTATAACCACTGAATAGAGAAAGCTAAGTTAATTTAAAGGTGACCTATGAGTAGTATATACTAAAGGCTGTGATGAAGATGATGGAAAATTACAAATTATATGACGTAAGCACTAAACATAATATCATGATGCCTAAAATATAAAATAAAATGTCAGCTTCAGTCCTCCTCACCCTCAATTTTATTAACTGTTGTTCTATCTATGTTTTTTATGAGTCATCGATTGGTCAACCACCTGGAGAGAGGACCAGGTGGCAGCACTTATACTACCTAAAAGAATAACAGGATTCTGGGTAAGCAAGGCTCATATACCTGCCTTGTTAGGTTCATAGGCCTTAGAAATCTTTGTCCCACCAGGAACAAAATAACAAACACTATAAAAATAACTGCTATAAATATTTTATTTTCCTGCCTCGCTACATGGGAATAAGCTACTGTCTCTCATGTACACTTGGAAATGAGAAATTATATTGAGAAGTTACAATGGAAGCACAAAAAATAGTAGTAATTAATGGGTTGTATAAAAAATGTGTCCTTTCTACATCCCATCAATGAGCCTATTTTTTGGCTTTACTTTAGAACTTTATTAAATTGAACCATCTTCCACCTATGCAATGTTTCACAGGCCAGACCACTTTGCCAGTGTTAGCTGATTTGATTCCCCAAGTAGCTAGTTGTTCCAAGCTGACCAGATCTGCTTTATGCCATAAGCTAGAATGCCTGATGCAAATTAATTGTTAATGCCTTTGTTCTCAAACATTTAGGGCTCTTTCTCATTTGCCAGACTGCATATGGCTCTTACTTTTTATAAGATATATGGTTGCTTCTTATGCTATCTCTTGAAGCTCTGTAGTCTCTGGCAATCAGTCTCTGTCTCTACAGTCTTATATGCTCTTGTAATCACATAGTTTCCTGTTGTATCTTCTCTGTAATGGTGTTTTCCTTTTTAAGTGTTAGGATTATTGGGAGTATGATAGTAGAGTTAGTTACAGTTCTCACTAGTATACTACTATGCAATACTAGAAATAGCTTTATCATTCAAATCAAGTTGATCACATGATACAAGAAAAATAGTGATAACGTAAAATTATATTTGATAACTCAGCAAGTTATGATATGACAATTGCCAATAGAGCCTTTCTCCATCACTCCTTCCTACATGCAGCATTGCACGTTGATGGTCTCATTCCCAGCATATGCCTGAATCTCAAAAGTTTGTTCATACAGAGTCTTTTGGTGAGTACATCAGCGATCATATCATTAGTATGACAGTATACAATTTCTTACATTTCCTTTCTTAACTTGCTCATACACAAAATGATGTTTAATTCCAATATGCTGCGGATTCTTCGTCATACAAATAGCAGATTTATTGTCTTCATAAATCCAAGTTGGGATACTGGGATTCAACATTAAATCAGACAGTAGCTGTCTAATCCAGACTGCTTCTGGAGTGGCTGCAATCAATGACATGTATTCTGCTTCTATGTTGACAAGGTCACATACAATCGCTGTTTACTCATCCAAGTGATGACAGTTCCACCCCATTCACACACTCAAATACTTACACACATATGCTCACAATATTCTCCCACATACACATAACACATACTCTACCTATACACATGTATTATATAGCATGCTGCACTACCGTAGACACGAAAATAATACAAGTTGTTATATTGGTGAAATCAATAGGGTATTTTAATTGTTTATCACGGCACATGCAGATGTGACGATCCTTTACCTAACTGTACACATGACCATAGCATAACACTGTCATGAATACAACAATAATCACAGTGATTCAGTCATTCTTGGCTGAAAGAATTATAATATAACAGCAATTTTTTTTCTCATTCTAACAGCCAATGTTGTTAATTAAAACTTAACTCGACATTTCGACTTCTTGCCGAGTCCTCTTCAGGGGTCAACTAAGGTCAAACTCTCAGTGGAGATATAATCATGGAGAATTTGATCTCAGTTGACCCCTGAAGAGGACTTCAGCAAGAAGTTGAAATGTCGGGTTAAGTTTTAATTAACAATATTAGCTGTTAGAACGAGAAAAAACACAATTTCTCATGCCTCTAACTCCACAATCTCATCAAACTCCACCACCCGGGGATATCTATGACTGTCAGTACACTTCTGGTTATCTGTTCCAGATTTTTAAAAACCTTGTTTTAGCGGTGTATCTTGTAGTGGCATTGTGTTAACTTGGGTAAAAGATCATCATAACTGTGAGCAGGTAGTCATTTGTCAGAGGCTTGTGTGGTACATGTGTATGAGCATATATAGTGGTGTGCGTGGGTAATGTGGGAATAATGTGCCAATGAAGTTAATAATACATATCACGTGACATTGCATTAGGTAAAGTATCATCAAATAAGGAGTCTGGATGGGCACATATGAGGCTTGCATATATTTGTGATAAACTTGTGTGCAGTTTGAATTTGGGCTACATTGTATGGGTGGAGTTTGGGACACCATATTCTGTCCATGTTAGAGAACAATGCAGTAGGAAGTGTTATACTCCAAATAGAGGTTGTACAGAAAATGGGACTTGCACCATTGGATAAGTTTTGGTAGAAAAAAAAAAGAAAATTGGCAGAGACTCCAACTTCACGGATTTTCCCGTAATAACACGAAATTTGAATAGTCATTATACAATATGCAATATGGAATTCCCCTTTCAATTACGCAATAAATCCTCATGCACAATTTTTGTTGATCTTTTTGTTGTTGTTGTTGTTGTGTTGAGGAGTAGCTAGTGTGAGTGTTAATGTTGTAGCTAACTGTCTATTCCTGTTTAAGTAGGCTAGTACCTAGCTTACCTTCTTGTCATGGCTGCTCATGGTGGTGGTAGTGTTAAATCTGCACTCTGGTGCCGAATCTGAAGCTATTAGTGGATCTTCCTCAAAGAGACACCATGGAACTGGTGAACACTTCAAGGCCAGCTGGAAACTACCACCTGGAATTACTTTAAGCACCATGGGAGTAAGTGTGCCTATACTGCAAGCTGTGTTTGAAGCATTTTCTTATTTCTCATGGTGGATTTAATGACATTAGCCATCATTTCAACAGAGCTGGCCATCAACACGCTTCAAGGATACTCAGGATAAATCTAATTTGTCAAATATGCTAAGTGTTGGTCAACTGGCTCATTCTAGGAATGTTTTGTCAGCCGAAATAATGATGTGCAAGTTTATTGCCATGCACAATGTCATTTCAGACAATGAGTCATTTGTCCCCTCTGCTCACAGAAATCTTCCCAGATTCTGCTAATGCATCTGATTTTGCATGTAGCCATACCGAAACTAAGTCAACTGTGTTTGATGCACTTAATCCCCACTACAACTCATTTGCAGTGTAGCTACACTTCATCGTTCACTCACTATCTCTATGTATTTCAGCATTACCTTCCTCTGAAACTTTGCTTTCAAACGATAGCTCCACCTATTCTGTTGAAAAAATTCTGTCTTATATGGGTAAGCTTCTTTTTTTGTAGAGATTAAAATTTTTGCCTCCTGTTTTTAACTGAACGACTATTCTGCATTCTAAAATTTGCACTTTTAAATTAGCTAAGTCTCTTTTGTGCCTCTCGTGATGGTTTAGAATTATTACAATAGACTCTATTTTAACAGCCAATATATTTTAATAAAAACTTTAACCAGGCTAAAAGAGAGAAAAAAACAGATTCTAATATTTAAGACAGAATGACTATAACATGATCATGATAGGCTAACTATGTTTCCTTTAAGCTCAATATTATATACTGCTCAGCATGAAAAGCACCTGGGTTTAAATAACAATATACTTTAGTACATTTATTCCTCAGTGTCCAGTTTCTTTTTTGCTAAGGTGGTTTAGTAACTCAATGTAGAGGAGTTACCACTCGTATTAATGTGATAAATCTTTTTGGCACAATTTTTCTCCAGGCAGACATTTTTTTTTCATTCAATGCAGCCACCACGGAATAAATATTATTCGATATAATTATTTATTTTCTTATTATTCTTTTATTCTTATTTCCTATTTCACTTATTGTTAATTGCAATGATGAGAAAATAGCTAATAAAATATTTATTGAATAATTATATTGGTCTTGTGGACTGATAAAACATGTTTTTAGAATAAAAACGAATAATTCTGAAAATTTCGAGCATAATCTTGCAGGCTGTAGTAAAGAGGGTTGAGCAGATAGCTAATCTTGATTTCTTCCATGACCTAGCAATCATCCAGGTTACTATAAAAAATGGCGACTATTCTAAAACTTAAAAATTGGAAAAATTATTGATTTAGTAAAGGTAGCTAGCTACACTTAGGATTCATAACTCCAGTAGCACAGCTAGTCCTGTGAGCCAGACCCTTTACCTAACCGCTATGCGGGGAAAGATGGTCTGGACAACTGCCTTTACTGGATTCGTTTCATTCCTCCAGATTCTGGAGGAACATTTTTTACTTGTATAACTTATGAGGGTGGGTGTGGTTTATGTACAAGGAGGGCGTGGTCCAATTTTTGTGCTGCGAATTCGCTTAATATCCAAGGGTATATCCAAGTGACCCAGAATAGCTCTAACAATGATTGCATCTAGATGGCTGGCCATGCTACACATAGTTGGCTTCCTTCAAACCGTTGGTTGCTTTAAAAGCACTGATCGAGTTTACAAACTTTCGAATTTAGTGCACACTACGAATGTAATAGTTTTGCATTATTATATAATGTCATGATTATATTCCACTGGAACGAATTGAGTAAAGGCAGCTGTCCAGACCACCTAGAGGTTAGGTAAAGGGTCTGGCTTGTGACACTATAGCACATGAGCCAAGAAACAAACAAACGAAGAGGAACTCTAAATATTTAGTATCAAAATATAAACTAAAAACAAAAATGAAATAATGAATTCACCAATTTCTGTGTACAACGTAGTTCCATTGTGAAAGATAAGGAAGTTGAGGACTAGTAATTTCAATGACTAACATATTAGAGGAAGTTTTGTATTGAATTAGTTAGACATCTACTGATGGTTCCTGGAAACAGATGTCAGTGCTACCTGACATCATTAGAGCGATACTTATAGATAGTGCAAGTATTAACTACAGAATTCATTCTAGACCCTCAGGATTGTATTGGTTTAGAGATTCCAGACATTTTTAGTTTTTCATAGTGAATAAAAGAAAGGCATGAAAGGAGGTGCAAACCCTCAGCATAGCATTTTTTTCCTCGAAATAGGCATGAATCAGCATAGTGGAATACTTCTAGAACATACTATAGGCATTTAAGAGAATGGAGCAAAAGTTGCTAATTAACATGTGAGAGGTGTGGCATCCCTTACTAATCATGCCAAGGCAAGTCGAAGATATAAGGTAGCAGTTTCAGCTTTTTAAGTTTACACGGTAGCCACTTTAGTCTGGCTAAAGTGTAATGGAACTGCAGCCAAAAGTGTTTGACCTTAGTAATAACCTCCTTATTTTTTTTGTTTACTAAATTCTTACAATATCAAACAATTGAAAGTTGAACTACCAAAAGTATTTAGCTGCAGCTGGAGATATTTCTCCCACCCAGGACCAATTAGGAAAGGGCATGAAACAGACCTATCATATTGATAAAAAATTTGCAATTAATAATTTACCCAATTTTAGGTGCTGGGGACATGTTTTTTTTTCTTTCCATTTTTTGAGACTCAAAGGTCTTATCTTAAGACACCTTATCAACTTGTAACTCCAATCATACATTATATTCCACTTATAATCAAAATAATATAGAGTATTGTACATGATTCTTTTGGAATAACGAACTTTTATAGAATAAAAAAATAGAATAATTATAAAACGTTTGAGCATAATCTGGCAGGCCGTATTGGTAGTTACCACTGGCTGCATTGAATGAAAAAATAGTTGCCTGCTTGGGTGCCAAAAGGATTAAAGACATCAGCAAAGACATCAACAAAGACATCAACAAAGACATCAATGATACCTGTTCATGCAGGCGCCGTCCAGTCTGACCTAGACAATAGGATTTTAAACTAGGAGACTGAAGTCCACAAGTTCAAAACAGTTTCAAGTGACAGCTAATTAGGGGGGCTGAAGTACGATATAGATTGATCAAATGCCACTTAAATTCATGATACAAATTTCTATATCTTTTGACAACTTCCCTTCCTACAGGCAGATCACTGATCTTTTGATATCAAAATGCTTATAGTCTAAAGTAGTTATAACTCAGGATTTAATATCTAGCTATCATTGCTGATTTTGCTGGTGTTGTTGTTATTGTTGTATAAATATCAAATCTTACAGCTAATAAGAAACTCGCTCGCTCGCTGAATTATGTATGTATACGTACGTCAAAATATTTCGCCTGCGCTTCTAATTACGTAAGTTAGGTAAAGCGTTCACAGTTCCAGTATTTTTCAATTATGTAACTAGCGCGGAGAATCCTGCTGCACTGCCTTACGCAACTTTGTTTCAACCAAAAAGTTTATAGCTACTCTCTTCTTGAAACCATTGTGAAGTCTTTGTCAAGCTGCGCTTCTTTGCCACTGCTTTCTAAGTTTATTCAGGTAATTCTGTTATTGTTACTACAATGCATGGGTCCACTTCGGTAGTCTGGGATCAGAGACTTTAGATTCTCTGAGAATGGAAAGGGTTACACTGTGCACTACAGTTAGATGTAATTTCTGTCCTATTTTTCTGTAAAAAGAGTCTGCTCGCTCGCCATGCATTTGCGCTATTCGAGCGCACCACTAGTAATAATAAAAGTGGGCGTGACCTGGATATGGGTGACGTCATCTTGCAAGTCCTCCTCTTTACAAAGAATAAACTTTATGGCCGTAGGCGTTCAACAAGTACGCACTTCCCTCCACGTCACCGTCTGACAACTTTTAATTAACAGCACCGGAACCCACAGTATTTCCGGTTCAGACATACCTAATTTAGTGGTGTCCGATAAAAGTTATAGCGCTCTAGTAGTTGTTCTTTAATTCTATCCTCTCTGAAAAGACACAGCAAAAAGACTGCCACCTTTCGCTTATTGTAGCTATAGTGTATACCTTCCCTACTGTGGGTGTGTTGTAGAGAAGCTGGTGCATATTGTGAAACAGCACCTTAATTGATCGCTTTAATGGATAATTGTAACTGTAGTAGTGCGAGTTCTGACTTTTTGACTACAGAATGTTGGACAATACAACATAGAGTGGACATTGTGGATGGATCTATAACTGCTTCTGTGCTACTGGTCTTAATATTAATTGGGTTGCCCTGGAATGCTCTTGTTTTGGTGACTATAATCAAAGAAAAACTCTACCAGCAACCTTCTGTGAACCTCCTCTTAAACCTCATTGTCACTGACATAGGTTTCTTAGTTCTGGTGGTACCTTTACTGATAGTTACTGGAATTGCAGGCGAATTTATACTAGGCAATTCGGACAAGACGAGGTGTAAGACTTGCCGTTTTGACTTCATGACGTTTACCCTGCTTTACAACTCTCTCTTTACTATTGGTCTCATGTCATTAGACAGATTCTTCTACATCTACAAGCCATTGCAGTATGATCGAATTGTATCAAAAAAGTGGATGATAGTGCCAATATTATTGGCATGGATTTTTAGTTTAACAATCGGGGCTACTTTTCTGTTTATCCCTGGCATCGAGAATAACAAGTTCCAAGCAGTATTTCTATCCTGTGTTTCCGACATAAATTATATTTTCGTTGTGGTTATTATAGTAATTGGGTTTGCAGTCCTGGTGGTTATTTTTATCACAAATGTCTTGATTATTCGCATAGTTTTAAAGAATCTGAAGCTTATCTACTTGAAGAGAAAGTCAACTATAGGCACAACAGCAGAGGATTTAACACGAAGAGAAATTAGAACACGAATCAACAAAACTCGCCATGCAAAGCAGTTGCATTTGTTTCGAGTATTTGGAGCATTAATGCTGTCATACATCTTTACTTGGCTGCCATACATATCTGCGCTAGTGGCACTTATTGTTAAAAATTTAGAAACTGTTCCTCATACCTACATCACTGTGAGCTTCATACTATTTTATAGTCAAGCTGTCATTCATCCCGTGTTGCAGACCGTCTTTATTGCAGATGTTCGACGACCTTTGAAGAAGTTAATCAAGAATTCTATTTTTTGCTTGAAGACATCACATAATAGCTCAGATTTAGAAGATAGCCATGACACTCACTGCTGTAAAAGTTGTTTCTTTTGTATGGCCATTAGTGAAGCTTTGCTGCCTCAAAGAAGCGACAACTAAGGAAGGCAAAAAAAAAAAAAAAGACAGAAATCTCAACTCTATAAATTTGAAATTTTTAACATGCACATGTAACATGAGTCATACTCATGTACAGTGCTTCCAACTTAAAGAGTGGATTTTTTTAAACTACTGTATAGACCCTCACTACAGTCATTTAACATACTCATACCTTTTCTTCATCATCCCAATAAAATTTGCAATAGTAAAACTGCCTGTTTAGAGAATGGAAAATGGAGAACAGCACTTTTCTCATTCACTCTAATACATTTGACGCCATTTTTGTTGACGTCAAGATTTTGCGGTAGTTCGTCATTAAACGTAGCTAGTTAACGAGCTAAGGTCGAACGTTTATTTCCCTGAGCGTTAAGACGGGACTTTCCCCAACTGCAAGCGGCTGTATGGATTCTCATCGTTCTACTAGCAGCAAGCGAAGTCGAAATCAGTCAGAATTGTTGGCTGGTATTACTAACTTGTCCAAGCCTATCTAAGATGCCCTCTTTTTCAAGAGCTGAAGAAAAGCTGAAGGAGTTTAATACTCCCAAGGCTCCCAGCATTCGGTATTCTGACAACATCAGGGCGATGCAGTTTGGAGTCTTACGGGTTGTGCAGCTCCAGACGGCAGCTAAAACGCTGGCCGTGATAGGCAGTAGCGCCGTAAAACTTGATCCCACGGGCCTGAGATACAACCGTAGCTAAATCAGCCATACCCGTGCAACAATTAGCGGTAAACTGGCGCCCTCGTACCTTTATGACAAAAATACGCATGTGCTGTTTTGTGACGTCGCGTTTACGTGTACTAAAGGCCCACAACCCGCTCTAAACGTAATCATTTGATGACCCTTACCGTGTGTAAAAATATTTTGGTGAAAAACAGCCACAACTCACTTAATTTTCAAGGTATAGCTACCAAAGTTATACATAATAATTTTAAGGCAATTTTACATCATGTGTCAAATTTTTAGAGATATAACTCAATAAATTCAAAAATCCTGGCTTAAACACTTTTTTTCTTAAAATTTAAAATATTTCGAGATTCAAGTTTCGTGTGCCCACAAAATTAGGCTCATATGAAACTTCAGGTATTAAAGTATCAGTATACCAAGTTTTTCAGCTTAAACAGTTCCAAATTTACTGTCTTGAAGCTCCCAGTTCCATCACCTATAACCACAAAAATAACCACAAACCCACAAAATTGTTTTGTCTGTATGTTAATATGACACTAATGTATAATAATACAAATTTTTAGCTTTCTATTACACATACTTGAGAAATTATAGCAGAATTAGCAACCTTAACCAAAAAGCTAAAAAAATCCACTCTTTACGCTGGAAGCACTGTATATGTATTGTATTTCGTGTAACTTCAGAAATCAAAAAATTACAGTAAGATCATTGCAAGTTATATTTTCAGGATAAATAAATTTGATCTGTTAGTGCTAAATATTGTATAGACGCTCTAATCATGTTTGACTGTCAGCTAGTATAAGGTAGGACTCTTATGTGAACATGTTGGGACCAAGAGGTGGTAAGTAACTGAAGTATTCTGTAACTGAACATAGAAAATGTATTAGAAAGCACCACTGAACATAGAAAATGTATTAGAAAGCACCAATGAAGGGGTGTTGTTGGGGTCGTAAATCCCAACACTTGGATTCGAAATAGTTGTTCGGGTTCTAGCCCTCCACAAGACATATCTTCATAACTTATTAGCTAGCTTCACTCTGTTACATACTCACTCATAAGTGCATACTCACTCATACGCGCATACTCAGTTTTAACCTCGTCGATGTCCTCGGCGTTAGTCGTCGATGTCGTCGATCGTCGATGTCATTCCTCTTTTGTTTATAACAGTAAACAAAGCATCATTTTTGTTAGTTACCAATATTTTAATATTAATGTCAGTTACTCTGTACACTGCCACCTGTTGGTATTAATCTTTACTCGCTAGTGAGTCTATATTTCAAGGGATCTGACATTAGCTACTTGCTAACTGGTATACTCAACTTCATCGGGACAAGATCTGGACGGTCCCGCACATTTTGGTCCTTCGAGCCGGATACTTTGTTACTCGACTAGTGTAATAAAGTGTTCTTTATTCTCTATATTTTATCTTCCTCACAATTCCTTGGTGTAATTTACCATGACGACGACACAGGATTTAGTTCGCTTCGAATTGATTCTACGTGAAGAAGACTTGACTTCTTTGAAACGACGTCGAACGAATAACCGTAGAGACGCCACAAGGAACGAGCGTTACTGCAAGGATTGCACAGCACAACCGATTGAAGATTTGGACATAGGATCTATTGAACACCATCTGGAGAAAATCAAGGAAAACATTTCCATCGCTGAACTTCTTCAGAATGCAATTCTTGTCCACATCAAGGAGGAAAACATTGAGAAAGAGGAAGATGAACACCATGCTAACCATTGTAAGATGCTTGCTACTCGCAAGGGACTCACACAACAGCTAACAGCAGCTCGGGTTCTTCAGCAGAGCAACCTAGCCAAATCTACTATCGATGCTATCACTGTTCAACCAACTGTTTCCAATTACGGCGTAAAGACTACACTCACTGAGCTCAACGTCAAGCTCAAAGAACTTCAAGCACTTGCTTTTCCTCTGAAGGATCGTCCTGGACTAATGGACACCTTACAGAAGTATCATCTAGACCTTACCACACTGTGGGAGAGGTACCACAGCGATAATCCAGACGACACTGCGTCTGCTTCAAAGGAAGACAAACCTCAGTTAACTTCCAAATTCGATCGTCTACCTCGCATCGAACTACCCAGCTTCAATGGAGACAATGGAAGTTGGCGTCCATACTGGGAGAAGTTCAACAACGTGTTGGACAAAGATCTTACTCTTACTGACGTTGATAAACTTTCTTTCTTACAAATGACAATAAAATGTGAGGAAGGCAAAGAGATCATTGACTCCCACACTCGGCGTGGTTCAGATTTCAACGCTGCTGTCAAAGCTCTAAAAGAACGTTACGACCAACCACGAGTCACCAGTCGCACCATTCATCAGAGTTTCATTAAACACAACTGGAAACTTACCAATGAGGGAATCGGTCAACTCATCACACTTATTCAGCGTACTGTCGCTACCATGAAGGAATGTGGAGTAGTGTCACTCGACACTCTGTTCACTGTTATTGCTGAACTTCACATGCCTGACGAATTTTTTCGTTACTGGACGGAGAAAACTGCCGATTCAAAGACTACTCCAACTACTGACAGACTGGTTGAACTTCTCAAGCAATATCGGATGGGTCTACAAGGACGAACGTTGGACTCGCCAGGTCCTACTGCCCAACCAGCGAAACAGGGAAAGCATAGCACCTCTTTCCATGTTAGTAAGGAAAACAACTGTTCCTTGTGCCATGATGGGAATCACCCACTCTACATGTGTGCCGCCTTCAAGACCAAGTCAGTAGAGGAGAGATCCAATACAGTCTCAAGACTTAGGGTATGTTCAAATTGTCTATCTCTTAATCATGCTTCTAGAGACTGTCCTAGTTTTAAGTCATGTAGGGTCTGTGGAGGTCGACATCACTCACTGTTGCACCGTCAACGTTCCGCTCGAAATTCCGAAACACCTGATCGACAAGTCTCCAATCAACAGCCAGCTACGACGACGGCTTCGAATAATAACCACACCTCTTCGACTGACTGAGATCCACTCGAGCCCAAAGTTTTCCTGGGAATCTGCCAAGTTACTGTCGAATCTAGAGGACGACTTCAGAAAGCACGAGCTCTACTTGATAGTGGTTCACATATGTCCTTTATGACCTCTCGACTGGCCCAACAACTGAAGGTAGAAAAGATTCGTGAGCCCACTCATCTCACTGGAATAGCCCAAACTGCGGTTCCTGGCTGCAACTTCAAAGCTGAACTCTCCTTGGTTCCTGATAAACGTCAATCCATTCTGTTGAAAGCTGTGATAATCAATAAAATCACTAATGACCAGCCTGGATTCTACCTTAAAGGTGTCAGGAATCGATCTTTTCTACAGGGTTTACAATTGGCTGACCCTAACTTCGACTATCCCGGCAGAATTGACATGCTACTAGGGTCCGACGTACTCGATGCAATTATGTTAACCGGAAGACGCTCTTCACAGGATGGCCTTCTTCACGCTTGGGAGACAGTTTTTGGCTGGTCTATCCGAGGAAAGTGTATTCCTGAACCCCCTCCACTTCAGTCTCACCTGTGTCTACATTCCCATGCCTCTGATCCCACTACTGACGATCTACTGACTGCATTTTGGGAAACTGAGGAAGCACCCTTGGATCACAAACAGTTCTCGGAGGAGGATCTTCAAGCTCTAGATCATTTCCAAAAGACCCACAGTCGAAATGAGGAGGGTAGGTACATTGTTCGCTTACCTGTTAAGTCTGTTCCTTTTTCCTTAGGTGATTCTCGTGATCAAGCCAGCAGAAGATTCTATCAAAATCGGCAGTCGCTCCAACGTAAGGGAAAGTACAAGAATTTCACTCAAGCGCTACAGGAGTACGAGGAACTAGGTCATGCTGAACCTGTTCCCGTTGATAACCTGGCTACGCCGGAATCTTCAGTTTTCTACCTACCTTCTCATGGTGTTGTCAAGTTGTCCAGTACAACTACTAAACTCCGAATAGTATTTGACGCTTCGGCCACAACCACGTCTGGATTCTCTCTAAACGACATTCTGCTTCCTGGCCCGAACCTTTACCCCATGCTCACCGATGTCATTCTTCGTTTTCGAACTCACCTTATTGGTATGAGTGCTGACATTTCTAAAATGTTCCGTGAGGTAGAAGTACACAAGGATGACCGGGATTTGCACCGCTTCTTGCAGGCAGCTCCCCGGGGGGAGGGTGTCATTGACATGCGAATGACGAGAGTTACTTTTGGAGTGACGTCTTCTCCATTTCTGGCTACTCAAGTTCTGCGCCAAGTAGCTAAAGACCATCAAGAGCAATATCCTAGAGCTGCTAAGATCATCGCTAACTTCTATGTGGATGATTGCCTAACTGGAGCCGCAACCTCAACGGAAGCGATCGAGGTTCAAGAGGAACTTATTGCTCTTCTGCGTTGCGCTTGTATGTGGCTGAGGAAGTGGAGATCGAACGACGCTAGCGTGGTGAAAAATGTTCCTCTTGAACCTCGATCGCTTCCGTTGAGGTTGCGGCTCCAGTTAGGCAATCATCCACATAGAAGTTAGCGATGATCTTAGCAGCTCTAGGATATTGCTCTTGATGGTCTTTAGCTACTTGGCGCAGAACTTGAGTAGCCAGAAATGGAGAAGACGTCACTCCAAAAGTAACTCTCGTCATTCGCATGTCAATGACAATAGTAATGGAAGGACCAGCTCTGTGATAATTCACTGAGCAGTAGAAATAAGTTTCAATTGGTTAAATCACGATAGTAAATATGAGTACAACATGCTAGAACAATAGTAAGTGAATAAAGTAGCGTAACTAAGGTGAATGAAAAAGTTTGTGCATTATATACGTTCACTTTGACAACTGAGACATCGACGAAGACATCGACGAAGGCGAACTCGACGTTACCCGTTCACGCAGGCGCGGTCTGGTCTGACCTAGACATGCTGGGGGGGAAGGGCTGATCCTCTACAATGAGGATTAGTCTGTTTGTAGCTCTTGTGTACTGCTTTCCTTGACAAAGGAGATCGACAGTTCGTGTCAGTCCATCATATCCTGGAAATATCTTTGTCACCCTTGCCAAGGGCCAGTCACGATTGAATACGAGTTCATCTTTTAACAGAACTATATCTCCTACCTTATAATTGTGTGTGGGCCTCTTCCACTTATACCGAGCCGTCAGAGATTGCAAATATCGGGTTTTCCAGGCTGACCAAAGTTCTCTTTTGAGGCGTTGTATCAAGTTCCACTTTTTGAGCAAGGAAGTATGAATCTCGGCATCTTGTTCATGAACTGGAGGAGCTAGTAGAGGACGGCCTATCAAAAAATGACCTGGTGTGAGTGCTAATGTATCATCAGCATCAGTGGAGTTCACTGGTATCAATGGACGGGAATTGAGAATAGCCTCAGCTTCTGTAAGAATAGTGTAGAGTTCATTGAAGGTAAGTAAATAGGATGACATGCGCTTCCTGAGAAGCGTCTTCATACTTTTTACCCCAGCTTCCCAAAGTCCTCCATGGTGTGGAGCTCTGGGAGGACTAAAATGCCATTGTAGGGATGTTCTGGTAGCTTCATGTGAAATAGCTTTGGCTGTGGATGGTGACGACAGTAACTTTTTAATTTGTTTTATTTCATTGTGAGCACCGATAAAGTTTGTGCCATTATCAGAGAAAGGGTGTAGAGGAGTACCTCTCCGAGCTGTGAAGCGATGAAATGCAGCCATAAATTCCTCCGTGGTGAGATCGGCACAAAGTTCGATGTGAACAGCCTTAGTGGTTAAACAAATAAAAAGACAGGCATAACACTTGACTCTGGTAGGCTTGCGAACTTTTCCTTGGCGAATATAGAATGGTCCCGCGAAATCCATTCCAGTACGCTCAAATGGTAGTGCTGGTGCAGTTCTCGACAGTGGTAGCATTCCCATTCTCTGGTTTAGAGGTCGAGTACGCTTTTTGGCACATAGGACAACGACGGCTAATAAGCTTGAGAAAATTTCTTAGGCCAGAGATGTAATATGTCTCTAAAATCACAGACATGAGAGCAGATATACCAGCATGTTTATATGTAATATGTAGAGTAGAAAGGAACAGTTTAGTGAGAGTAGAGTTTAAAGACAGGAGTATTAGAGAGCGCGAAGAGAGGGGAAAGTCAGGATCTCGAACTCTACCACTGATTCTGATGAGCTGATCAGTACCCAGTGAAATGTCAAACTTTGAGAGCGAGTGATGAACGGGTAGACTACGACCACACCGTATAGACTCAAAGACTTCTGCATGAGTCATCCTCTGTGCCACTCGAAGAAGACATCGTTTAGCAGCTTGAAGTTCCTCTGAGGTGAGTACACTAGACAAAATATGAGATTTATTTCGAACATTGTGAAGAAATCTCCTGATCTAGGATACCACACGCGTTAATTTGTCGAATGAAGAGTAACGAGTCCAGAGAGCGAAATCGGGATCAGGTTCGATTATTTGAACTGTAGCAACAATAGTAGCTCGAATGTCAGGTACTTCTTCTGAGCTTGTTGCAGGTATCTGTGGCCATGAGGACTGAGGAAGGAGTAGCCATGGAGGGTCTTTCCACCACAAGGAGGAAGAAATCAAGTTGCATGAATCCACTCCTCAACTAGCCAAGTCAGCTGGGTTGAACTGAGTAGGAACATGCTGCCAATGATCAGCAGGTATTATTTGTTGAATTGAGGCAACTCGATGCGAGACAAACGTCTTCAGTGTGGCTGGGTTCTTATGAAGCCAGCATAGAACATCCTGGAATCGCTCCATGCATATATCTGAGAGAGAGGAATAGAAAGATCATGAGATACAGACCGTAAAAGTTTAGACAGTAAATGTGCTGCAACCAGTTCTAGCCTGTATAGTTACAGATTTGAGTGGAGCTACCCTTGACTTGGAAGTTACAAGTGTGATTGATACAGTTCCATCTTTGTGCGTAGTTCTAAGATACACCACAGCACCGTAGGCGGAAGTAGAGGCATCTGAAAAGCCGTGAAGAGACTGGTTACTAATCGGAACATCCGATGGTACAAGTCGCCGTGATCGGGTGAGAGGAGAGAGCTGATAGTGTTGAAATCCACTGCTTCCATTTTTTGGAAATTTTATCTGGAACTGGGTCGTCCCAAGAGAGTTTTAACTTCCATAGTTCCTGCAGAAGAATTTTGGATGGTACCGTAGCTGGAGAATAAAATCCCATAATATCGAACACTTTGGCAGAAATAGAGGCTATTTCACGCTTGGTTACAGGAAGATCATCGTTGACAAAAGGAACAGATACATGAAAGTTATCCTTGCTCACGTCCCAGTGAATACCAAGTGTTTTGGTTGCTGACAAGGGAGAAGGTAAATGAAGGTCAGCTAGCTCTCTTAAATCTTCTGGTATAGTTTCCAGAAATGAGAGATCATTGCTTCGCCACTTTTTCAGAATCATTCCGGCCGATTTGAGCAAACGACAGAGCTCCTGTCTGATTTCGTCAGCATCTTGAAGAGTAGACGCCCCTGATTAGAAATCATCAACGTAAAACGAAGTGAGAATTGAGTGAGAAGCCAAAGGATGGGTGTCTTTGTTAGATTCAGCTAAGTGGTGAAGAAATTTTGTGGCTAGGAATGGTGATGGCTTGACACCAAATGTTAGTCTCTTCATTCGGTAGTCCCTGATCAGTCCCTGGTCATCACGTAAGAGAAAACGGTGAAGGTATCGGTCTTGAGGTTGAAGAGCTATTTCCCGAAACATCTTGCTGATGTCAGCGCTGAATACTATTCGGTGTAAGCGAAATTTCACAAGAATAGTAGTGAGGAGAGGATATAGGTTGGGGCCAGTAAGCAGTAGATCATCATTAAGAGAGGTACCGGAAGATGAGTTAGCAGACGCATCGAAGACTGCACGTAGTTTCGTAGTAGTGGATGAATCTTTGAAAACACCATGAGTGGGCAGATAGAATATATTGGAAGTGTAGCTATAGTTTACGTCCAATATCTAACTAGTTTGGAACTACAACTACTTAGCCAATCTAATATGATTATCCACGTGATTCTGACTCTACAGAAGGTAAGGGATGACAATGAAAACAAAATCAGGTAAGGGATGATAAATGCTAAAGTGAGTTTACTACAGTACTCCCCTCCCAGTGAACCACTAAGGAACGTAATCTGCAAGAGCCTTGGGCCAGTGAACTCGGCGTCCCGAGCGCGTAGTAACTGGTTTTGAAGTGTCCGGAGGAGGAGAAGAAGCGCGAGATGGTATGGTCGCTGATGTAGAGGCTGGTATTAGTTCATGGTTGTCCGAGTTGGATTCAATGTAAGCTGGCTTTAGTCTGTCAAGTGAGATGGTGCGACGTTGACCACGAATATCCACTGTGAAATATTTGGAAGAGCGATCTAAAACCTTATATGGACCGTCGTAAGGAGTCTGCAATGGGGACTTGACAGCGTCTCGTCGAATGAAAACATGGGAGCAGAGGGAAAGAGATGGACTGACGTAACTTGTACGGGAGTTCGTACGAGGAGGAGTGGCGTGCAAGGATTGCATCATGGACTTCAACGAAGTGACATAAGTAGCAGGATCTGAAGTTGAGAGTGATGAAGATGTGGGAAAGAAATCACCAGGTAAGCGTAAACTGGTTCCATACACTAATTCAGCTGCTGTACACATTAAGTCCACTTTGAGTGCAGTACGTATTCCTAATAACACCATAGAAAGAGAAATGGTCCATTGCTGAGGATGTGGCTGAGCCTTGAGAGCGGCTTTGAGTTGCCTGTGGAACCGTTCAACCATGCCGTTTGCTATGGGATGATAAGCAGTAGTCCGTGTCCTGTGAATTCCCAACAACTGCGTGAGATGCTGCCATAGAGCAGATTCAAATTGTCGTCCGCGATCTGTCGTAATGGTAGAGGGGACTCCAAAGCGGGAAATCCACCCATTAACGAAAGCAGCAGCAACAGTTTCCGCTGTAATGTCAGAGATCGGGATAACTTCAGGCCATCTAGTGAAACGGTCGATACATGTAAGCATGTAAGTGTAACCTTTGGATGGCGGCAATGGTCCAACTAAGTCGACATGAACGTGGTCAAAACGAGCGTCGGGAGTAGAAAACGTGGACAATGGAGTGATTGTATGTCGTTGAACTTTGGATTTCTGACATTCCAAACAGGAACGGGTCCACTTGCGTACGTCAGCGTTGATGTTGGGCCAAACATACCGATCGGTGAGAAGTTTCTGCGTAGCACGAATTCCTGGGTGGGATAGTGAATGTAACAAGTCAAAAACGGCATGACGAAACTCAGAAGGAACTATTGGTCGAGCAATTCCGGTTGACATGTCACAGAGGATAGTTGCTTCACTCATAGGCAATGGAACTGGAGTCAATGTGAGAGAAGTTCGGGAGGACTTCAGATGAGCAATGTCGGGGTCATGTTCCTGAGCTGAAGCCATCGCTTGCAGATCCACTGCCAGTGAAGAACTGGAGAGTGCATTCGTCTCAATCCGTGATAGGGCATCTGCAGGAGAGTTGGCCGTACCTTTGACGTGTCGGATGTCTGACGTGAACTGTGTGATGAAATCCAAGTGTCGAGCTTGACGAGGAGAGTGCTTGTCAGAACGTGTACGTGGGGCAAAAACTAATGGTTTGTGGTCAGTGAGGATATAAAAATTGCGTCCCTCAACGAAATACCGAAAGTGTTTGACAGCGAGGTACATGGCGAGGAGTTCCCTGTCGAACGTACTATATCGCGACTCAGCAGGTTGAAGTGCCTTAGAGAAGTATGAGATTGGCAGCCACTGATCGCCAACATACTGCTGAAGGACTGCACCCACGGCTGTATCCGATGCATCAGTCATAATGCATGTTGGAGCCTCTGGCACAGGGTGTGTGAGGAGTGTGGCCTCTGCAAGTGCAGACGTGACGGCATGGAAAGCAGAAGTAGATTCTTCAGTCCATTCAACGGCACTTGACTTGTCCTTGGGATGTGCCAGCAGAAGGTGAAGAGGTTGCATAATGGTTGCACCATTAGGGATGAAACGACGGTAAAAGTTGACTAACCCCAGGAACTGACGGAGTTTGCGTTGGGAAGTAGGTTTAGGAAATGATTGGATGACCTGCACATTGTCTTCTAGAGGGGTAATTCCAGCAGAGCTGACTCGGTGTCCCAGGAAATCAAGTGACTCGGCACCGAAGACACACTTGCTTGGGTTAATGGTCAAACCATTGTCGACAAGACGTTGTAAGACTGAATGCAAGTGCTGAGAGTGTTCTTCAGGAGTGGTGCTAGCGATCAAAATGTCGTCGATGTATCCGAAACAGAAATTCAACCCGCGAAGGACATTGTCAATAAAGCGCTGGAATGACTGGGCGGCATTCCGCAAGCCGAATGGCATACGTAGAAATTCAAAAAGACCGAAGGGTGTAATTACAGCTGTCTTAGGAATATCTTCCGGCTCAACGGGGATCTGATGGTATGCCCGAACTAGGTCAATTTTAGAGAAGATTGTCGCTCCATGTAGAGATGCTGTGAAGTCCTGGATGTTGGGAATGGGGTAACGATCGGGTACAGTACAATTGTTAAGAGCTCGGTAGTCTCCACAGGGTCGCCAATCTCCAGGAGTTTTCTTTGGGACCATGTGAAGAGGCGATGACCATGGACTTGAAGAAGGGCGTACAATACCAGTACGAGCATATGCTCAAACTCTCGTCGAGCTGCTTGAAGTCTCTCAGGAGACAAGCGACGAGCGCGAGCTGAAACAGGAGGTCCAGTTGTTTGTATGTGGTGAGTGACACTATGTTGTATGGGATGATCCAAAGTCTTCACCAATGTAACCGATGGAAATTCACGTAATATGGTTACAAAGTCGTTTTCGGGTAGCGAGAGGAAGGGTCCTGGACTTGAGGGAGGATCGGCGCATGAAATCCCTTGTACACGTAAGTTAGTGAGATCATCGAGCAATTGTTGGTTTGTCATGTCTACCAACAAAGAAAAATGGTGGAGGAAGTCAGCACCTATGATGGGGCGTTTCACATCCGCGATGATGAAACCCCAGTGAAACTTGCGTCTGAGACCAAGGTTCAGTGTGAGTGACTTTGTGCCGTATGTGTGTATTGGTGTACCGTTAACAGCCTGGAGACAAAAATCTTGGCGATGAGAACGATCCGCCTGTGTTGGAGGAATGACACTAACATCTGCGCCTGTATCGACGAGGAATCGAGTACCAGAAGACTTGTCAGATACAAAGAAACGGCGACTTGAAGAATGGCCAGCGACACCCGTTGCTGCTAGTGTGTGGCCTGTTCCTTTCACCCAATCACATGGTGGCTTGCACTTCTTGGCTGCAGTACCGTACTTCTGGTGGTACCAACAGAGTGCTTGAGGTCCAGGAGAGGTAGGACGAGGTGAACTTGAGCGAGAACTAGTCCGTTTGGGTGTAAAACTAGGTTTATGAAGTGTCTGGATGGTCTCCTGAAGCTGAGATACTTGAGCACGGATTTGCTCAACTTCTGAAGCAAGAGAGGAAGTCGTGTCCACTGAGGCAACTGAAGACGGCGTGGCTACCTCCAGTATTTTATCAGCAAGTTGCGCAAGCTGAGACAGGCTAACGGAGTTGTCAGTGGAAGCTAAGACCATTCTAGCTTGTGATGGAAGCCTCTGAAGAAAAAGCTCCCTCAAGAAGGCACTGTCAGTGGCGGCATGATCACCCATGAGTTGCTCCATTCGTCTGAGAAGCTGCGTAGGCTTCCGGTCTCCTAGTTGTTCACCGGTGAGTAGTTGCTGCAGTCGGTGTTGATCGGATTTAGCAGTACGTTGAATTAACTCTCTGCGCAAGACATCGTAAGGGTTGTCTGTCAGTGGCCTGAGAATAAGGTCCCTGATCTCCACGGCTACGTCAGGCGAGAGCGACGCTATGACGTGGTCGAACTTCGTTTTCTGTAGGGAAATACCCCGTGTGGTAAAGGCCGCTTCCACCTGGGCAAACCACACTTCCGGGTCCGAAGGCCAAAATGGCGGAATCTTGAGGCTGACCGCGGATATATCAGTTCTACTAGCAGGAGTAGCGGCTGACGAAGAGGAAGAATCTCCCGAGTCGGTCATATCGGCGCCCGTCGAGGTCACCAAATATTGGAAGTGTAGCTATAGTTTACGTCCAATATCTAACTAGTTTGGAACTACAACTACTTAGCCAATCTAATATGATTATCCACGTGATTCTGACTCTACAGAAGGTAAGGGATGACAATGAAAACAAAATCAGGTAAGGGATGGATGATAAATGCTAAAGTGAGTTTACTACAAATACATCCTTTGGAGGGTTTTCAAGGTCATATTGAGGAACTAATTCAGCATGATCAAGGGTGAGGTACTCTTTCAACACAGCATTAAAGTCCTGTAATTAGCCTTTTTTGGTCAAGGATCTTTCATTTTGGAGAAATCTGTGTAAAGCTATATGCTACGGAGTAACGACCTTCTGGCAGGATCTGAAAATTATCATCAAAATTTTGGAGGGCTGAATGATCGGCAGCACAAAAAGTGTCTGACTCTGGGACTTGCTCTAGTTCCCACAATTGTTGAAGAGCAGAATGGAGAGAATCTTCGTTGACTTGAAGTTTTAGAATTGAGGGCGGAAGTGAATTTTGAGGAATAGACCTCCTAAGTCCAACCAAAGATAGTAGGGGTTGCTACAGTTGCCTTGTCCTCTGACAGTGAATTAGAGCCCTTTGTACATCGACTGACATCAGCAATGCCAAGCAAAATATCTATGGAACCTCCAAGCATTGAGTCTGCTAGTGGAAACTTGCCCTTGATACAAGGCAACTGAAAAGATCTTAGCTTGTAATTTTTGATAGATTCCGATTGACCTGAATGAATAGAACATAACTCAGCATTTACAAAATATTTGCTTACGGCTTGACCCGTGACTCCAGAGATATTCAATCGATAGGCATGTCGAGAGAATTTCAATTCTGATGCTAACTTTTCAGTAATGAGGATCAACAGCAATTGCTAATGCAAAGCACGGATGCTATGAGCCACCAGAATCTTCTTGGATGAATCTTAGGTAGAGGGGATTGTGGTTGAGAGCCGTCTATGCTAAGTCACCCAGGTTACAGTAATGCAACTAGCTTTACAGTTAAATATGTTTATTAAACTAGCTTATAGTTACAAACTTAGAAGACTGGCCCAGGCAGTGCTGGCTAGCCACTATATACTAAACCTGCCAGCAAGCCTGGACAAATGTTTCCCACAATGACATTTTTAATTCTTTTGTGGCTTACACGGGCGAACACCCCCATGTGTTTAGACGAAACAGATATTATCCTCATGATAGGAATTATTCCAGAAGAGTTCCTTTTAAAATGAATAGTAAACTCAATGACAGTAAGAGTGAGGACAAGTGTGATGACCAGGCCACTTCAAATCAGGTGTTTCATCTAATGATGACAAAGAATTCATCCCTACTTGATATATTTGCAACGTAAAGGGTCACAAAGCACCTGAATGCCCCGATAAACGAAAGAAGGGTGAAAAAGACAAGACATAATAAACAACCCTATAACCCAAGGATTAGAAGAATTTCTCCTAGTAAAACTGAGCCCAAGATGTCAGAGTGGCTTATCCAGGGAGAGTTGAATGGTGTGAATGTTCCAATCAGACTGGATACTGGGGCAGATTTGACCTTAGTACATAATTCCCTGATGCTTGCTCACAATTTATTGGGTAATCTAGTTACTATTTCCTTTGCCAATGGTGAAACTGCTCAGATTAATACAGCTAATGTTACTATACATGCTGGTAATTTTGTGAAATCTTTGGTTGTTGGTGTTTCTGACACAATTCATTCTGGTGGAATATTATTAGGTAATTGTGGGGCCAGGATCCGGGGGAAGAGAGAAGAGTCCTCTGACTTCTCTTGGACCGAGGGCGCGCCTTGCAAAAGTCGTGCCCGTTAGAGAGGGAGAAGTCACGGTGAGATCAGAAGCCAAGGAGATAACGAAGAAAAGAGAGAAGAAGAAGATATAGAACGTATGTGCATGGTCATCAGATCAGCTTTATTAGCATGTCATTTAGTTGTTTGTAATCTTAGTGTATGCATTATTTAGAGTTTGAGTTTTGTCCCGGATTTCCGGTGAGCGCTATTTCAGATTGTTTGTGAGCATGCGTGACTCCGAATATATAAACTCGGTCACGCATGCGTTTCATCAGTTCAGATTGGATCTTACTTTATTTACTCGGTCTAAACCCTGAGATAGTGGAAGTGGGGCACGGTGGAGTTTCTAACAATCTCCTAACCGCGTCCCAGTATCTAGAAGAACTCTGGTGGCAGCGACCCGAGGGCCACCCCGTCCTGACAGTATCTGCTAGGAGCCGGAGCAACCCTCGCCTAAGTCCGAAACCCCCACAGTAATGTTGGTGTTTCTGACACAATTCATTCTGGTGAAATATTATTAGGTAATGATTTTGGTAGATATGAACTCTCTCATCTTATTATGGATTCTTGTCCCAAGCCTTCTCGTGTAGGTGTCATTACCAGAGCTCAGGCTCAGGCACAAAGGCAGGAGGACCAGACAGCCATCGAGATGCAGGCCAGTGAAAGCGCAGATGCCACACCCCCAGAAGAGGTCTTAAGAAGTGGAAGTGAGGGTGGCACTGCCAGTGAAAGTCCATCTCAGGCATCGGCTAGTTCTGACCCACAAGATTGCAGTGAGGATGAACCTTGCCCATCTGTTACATCACCGCAAGAATGTCCACTGACTGACGACTCAGTTGAGTTACCTGTGGCTAGTATAGGGGGTATAGACAGGATGGTCTTATGCAAACTGCAAGCTGATTGTGATTCACTTGCCAGATGTAGGCAGTGGGGTGCTAACAGAGAACTTGGCTATTTCTATTCTAATGGTTTTGATGTTTAATCCTAAGTGTAGTAGTGACTCTGATGAAATTCTTATTCATGCGGTCATAGTGTTGCCTGAGTCATTAGTCCCAGAGATTCTAAAAGCTGGACATGACTATTCTGGCCATTTTGGCAAGCACAAAACACAGTCTATCATAGCCAGAAGTTTTACTTGGCCAGGTATAGCAAGAGATGTGTCAGAGTACGTTAAATCATGTAAACCATGTCAGTTACACAGCAAGCAGAACCCCAGTAAAGCACCATTGACTGTTACAGATACTCTAACGGTACCATTTGAGAAGCTTGCATTTGACCTGGTTGGTCCTTTTACTAAATCTAAGAAAGGCTGTTTTCAGTATTTGTTGACATGTGTTTGTTTATCTTCACACTATTGCTGGGCAGTCCCTTTGAAATCTATCACTTCAGAAGATGTGGCAAATGGTATGATTGCAATTTTTAAAGATTCTGGAATACCTAGAAAAATTCTTTCAGACAGAGGTACTCAGTTCCTTTCCCATATTGTCAAACAGTTATGCTCTTTCCTCCACATACACCAATTGAAGACAGCCCCATATAGGCCTCAGAGTAACGGTGTTTTAGAACGGTTACATGGCACTTTAGTTGCTACCATTAAGAAGTCGTGCAAACACAAGCTAGACTGGGCTAGCCATATTGACCTATCTGTATTCAGTTTACGCAATATGCCTCACAGAGATTACGGGTTAACTCCCTTTGAACTTGTTAATGGGAGAAAGATACCTCATATTGTTTCCTATATTAAAGAGTTGTGGGAGCATGATGCAACTGAAGGTCTTAATGTGACTAAATATATGCATGAGTTTGCAGAGAAACTAGAAGTGATCCGTTCTTTCATGGGTGAGAAATTACATGATGCTAAAGTTAGGCAAAGACGTATGAAAGATTCTAGAGATCTTAGGAGTTTTTCAGTTGGGGACAATGTGCTTTTCCGTACTCCTGGCTTAGTGAATAAGCTGGAGTCTGCCTGGCAAGGCCCTTATTCTGTAACCAAAAAGATTGGGGACATAAATTATGAGGTTCAGTGGACCGTTAATGGCAAGAATCACAAGCGAGTTGTCCACGTAAATCATCTCAAGCCATTTAATCAGGAATTGCTGTCAGTGAATAGAGTAGTTGTTGTCGCAGATGAGCAGTCTGAATTAGATTCTTCTACTGGTCTTACTGACCTAACAGAATTTCACATTAAAACTACCTCAGAACAGCCCATTAGCTTGAAACCTTATACAGTTCCTCTAGGTCTCGAGATGCAATTCAAGGAAGAGCTAGACAACCTCTTAGATAGTAATATCATAGAACCTAGTGATTCCGCATGGGCATTTCCTGCCATCCCAGTCAAAAAGAAAGATGGTGGACTGAGGATAGTTGTAGATTTTAGGAGATTGAATGACATCACTGTGAAAGATCCATTTTATATGCCCACTATTGAGGAGATTGTGAATAAATTGGGTAATGCAAAATTCTTTTCAAAATTAGACTTGACAAAAGGGTTTCATCAGATACCAATACATCCTGACTCTATGAACAAGACTTCTTTCGTGACACCATTCGGCAAATTTCGATACAAACGACAACAATTTGGCTTGACTAACGCTCCTGCTGTGTTTCAAACAACTATGTACAAATGTTTACAACATCTCTCTAATTGTGTTAATCCTTACATTGATGACCTCATTATTCATTCTTGCACTTGGTGTGATCACTTAGTCATATTAGTTCTGTTTTAAATACTCTCAAAACTCATCATCTCACAGCCAAACCCTCTAAATGTGTCTGGGGGGCTAAGTCTTTGGAGTTTCTTGGGAAGATCATTAGTGCTGACGGCATCTCTATTCCCCAGGCGAGGGTATCATCTTTTGTTTTTTATGTAAAACACAAAACCATCAAGCAAATGCGGTCTTTTCTGGGCCTTGTTAATTTTTATCGTGATTTTATACCTTCCCTTGCCTGTTACACTAAATCTCTTTCTTCCTCTATCACAAAGACAAGTCCCAAGAATGTCATATGGTCAGAGCGGATGTCAGCAGACGTTTCTCATATCATCTCTGCCTTTTCTAACCACTCCTATCTCACCATTCCCAATATCACTGATAACTATGTACTTTTGTGTGATGCTTCTTCCAAGGGAGTGGGTGGGGTGTTATGTGTCTGTAGAGATGGGAGAGACTTACCGGTTGCGTACTACGTCGACAGACCCGAGCCCGTGAAGAGAAATACAGTGCAAGCGAATTAGAATGTCTGGCTCTCGTGGAATCCCTTCACCATTTTAAAGGCTACTTGATCGGAAAACACTTCAAAGTTGTCACAGACCACAAAGCCCTGAAAGCACTCATGACTTCGACCAGTCTGAACTCTCGTCTGTGGCGATGGCTCCTTACTATCCTTGACTTCTCCTTTGATGTCCAGTATAGACCGGGGAAGGACCACGTTATCCCTGATGCGTTATCCAGACAAGGGTGGACCGAAATGCCAGGATTGCCATGCCGAGATGCAGCGGAAGGCACTTCTTCCATAACTTTTCCGGACTCTATTTTGCCAGTGCCGGACTCTATCCTTCGAAATGGGGGGAAGTGTGGTGGAGACCTGCCCTCAACATCCTCCACACTCAACTAACTTACATTAGTAATATGAATACTAACAATAACATTATGCATTCATATCTGTTTGGTCTCATAAGACAAATACCAAATTAACTTGCTCTTTCCTGTCTATTCTCATGTTAATGCTGTATCACACCTTCATACCAGGCTTGCTGGCAGGTTTAGTATATAGTGGCTAGCCAGCACTGCCTGGGCCAGTCTTCCAAGTTTGTAACTATAAGCTAGTTTAATAAAGCTGGTTGCATTACTGTAACCTGGGTGACTTAGCTTAGAGGAACAGGGACGGCTCTCAACCACAATCCCCTGTACGCTAAGATTCATCCAAGAAGATTCTGGTGGCAGCTACCAGTATCAACAACCCGATACTGTCAACCTAACCCCCACAAGCTTTGTCTTCGAGTTTCTTGAATTTTGCAAAATCAGGTATTAGTCCGGTAGATTTAGGGTTAAACCTGGAAAAAATTCGAAGAAAGCTGATTTTGGTATCATTGGAAAGCAGATTTTTCATAGAGTAACATATCCAAAATCCTCTTAAATCCTCCTTGGGGAAACTTTTTTATAGCTTTTTGAATTCTTTGGGTTATAGCAGTTTAAAAATTGCACAAATGCAATATCGGCAAAAATTTAAAAATGCTCTTCATAACAAATGTATTGCTAAAATATAAAACACAAACATATTTTTTTGCATTGTTGGACTGTATTTTGGATTTCAGCTTGAAAATTTATTAACTTATCAATTTTAAGTAGCAGTATCCTTGTAAACGAGTGTCAAATGCCAGCTATGAAATGACTCCCACTTTTATGTGGCAAAATTCCAGTATGTGCTGGAATTCATGATGCGATGACTACACTAACAGATGTGAAGACAACAGGTAGTGAGCAGCATATTGAACTTGGCAAATCAAAATGTAAGCGTGACTTTCAGGATCTTCTCAAAATTCAGGAATAGTTTGATCAGCATGAACCATTTGATGTAAAAGAGGTTGTGCTACGTTCTTTGTCATCAGGATTGACTACAACTGAAGGTGATGGCATTAATCCTGACAAAGCAAATGAAGTTTGATTAAAAATTCAAATGCAAATTGATGGTTTAAATGTAGCAGAAGCATCTATTAAAAGGAGAGACCATATTAAACCTCTTGCCAATCTCAAACCTGGCATTACTAGGCTCATTGCTGTTGTTCTGAGAGAAGAGGACACTAGCCAATATTTTGAATATGAGCTGACAGCATTCCCTACATCACTGTTCAAAGAAAATTGTATGCGTAAAGCTGTGAAGGCTCAATTAGCAAAATCTCTTACAGATTCTGTGGATTGTTCTGAACATAGGAGACAAATACTGAATGTTCTTGATGGGGGAGCACTATTACACAGAGTAAAGTGGGGAAAAAAGATGTCATATCAACAGATTGCGCAGCAGTATGTGTATGGACAGAGTTGTGTAGTTTTTTATGGCTATGAGCAGGGTCCCTCTAAAAAAGATCATGAGCATCAGAGACGTGCTAAAAAGGTATGTGCAGATATTCAGCTAAGTGAATCTATGGAAGCTTATAGAAATCAGGAAGTCTTTCTTGCAAATGAAAAGAACAAAAATCAGTTCATACTATTGATCAGCAAGTATCTGAGAGAGAATGGCCAGGTTGTACATTCCAGCACTGGGGATGCTGATACCATGATGTTCAACGTGCGCTTCAGTATGCAAGTGAGGGTAGTGATGTGAATGTTGTCGCTGATGGCACTGATGTTCTGGTTCTATTGATGTATCACTGGAAGCAGAGTATGGCAAGTATATATTTTCTTTCAGAGGCAGGAAAAAACACCAAGATTTGGAAAATTAGTGATCTAGTTGAACAAGCAGGTCCCATCATAACATCACATCTTCTCTTCCTCCGTGCTTGGAGTGGCTGCGATACAACATCAGCTACATTTGGACAGGGTAAAGTCAGCCTAATTAAGAAGATAAAACAGTTGAAGGAAGTGGAAGCAATTTCGTGGTTGCTAATGGATAATGACGTGACAAGTGAACAGGTTGGAGAAGCAGGAATTCGGTTATTTGTTATTTTATTTGGAGGGAAGAAATCTGACTCATTAAATAGTCTGAGGCAGGCAAAATATATGGAAATGGTTGCATCAGCTAAAAAAATTGATCCTCACAGACTATCTCCTACAGCAAGAGCGGCTCATTACCATAGCTTTGTCAGCTCTCTCAATCCTTTGACTTTGGCCTACCTATCTGAAGGTATTAAACTTGCGTTGACCTTCACTGTCCTGAGCTTCAAAATTATGTAGCAATCAAGTTTAGCTAAGGAGATAACATAGTCTCGCGTGGCCGACTATATCACATTCCTCAACTTATCATAATATATGGGAGGAAGCAGTGAGTAGCACAGTGACTTGCCATAGCCAGTAGGTAAAGAAATAACGACATCATGATTCTGTAAAATGCAAGAATTGCTTCTTCCTGTTTGTATGTATCCATGTTCCAACGCAACCCCACGCACTAAAGCTGTATAATCCATCTCCATGATAACACAGTTTTTATAAGCGTATTTAATTCTAGGTCACGGAAAGCCGCACCTCTACATAAGTAATTGGCGAGCGAGCGTAGCGAGCCAGACACTTACAGGGGTAACACAATCGAAAATCGGGGATGTTTGTTGATTTGGCGAGCGAGCGAAGCGAGCGAGACACTATCAGGGGTAACGCAATCGAGATTTCGCTATATTTATTTATTTATTTATTGGCGAGCGAGCGAAGCGAGCTAGACACTTCCAGGGGTAACTCAATCGAGATTTCGCTATATTTATTTATTGGCGAGCGAGCGTAGCGAGCGAGACACTTACAGGGGTAACACAATCAAAAATCGGGGATGTTTATAAATTTATTTGTATATATGTTTGGACGTACGTATGTCATTTTGTACTTTGACCCTCGCGTTTTTGTGTTAGTTATGTGGTCGACCCCGTCCCAAATTGCACTAAACAGAATCCTCTGGTTTATCGATCAGTACCCGTATCACCCTAGAAATTGAATTGTTTACCGTTTTGAATTCTTTTGCGGGTGCAGTTCAAACTTGAAAACTTAAGGGACTTCCATTTCTATTCGAGTTAGTGGCAGTGGTAAGTCAATGCGCTCTTTGTCATGGTTATAAGCCGTGCCCACAGTATTTACCTGAAAATACATTGTCCACTAGACTACTGCGAAGGTAAGTCTGTGTAGGTGCATTTCCAGTCTTGTCAAAGCATTGTGTGTTACAACCACTACTTAGCTAAAGAATATCACAAAGAAAACTAATAACGTGTATTGTTTTGTTGTTGTTTTTTTCCCTTCAATTCAAGCAGTTGCAGAGAGTTGTTACTATGGCACTGAAACCCCTTTACCGTGTATGCGAAATTAAAAAACTGGACCTTATCAGTAGCTTCAGTGTTAGAAGTCAAAATCATTCATATAAAAATATTATAGTCTTTAGGCTCGCTCGCCATTTGTGCTCAAGCACACCACTAGTTTATCTGTTTATGGGGTACGTGAGACCTCTGTTTTTGCCCGCGCTTCTAATTACGTAAGTTAGGTAAAGCGTTCACAGTTCCAGTAGTTTTCAATTAACAAGCGCGGAGAATCCTGCTGCACTGCCTTACACAACTCTGTTTCAACCAAAACGTTTATAGCTACTCTCTTCTTGAAACAATTGTGAAGTCTTTGTCAAGCTGCGCTTCTTTGCCACTGCTTTCTAAGTTTATTCAGGTAATTCTGTTATTGTTAACTCAGCTAAGAGCTTGTTGTCAACTGTGACTGGTAAATTCAAATAGTCAGAATGACTCAAATTTGGTACTAGGAAGTTACTACTGCTCAAGATAATGAGGTAAGAAAGCAATTTTGTATTTGTGGGCTAAAATTGATTGTCTTTTGTTTTTGTAGCTGAGAGCTTGTTGTCAAGAATTCGAGGTAATTCAGATGGTCAAAGTAACTTCAATTTGATATTACAGAAGTTATCAATACTCAAGAATGAGTTAAGTAGTAATTCCATATTTGTTGGCTAAAATTACAAATATTAACACTGGTTTATTTTTTATCGTAGCTGAGAGCTTGTTCAAGAGTCACTGGTGATTGAGATTATCAGAATGGTTGATGTTTGATACTACAAAAGTTACCATTAATCAGGTAAGAGAGTGATTTTGTATTTGTTTGCTGAAATCTAATATCATAACTGCTATTATAGTGTTTGCATGAAGTAAGCTAAAAATAGTAACATTTTATGTTACCTAACTATCAGGCTCGCTCGCCATTTGTGCTCAAGCACACCACTAGTTTATTTATTTATCTGTTTATGGAATACGTGAGACTTCTGTTTTCGCCCGCACCTATAATTACGTAAGTTAGGTAAAGCGTTCACAGTTCCAGTATTTTCAATTAACGAGCGCGGAGAATCATCAGGTTTAGCGATCATTACCCGTAATCTGTCACAGTTATAAGCCCTACTAAACTGTATTTGCTTGAAAATTCTTTGTCCACTAGTGTAACTACGAAGCTAAGCATTGTGTAGGTTTGTTCAGTTGTGTTTGTACCAAACGTAAATAATACTACTTGTTTTTGTTGCTTTTTTTTTTTTTTTTTTTCAATTCTAACTGTTGCAGGGAGTGGTTTACTATGGCATTGAATCCCCTTTACCTTATACACCTAATTTAAACTTGACTTTTTCTTAGTAGCTTGATTGCTGAAGTTAAAATTAATTGTTTAACAATTGTGTAGTTTTAGGCTCGCTCGCCATTTGTGCTCAAGCACATCACTAGTTTATTTATTGGCGAGCGAGCGTAGCGAGCGAGACACTTACAGGGGTAACACAATTGAAAATCGGGGATGTTTGTTTGTTTATATATATGTTTGGACGTACGTAAGGCATTTTTGTACTTTGACCCTCGCGTTTTTGTGTTAGTTCGGTAGTCGACCCCGTCCCAAACTTCACTAAACATAATCCTCTGTTTACCGATCAGTACCCGTATCACCCTAGAAATTGAATTGTTTACCATTTTGAATTCTTTTACGGGTGCAGTTAAAACGTGAAAACTTACGGGACTTCCATTTCTATTCGAGTTAGTGGCGGTGGTAAGTCAATGCGCTATTTGGCATGTTATAAGCCATACGCAACAGTATTTACTTGGAAATGCATTGTCCACTAGACTAACCGCGAAGGTAAGTCTTGTGTAGGTGTATGTCCAGTTGTGTCAAAGCATTGTGTTTTACAGCCACTATTTAGCTAAAGAATATCACAAAGAAAACGTTTAAATAGCGTGTATTGTTTTGTTGTTGTTGTTTTCCTTCAATTCAAACAGTTGCAGCGAGTTGTTACTATGGTACTGAAATCCCTTTACCCTGTATGCTAAATAAACAAACTGGACCTTATTTTCAGTAGCTTTAGTATTAGAAGTCAAAATCATTCATATAAAAATATTATAGTCTTTAGGCTCGCTCGTCATTTGTGCTCAAGCACATCACTAGTTTATTTATTTATCTGTTTATGGGGTACGTGAGACTTCTGTTTTCGCCCGCGCCTCTAATTACGTAAGTTAGGTAAAGCGTTCACAGTTCCAGTATTTTTCAATTAACTAGCGCGGAGAATCCTGCTGCCTTACGCAACTTTGTTTCAACCAAAAAGTTTATAGCTACTCTCTTCTTGAAACAATTGTAAAGTCTTTGTCAAGCTGCGCTTCTTTGCCACTGCTTTCGAAGTTTATTCAGGTAATTCTGTTAGTTTAGTCTGGAATCAGAGACTTTAGATTCTCTGATGCTAACTGAGAATGGAAAGGGTTACACTGTGCAGTTAGATGTTGTTTTTTTCGTTGCAGAGAGTTGTTACTATGGCACTGAAATCCCTTTACCCTGTATGCTAAATTAAAAAACTGGACCTTATTTTCAGTAGCTTCAGTGTTAGAAGTCAAATATAAAAATAGTACAGTAGAACCTCACTTATCCGGACTCCCAAGTTACTGGCACCTCCCTCTACCAGGCAGCTACTATGTACCTTGTGGTTAGGTATAGTATCCCAACTAGCAAATTTGACAGCTGCTTTTGGATAGGCAGTTCAGCTGGCAGGACTATTTTGAATGCATTCTGAGATATGGGCAAACCTGAGGTACAGGCACCCCTTGAAACCAAGGTGCCCGGATAAGAGAGGTTCTACTGTATAGTCTTTAGGCTCGCTCGCCATTTGTGCTCAAGCACATCACTAGTTTATTTATTTATTGGCGAGCGAGCGAAGCGAGCGAGACACTATCAGGGGTAACTCAATCGAGATTTCGTATATTTATTTATTTATCTGTTTATGGGGTACGTGAGACCTCTGTTTTTGCCCGCGCTTCTAATTACGTAAGTTAGGTAAAGCGTTCACAGTTCCAGTAGTTTTCAATTAACGAGCGCGGAGAATTCTGCTGCACTGCCTTACGCAACTCTGTTTCAACCAAAACGTTTATAGCTACTCTCTTCTTGAAACAATTGTGAAGTCTTTGTCAAGCTGCGCTTCTTTGCCACTGCTTTCTAAGTTTATTCAGGTAATTCTGTTATTGTTAACTCAGCTAAGAGCTTGTTATCAACAGTGACTGGTAAATTCAAATAGTAGGAATGACTCAAATTTGGTACTGCGGAAGTTACTACTGCTCAAGAAAATGAGGTAAGAAAGTAATTTTGTATTTGTGTGCTAAAATTGATTGTCTTTTGTTTATGTAGCTGAGAGCTTGTTGTCAAGAATTCGAGGTAATTCAGATGGTCAAGTAACTTCAATTTGATATTACAGAAGTTATCAATACTCAGAGGTAAGTAGTAATTCCATATTTGTTGGCTAAAATTACAAATAATAACACTGGTTTATTTTTTATCGTAGCTGAGAGCTTGTTCAAGAGTCACTGGTGATTGAGATTATCAGAATGGTTGATGTTTGATACTACAAAAGTTACCATTAATCAGGTAAGAGAGTGATTTTGTATTTGTTTGCTTAAATCTAATGTCATAACTGGTATTATAGTGTTTACATGAAGTAAGCTAAAAATAGTAACATTTTATGTTACCTAACTATCAGGCTCGCTCGCCATTTGTGCTCAAGCACACCACTAGTTTATTTGTATATACATGTATGTATGGACGTACGTAAGGCATTTTGTACTTTGACCCTCGCATTTTTGTGTTAGTTCGGTTGTCGACCCCGTCCCAAATTGCACTAAACAGAATCCTCTGGTTTATCGATCAGTACCCATATCACCCTAGAAATTGAATTGTTTACCGTTTTGAATTCTTTTGCCGGTGCAGTTCAAACTTGACAACTTAAGGGACTTCCACTTCTATTCAAGTTAGTGGCGGTGGTAAGTCAATGCGCTCTTTGTCATGGTTATAAGCCGTGCGCACAGTATTTACCTGAAAATACATTGTCCACTAGACTACTGCGAAGGTAAGTCTGTGTAGGTGCATGTCCAGCTGTGTCAAAGCATTGTGTGTTACAACCACTACTTAGCTAAAGAATAAGAATATCACAAAGAAAACTTTTAAATAACGTGTATTGTTTTGTTGTTGTTTTTTTTTTCCTTCAATTCAAGCAGTTGCAGAGAGTTGTTACTATGGCACTGAAATCCCTTTACCCTGTATGCTAAATTTAAAAACTGGACCTTATTTTCAGTAGCTTCAGTGTTAGAAGTCAATAAAAATAGTATAGTCTTTAGGCTCGCTCGCCATTTGTGCTCAAGCACACCACTAGTACACGGAAAGTATGGTTCCCCATGAATCCAGGGGAATGATACGAAACGATGTATGTACAAGTTTCTTCCAGACCCTCTTTCCCTTCCCCGCGGGAGTGGATAATAAAAGGGAAAGGGGTCGGCCACGCGAGACTATAGATAACATAGGCCTAGCACGATGAGGCAGATGGCGATTGCCTCACCCAGATTTACAAAAAGCCACACCCACTATTAAACGGTGTGCTCTCGGTTTCCAATTTTGTCATCAAACATTAATGAGAGCGTAAGTTATGCCTTCCCTTCTCCTACTGCTAGGGTAAGGATTGCAGCTTAGGTATAAGCTGAACAGACCTCATGAAATCAGAGGCAGATCTAGGATTTTTTTATTGGGGGGCTCTTTTCAAGAAGGGGTGACATACATAGCTATAAATAAACCAGGGAAAAAATTGAATAACTACTAAATACAATACTATTCTGTCAGGAATTAATGTTATACTTACTCAGCTTTGGTATACTAAGAGCTTGGTTTGCTATATTATAAAAGGACGACGAATAGCAAAAATCCTGACTCAACATATCCATAAGTAGGTGTGCGCTCGTTATACGACAGCGGACAAAAGTTGAGGGTATTATACTTTCATCGGTAAGAAATAGACTAGCTACAAAAATGAGGGCTTTTTCTGAAAAAAGGGGGGCTCGTACAACACCAGTCCAGACCCCCCTAAATCTGGCCCTGGAAATGACTAGTGATTATGAGGCCTGATGCCTTGGCAAGTCACATTTCACACAAGCTTACATGCTGATAATCAACAATAATAATTCAGAAGCTTTAGCTGCATAAATTTTTGAAAACCTAACTCATCTCAAAAATGTTATTTTACTTTGTGCATTCTTCATGATAAATAATATATAGTAGTTTATAAAGAAATTGTGAAATGGCAGGAAGACAATTTATGTAGTATACAGCAACAAATGCTAAACAGCTAATACGAAATATCTTGTAATAGCATGACATGCATGGAGATGGAGTCATTAGTCTGGATAGCACTCCCATTACATAATAAACTGGGAGCTTGCCCTCCATTTACTCTCATTATATAACAAATTGGGAGCTTGCCATCACTTTAAAGCAACTTACAAAGAGTATGTAGGACAAATTCTTGGCATTTGGCTTACCCATAATCAATTACATAGTCATTTGGCTAGAGCCCTGTGCCGCCAAATAGGCCATGGTTGCTAGGGCGGGTTACACTTACTTCTGCTTTTCCCCGAGTTATTTTATTTATACAGACAAGCAAGTACTACTAGGAGAAAGCACCTACCGGGAATGAAGACTGGAAGTCGATCGCATCTCAAGAACTATCCCCGTCACCATTTTGGACTTCACGGTAGTACTGCACGGCTACCGCCGTAGTTTAGAAGCCGATATTTTTGTATATCATTTTCTTACGGGAATGAAGACTGGAAGTCGATCGCATCTCAAGAAATATCCCCGTCACCATTTTGGACTTCACGGTAGTACTGCACGGCTACAGCCGTAGTTTAGAAGCCGATATTTTGTATATCATTTTCGGCCACGCGAGACTATAGATAACATAGGCCTAGCACGATGAGGCAGATGGCGATTGCCTCACCGGGAATGAAGACTGGAAGTCGATCGCATCTCAAGAAATATCCCCGTCACCATTTTGGACTTCACGGTAGTACTGCACGGCTACCGCCGTAGTTTAGAAGCCGATATTTTGTATATCATTTTCTTACCCTTGCGTGTATGCCATAACATTGAGTTTTTGTTGAATTCTATTTTACTTTTCTATTTACTCACCTTACCTGTGAACTATTGTCGATTATTTCTATAAAATTCCGTATGTTAAAAATATCTCAATGTTGTAGGGTCGACTCCTTGTGGCCCTAAACCCTGGCAAAGTTTGAACCATAGACGTTCGTCCATTCCTGAGCAGTAGGGAGAGAAGATTCTGGATCCATTACTTAGAACGCGAAGATTTTTTTTATTGTAAGTTGACTCCGCCCTGCCCTCTGTACGCGCATAGTGGTGAGTGAAGCACAGTTGCATTTCACGGGCACTAATTAGTTGCAAAGCGGGGCGTGACTTTGTGGTAGATAATGCGCGACTATTCAGCTGGAGTGCACTACTAAAGGCGCCCAGGCGTTGCTATGTGCCACCACCCTTGAATTGATTTTTACTTCTAGTCTAACAAACATCAATTCAATATACACTACCAATAATAGCAACAATGACATGACTACAACAATATTATTGTTGTTGTTGTTGTTGTTGTTGTTGTTGTTGCTATTGTTGTTATTGTTATTATTATTATCATTATTATTATTATTATCATTATATTTTTATTATTATTATGGTGACACACTCTCTGATAAAGGATGTCTGCTATGAGTTCCAAAGACAGGCCTTGCAAACTAGTGAATAGTATATTCCACATTGGTTGATCAATAATAGCTGCACAGTTAAATTAAAGAAAATAATGTACCTAATACGCAGTAGGCTTGTTGGTGAAATAAACAAAGAATCTACAAGTACACAGGGACTATAGCTAATTATATAATTATTAGACTGGATAGCTATGGGGTATAGATGGGCCACATGGTATAATATTTATAAGAATAAGGCATGACTAATGAATACAATTAGCATGAGCTAGTATTTTATAAAAGTGACGATCTTACATTTACGATTAGCTTGTGAGTTTAGCTAAGCTACTAATGATGTCAACATTAGATACTTGGACTGATATCAGGGTACATAGCACTAGAAGTGGGTGGGTTTATCTAAAGCAAAATCATAGAAAGCCACAGGCTGGTCAAGGCTTGCAATTGGTTTTATGTGCATGCTCAGATAAGTGTATGGAGCACAATGGATGGTTTTACTATATATCTACACATTAATTTCATATGATGACTTTATATTATACATCACTGTAGAAGTTCTTTCTTGTTTTTTTAACCTCTAGAGTGGAGACACTTTCTCGTTTACTAGTATTCTTATAAGTAAATTAGACACTCTGCCTGTCAAGATGTGTTACTGTTTTTTATAAAAGAGTAACTAGCTAAATGAATTATCGTTGTCAGATTTTCAATAGCGGTACATTTTAGCTGGCTACCTGCCAGATCTTACAACAGGAATTTCTAGCTATCAATTATTTTAATTACTAGATACCTTCATGGGGTCTATGATTCTGAAATGGCTATCGTCTCTGCTATACAATCTCATAATATCAAACTGTAGCTGTAATATTATATGTGTTTTTGTTACCATGTGTGTTTGAAGTAGGGGCAGTCAGCAAAATTGATTTTTAATAATATAACTTAGCTATTTCTGCACCACATTTATCTACTTTGATAAGGATGTGCTGCCACTGGAGATGCAAATTTCTGTATAAAAAAGTTACTAAAATAGCTGAGGGAATTGTTTGAGGTGGTATTTGCAACCAACCGTCTTTATTTTTGGTAGCTAACCGGGTGATTTTTCCTAGTACCACTTCCTGTCCTGTCGATATTGTTTCTTGCACTTTTTTTCAGATTAAGATTAAAATAGAAACATCAAACTTTATGTAGCGAAGACCTTATGTTCCAGACGAAATTGGTTACTGTAGAAGTAGTGTTATGCTATTTTTATTTATTTGCAATTAGCTTACGCGTGACCGTAATCTCTCTTGGTGTGGTCTTTGGTCGCTGATAGAGGGGTGAATGTATTTTTTTAGCAAGATGGGGCCAAGAAATTGGTCGCTGGTGGGAATAAGATGTGGTTGCTTCTCGGAGGTTCTAAATGCACTATATTTATTGTATATGCAATCAGGGAGTGCATGATTTGGTCTCTCCAGAGAGGTCGGTCGCTTCTCGGAGAGGTCAACAGAAGTTTTACTGTATATGGCTAATTATAGAGAAGTTGTGTACTTGGGCTTGTCATACAACCAGATACTGGAAATGGCAAGAAAAAATTATATCGGTATGCATCTTATGATCTTCACATCTCCTGCTTTTAAAGCATGAATTAAGAATGTACTTGGTCATAGCTATATCTATGTGCTAATCATCTTCGAAGTATTAAATTTTATAGAGGGTTTGGGCTGACTTTCGTCAAGGACACACTATTGTTCAATTGTTTGCAGGTCACGCTAGATTGGATGTTTCATTATGACCTGTATTTTAAGTGTAAAATTGTTGAAATAATTGGCAAGAGAGCATAGCAAGTGAGACACTTACAGGGGTAACAAATTGGGAACCGAGGATGTTTGTTTTCTTTGTCATTGAGCAAGTGAGAAGTGAGCGAGATACTGTTAGGTGTGGACAATTGAAAATAGGGCAATGTTCAATATATAATACTTATTACATGACTCAGAGTGTGATGTGGTGAAATATTTCATGAGCAGGGAGTCAGAGGCCAGTGAAAATAAAGCATGAGAGTGAAATATCTTGCCTTATTATTACGTTGCCAAAGTGTTATAAGCGTTGGTTTATTCTACCTTAGATATCTTCATTATGGTACTTTGTACTAGGACATAACTCACAGGTGTGAAGTGTTTGCTTGGTGGTCGACCCCTCCACTAAACGGAATCCTTGCAGTTATGTCTCACAAACTTTGGAGTTCATTTTTATTCGAATTATCAATGGTGGTAAGTTATCGATACACTGGTTGTCATAGTTTTAACCCTGCACAACAGTATTGTTCTTACTTGAAAATCTATTGTCCAATAGTCAAAGCACGAATAAGTCTTGTGTTGATATATCCAGTGAACCAATGTGTGTGAAAGTGTGTAGAGTGCTACAGCTACTGCTTGCTAAAGAATAGCACAACTACCAAATAAGCATATCAGCTGCCTTTACACAGCTTTTTCGGGCTATTGCTGTAGTAAGCAAGCTACCATTTAGAGTAAGACTATAAACTGTGAAGTGATACCTAGAAATTCATGTTTTATTTATTTTTTTCTCTCAAGTCAAATAGTTGCTGCAAGAGTTTATTATGGCATTGAAACCCCTTACCATATGTCATTTAAAAACTCTGCCGTTTTTTAAGTAGCTAGAGTGCCTTTTGTCGAACACAGGTCATTTAGATGAAGCTATCACTACTATAGTCAATGGCTACATAGCTACTTGTAATTACTTTTAGAACTAAATAGACTGAATGGTGCCTTCTAAAACTAGGTGAACATGATGTAAGACAATCTAAATGAATGTAGCCTTATTGCTACTTTTTGTAATCAACTTTTATCAGATTCTACCTTGTGTGAAATACTTGTGGGGACAATGGCTCACTCACTATTTGTGCTAAAGCACATCACTAATAGTGCTGAGTACATGCATTATATACTTTCATGTCAGTACGCATAGTACTATAGAGTATTTTTTGTAAGTACTCAGCTTCTCTTATAGGACATGATTAGCTAATTATTATTATAATATTTTAGTATGGACTGGAAAAATAAGCCATTATTTCCTCGGTGGTTAACTATTGCAAAAATAAGAGATTTTTAGGGCACCAGGAATATAAGTAATCATTCTGCTCCTTCTCACTACACATCCTATTCTTTCTATCAGTATGAACTAGTATACAAAAAAAAGGAAGAGATGCTTAGAAAGTCTATTTTTTATATAAGTTTATTTTCATATCAGATAACTATCCATTGTAAACACAATCTTAGGATTTTAGGTTTAATGCCAAATAATTGTGGATGTGATTGTCTTCAAACTTTGATGAACATCCTAAGAACAATTAAAAACCACAATGCAGATTGGAACACCAGCGGTTGATAAAGCATGCAATCTTTAAGAAGTGGAATGTATAAATATAGAGCAATCCAGCTGCTACAAGTACAATAGGTGAAGCTTCAGTGCAATTTGGTGTTTGTAAGATGTCCTGGATCTTTGATTTCTACTAAAAAGACCAAAAAGAAACTGATAAGTCACCTGTAGGCACAAGCCTACATGACAACTGAACATTATTATTATGTTTGTGTGCATGTATGTGTATGGGAAACTTGTAGCCTACATGACAACTGAACATTATCATTATGTTTGAGTGCATGTACGTGTATGGGACTTGTACCCTAATGACAAATGAACATTATCATTATGTTTGTATGCATGTATGTGTATGGGAAACTTATAGTTGTAGTTACAAAAAACAATAAACCTAGGTTTATTGTTTTTTGTAATTTGCAAGTTCTATTCATCTTCTGGCTCTTTGTGAAGGGCTGGCTATATAAAGCTGAGTTGTGTTCTTCCTGTCTTCTTTCTGAATGTTGAGATTCTTTTAAATTATATTTAAATCCTGAACAATTCCTTTGAGGAGAGGACTTAGCGGTAGCTAAGAGAATCTAAGAGGAAGAACTGGTGGCAGCGACTACTACGTGTGGGAAATAGTATACGTACGTGACATCCATCGACCTTGTAGCCATAGCCCAACATCACCTTTATGGATGTTCAATATTATTCATTAATAGCTTAGTCCCTGCACAACAACAAGTCACAGTCCTATTGTCAACTCTAAGCTGATATCACAAAGTATACCAGCTATGAGTAAATTGTTGGCAAACTTTTATCAGCCAGAATATTTTTAGCAATGATAATACCTTCACCTTATTAGTTTAAGTGAGTTTTTTAGGGGGGGGGGGGGGGGGGGTGGGGGGGGGTTGGTAGAGGGCTGAGGGGGGAATTTTAATGATATGTAATTTATAGGGATAATTTAAAGCTAGAGCAAAATGTGATTATATTATTGTGTATGCTATATTTAATTTTGGTGGTGGGAGTGCGAGTAGTAACACTCGAGCATTGGTCACCAAGTATCGCATAAAGCTAATTGTTTTGTTCCCCAACATTAACTTCACTTAATTCACAAAGATTATACAAGTAAATGCCAGTATGCTGATAATGAAAGCATGACAGAGTAGTGTTTTTTTCTGCTGGCGCTTCATATATTTTCATTAAAAAGCACAAATTAAAGTTGTCACAGGAGAAAATATAGCTTAGTCCCAATATTTTAGATTAAATGCATGGGACTAACAAACTTCAATATTTCTGTACAAAAAGGATTGTAATTACGTCATTTTAAAATAATGATTGATATTACTACATCACTTAAAATTTGTCCATCACAGACGAAAAAATTTCACAAATGATGACATATTTTTCTGAGGTAGAAATACTCATTTAAGCACGTAACACGTATAATGGCTTGAAGTATTAAAACAAGTAGAGTACTTTAATTAAAAAAAAATTTAAGTTCCCAGTAGCTACCAGTGGGGAATTATACCGGTATGTGATAAATGAGTACTTCTTGAAAATTGGCAGCCGGATAGTGCCAAAGATTTTAGTGTGTAAATTAAGTTAAAAAACAGCCGTCAAAGGAGAGTTGCTCACAGGGGCAAAGCTACCAATTTGTTAGTACTAATGGCTACTTCTAAAGCTACTTACACACTCCTCCATCCTCCCACTTAGTCACCCCTAGCAAATAGCATACCATGGATGAAGCTGTTGGAAAATTGTATTGAGGTGAAAAAATTAGCTAGAAGGCTTGACAAACATGCTTGGGCATCAGGATGCTTACAGTAGTGTAGGAAGATGTTTCGGTAAAGGGGTGCTCCAAGGGCATGTTTTTTTTTGTGGTTTAAAATTTGTGAGAAATCACCTCATTAGATTGTGCCCCAAAATTATGGGGGAGAGGTAAGAGTTGTAGCAAGTGCCACACAGATGACAGCACAGCAAAAAACAGTACTGAGAAATGGCTTAATTTTATCATCATCATCATCATCATCATCATCATCATCATCACCATCATCATCATCATCATCATCATCATCATCATCATCATCATCATCACCATCATCACCATCATCTTTATCACCATCATCATCATCATCATCATTATTATTATAATTATTTATTTATTTATTAAGGGGTTGGCTGCAGGGTTGGCAGGGTTATTGGGGGGATAATATAGCTGCAAATATGCACTTTATGCTGTGTATATATAATATGTATACATAATCTAATATTTATATATAATGCATAATTCACACAGATATATATGTACTATATATAAAATGCTGGCTACAAACAAAGTGGGGAAAAAACATGAGAGTTGCATATGAAATGTTGTATGTGACAAAGCCAGTAACGTATATTTGTTAAATTTTCTACTTCTTTCAAGTCTAAAATATTTATTGTACAAGCAGTTTAAATTTAGATAATACAAAAGTACATGATTTTTTCCAGATTGTATTGATTAGTTCAGAATTCACTATTTCAAAAATACCTGATAACTGAACCCCACCTATTAGAGCCACAATTCCTCCCACCTGAGTGGATACAGTTTAGCTACTTGCCCTTTTACAGCTGCCTCTGTGCTACTCCTACAAAGTTACTTAGTGCACCATAAGGAATGTTGCTCTAGCTCATGCATACTACGTTACACCTTATTGAAATGACTATTTTTTTAACCTGTGTTTTTCGCAGTCACATATAGTTATTAGGATTTATTTAATATTTCAATAAGATTGCCTTAAACGTGGATACTCAATAACTTAACTTTTCACTAATCTGAACACCCTTCTGTACCACCTTTAGTGTATCACTATAGAACCAATGAGATCCAAACTTAAGACAACCGAATTAGCTAACTGGTTAACCGAATGGCGAAGGGTCAGCAGGGTTGTTTTTTTCGTGGAATTGCAGTAAAATGGAAAAAGAGTTACTATCAGAAGAAGCTTAATATTTGGAAAAATAATTGG